>Ga0206863_1052_pt2 | contig 41764 bp, 39 predicted proteins | sample Alteio_BWOrgCont_41_FD_152634 | JGI IMG/M metagenome (GOLD analysis project Ga0206863, IMG submission 152634) | Enriched cells from forest soil in Barre Woods Harvard Forest LTER site, Petersham, Massachusetts, United States -... | ecosystem: Environmental > Terrestrial > Soil > Temperate forest >...
CCGCAGTAGGAGTTAAAGAAATGTGCGGCATTGCAGGATATTGTTTAAAAACAGAGACCTCACCATCCATTGAACTTATCAATGGCTTTCTGGCGTCCATCCGTCAACGAGGCCCAGATGATGAGGGTGTCAGTTTAATTTCCCGTCCCAGTGGAAAGATTCAAAGCTATAGGACTGATAATACCTATCCTGCCTTGAGCGATCAAATACCGCATCTCCACGAGGCTAAACACAGGCACGATGTGGCATTGGCCCATTCGCGGTATGCTATTCTTGACCTTAGTGAAAAAGGCCATCAGCCTTTTGTAAGCGCTGATAAATCAATCGTCGGGATTTTTAATGGTGAAATTTATAATTACATTGAACTGCGCAAAGAATTGCTGTCACTAGGTGTAAATTTTCGTACTAATTGCGATACTGAAGTCTTGATCGAAGGTTATGCCCGGTGGAAGGATGATTTATGGGCAAAGATGAATGGCTTTTGGGCTATTGTGTTATACGACAACGCAAACCACTCGCTTATTTTTTCCCGCGACCGTATGGGTGTCGCACCACTTTACTATCGTCAAACAGCAAACGGGGTATATTTTTCCAGTTATATAGAGCCGCTAATCGAGATTGAAGGAGCAAAGGCTCAATCCAATGAAGATGCGGTTTTAGGTTTCGCCCAAACAGGATTTAAAGACATAGAGGAAGCAACGTTTTATAAAGAAATTAAATCGCTACCTGCAGGGTGTACCTTGCGCTTATCCCAAACGCAGAGTGTTTTATCTCAAGCCATCATGAAGCGGTATTGGAATCTTCCCACCCAACGGCTGCAAGAAAAAGATATTTCTTTTCCCCAAGCTATTAAGGAATTTAGGACCTTGTTTTTTGATGCCGTGGATATTCGTCTGCGGGCAGATGTAAAAATAGGATTTGAATTAAGCGGAGGATTAGACAGCTCTTCCGTCGTAGCTGCGGCTGCGTTATTGAGTAAACTTAAGATCACCACCTATACTGCTAAAATACAAGGGGCTGATGAAGAGCCTTTTGCGCGTTCTATTTTACAACAATACGATGTGGATTATCGGGTTTTGGAACATATGGAAGATAATTTTGCCCGTGATTATGCGCCATTTACAAAGCTCATGGAAGAACCTTTTGATAATCCTAATGCCTACACCCATTATCAAATGCTTAAAACCATGAAATCTCAAGGTGTGAAGGTGGTCATGACCGGTGCCGGTGGTGACGAGGTCTTAGCCGGGTATGAGTCAAGTTTTTGGCCCAAGGCGTATCAAGAGTGGAAGAAAGAAGAATTCCCGTCCTCTTTAAAAGCTGATTGGTACGAAGTTTGCCGGCGGTATAAAACATTTGATAAGGCTAAAAGCACTTTTAGTAATTATTTTTCTGCTGCTTTCAGGAGATTTTTCAGAAAAGGGCAATCGCCTGAAAGACAGATACCAGCCATGGCGACTACCGCGTTAAATTACCGTGACCGATATGGCAAGTTATCTTTTGATGAGCAGCGTCGTTTTCATTTTTCAGTGGCCCTGCTTCCTTTTTATATGCGCAGCAGTGATCATTTTACGATGGGCATCCCCATAGAACACCGGTTTCCTTTATTAGATTATCGATTAGTTGAATTTGGATTAAGCTTACCGATCAGTTATTTATTCCGCAATGGTTGGACAAAATATATTTTACGCAAAGCCATGGAACCGTATCTGCCAGCCAAGATAATCTGGCGAAGGGAGAAAATGGGGTTTCAGTTTCCTTTTTATGAATATTTAAAAAATAATGAACAAGTCTTTGCGCCGCAACTAGGTTTTCCAGGGGCGTATCAAGATTTTCTTGATCATGATCCTATTTTATTATGGCGTTTGATTTCGATCGGGATATGGCAAAAAGGATTAAAGTCATGACCTTTGTTTTTGTCGTCGATGCTTTTCCATCAGTTTCAGAGACATTTATCCTTAATCAAATTACAGGACTACTTGATTTGGGCCATGAAGTCGTTATTTTTTCTGCGGCCCGTCCGGAAGATCGTGATTTTCATGATGATATCCGTAAATACGATCTTTTAAGAAAGACGTATTATCATAACGACCGTGATAGCAATAAATTCAGCCGTATGTTTTGGGGTTTATTGTTAATTATCCGGTACGGTTATCGCAACCCGAAAGCAGTTTGGAATTCGTTGAACTTTTTTAAATACGGTCGTGAAGCCTTATCGTTGAATTATCTGTATAAGGTGATGTTATTTTTAGCTATTGGAAAGATTGATATTATCCTTTGCCATTATGGTCCCAATGGAAACTTTGCTGCGTTAATGAAAGAATTAGGTCTACAGGGAAAATTAGTGACCATGTTTCATGGCTATGATATCCGTCGAGGGATTGAGCAGGGAGGCGCCATATACGCTCCTCTTTTTAAAAGGGGAGATGCGTATTTAAGTATTAGTGAGTATAACTATAAAAATTTAGTGGCATTTGGGGCACCCGTTGAGAAGATCCATCATCATCCGGTGGGTATTGATATGGAACGTTATACCTACTCAACACGAAGCAACCCGCTTAAAGGAGCTATTAAGATATTGACTGTCAGCCGTTTGGTAAAAGAAAAAGGTTTATTTTATGGTTTGGAAGCTATTCACAAACTCATTAATGAACGTTCCTTGGTGAATATTGAATATTATATTTTGGGGGATGGTCCTGAGCGTGAGGACCTGCAGGCCCAGGCCCAGAAGCTGCACATTAAAGATAGAGTTTATTTTATGGGTTCCCAAACCCAAGAGGCAGTGATCAGGGTATTAAGTGAATCGCATTTATTCTTTTTACCAAGTATTGCTGAAGCCCTTCCTGTTGTGCTGATGGAAGCGCAAGCCACAGGTCTGCCGGTTGTTGCTACTGATGTTGGTAGTGTCACGCAAGTGATGGTAGATAATAAATCTGGGTATATCGTTCCTGCAAGGGATAGCAGTGCGATGTGCGACAGATTAGAATATCTTATCCGTAATCCTCAATTATGGGCTGCGATGGGTGAGGCGGGACGCCGGCATATAGAGGAGCGTTATGATATTAAAAAATTAAATCAGCGTTTGGTGAATTTGTGCCAGGAACTCTCGGGGCAGGCGGCATGATACCTATTGTCAGTGTTATTATTCCAACCTATAACCGCAAAGCAATGCTCAAAAGAGCGCTGGGTAGTGTCCTTAATCAAACATTTCAGGACATAGAGGTGATTATCGTGGACAATGCGTCGGTGGATGGTACAGAAGCATTTGTTCACAGCATTCAAGATCCGCGTATTTGTTATATCAGGCATGAAACAAATAAGGGCGGCCCAGCAGCACGCAATACGGGTATAAAAAGTGCCAAGGCTTCTTTAATTGCTTTATTAGACGATGATGATGAGTGGTTTCCGGAAAAATTAGCTCAACAGGTGGAAAAGTTTAATCAAGTTTCAGCTAATACGGGTCTCATTTATACTTCAGCTGAGATTTATGATGAATCCCGTCAGAAAATACTTAACATTAATCCCACTGGTTTTCGTGGTCAAGTATACACGAGGGTTTTATTAGGCACTATTTTTGGGAGTGCTACTGTTTTAATCAAGCGCGAGTGTTTTGATAAGGTAGGAGTGTTTGATGAAAATTTAAGTTCCTGTCAGGATTGGGACATGTGGCTGCGCATTGCGCGGTTTTTTGAATTTGATTACGTTAATGAGGTTTTAGCGCGAGTCAATATGCACGGGGAACAGATTTCAACGGATTATGCCAAATTGATCCCAGGACGGACCCTCATGGTACAAAAGCATGCCCAAGAGTTTAAGAAATATCCGGATATTTATGTCACTCATTTAAAAAGAATAGGTAAACTCTATTGCCTTAATGGCACATGGGCTAAGGGCATCAGATGGTTTCAACAGGCGATTGCCATTAAACCGTTGGAAATAATTAAAATTACGGCATGGATTTTGTTGGAATGGCCTCGGGTGGTTTTATTCTCTAATCTTAAGAATTTTAAAAAATTATGAAAGTCTTACTTGTTGGTTATCACAATCCGCATTTTGTAAATACCATAGTCCTTCGAGAGAAGGCCGTGGGTTATTTAGGACATGAGGCAATCTTTTTTGATGATGCCAGGTATATTATTCCTGGAAGAATAAGATCGAAGTTTCCAGTGTTGCAGCAATGGGATTTGGCACAGTTGAATCATTCGTTAGTGAAGATGGCCCAAGAACAGAAACCAGACTGTTGCCTGGTCGTGGGCGGGCAGAACATATGGCCTCAAACAGTTTCCAACATAAAAGAGATGGGGATACCTATTGCTTTGTGGACCACGGATGTTCCTGTTGATTTTAAGAATATCCTTGATTCAGCGAGCGTTTATGATCATTTATTTTGCGCGGGAACAGAAGCATTAGATATTTTTCAGGCACGAGGTTTTAAAAATGTATCCTGGGTCCCTTTTGGATGTGACCCTCATTTTCATCAACGTCTTTCATTGAGTGAAAGCGAAAGAAAGCAGTACTCCAAAGACATTGTTTTTGTGGGATCTTATTATCCTAACCGTGCAAGCTTGCTTGAGAGTATTGCAGATCTTGATTTGGGCGTCTGGGGACCGTATTGGCAAAAGTTAGCCGCTGATTCTCCTTTAAAGGATAAGGCGGTCAGCATTAAGATGAATTATGATCAATGGGTGCGGATTTTTAATGGTTCTAAAATTAATATCGTCATCCATTATCAGGACGGAAAAACACCTTGTCATCAGGCCAGCCCTAAATTATTTGAGGCCATGGCTTGCGGGAGTTTTGTCTTGACCGACCGGCAAAAAGACGTACAAGCCTTGTTTAAAGATAAGGAGCATCTGGTATTTTTTGATGGCCCAGAGGATTTACGTTCCAAAATTAAATATTATCTTGATCATGAGGATGAGCGTAAGCGTATTGCCGACGCTGGATATGCAGAAGTCAGCGCCAAACACAGGTACCAAGATCGTCTAAAGAAGATACTAGTGCATTTTCAAATTAATTCTTAATACTGGATTCCCGCTTTCGCGGGAATGACAATAGTTTGTCTTTAAAAGCCATGAATCGTAAATATAAAATTATACATTTAGTCGAGTCTCTTAATGAAATAGGGGGAATGGAGCGGATTGTTGCCGAGATAGTCGCTCATTTAAACAAGGAAGAGTTCGAAGCGGAAATATGGTGTGTGCATCAGGGGGGAAAATTTGCTGAAGAATTACGCAAACAAGGTCTTAGTGTAAAGATTCTAAATATCTCCAATTATTATAATCTTTTGAATATCTTGAAATTAGCCTGGTACTTGAAGCGATCCAAGGCTGATATAGTGCATACCCATTTGTATTTTGCTTCAACCATTGGCCGCATTGCAGGCAGGATTGCTGGTGTTAAGGTTTTGATCAATCATGTGCATAGTTCGTATTGGCATTATTCCCCAAGAAATTTATCCATTGAACGCCTATTAAGCAAGATAACTGATAAGATCATTTGTGTTTCTGATCATACGAAAGATTTTGTCATTAACCATGAAAAAATAAAACCATCCAGGGTCAAGGTCATTTATAACGGGATTTCGTGTATTGATACTTGTTCCAGGCAAGAAGCTCGCCAATCGTTTAGCGTTGGCCCTCAAGAAATTATTATTATATCAGTGGCTAATTTGCTTGAGAATAAAGGGCATAAGGTGCTATTAAAGGCTTTAAGTTTGCTTGGAATCCAAGAAAGGAAGGTCAAATGCTGGATCGTGGGTCAAGGGGCCATGGCAGAAGAGTTAAAAGAATATGCCCGGCAGTTGAATTTGGATTCACGGATTGTTTTCTGGGGAGAACGCCAGGATGTCCCTCAATTATTAACTGCCAGTGACATTTTTGTGTTGGCTTCCATTCACCGGGAAGGATTGTCTGTTTCGGTTTTAGAAGCCATGGCGTATCAAGTGCCTGTGATTGCGACCAAGGTGGGTGGGATACCGGAAGCTATTGAGGACGGGGTTAGTGGCCTTTTGATTGCGCCCAATGATCCGGTTGCTTTAGCTGCTGCCATCGAAGAACTCATCAGTAGTCAGGAGAAGAGGCTTGAATATGCCCAGGCAGGCGTGAAGAAGTTCAAAGAAAAGTTTGAATTTAAGAATATGATCGTACGGATTGAAAAATTATATAGAGAATGTTTAAAAAATTATGCCTAAGTACAATATTTTATATATCCATAATAAGAGTGAAATCAGCGGCGGGGAACGCAGCCTTTTGAGCTTATGGGAGAATTTGGATAAATGGATTTTTACTCCTTTTCTGATACTGCCTTGTGAAGGAGATTTTTCCTATCAGGCCAGGGAATTGGGTCTCAAGGTTATTTGTCATTCTTTTCCAAAACTACGTCCCTGGAATATTATTGGTATTGTTCAAACCATGATTACTTTAAGAAAAGTCCTTTTAGAAAATCAAATTCGTCTGATTCACTCGTATACAGCGCGTAATAATGTCTTGGCGTCCCTGGTGGGTCGATTCATGCGTATTCCTGTCATTTGGCATGAGCGCAATGTTCTCATGAAAGGTGAAGTTGATACAACAAGAAAACTTTTATTTTTACCAGACGCGGTTATCTGTAATTCCAAGGCCGTGGCGGATCGTTTGGGTACATTACCTTCAAAAGTTAAAGTTATTTTAAATGGGGTTGATTTAAATAAATTTGTACCCATGGCTGCTGTTTCAGATTTAAAGAAAAAGTATGGCGGGGAGCATAAGCAGATAGTTGGCATTGTCACTAATTTGACGGTACGGCGCAGGGTGGAGTATTTTATTGAGGCGGCAAAAATCATTCATGCTCAAGATCCTAATATTATTTTTCTTATTGTCGGCGGAGAGTTTGAAGAAGTCTCCCAAGGACGGTTAAAGCAATTAGAGCTTCTTTCACAGACTTTAGGGCTTGAAGATTGTCTTTTTTTTATTGGCAGGCAGGATGATGTCCGTCCATGGATCTCGATTTTTGACCTGTCTGTCCATGTGACGTCTCTTGATGCTTGCAGCCGCTCGATATTAGAGGCAATGGCCATGAAGCGCGCCATTGTGGCCATGAATGACGGCGGCAATCCGGAATTAATTGAAAATAATCAAAGCGGGATTTTAGTTGAGCCTTTTGATCAAAAGGCTTTTGTTAACGCAGTGCTCTCCTTGCTTGGGGACAAAGAGAAAAGAGAGAGGCTTGGAAACGCGGCCAGGGTAAGGGTCCAAGAACATTTTGATGTCAAACAGAATGCCCAGGAAACCCAGGAATTATATTTACAATTACTTAAAGGGTAAATAAATGCGTTACGCGATTATATCGGACATTCATGGAAATCTAGAAGGCCTGCAGGCCGTTCTTCGGGAGTGCAGTTTAGCCCAGGTGCAGGCCGTATTATGTTCAGGGGATATCGTGGGGTATGGCGCGAATCCTAAAGAATGTTTAGAGATTATCCGTCAATTTAAGATTATTTCCGTTGCGGGTAATCATGATTGGGCTGTTAGCGGCAGATTGGATTTTTCACATTTCACGGATGACGGCAGAAGAGCGGTGGAATGGACGCGGGGGCATATTGCGATGGAAGATATTGCCTACCTTAACGCGCTGGAATTATCCATTAAGAATAAAGATTGTATCCTGGTCCACGCGTCATTGTATGAGCCGCAGCAGTTTAGATACATGACTAATTTGTCTAAGGCGAGTATAAGTTTTCCATTAATGGATGTTCCTGTTTGTTTTATAGGGCATACCCATGTGCCAGGAGTATTTGTTGAAGCGGATGGAAAAATTTATAACATGGATAATTCGACCATAGAAATTCAGTTGAAGTATAAATATATCGTTAATGTAGGTAGTGTTGGTCAGCCCAGGGATGGCAATCCCATGGCCAGCTTTTGTATTTATGACACTCAATTACAGACCATCGAGTTAAGACGGGTGCCGTACAATATCCACGAGGCCCAAAGAAAAATTATTGAAGCAGGTTTGCCGCGTACCTTGGCATCACGGCTTGCGGTGGGGAGATAAATGCGTTTAGGCATTGATGCACGTGAAATTCAAGACGGTGTTTATACAGGCATTGGCCGGCCTTTGGTCAATTTTTTGCGTTATTTTGCGGCCCAAGACAATAAGGATACCTGTATTTTATTTTCTTCTAAAGAAATTCCTATTGATTTTGGAACTAAGGTCAGCCGTGTGGTGATGCCTGAAGGTATCACCTTTATCTGGGACCAATGGTCTTTGCCACAAGCTATCAAAAAGGCCGAGATAGATATTTTTTATTCACCTTACTACAAAATTCCTTTGCTTAAACCTTGTACAACGGTAAGTGCTATTTTGGATTTAATGTATATTGCTCATGAACCTACATATAAAAAAATGTCGCCGTTAGCAAAAATTTATTATGCCACCTTTGGAAGGCTTTTCGCCCATCGGTCGGATAAAATCCTGACATGTTCCCAATATTCGAAACAGGATATTAAGCGCATTTATGGGGTTGACGAAGCCAAGATTGTAATTATTCCTTTGAGCGTTGCTTCTATTTATTTTTCCCCGCATGACCCATCACAAGTAACAGCCATCAAAAGAAAATACAATATCAATGGCCGGTATATTCTTTATATGGGTAATTTTAAAGCCCATAAGAATATTGCTCAATTGATCCATGCTTTTGCAGTCATTGTCCAGGAATTCCCTGATGTGAGTTTAGTCTTAGCCGGCCCTCTTGAGCATAGTTACTCAGAATTATTAGGAATTATTAAAAATAATCATCTTGAAGGTAGGGTTATTTTTACCGGGAAGGTCATGGAATCCGATGGGCCGCAATACCTGTACCAAGGAGCTGAAGTGTTTGTGATGCCTACACTGTATGAAGGCTTTGGCATACCACCCCTTGAGGCGATGGCCTGTGGGGTGCCTGTGATAGCCTCAAGAGCGACGTCTATTCCAGAGATCGTGGGGGATGCGGGAATTTTATTTGATCCGCACAATGCAACTGAATTGGCTCATGCGATCAAGAAAATCTTTCAGGATCCAGCATTAAAAAAGGAACTTATTGATAAAGGCTTCAAGCGCGCCCGTGTTTTTGAAACAGAGAAGAAAGCCCAAGAAATGTATGATTTTCTAAAACAAGGATTTAAATGAATATCTATTGTGCTGTAAGTATAGACACAGAGTGTGATCAGGGTGTGCAATGGCGGACTTTATCGCCAATGAAATTCACTTCTGTCACAGACGTGATCCCTAATGTCCTTCAAAAGATTTTCTTAAAACATGGAGTTATGTCAACGTATTTATTAAGCCCGGAGGTTTTAGAAAATCCAGCATGCGTGGATGTTTTAAAATCATTACCGCATGTTGAGCTGGGGAGTCATTTGCATGGTGAGTTTGTAGAGCCTTTAAGAAAGCCCGTAGGTGCATCCATCAGTGATTTTCAAGCCATGTACCCTCCTGAAATTGAAGCAGCTAAAATGGCTAATTTAACCCGTCTTTTTGAAGAAAAAATGGGGTTTAAGCCAACCTCTTTTCGGGCAGGGCGTTGGGGGATTAGTCCGCATAGTTTTAAGATATTAGAAGATTTAGGTTATCTGGTTGATTCCAGTGTGACGCCATATTTTACCTGGAAATTTCCCAATCATATCCTTGATTATAAAACAGCCCTTGATGTCCCGTATTTTACATCAGCAGAGAATTTGCTGGTCCAAGGGAAGATGCGATTACTTCAGGTTCCGGTCACCATCGTTTCGCATTACGGGCACATGTTTAATAAGAGTAGTCCTTATTTGCCAGGCTTTGCCAAAGAGATTTTAATCAAAATCCCGTTGTGGAGACCAATGTGGCTTCGGCCGACCTACAGTGATTTTAATCAGATGAAACACGTGATTGATACGTATATTTCTTCTCACAGCGATGAGCAAGATATTGTTTTGAACATGATGTTCCATAGTGTTGAAATATTGCCCGAAGAGAATCCTTATAATTTTGATCAAAAAAGGATCGGCCTTTTTTTAAATAACATGGAAAAGACTTTTGAATATATGCATAAGCGCGGTGTTAAATTTTTAGGTTTGAGTGATATTCATCCTATTTTTGAAAATAGACTAGTATTATAAGCTTTATGAAATACATGGACGGATGACACTGGTATATTGTTCTGGCTAAAATCTTTGTTCACGCTGGTAACGTTGTTTCCCAAATTTGAGGTCACGCGTTAAGTCCAGCCGAATGCAACGGTCCAGATTTTTATACGCCAGAACAACATACCAGTATCATCCTGCGCAAGAGTTGCATTGCATGACAAGTTTGAGAAGGCTGATACCGATGTATTAGTTATGGCTAAGGTTATGGTATTGTTTCCGAAACATTCAGGGATTTTTGGCCAAATGTCTGCGAGGATTTACAACAATTTTTTTCCAAATGAAGAGAATCTTTAGAAAAAAATTGTTGTAAACCGAAGCAGACGGCCAAAATATCCCGTTTCGGAAACAATACCATAACCTTAGCCATCTACAACATATTGGTGTCAGCCTACGAAAGAAGAAGGGGCAGGGAAGAATTCATGACAGAATGGTTAACTAAACTTGAACGGTTCATCCTAAGCTTACAATACGGATTTAAAGTGCCGGATTATGATGGGATGATGAATGCTAAAAAGTGCCAGTTCTTGTGGCAGATGGTGAACACGTATAAAGGTCCTAAGGGAATAATTTTGGAAATTGGTTCCTGGCGAGGATGTTCTACTTCTTGGCTTGCAGTGGCAGGCCAGCGGCTGGGGTTTAAACAAGTGATTGCCATTGATCTTTTTACAGGGACGCCTTCATGGGGACTTGAGAACAAAAATACCTATGATGTCTTTATAAAACGGATGCAAAGCAATCATTTAGACTTCTTTGTGAAGGCGATCGTGGGGGATTCCAAGGAAGTCATAAAGTCGTTTCATTTGCCAGAAGGGATTTCTATCCTGCACATTGACGGCGACCACGAATATGTTGCTGTTAAAGCAGATATTGAAAATTATAGCCCTTTGTTAAATAAGGATGGAATTCTTATTATAGATGATTACGATTCCCAGCACCCTGATGTTGTTCGTGCGACCAGGGAATTGTTAGATTCAGGTGGTTTTAAGAAAATAGCAGAAGTTGAGGAGATACCAGACAAAGGTTATGGCAGTATAGCTTTGAGGAAAATATGACATTAATCAAAAAGGCCCAGGAGAGGATTTTAGAATTAGATGTTTTACGCGGCCTTGCTGCTTTTAGTGTTTTGTGTTTTCACTATACCACTGATTACACCGTCAATTATCTACCCGCGACACCGACCCTATTTCAATTCCCTTGGGGATGTTGGGGCGTTCAGCTCTTTTTTATGATCAGCGGCTTTGTTATTTTTATGACCTTAGAGAAAACAAAGACCCTGCTCGATTTTGTCGTTTCCAGGTTTTCCAGATTATATCCATGCTATTGGGCAGCAGTGATCCTGACATTTTCTGCTGTAAGTTTTTTTCATCTGCCAGGAAGAGAGATTTCATTTCATGATGCACTTATCAATACAAGCATGTTGCAGGACTGGTTTGGGGCTTCCCGGGTAGATAATGTGTATTGGACCCTGACAGTAGAGCTTTCTTTTTATATCGTTATGGGAATTCTTTTTAAAACGAAGATGTTGAAACATATAGAGATCTTAGGCTTGCTTTGGCTTGTTTTTATGGTTTGGAATATCCGTGTTTTTTTATTGATCATGCATTTTCATGTTCCTGTTTGGATCAAAACAACAGGTTTATTAAGGTATGGGAATTTATTCTTTGCGGGAATTCTATTTTATAATTTGAAGACCAAGGGAAGCACATGGTATAGGCATTTTGCTTTATTGATGTGTTTGGGTGTGCAATATATTTTCAGGGAAGAAATTAATCCTTTTGTAGTGCTTGGTTTTTTTGTTTCATTTTATCTTTTTATTTATGGCAAATTATCCTGGATTGTCAATAAACCAACGGTATTTCTCGGCACGATTTCGTATAGTCTTTATTTAATTCATCAAAATATAGGGTTTATCATCATGCGTTATCTGTATTCTTTGCATCTAAATGCTTGGCTTATTTTCATCATACCAACGTGCTGTTCAATCCTGATTGCCTCGGCCATTACCTTTGGTATTGAAAAGCCTGTGATGTATTTGATTAGGCAGAATTATAAACGTTTAATGGGGCCTCAAGGCGAATGAGATCACTTTTTATCATCAACGATTTTCCCCCGATTTTAGGGGGGCAGTCTAATTATTATTTCAATCTGTGCAATGCTTTTCCTGAGGGAGAATTGATTATTTTGGCTCCCCGATGTAAGGATTTTGAGGCTTTTGATGCGACACACAAGCTTCCTATCATCCGTCGGTCTTATTTGGTCAATATCCCGGGGTTTGAAAAGTTATGTAAGATCTTTTTGCCTCTTATTTATAGTTTACCCCTTATAAGAAAAGAAAAAATAGGCTGTATTCATTGCGGCCATGTTCTTTCAACAGGGATTATCGGCCTTATTTTAAAGAAGTGCTTTAAGATGCCGTATGTTATCTACACGCATTCAGCAGATATTTTAGAATTTCAAAAATATTGGCCGATTAAGAAATTACTTCAAAGCATCTTGAACAATGCGGCTCAAGTTTCTTGTAACAGCCAATTTACTTATGACAAATTGCTCGACCTGGGCGTTGACAGCAAAAAGATTAAATTGATTTATCCCAAAACGGATTTCTTGAAATTCGATCGTTCGATAGAAACTGAATCAATCATTGATCGCTACAATCTTGCCGGCAAGAAAATTATTTTAAGTATTAACCGTTTGATCGAGCGCAAAGGCAATGACATGATGATCCGGTCATTGCCTGCCATCCTTAAAGAAATTCCTAATGCCGTTTATATCATCGGAGGCCAAGGCCGCTATGAAGATAAACTTCAGGAAATGGTCAAAGAGTTTCATGTTGAGACAGAAGTTATTTTTGTGAAAAACTTAAGCAATGACGAGGTGATCAAATTTTATAAATCCTGCGATGTATTTGTGATGCCAAGCCGTACACTCAGGCAGGAAGATACGGAAGGTTTTGGAGTTGTTTTTCTGGAGGCTAATGCCTGCGGCAAGCCGGTGATTGGCGGCCGTTCCGGCGGCATTCCTGAAGCAGTGGCAGAAGGATACTCGGGTCTATTGGTTGATCCTCTCAAGGTGGATGAAATTGCTAAGGCCGTGATTAGTTTATTAAAGGATAAAGAGTATGCCCTTCGTTTAGGGGCACAAGGTAAAAAGCGCGTTCAAGAGCAATTTGATTCGCGATTTTATGTTAAAGATATCAAAGATCTGATGGATGGGATTTGATGGATACGCCGTTAAAAAAACGTGTGTTACATATTATCACTCGCCTGGATCCGGGAGGGTCGTCGACCAATACCATTGAAACAGTGGCGCGTCTTGATCCCCAACGGTTTGAGGTTTTTTTAATTAGCGGCCTCACCAAGGATGTGGATGGCAGTATTGAGGCGTCATTAAGGTCACGGAATATCCAATATGTTTTTTTTAATGATCTTCAAAGAGAAATCCGTCCCTGGAAAGACCTCAAGGCCTTTATTCAACTGTATCGCTTGATGAAACAGAAGCATTTTGATATTGTCCACACCCATACTTCTAAAGCAGGGATTCTAGGGCGCTGGGCAGCCAAATGTGCCGGGGTCCCGATGATCATTCATACCCCGCACGGCCATGTTTTTTATGGTTATTTTTCGAAATTCCTGACATCCATTTTTATTTGGATCGAACGCCTTACAGCCCGGATCACGGATCGGATCATTACCCTGACTAATCGGGGCAAGGAAGAACATATTGCTTTTAAAATAGGGCCAGCAGAAAAATTTGTAACCATTTATAGCGGGATTGATGTGAATCCTAAATCAATTCATTCAGATTTAAAGGAACATCTGAAGAAACAATGGACGCTTCATGAAGGGGATTTTATTTTCGGGTCCGTTGGACGGCTGGATCCGATCAAAGGGACGTCCTATCTGATTGATGCTATGAGTCAAGTCGTCCAGAGTCATCCTAAAACCCAATTGCTTTTAGTCGGTGATGGGAGTCAGCGAGAGAAACTACAGAAGCAATGCTTAGGTCTAGGATTACAAGCGCATGTGAAGTTTACAGGATTTCAAAAAGACCCAGCTCCTTTTATAGAAATGATGGATGTTTTTGTTTTAGCGTCGCTTAATGAAGGGATGGGACGCGTTATATTAGAGGCTATGGTGTATGGCAAGCCGGTGATTGCCACCAAGGTTGGAGGTATTCCGGAACTTGTGGGCAATGGCAAGAACGGGTTTTTAGTCCCTCCCCAAGACGCTCATGCATTAAGTACAGCCATGATGGCCATGATCGAGCATCGCGGGCTTCGTGAAGAGATGGCCAAACAGGCAAAAGCAATAGTAGGGGCTCAATTTGATTTAGATAAAATGGTCAAGGACATTGAATGTCTCTACGAAAAGGGTAAGGAGATTAGATGATAAAAGAAAATATAAAGAGATTCTTAAGGACTTTTGGATACGATATCGTTCGAAAATTTCCTGATTTCCCCAGGGATTTTAAAAAAGATGAAATTGATATTATCCGTCAAGTAAAGGGGTACACTCTGACTAGTAACGAACGTTTATATACCTTGATCCACGCGGTACGGTACTTGGTTAAGAAGGATATCCCCGGAGATATTGTTGAGTGCGGGGTTTGGAGGGGCGGTTCAATAATGGCCGCCATCAAGGTGCTTCAAGGTTTAAAGGATGAAAGAAGAAGCATGTATCTTTATGATACATTTGAAGGGATGGTTGCTCCTGGTGACCACGACACAAAAATTGATGGTACGAATGCCCAAGAAGCTTTTGAGAAATATAAAATCAACAAAGATAGTTCAACGTGGTGCCGGTCGGATATTGAGGAAGTCAAAGAAGCGCTGTACAGTACCGGTTATGATCGATCAAAAATACATTTTGTTAAAGGCAAGGTTGAGGAAACAATCCCTCAGATTATACCTGAGAAGATCGCCTTGCTTCGTTTGGATACGGATTGGTACGAATCCACCAAACATGAGTTGGTCCATTTATTCCCGAGATTAGCTCCAGGAGGGGTATTGATTTTGGATGATTATGGCTCCTGGTTTGGGGCGCAAAAAGCAGTGAATGAATATTTCTCAGAAAATAATATCAATATATTTTTGAGCCGGATCGATAATACCGGACGGGTGGCGATTAAATAAATGGACATCTATGTAGAAGAAAATATTGATCGCATGGATCAAGACCAATGGAATGCCTTGGTCCAAAAGAACGCGGTTAATACCATTTTTCAAACCTACGCATTTAACCGTGCTGCCCAGGAAGTTTATGGCCGCAAGGATGGATCGTTTATTGTTTGTGTCAAGGATGGGGGTGAGTTAATAGCGATTTTTCCATTAATGCTCTCTGAGTTGAGAGGCAAACGTGTTTTGCAGTTTATAGCAGGAGAGAGGTCAGATTATGGCGATATATTATGCTCCCAACGACGGGAAGAGGTGCTCGAATTAATTTGGCAGTATCTTTTTTCCAGACGTAAAGAATGGGATGAGATTCATTTAAGCAATCTTCCTTTGGAGGCATCGTTTGCCACCTATATCAGCAAAAATGAAATTCTTAAACGCCTGTCCTTGCGCAGTTCTCAAGATGAAGCAGCCTATGTACGTCTAAAAGAGGATGAAGCTTATACGAAAAGTATTTTGAATAAAAAAAGGGTCAATACGTACAGGCATTCTCTTCAAAAGAATGGTTCTTACAAGGTGCTTCATTTAACTGACCCTCAAGATATTCAGCCTTATTTGGAAGATTTTTTTAGCCAGCATATAAAGCGTTGGCAAGGCACGGCGTATCCCAGTCTTTTCCATGACGAGAAGAATAAGCAGTTTTATCGTCGCCTTGTTCAAACTCTCCCTAAAGGCTGGATTACTTTTACTATTCTTCAGTGGGATAATCAGGCCTTGGCGTATCATTTTGGTTTTACGTATGGCAAGACCTTTATTTGGTATAAGCCTTCTTATAATGTGGCTTTTTTGAAGAGTTCTCCGGGGCAGGTGCTATTACAAGAATTGCTCGAATACGCCTGTGCCAAGGACTTTGATGAATTTGATTTTGGGGTAGGTAAGGAAGCGTTTAAATACCGTTTTTCAAATAAAATTCGCCGCAATAATTCTTTTAAGGTATTTTCTTCCCGTTCTGGGTATCTGTTACATTATGTTCCGCTAGCGCTTCAATGGCGATGGGGGAAATGCCTGTCCCCATTAGAAAAGTTTTTTGCGAAGCCGATCTAGGGTCCTGCGGGAGTTAAGCAGTTTGTTTTCAAAATTATCCATTCCAACCAAATTAGATGTGCCTAAACGTTTTAAAGTAAATAGATCTGTAAGAGCGTCATTCGTTCCTGTGATCGTTGTCAAGGCACAGCAGAAGCCTGCTTCTTGCACACATTTTTTAGTTTGCTCATTAAAAGAATCTTCGCCTCCATAGGGATAACAAAACAGAGGGCAGTTTTTATTTAATTTTTCTTCAATGATTTTTTTAGGTGTAGTGATTTCTTTATCCATCAATTCAGATGTGCACAGTGCCAGGATGGGGTGAGAACAGGTGTGCGCCCCAAAGGTAATTAAGTTGCTTTGAGACATCTCCTGAATTTGCGGCCAGCTTAAAGCGCGATGGGTCAAGGGTGTGGTTTCATTGAACATTAGTTTTTGTTCAAGAGATTTTTCCATCTCATCAACAAACTCAAGCCGTTGGGTATGATCCAGGGATTTAAGCAGGATCTTGATATCATTGATAGCTTTTTTCTTGGCTTCATCAGAATTTAGATCAAATACGAGTTCTTCATTTTTTATGGGCATCCGTAAGGAGCTGTGCCGTGTTGTAAGAATGGCATATTCAATACGGTTGGGCCAGATAAATTGTTTTTGTTCGATAAAGTCCGTGGTCAAAAAGATAGTCGCTGGTGCATTAAATTCTTTCAGGAGAGGAAACCCTAAGGTGAAATTGCTTTCATAGCCGTCGTCAAAGGTAAGAACAACCGCATTTTTAGGCAGAGTTGTTTTTGTAAGGACGTGCTCAACAAAGGTATCGAGCGGTATGATGGAGTAGTATTTTTTGAGGTATTCTAAATGTTTTTTAAAAGTTTGGATATGAAGGTGTTTGCCGTGATAATTTTCTAATTGATCATCTTGGTCAGTCAGACCATGGTACATGATAATGGCTGTTTGATGGCTGAAGAAAATTTGGTCAAGCCATCGGTAAAAGGTGGTATTCAAGGGAGTCTCCGCATTGGCTAAAATCTTTATGAATTATATATTATAATGCCGCAAATTTGATAAATTATATATGGAATATGTTAATCACCATCCATCAACCCCAGTATCTTCCCTGGCTTGGGTATTTTGACAAGGCCCAGCAAGCGGATGTTTTTATTTTGCTTGATGATGTTCAATTTAAGAAAAATGAATGGCAAAACCGTAATCGCATACGCACCGCACAGGGCTGGCAGTGGTTGACCGTTCCGGTGTATCATGAATTTGGTACCAAGATCAATGACATTAAAATTGATAATAAAATACCTTGGTGCCGCCATCATCAAAAAGCGATAGAATTAAATTATTGCAAGGCGCCGTATTTCGAGCAATATTTTCCTTATTTTCAAAAAGCCTGGGACCAGGAATGGGAAAATCTGTCGGATATAAATATTTATTTTGTCCGTATGATCATTGAGCTTTTAGGTATCAAGACCAAGGTCGTTTTATCTTCAGAGTATGAAGCAGCGGAACATAAAACAATACGCCTGGTTGATCTGTGTAAATATTTTGATGCAACAACGTATCTTTCCGGAGAAGGAGGGATGGCGTATCTGGATGAAGAACATTTTAAGGCCCATGATATCAAGATACTTATTCAACAATACCAGCATCCGGTGTATCCTCAAAGGTGGATGCATAAAGGTGCGGAAGGGTTTATTTCTCATTTATCAGTTGTAGACCTTATTTTTAATTGCGGGCCTGAAAGTTTGGCTGTTTTGTCTAATTTGGAAGGGAAAAATAATTGAAAATCATCATTACCGGCGGGGCTGGTATGATCGGCTCCCATTGCGCCGAACATTTTGCCAAGAAAAAGAATAAAGTCGTTGTCATCGATAATTTATTGCGTTCGACCATCTTTGGATCAAAAGATAAAAGTGTGGAATATAATTGGCAGTATTTAAGTACGCTTCCTAATATAAAGCTTCTTAAAAAAGATGTCCGTGACCGCAGTGAAATGATGCGTGTTTTCGCCCGGGAAAAGCCGGACGTGGTCATTCATACAGCTGGGCAGCCGGGTGTTAAATATTCTTTGGAAAATCCTTTTATAGATTATGAGATCAATGCTTCAGGTACCATTAATGTCCTGGAAGCTTTACGTAAAGCTAATAAAAAAGGCATGTTTATTTATACCTCAACCAACAAGGTTTATGGGAATAATGTTAATGCGGTTCCTCTTAAATCTCAAGCTAAACGCTATGCGTTTAAATCCATCAAAGGTATTAATGAACATTTTAGCATCGATCTAACGGGGCACACTCCCTACGGTGTTTCTAAATTGACCGGGGATTTATATACCCAGGATTATGCCCAAATTTTTGGCATTAAAAGTGCTATTTTCCGTATGAGTTGTATTTACGGGACCCGGCAATTTGGTTTTGAGGACCAGGGGTGGCTGGCCTGGTTTGTCATACGTTTCTTTTTGGGAAAACCGGTCACCATTTATGGTGATGGGAAACAGGTGCGTGATATTTTGTGGGTCGGAGATTTGATCAAAGCCTTTGAGGCGTTTTTATCCCGTGATTTTCGTTATAAAGGTGAAGTTTTTAATGTGGGTGGAGGACAGGAGAATACTATTTCTTTATTGGAATTGATTGATTTTTTAGAAAAATTGATGGGTCGTCGGGTCGCGGTTAAGTACGGCCCCTGGCGTAAATTTGATCAAAAAGTGTATGTTTCAGATATAAGCAAGGCAGAGAAATTATTGAAATGGAAACCTCAGGTTTCCCCTCATGAAGGTTTGGGAAGAATCTATGAATGGGTTTCACAAAATGAACATTTGTTTAAAAAATGACCTTGCTTGGAGAGAAAAATGACAAAAAATATTTTAGCCTTTGGTGCCCATCCCGATGATATTGAGTTAGGCTGTGCCGGTGCGTTAAGCAAACATGTTAAGGCTGGTCAAAATGTGTATTTATGCGTGCTCAGTGAAGGTCAGGAAGCGGGTGATCCGATTTTACGAAAAAAAGAACAGCAAGAAGCATGCCGCCGTCTGGGGGCCCGTGAATTAATTTGGGGCGGATGGTCTGATACGAAATTTGAAGTCAGCAAGCAATCTATTGATTTTGTAGAAGCTGTCGTCGCCAAAGTCAAACCTTATGAAATATATGTCAATTATACCAACGATTCCCATCAGGATCACCGGTCATTGGCCCAATGCGTCATTTCTGCCACCCGTTATAATAAACGTGTATTATTTTATGAAGACTATACGTCTTATAATTTTCAGCCTGATATTTTTGTGGATATCGAAGATGTTCTCGATCAAAAAATACATATTATCAGTGCCTTTGAATCCCAGGTGGGACGCAATTTTCCTTCCGGACAAACGATGCTTGATGGTGTTAAATCCATGGCCCAATTCCGGGGTTTTCAGGCAAAGGTCAAATATGCGGAAGGATTTAAAGCTGTGCGTTATTTAAAACTGGATTTCTGATGAATTTTATCCCTCATTCAAAACCAACGCTTCATACGAAAGACATTGCAGCTGTCAGCGCTGTCCTTAAAAGCGGAGCATTGGTTCAAGGTAAAAAAGTCTTGGAATTTGAAGACAAGGTAAGCTCTTATTTAGGTGTGAAGGCAGGGGTGGCGGTCAATTCCGGTACAAGCGCCTTGCATTTAGCGTTATTGGCGTTGAATATTGGTCCTGGAGACCAGGTGATTGTACCATCCTTTGTTTGTACAGCACTTTTAAACGCGGTTTCTTACACGGGCGCCAGTGTGCGGATTGTTGATGTGAATGAGGATGATTTTAATATTTCATCGACGCAGGTAAAGAAGAATTTAAATAAGAAGGTCAAAGCCATCATTGTCCCGCATATGTTTGGCTGTCCTGCAGACTTAAAAGAGTTATCAATTTTTGGTGTACCCATTATTGAAGATTGCGCGCAAAGCATTGGCGCTGATTATGGGGGGCGTCAGGCAGGATCATTTGGCGTATTATCCATTTGTTCGTTTTATGCGACAAAGGTGATGACGACCGGAGAAGGCGGGATGGTGCTTTCTAATCAAACAAAATTGTTGGACCGCATCCGTGATTTTCGTCAATACGATCATGCGTCAAATTTTCAAAACAGATATAATTATAAAATGACGGATTTTCAAGCAGCGTTAGGAATATCTCAATGGCAAGAGCTTCCGCAATTCATTAAGCGGCGCAGGCAAATAGCACAAATATATGACCGTGCTTTTGCTGATGGCGATTTCATCATCCCGTCTAAAGATAACAGCAGAGCGCCTATTTATTACCGCTATGTGATCAAAATCAAAAAAAGAGCAAAAGTTTTTATAGAACAATTAAAGAAAAAGGGGGTTGGAGCATCCCAACCTGTCTTTAAACCCTTGCATCACTATGTTAAGGGATTTCAATGCCCGGTTGCTGACCAGCTGATGGACCAAGGTGTCTCTATTCCTATTTATCCTGATTTATCCGCTCATCAAATACGTCAAATCTGTAGTGCGTGCATGTGATCTCGACTCATGCTGGCCCATGTCATTGGACATCCTTGGGGAAATCTGTTATAAATTAGAGCTATACAAGAAGGTTTATTTTAATGGGGGGTAAAGATGATAGAAAATGATACGTTAGTTAAACATAAAATATTAGGCTATGAAGGCCTTATTGATGGGGTGACAAAGTTGAAAATGTTATACACCGGTGAAAGAGCGGTTGATTTTCAATACCGGATAAAAGTTTTAGGTCTAGATAAACGTTATGTTGCTCCTGAAGAAGATTTGGAAATCGGTAACAAAGATAAAGAAAAAGAAATGCAAAGCATGTTTAGAAAACTCAGGCTAAAGGCAAGGAAGAAGGTCGTAAAGTAAATTCTGCGCCTGTAGCTCAACTGGACAGAGCATCAGTCTTCGGAACTGAGGGTTGGGGGTTCGAGTCCACCCAGGCGCGTTGGGTATTCAAGGAAACCATAGGATTGGAGTTAAGTAGTGTGTAAATTCTTCTTGTATTTTTAGAAAATAGATGGAGAATAAATATTATGAATCACAATAAAAAACAATCCAAAGCTGACCTTATCGAGCCATATGCTGGTGAGTGGGTGGCCCTCACATCAAACCAGACAGCGATTCTCGCCCATTCCAGAAATTTGAAAACGGCTTTAAAACAAGCTCATCAAAAGGGTGAACAATTTCCCCACATGGTTAAAGCTTCCAATGAATTGACAGCCTCAGTCATCTATTGAACCCTACGTTTACTATCCCCTATAAAAAGATTCACATTCCCTCACGGGGAGATTTTCCAGCACAAATTAAATATTCTCCCATCGTTGCCACCGTTTTAGAGAGCAAGACAAACCGGCTTGATTTTTCTTTTGATTCCATTATTGATTCGGGGGCTGATTATTGTGTATTTCCATCACAGTTGGGAGAATTGATTGGGCTTAATGTTGAGCTGGGTAAGAGATTGCCAAATATTTTCATCATATCAAGGTTGCTTTGATTATTGGAAAAGAGGCATGGGAGTTCCCTTGTTTCGCTGGCTTTTCAAGAAAGATGAATCACAAGGGAGTGGGATTGCTTGGCCGACAAGGATTCTTTAATTTGTTTAAAAGAATCGAATTTTTAGAAAATAAGCGGAAGTTAATATTGACAGCAGAAGCCGCTTCGTTGTTTTAATATCAGCATAAAAATAATAATAACAACAAAAAATGAAAGGAGTAAGACTTATAAGAAGTAGTCTTTACTCTTATGGAACAGAGCAAAAATTCTAAAAACCTAGTTAATTTTTATAACTATGTCTAAAGTTTTTAAAAAGCGTGGCAAGAGATGCTGTATCTGCGGTAAGCCGGTTTTTTCCATCCATTCCATGTATTGCCACACACACGCACGCTTGGCCTATCGCATGAAAGAAAGACGGTTTCCACCCGAGGCTGTTGAGGGGGTTTGGAATTATTTGCGTGCCAATGGTGATAGGTGTTTTTACACCAAATTGCCACTTGAGATGGAGGACATCAGATCCCCTTGGTTTTGTGTTTTTGACCATTTGATACCCCTTGATCCCCGCAAGATCGTGTTGACCTGTGCCTTGATCAACGAGATGAAATCAGCCCTTTCCGTCAAGGAATTTTGGTATTATGTCCAACAGTTGGCTGATTATATAGATAACGGCAAGAAGATAAAAAAGATAAAGCTGGCCTATTGGCGGCAAAGCGTGTTGAGTGAGAAAAGGGGACACGTACCTGCCGCGTTCGATGTCATGAGGGGAAGGGGCAAAAAATGTTGCCTTTGCGGGCGTCCGGTCTTTAATGTCCGATCCAAGTACTGCCTGCGGTGTTCACACTTCGTTCATCGCCTGGAGATGCAAGGGTTTGATAAAAGAGTCGTTGAGGATATTTTAGACCATGTGCGCACCCATGGCTTTACGTGTTTTTATACCGGCATGCCTTTGGATATGGCCAATGACCGAAGCCCATGGTATGGCGTTTTTGATTATTTGACGCCCGGTGATCCCTCCAAGGTTGTGCTGACTTCCGCCTTATTTAATGAGATGAAATCAGACCTTTCCATCAAGGAATTCTGGTATTACATCAGGCAATTGGCCAATTATAAAAGGAATCATACAAGAATCAGGAAGAAAAAATTGGTTTACTGGTATAGGCTGACACCCCAAGAGCTGCGTGTAAAAAGTCTTCGGGACTAGGTGTTGGGGTTTTAGGAAGGCCAAATGAGGAGTTTTTTTAAAGAGAAATATTATTTTAACTGTAAAATATGATAAACTTAAAATGATGAAAATTTATCGTGATTACCGGGGGCAAAGCATACGTTTAACAGAGGAGCGGCGGAAACATATACTTGAGCATCCTGAAATGAAAGGACTGATGCCTCGTATTCAAGAAACTTTGTCTGAACCACAGCGGGTCATTCAATCGTTGAGCGATAAGGAAGCCAATCTATATTATAAATTTTATGTCGGTACAAAAGTGGGGGATAAATATTTGTGTGTTGTGGTAAAGATGATTAAGAAAGATGCGTTTATTCTTACGGCTTATTTAACGGATGCGATTAAAAAAGGGGAAATTATATGGCTAAGAAAATAATCAAACTTTGGTATGATAAAGAAGGCGATTACCTTGAAGTTGCTTTTGAGAAGAAGGTAGGATTTTTCCGTCAGACCAAAAATGATGCGGTCATGGAAAAAGTTGACAAAAAAGGAAATATTCTTGGCTTTTCTGTCTTACATGTCAGCAAACTTGCCCAAAAACCATTACAAGTGTCATTAGCTTAGATGTCAGTACAGGTTCCTCTACATAACACTCCTTTAGCAGATGAGCATGTGGCTTTGGGTGCCAAAATGGTGGGCTTTGGCGGCTGGAACATGCCTTTGCAATATGAAAGTATCCTCGCTGAGTGGGATCATAACCGCAAAACTGTTTCCATTTTTGACTGTTCCCATATGGGTGAATTTTTAATTAAAGGTGATGCCAAGGCTTGCGGTTTGGACTCCATTGTGACGCAGACGATCGTGGACATGCCTGTGAATACTTGCCGTTATGGGGCGATGCTCAATGGTCAAGGCGGCATTATTGATGATCTGATTGTTTACCGTAAAGCGCCTGAAGATTGGATGATTGTAGTCAATGCGGCTAATATAGAGAAGAATGCGCAGCATTTTCGTGACTCTCTCAATGCCAATGCCCAGTTTGAAGATGCTTCTTTTAAAATAGCCAAGCTGGATCTGCAAGGTCCCCAATCACGTGATGTATTAAAAGTTTTAGCACCGGGCATAGAAAAATTATCTTATTATACTTTTGATCAATTTCAGATAAATGATATCCCTTGTTTGATCAGCCGTACCGGCTACACCGGCGAGTTAGGCTTCGAAATTTATTGCCCTTGGGAAAAGTGTAAAGAAATCTGGAAATCTTTTTTGGCCCATGCTACAGTAAAACCCACAGGCTTAGGGGTGCGTGATGTCTTGCGGGTGGAGATGTGCTACAGCCTTTATGGCCACGAACTCGATGAAAGCATTTCTCCGCTGGAGGCAGGACTGGATAAATTTATCGACGGAAAAAAAGATTTTATCGGGCGCCAGGCAGCTTTGGCGCGGCCTCCAGAACGCAGCATCGGTTATTTTATCAGTGCCTCGCGTAAAAGCCCCAGGGCTGGAAACAAGATTTTTGATTCAGGGGAAAAAGAAATGGGAGTCGTTACAAGCGGCACTTTTTCACCAGCGTTACAGGTTGGTATTGGCATAGGATTCATGAGTCGTACCAGCAAGGACGCTGGTACTGGTATTTTTTTCGGTGATGAAAAAAGTAAATCTGCGGCCACCGTTGCCAAAAGGCCTTTTTATAAAAACGGATCTTTAAAATCATAATTTTTAGTTTTGAACACAGGAGATGGTTATGGAAATCGAAGAAAATTTTCTTTACACCAAAGAGCATGAATGGGTTTCTATTGAAGATAATATAGCGACGATGGGCATTTCTGATTATGCCCAGGAAGCGCTGGGGGATGTGACCTATGTCGAGCTGCCCGAAGAAGAATCTGACGTAGAACAGTTTGAACAGTTTGTTTCCGTCGAGTCAGTCAAGGCTGCCAGCGATATATTCGCCCCGATGGCTGGTAAGGTCATCGAGGTCAATCGAAAGCTCGAGGACACTCCAGGCTTGATCAATAAGGATTGTTACGGTAAAGGCTGGATCGCCAAGATCGACGTGCGTGATATGGATGAAAGTACTAATCTGATGAGCGCGGAAGAATATCGGAACTATTTGGAATCCTTGCATTGAACCCGTATATCACCAATACCCCCCCAGAAGTTGAGCAAATGCTCAAGAGTATCGGCGTCAATACTATTGACGCCCTTTTTGCTGACATTAAACCCGAACACAGGCCTAAATCATTTGACCTGCCCTCAGGCCTTTCAGAATATGAAGTTGTCCGCCGTGTGACAGCCCTGTCTTTAAAAAACAATGTACATGTCACGCCATTTATCGGCGGAGGCTATTACGATCATTATATTCCCACCGCCGTATCATCATTGACTTCCAGGGGAGAATTTTATACCGCTTATACTCCCTATCAACCTGAATGTGCCCAGGGGACCTTGCAGGCCCTTTTTGAGTATCAAAGTTCCATGTGCGCCTTGACCGGTATGGAGGTTTCCAATGCCTCTTTATACGACGGGGGAACAGCTCTGTACGAGGCCATGATGATGGCCATTCGGATCACTGGACGCAATAAAGTGATCATGGACGGCGGGGTCAGTCCTATTTACCGTAAAATTCTAAAAACATACACGCATCATCTGTCTTATCAATTTGAAGAAACACCGGTGGTTCATGGCCAAAGCAGCCGCGAAGAAATATGCCGGCTTCTTGATAAGGACACCGCGGTTGTGATTTTGCAGAACCCTAATTTTTTCGGGGCCATTGATGATTTTACAGACATTATCCAAAAGGCCCATAGTGCCGGTGCGTTAGTTATTGTCAGTGTCTATCCCATATCTTTAGGATTATTAAAAACACCGGCGGAGATGGGTGCTGATATTGTGACCGGAGAGGGTCAATCCTTGGGGTTACCCCTTAATTTCGGCGGCCCTTATTTAGGGTTTATCTGTGCCCGCAAAAAATATATCCGTAAAATGCCCGGACGTATCGTCGGTGAAACCGTGGACTCCAAGGGGCAGCGATGTTTCGTTAATACCTTACAAGCGCGTGAACAGCATATCCGTCGGGAAAAAGCCACGTCTAATATTTGTACCAATGTCTCTTTATGCGCCTTACAGGCGGCGATTTTTATGGCAGTGATCGGTAAAAATGGACTGAAGGAAATGGCGCAGTTGAATTTGGATAAAGCTGAATACGCGAAGCAAGTGTTGGCCAAGATCAAGGGTGTTGAAGTCAAACGTTCCGCGCCGACATTTAATGAATTCACCGTGCATCTGCCCAAGGATGCTTCTCAGGTAGTTGCGGTCATGATGAAAAAAGGCTTCGCCGCAGGATTTGCGCTGGGCCGTTATTATCCAGGCATGGAGCGCTATTTATTAGTCGCTGTGACCGAGAAGCGGACCAAGGAAGAGATTGACCGTTACGCGAAGGCGTTGCAGGAAGTGTTAGAATAATACGCGTGCATTGTAAGTGATAAGTTTGTTCTTTTTGCGACTGGGCTCCGCCGCGTTTTTTCCTGCCTGCTTCTGCAGGCAGGACGCCAAAGGTCTCATTTTTTTCGGTGGCTGAACAACTCGCCTTGAAGTTCTCTGGAACTTCAAGGCTCGAACAGTTCAGCCATCCCTCGGCCAAAAGCCTCGGGATGCCCTCAAAAAATGAGCTGCTTTGGCTAAAAACGCACAGTCGCAAAAAGAACAAACTTATCACTTACAATGATGCATGTATATAATTGCGGCGGGTGGATCGGCGTTGATGTTAAGGGGCGGACGGTGACGGTTCTCTGGGCTAGTGAAGGGAAACCACCGTTCTATAAGGCTGTGACGTTCGCGTTTCAATTAGGAGCACCTTAACAGCAAGGCCGAGACAGGACCCGCAGGGAAAAGAATGGAATATATGGAATTAATTTTTGAAAAATCTATAGCAGGGCGTAAGGGGTTTGATTTTGGGGCTTCGGATGTTCCTGTCCATGTGCACATCGCTTCCAAATATGCACGCACCCAGGATGCTCCTTTACCGGAAGTGTCAGAACTTGACGTTGTCCGCCATTATACCCGTTTGTCCCAAAAAAACTTTTCCATCGATACGCATTTTTATCCCTTGGGCTCATGCACCATGAAATATAATCCCAAGTTTACCGAAGCACTTGCACGCTTGTCGGGATTCACCGACCTGCATCCTTTGTTGGCCCAGTTGTCGGGCGGCGAGCAATGGACCCAGGGGGCGTTGCAGATTTTGTATGAGTTAGAAGAGTGGATGTGTGAAATGACCGGCTTTAGTTATTTTACCATGCAGCCTCTGGCTGGCGCTCACGGAGAATTGACCGGCATCATGCTCATGGCGGCGTATCACAAGTCTAAAGGCAACAGTAAGAAAAAATATGTCATCATTCCTGACTCTGCGCACGGTACCAACCCTGCTTCTGCCGCGGTGGCTGGTTATGAAACAATTTCTATTCCGTCTAATAAAGACGGCGGGATGGATTTAGAAGCGCTTAAAGCGGCTGTTAATGATGAGACAGCCGGCTTGATGATGACCGTGCCCAGTACCTATGGTGTATTTGAACCCAATATCAGCGAGATCGCCAAGATCATTCATGCGGTCGACGGTATTATGTATTATGATGGGGCCAATTTAAACGCGGTCTTGGGGCGCTCCCGTCCGGGTGATATCGGCTTTGATGTGATGCATATCAACACGCATAAAACCTTTACAACACCTCATGGCGGCGGCGGACCTGGTGCCGGGCCTGTGGGTGTTAATCATAAACTTTTTAAATTCTTGCCGATCTCACGGGTGGTCAAGCGCAGCGACGGCATTTATATGCTGGATTATAATTATCCTGAATCCATCGGGTATATTTCTTCATTTTATGGTAACTTTGGTCTTTTGGTACGTGCCTATGCTTATATGTTGATGTTGGGCAAGGAAGGTTTGAGGGCCACGACCGACCATGCGGTGCTGAACGCCAACTACATCATGAAAAAATTGGAGCCCTATTATAAAATTTGCTTTGACCGTATCTGCATGCATGAAAGTGTTTTTTCAGCCTCACGGCAGGCGGAACGCGGGGTGCATGCCATTGATATTGCCAAATTCCTGATCGATCAGCAGATCCATCCGCCGACGGTGTATTTCCCCATCAGTGTCCCTGAGGCGATCATGATTGAACCGACTGAAACTGAGTCCAAGCAGACCATGGATCATTTTATTGAGAAAATGATCGAGGCTGATAAACTTTCTCAAACTGACCCCGCCGCATTTAAAGAATTTCCCAAGACCATGCCGGTGGCCCGGCCGGATGAAGTTAAAGCAGCAAGGGATGTTAAAACTAGTTTCTTTTTAACCTCTGAAAAAGAATAGTTCTGGATTCCCGCTTTCGCGGGAATGACAGGGTGTATGTCATGCAGCTTAGAGATATTTCATTTCCCACCCCGCAGGAAAATATCGCTTTTGATGACGTTTTATTGTCCTTAGCCGAAAAGCACGATGCCGGGGAGTATTTGCGTTTTTGGGAATCTTCTAAAATATTTGTTGTTCTGGGACGTATCGGCCGCGCGGAAATGGATGTTAATGATATCCATACCCAAGAAGACAATATTCCCGTATTAAGGCGTTCTTCGGGCGGAGGGACAGTTGTTCAGGGGCCTGGATGCCTGAACTACACCCTGGTTCTTTCGAAGCAAAAGTATCCGCAGCTTAATGATTTGCGTAAATCATATGCATGGATCTCTGCCCGGGTCATTGAAGCCCTGCGTGTGGCAGGAGTGGAAGCTTATTTTAGGCCCACCTCAGATTTGGCTACAGGTCAGACTGAGAAAAAGTTTTCCGGCAACGCCCAACGCCGTGGGAAAAACTATATTTTGCATCATGGCACGATACTCTACAAGTTTGATCTGGCGCTTATCAGCCGATATTTGAAAATGCCCCAGGACATTCCCGAATACCGTAAAGCCCGCCCGCACACGGATTTTGTCACCAATATCCCCATTGACCCTCAAATTTTTAAAGATGCCCTGGCCCAAAGCTTTCAGGCATCAGCTTTGCAAGCCCCGAGCGCGGAAGAACTTTCATTCCTGAAAAATTTTTAGATATTTAATGATATTTTATATAAATTTGATAATATAACGGCATGCCTGCCAAAATTGCATGTCTTTTTATCTTACTTATGAGTTTTTGCGCTATATCACGGCCTGTTGCAGCTGATCCTGATCCAGAGTACAAGCAATATACGGATTATTTTGAAAAGGTTTATAAGGTTTTCCAGGACAATTATTATCTGGCCCCTGACCGCGACATTTACAATCATTTTCTGCAGAAATTTAATACCAACATTTACGCCCAGCTTAAAAGCGAAGGTAAAAGTAATGATTATGTCCGCTGGCGTTCTGCCTGGTATTTGGTGGACGCTTTACGGTCCAAGGATGATCGATTTACCCAATTTTATCCGCCTAAACCTGCTGTGAAATTCCAACATGAAGCCCTTGGTGAGAAAATTGATCTGGGTATTGAAGGTAAAAAGAATGATATCGGTTTTTTGGTGACCCGCATGGAGCCGCGTTCGGATGCGTATACGCAGGGTTTGCGTGAGGATGATATTATTTTGCAGATTGACGGGGTGAGTGTAAGGTCAATGACTGAAGATGCGATTAATAGTCAGTTAACGCCGCTGGTCAACACGCAAGTTAAATTAACTTATTTAAGCAGCGAGACCAAGACGCAAAAAGTAATTGCCGCTGTCAGCAAAGAATATTTTAAACAGACGGTATTTTTGCATCCAGTACCGGTGCCTGGTATTTTTTGCCTGGAAGTTCCTAAATTTGACCGCATGACAGGGGAAGATATGTACCGTTATTTGCAATTCATCAAAGCACAGCAACCTAAAGGGTTGGTCTTGGACCTGCGGGGCAATCCCGGCGGTCCGCCGTTAGCCGCGAGGGAAATTTCCGCTTTTTTTCTCAAAGGTGGCGATGAATTGGTTTATTTTCAAAAACGCAATCAGCCTAAAATTGATCTGGATGTCCCGGCTATTGATCCCCAGTATCAATTTGCCGGCCCCATTGTTATTCTCGTCGATGCGGATACGGGTTCTGCGGCGGAATTATTCAGCGGGATCATGCAATTTAGAGGCCGTGCGGTTGTCTTGGGGGTTAATACAGCAGGCCAGATTTTATTGAAGTCCATGTTCCCTATGGGCGATGGTTCTTCGATTGCCTTGGTAACAGCCCGCACACATTATCCGGATGGAACGGTTTTTGGTTTTGACGGTATTACTCCCAATAAAATAATCAGCGATGCTCCTAAGGATGGTTTGATCAATTTAGCGGCAGCCTTGATTGCGATGCAAAACAGATAGTAGATATGATCCTTTTTATTTTATTTTTTGTCCAATTCATTTCTATTTTGGTTGCGATCCTTTTTTTAAAAAATTTGTGGGATAAAGAAAAAGCATCGCATGACACAAACCTAACGACTTCGAAAGAATAGCGAATATTGATTCCTTCTAATAAAAAAATTCTTGTCATCGTCCCTGCTTTTAATGAGTGCGGTAATATCGGCCGTACGGTTGCAGAAATCCGCCGTTGGGCGCCGGATGTTGATATTTTAGTGATTGATGACGGTTCAAGGGATGATACCGTGCAGGAAGCCCAACAAGCTGGCGGCATGGTGGTCTCATTGCCGTTTAATTTAGGTATCGGGGCCGCGGTACAGACCGGATTTCAATACGCCCAAAGGCATCAGTATGATATTGCTGTTCAGGTTGACGGCGATGGCCAGCATGATGCGTCATTTTTAGAAAAAATTATTGAACCTATACGCCGTGATGAAGTGGATATGGTGGTGGGAAGTCGTTTTCTTGAAAAGTCCGGCGGTTTTCAATCGTCATTTAGCCGTCGGGTGGGGATTAATTTTTTCGTGCACCTGATCAATGTGCTGACCGGGGTGAAGGTCAATGATCCAACGTCAGGATTCCGGGCGTACAATAAAAAAATGATCGCTTTGTTTTCTGAATACTATCCTCATGATTTTCCTGAACCTGAAGCTATCGTCGTAGCTCAGCAGATCGGGGCACGCATTGTTGAAATATCTGTCGTGATGCGCGCCCGGGAGGCTGGCAATAGCTCCATCCGTTATTTTAAAACCTTGTACTACATGGTCAAGGTGACCTTGGCTATTCTTTTGCACATGATCCGTCAACGAAGAGGTAGGGTATGAACATTCATGTGGTGGCGATCGTTGTTTCGGTAGTGATTTTTTTATTCGTCATTGATTTAGTGCGTCGGAGAAAATTAACTTTTAAGTATGCGATGGGCTGGCTCCTGGTTTCTGCCGGGGCCATTTTTTTTGCGGTATTTTACCATTTACTTTTTTTCTTTGCAGCCCTGCTAGGCTTTGAATTGCCCAGCAATTTTATTTTCTTCGCGTTATTTTGCGTCTTTGTTTTCTTAAGCCTTTTGCTGACAGTATTTTTGTGCCAGCAGAATAACCGCAACGACGCGATGGCCCAAAAAATCGCCTTGTTAGAATTTGAATTGAAGGAATTGAAAAAGAAAAATTGAATAATAAGCGCGCATATGAGATGAGTTGATATTATTTTTTCAGCACGGGATATTTCCGCCGTCTGCTTCGGTTTACAACAAAAATGTTCTAAAGATTCTCTTTATTTGGAACATTTTTGTTGTAAATCCTCGCAGACATTTGGCGGAAAATCCCTTATTGTGCTGAAAAAACAATATCAACTCATCTCAAACGCATGAATTATTGCATCATTGTAAGTGATAAATTTGTTCTTTGCAGCGACTGTTCGTTTTTAGCCAAAAGTTTTTGTTGTTGAGGGAAGCCTGAGCCGAAGGGCGAAGGCTGGCTGAACATGTTCGAGACTGATCTGCCAGAGGCAGAGCAGGCGAGTTGTTCAGCCACCGAAACAACAGAGAAGCTTTTGGCGTTAAAAAAACGAAGCCAGGAGCAAAAAGAATAAATTTATCACTTACAATGCCTCGTGCCTGGATTCCCGGAGCAACTGCGAATGTCCGGCATGAGGACCTTTCGCGGGAATGACATATTTTTTTATTAAAGAAAGTGAAATGTCTGTAAACCCCATCACCGTCAGTGTTATTGTTCCTGCTTACAATGCCGCAGCCACTATCGGCAAAACCCTTGAGGCTTTATCTAAGCAAAATTGTTTCCAGCCTTTTGAAGTGATCGTGGTGGATGATGGTTCCAGCGATAATACGGCAGATATTGTATCTTCATTTGCCTTAGTACGATATGTGCGTCAGGATAATGCTGGCCCAGCTTCTGCCCGCAATCATGGGGCTCAATTAGCTCAAGGTGAGTACCTGGCTTTTACAGATTCTGATTGTATCCCGCATGAAAATTGGATTGCAGAATTGATGCAAGGATTTGGAAAGAAAGAAGTTGGGGTTGTTGCAGGAAGCTATGGGATTGCTAATCCGGAGAGTCTTCTAGCGCGTTGTATTTACAAAGAAATCCTTTGGCGGCATATGAATTTAATGCCGGAGTATCCTAATGCCTTTGGCAGCTACAATTTTTGCGTCAAAAAAGAAGTTTTTAATGCGGTCGGGGGGTTTAATACAGCTTACCGTAACGCCAGTGGAGAGGATAATGATCTTAGCTATAAGGCCATAGGGGCAGGCTGGCGGATTTATTTTCAGCCTAAAGCCCTGGTGGATCACTACCATCCAACCCGGGTGGTTAAATATTTAAAAGAACAATTTCGGCATGGCTTCTGGCGGGTGAAGATGTATCAAGATCATCCGCGCATGATGCGTGGGGATGGGTATACTTTTTGGAAAGATATCATTGAAGTCCCTTGGGTTGGACTTTTGCTGGGAGGTCTGCTTTTAAGTGCTTGGCATGGTGTGACGTTTAGTCATGTTTTATTGTTTATATTATTTCCTTTTTTGATATTTGAAGTTTTATACGCTTTAATCATGACACGTTGTTTATTTGAAGGGATTTTCTACGGTTTTATATTTTTATTTCGGGCCCTCAGCCGCACCTTTGGTTTCTCGACGGGAATTTTGCTGTTTTTGATTTTAAAAATAGCGAAAATTTTTCAATAATCCCTTGAAACACCTTTCCCCTATGTTAATATGATAAGGATAAATGAAAAAAGTTCTAAGCACTTGTCGTTATTATATTTAAAATCTAATTTCCTCGACGGAGAAATTAACACAGGTTTTTATGGCCAAAGAATCCGCAGAAGAAAAGTTAATGAAGATGATGCAAAAGACGGCACCTTCCGTCGCTGCTAAGTCATCTTCTCCAGCTCTTCCCAAAAAGAAATTCAAATTTACTTTTAGCATTGGTGCCTTAAACGCGCTTTTATTTTTAGGGATCATGGCCTGTGCCCTCGCGTTGGGTTTTGAAATGCATGCCGGGTATTCCTTGCTCAACCAGGCAGTGGAATTCCCCCGTGAATCAAAGGCTGATCTTTCATTGTCGGATATCGCCTTGCCATCCACTCCCACAGCTGACTATTATTTACAGAAAATCAATGAGCGTGATATTTTTAAACCGTATGTTCCCAAAGAAGCCAAAGCAGCAGCAATACAGGGTTTGGCGCAACAGATGTCCAAGTATAAACTCGTCGGTATTGCTTGGTTGGATTTGCCTGAAACAGCTTCTATCATGATCGAAGATAAAGATAAAAATAAAACTTACTTTCTTAAGCAAGGTGAACAATTAGAAGGCGTCACTGTCAAGACTATCTATACGGATAGAGCGGTCTTCAGTCACGAAAATGAGGAGATGACAATCAAGCTATGAGCCCACACATTCCTAAACTTAAGTTTCTGATACTCTTTTTGATTGGCCTTGCTGGCTCAATCGCTTTTTTGACCTTTGCAAAAGCGCAAACAGATGATGGGGAGGCCCAAGCGATACAGCCTATTATGATGACCGAGCCCAAAGAATCTTTGGATGACCGGATGGCTCGCAAAATCACACTCGATGTGCGCGACATGAACGTCGTGGACGTGATTAAATTCCTGGCCGAAAAGGGGGAGTTTAACGTTATTATTTCTCCGTCGGTGGAAGGCAAGAGTACAGTGCTCTTGCATGATGTGGATATCAAGGATGCTCTTGATATTGTCGTCATTTCCAACAAGTTGGCCTATCACATTGATGATGATATTGTCCAGATCATGTCCGCCAGCGAATACGAGGCGATGTACGGCAAACAGTTTAGCGATAAGACAGAAGTGAGCATTGTGCATTTACAATACGCTAAACCCAGTTATGTCCTGGCAGCGCTTGATAATATGCGCAGCAATCGCGGTAAAATTATTATTGATGAAGATACGGGTTCCGTGGTTTTGGTGGACACGCCCCAATCCATTGAATTGATGAAGAAAGCCATTGTAGAAATGGAACAGCCATTGGACACCATGGTTTTTGATTTGAAATACGCCAAGGCAGATGTGGTTGCTGAAAAGTTGCGCACCCGTATTGATGCCAAGGCCGTAGGTACGATTACAGCCGATGAACGCTCTAATGAGATTTTAGTGAGGGTGTTTCCTGGTCGTCGGGATGAAGTGGAAAAAACCATTCATAGCCTGGATGTGCCTACCAAGGAAGTCTTGATTGAAGCCAGGGTTTTGCAGGTTGTTATAAACCCGACCTATGATATCGGGATGGATATAACAGCACCCATTACAAGTGCTGGAAAACAACAATTTAATTTATCTAGCAGCGCTCTCGATGAACCTGCTTTGAATGCTGCTGCTGCATCCGGTTCTTCAGCGGATAATCTGGCCAATACTTTCGGCAGAATTTCTGTCGGGAATTTTAGCGCCAATCAATTCACGGCAGCCATTCGCGCTTTGCAGCAGGTCAGTGATACTAAGATCCTTTCCAGTCCTCAAATTTTGGTGACTAATAATGAAGAAGCCAAAATCCATATTGGAGACACTGTTCCCTATATAGTAGCCACCACCAATGGTACAGGAGAGAATGCGATTACCTCTGATGACGTTCGCTTCGTTGATGTTGGTTTGAAATTGGATGTTATTCCGACGATTAATGATGACGGGATGGTAACCATGAAACTGACACCAGAAATTTCCGAAGTGGTTGCGACCATTAAATCAGCCGAAGGCAGTACTATTCCTCAAGTGAATAAAACCGAAGTAGAAACTTCAGTCATGGTGAAGGATGGTCAAACCATTGTCATGGCGGGCTTGCGTAATCAAGATAAGGTGCATACGAAAAAAGGTATCCCAGGGCTTATGGACCTTCCTTTAATAGGCGGAGCTTTCAGCCGTACTACGGATACGCTTACCAATACTGAAATAGTTATTTTAATCACACCTCATATTGTTAAAGGTACTGATGATTTTGATAAAACAATTGGCACGATCAAAGGGGCCAAAACGTATGACGATAGTATTAAAATGAACGATCCTGCTGCGCCGGCGGGTACCGAATCCAAATAATTCCAAGGACGGAGATCAAACTTATGGGTAAATTACGTAAAGAATTTTTAAGTAGACTTAAACCTGCAACGTTGAAGCGATGGGGTATTTTTACAGCAATGATTTTTATCGTTGCCCCATTAGGAGGCGTTTCTCGTGCGCATGCCCAAGATGATACTGGTGTGACACCACCCCAGCAGACTGTGGGCAGCAGCGCTGACGAGTCACAGGCTGAACGCGAAGAATTTGTGAAAGAGATCCGTCGGGTGGAAAATCTTAATAAAAAATACACCCAGGAAATCCAGGATATCCGCGCCCTGTTGGCAGATAAAGATGCTGACTACCAAAAACGCATGCAGGATTTAGAAGACAGGCTGGCAGCTCAGCAAAGTGATAATACTAAAAAAGAAGTTGCCCAAGAGCAAAGCCAGCAAACTACCCAGGAATTAGAAGCCAAGACTAATGAAATGCTTTCTAAAGGTGGTGACATGGACCCTACGGACCAAAATTTTAGGGCTGAACTGGCAAAAGCCCATTACAACATGGGCAATATTTATTTTGAACGCGGTGAATATCAACGATCAGTGGTGGAATATTACCAGGCCGTGGATCTGATGCCTAATGATCCTGACACCCATTATAATTTAGCATTTGTCAGCGGTGAGTATTTGGGCGATCAGGAAACTGCTTTGAAGCATTATCAATGGTATTTGTATTTAAAACCTGATGCGTCTGATAAACCTGCGGTCAAGGAAAAAATCCTTCAGGCTAAACTTGCTTTGCGCAGCAAAATTGATTCCCCCTTGGATAAAAGCGACGGTAACTTTAACTTAACACGTTAGAATTGTTTTTTATGACCGAACATTTCGGAAAAATTTTAATGGCAGTAGCGTTGGGAATCCTTTTTAGTACGCCAAGTTATGCGAACAATTTGTCAGTGACGAATGTAACGATAGGTACAAGGGATCCTGGTGCCAAGACCGTCGTTGTGACATTTAATGTCAGCTGGCAAAATTCCTGGCGGAATAAAATCAATTACGACGCTGCATGGCTGACGGTGCGTTTGAATAATGCCCAGGTCACACCAACGGACGCAATATTATGTCAAGTCACAGCGACAGGTTTGAATCCAGCTGGAACTTCGTCCGGAAATGGTTCTAATTTGCAAATTTATGTGCCTCAAGATGCAACAGGTGCTTTTTTACAACCTGCCAGCACGGGTTTTATTGGTAATGTCAACAGTCAAAATGTGCAATTGACGGTTAATTATCAAAGCTGCGGCTTCAGTGATACTGATCAAATTTACGCGAATGTTTTTGGGGTGGAAATGGTCTTTATTCCCCAAGGTTCTTTTTACGCGGGAGATTATAATACCAGTACCGCTTCCTTAAATAGCGGCTCCGCGGATACCACACCTTGGAATATTACCAGTGAAAATCCCATTCCTGTGACTAATGCGACCTCTGCCGGGTTTCAATATGTTTCTAATGGCAATCCCGGAGAATTCGCCACAGCGGCTACCTTTACGATTCCAGCTGCCTTCCCTAAAGGATACAATGCGTTTTATGCGATGAAATACGGGATTAACGAAGGTCAATGGGTGCAATTTATAAATTCTTTACCGGCAGCTGCCCGGTTAAATCGTGATTTAGCAGACACTAATCATAAAAATTCTCAAAATGTGATTTATAGAAATACCATCAGCTGTTCTGGTACGCCTTTATTATGCTCCACTCAAAAACCATCACGGGCAGTTAGTTATTTAAGCTGGATGGATTTAGCAGCATTTTTAGCTTGGGATGCTTTACGCCCGATGACAGAGTTAGAATTTGAAAAAATGTCCCGTGGTCCGCTTGTTCCCAATGCTGGCGAATATGTATGGGGAAATCAAACTATTGCAGCCGCCACAACGATTAGCGGAACAACGGAAGATGGTACAGAAACAATCACAGCACCCACCAATGCCAATGCTAATTTCAGTAACACCACTTTTACAGGAGGGGATACATCCCTGGGTGCTGGATATAATCAGGGGCCTTTACGCGGGGGAATATTTGCGGTTTCTAATTCCACAAGAATGACCTCAGGTGCTTCTTATTATGGGGTCATGGATTTGAGCGGTAATTTGAAAGAACATGTCGTAACTATCGGCAATCCTTCGGGTTTGCTTTTTGTGGGAAGTGAAGGCAACGGAGTTCTTAATTCTACGACGGGGTATGCAGGTAATGCTGATAATACCGACTGGCCGGGGATAGACGCGCAACCCCAAAATGGTGTTGATGGCGCAACAGGTTCAGGATTTCGCGGCGGCTCATGGGCAGATAGTGCTAATTATTTAAGAACATCAGATCGTACCGAAGCAGCATTAATGTCAACAGCTGCTCTTAATACTTTTGGGGGCCGTGGTGTCAGGACTTATGATGGTAATTAAAAATATTTTGCTTACAGTTGTTTTTGTCCTGGCTACATTTTCTACTGTGTGGGCTAGTAATTTGCAATTAAGTAATTTAGATGAGGTTAGTGCCAATACTGCTTCAGGCACGATCACATTTTCTTTTAATCTGACACAGGATAATAGCTGGCGTAATCAAACCAACTATGATGCTGTCTGGGTTTTTATGAAATACTCAACAGACGGTGGGGCAACGTGGAAGCATGCTTCTATGGCCGGAAATGGAATTAATCCATCCGGGTTTTCTATTCCTACACAATTTCAGGATCAATTTGAAATCATGGTCCCTTCTGATCAAAAAGGATTTTTTGTGCAACGCTCAGGCCAAGCCACCGGAAGCATTGCCTTGACGGGTGTCCAATTTGTTTGGAACTATGGTTTGGATGGGGTTTCATCGACGGTTGCCCAAGCGGCTAATACCCTGCATACCATTTATGGTGTTGAAATGGTCTATATTCCCCAAGGGGCGTTTTATGCAGGTGACGGTTCTTCAAACAGTTCAACAGAATATGCTTTCGCCCAAAGTTCAGCCAGTAATTCTCCGGGCTGGTATATACAAAATGAAAATGCCATTTCAACGACTAACAATACATCAGGTACAGGATATTATTATCAAAATACAAGTGCCAAGGGTGATGAATTTCCAAGCGGGGCTACTTATTTAATCCCGGCGTCTTTTCCTAAAGGCTTTGGAGCTTTTTATCTAATGAAATATCAATTAACTGAAGGCCAATGGGTGAGTTTTTTTAACACGCTGCCTGCAGCTGCCAAACCTTATCGGGATATTACCTATAGCGGCAGAATGGGTAGTATTAATGTGGGCGGTAAAGGTTCCCAATCAGTTGTTAATCGCAATACGATTTCCTGGAATTCGGCGATACCCACATCATTAGCCACGACATTAAGACCGATGCGTCCTGTCAGCTATGTGTCATGGCCGGATGTGGCAGCGTATGCCGAGTGGGCAGCTCTTCGGCCGATCACGGAATTGGAATATGAAAAAGCAGCGCGCGGTGCTAATAATTCAGCGATACCTGGTGAATTTGTTTGGGGATCAACGTCAATCACGCCACCCGGTCCCGGGGATATTAACCCTAATGCGGATGAAAATGGATCTGAAATTTTGAGCGATGGAGCGAATCTTAATAGCAATTCATTAGCCTGGAGTTCTGGTGATGGCCGCAGCGGCGGAGTTGCCGCAGGACAAACAGGCCCCTTACGTATTGGTATTTTTGCGGCCAGTAGTAGTAATCCCACCCGCGTTAGCAGTGGTGCTGGGTTTTACGGCAATATGGAACTTTCCGGAAATTTGGCAGAACCAGTCGTCACCGTGGGCAGGGCAGAAGGTTTAACTTTTCAAGGTACGGATGGTACAGGGCAATTAACATCTTTTGGAACTGCGACCAATATTGATTGGCCGGGTATGGATGCTAACAACGCTAACGGGGTAGATGGCACTATTGGTATTGGTTATCGCGGCGGGGACTTTCAGTCGCCTAATTCAAGCATATACTCAACATCTTCGCGTTTTTATGCGGTGAAAGATCCAGATTCACAAACTTGCGCACAGCGTTATGATCCAAGTTGTGGAGTTTTTCAAGGCGGACGTTTAGGTCGTAATGCTTCATAATGATTAAGATTTGGAATTGTTAAATAAGATTGCATGTCTAATAAAAAAAAGCGTTTAAAAATTGATTCGAGACCTGGCCTAAGGAAGAATTTTGCCATTTTGGCATTTTTCTTGACGGGCGTCTTTGTCTCTGCGGCCTGTACTTCAGCCTATGCGCAATTTAGCGGCGGCGATGAAAGTTCTGGTGACGCCCAGTCTTCCATTGGTAGTGATATCTATGGCGGTGGTGCGCAAAATAATTCTCCTTATTCTACCTCTGGTTCCACCGGAACCTTGTCTTATGGAACAGCAACTAAACTTGTTTTTACAGTCAGCCCTTCAGACACCAATCACTCATTTCCATTTACTCGCCAACCTGTCGTAGCCGTTGAAGATGCGTATGGCAATGTGGTTGCCAATGATAATACGGATCAAGTGACTATTGCTATTCTTAGTAATCCTGGTAATGGTACTCTGATGGGGACAACCACTGTTACAGTTGTCAATGGTTTAGCTCAATTTACCAATTTGGCTGTTAATGCGGCCGGTCAACTATATTCTCTTCAAGCTACCTCCGGAAGCCTTACTCCTGGAACATCGGCTACTTTTAATATTAATCCTGGTACAGGTCCAGTAGCTTCAGCTGTCTGGGATGCCTCTGGCTCTACTCCTGGTTATTACATCTATATATGGTCTGCCAATGATAATCAAAAAGAACCGTTTGATGCCTCTCTTGATTCTTGTAGTATAACGGTTTTTAATCCGGATGGGACAACCAATACGAGCGGTAGTTCCCTTTCTTTTTCAGTTGATACGACCAATAACTGGTGTAAGTCAACTACTACATGGACACCATCTAGTTTAACTCAAGGAAGTTTTACAGCTACTGTAACAATCACTGATCCAGGCGGAGATCCTTGCGGCGGCCCAACGTCATGTAATGCTACAGTCACTCTTGGTTTAACTGGCGGAGGCACTGTCACCCAAGATTCTTTCGGAACCACCATTAACTGGGAAGACATCGGAGTCATCAAACAAAAAACCGATACTATCAACTGGCAGGATATCGGAGTCATTAAAGCAAATACAGCAGGTGAAAATTGGCAAGATATTGGCGTTTTAAAGTCTAATGTCAGTACAATTTTAGCTTTTACGACGCAACAAAACAGCTTCGGCATCAATTGGCAGGATTTCGCCGTGGAATCAAAAATTGGTGTTAATTGGCAAGATATTGCTTCTTTGACTACTAAGGGCATCAACTGGAATGATCTTAACGTCCTTTCGAATGTTGGTATTAACTGGAATGATTTTAGTGTTTTAACTAAGCAGGGGATCAACTGGCAAGATGTGCAAAAACTTTATAGCGCAGGTGTAAATTGGAATGATTTGGTGGTGTTGGGTCGTGCTGGTATCAACTGGGATGATTTGGCGATTTCGTCTAAAACAGGCATTAATTGGTACGATATGGCGGTTATGTCTGGTGTAGGGATCAACTGGGGTTCAGGAACTACTGGGATCAATTGGTATGATTTGGTTACCATGACCCGTGCAGGTGTTAATTGGTATAATTTAGACATTATGGCCTCTAATAATATTAACTGGTCTGATTTTCATGTTTTGAGTGATGTGGGAATTAATTGGTATGATTTTAATGTTTTAAGTAATGCTGGCATTAATTGGAGTGATTTAGGTGTTTTAGGTAAGACAGGGATTAACTGGAGCGATTTTGGGGTCTTGAGCAAAACCGGAATCAACTGGAGTGATTTGGGAGTGTTAAGCAAGACAGGCATTAATTGGAATGACATGAATGTCTTGACCCGTACCGGAATTAACTGGAGCGATTTTGGGGTATTAAGCAAGTCTGGAATCAATTGGAGCGATTTTGGAGTATTGAGTAAGGCAGGCATTAATTGGAATGATATGGGAGTTTTAACTAAGACAGGGATTAACTGGAGTGACTTTGGAGTATTGAGTAAGACTGGAATTAATTGGAATGATCTTGGAGTTTTAACAAAAGCGGGAATCAACTGGAATGATTTGAGTGTGCTCAGCGATGCTTCGATAAATTGGAGCGGTTTAAATGTGTTAAGTGATGCGGGGATTAATTGGAATGATTTTGGAATTTTATCGAAAGCGGGAATTAATTGGAATGATTTTACTGTACTTAGCCGTACAGGAATTAATTGGAATGATTTCAATGTCTTAAGCCGCACGGGCATTAATTGGAATGATTTTGGTGTTTTAACTAAAGCAGGAGTCAATTGGA
>Ga0206863_1054_pt1 | contig 40506 bp, 32 predicted proteins | sample Alteio_BWOrgCont_41_FD_152634 | JGI IMG/M metagenome (GOLD analysis project Ga0206863, IMG submission 152634) | Enriched cells from forest soil in Barre Woods Harvard Forest LTER site, Petersham, Massachusetts, United States -... | ecosystem: Environmental > Terrestrial > Soil > Temperate forest >...
AGGCTTTTTTCTGGTGATCTTTCGGACCCTCTTCGCGGATGTACTGACCAATCTGGAATTCGCGCAGCTTTTCGATCACATACGGTCCGATAATGAGCGCAATCAGCATCGCCGTGAGCGATGCAAAAGCAGTACGGAACGTCAGATACCGGAAGATGCGGAATGGTCTGAAGTAGGGGAAAAGTTTTTGATACAGGAGCCAGTAGAGCAAACACTTCCTCCGGCAAATTTGCGGTGTCTCTCGTTTATCTTACAGGTTGGTGCTGCTGCAATTTATTTCGTCTTTTCTCCAAAATCTTTTAAGTATTCATTCACCAAGGCGTAAAAGTCGCGAGACCAGCTCATCATGAACCCGGGTGCTCCGGCCTCAAACCAAAGACATATCTACTTTCTCAACTCATCCAGGGCGTGTTCCAGGCGCACACCCCGCGAAGCCTTCAACAGCACGACATCCCGCTCGCGCAGATTTCGCCGGAGCCATGCGCCTGCCTGCTCCGGAGTTTCAACGAACATCGCCTCGACTCCGGCCTGCTTTGCGCCCTCGACAATATAGGCAGAATTTCCGCGCACTCCCAGCACAATATCCACCCCAGCCGCAGCAGCAGCTTCACCACAGCTTCTATGCAATGCCTCAGCCTCGCGTCCAAGCTCGAGCATCTCTCCCGCAACCAGAATATGGCGCTCGCCGGGCATCGACATCAGCGTCTGAATCATTGCCTTCAGCGCTTCCGGGTTCGAGTTATAGCAATCGTTGATGACGGTTGCTTCATGCAGGACGAGCGTCTGGCCGCGTTTATCGCCCGGTTCCAGCGTTGCCAGTGCTGCCGCACAACTCTCGAGCGGAATGCCGGCCTCCAGTCCCACAGCGATCGCAGCGAGAGCATTGGCCACGTTATGCTGTCCCAGCAGCCGCAGCTGAACGTCTGCCTGCTGCTCGCCTGCATGCACTCGCATATGAAGGCCCTGCACTCCGAGCTCTTCAATGAAATCCGCCCGTAGATCGGCGCACGGCCCCTTGCCAAAGTAGATCGTCTTGCCGTGAAAATCCCTGCCGAACTGCGAAACATAAGAATCATCGCAGTTCAGGAAAGCCACGCCATCGGCAGGAAGGCTGGCGATCAGCTCGTACTTTGCGCGTGCCACACCGGCAATCGCATCATGGAAATTCTCGGCGTGCGCGTTGCCCACGTTCGTCACAACACCCCAGTTCGGAACGGCGATATGAGCCAGCGCTGCAATTTCACCCGCATTCGACATGCCCATTTCAATCACTGCGGCTTCGTCTTCTGGCTCAAGTCGAAGCAGTTGCAACGGCAGGCCAAATCCATTGTTCAAATTGCCCTGCGATTTCAGAACTTGAAATTGCGCCGCAAGCACCGTGGCCACGGCTTCCTTGGTCGTAGTTTTGCCGGCGCTCCCGGTGATGCCGATGACCCGCTTGCCCCAATGGCGACGGACAGCTGCAGCCAGCGTCTGCAATGCAATCAGGGGTTCATCCACAATGAGCAGCGTATGCTGCCGCGCAGTTTCCGGCAGTTCGAGCACCTTCGATTTGGCAACAACCGCTGAGCATGCGCCTCGCTCCAAAGCGGTGACAACAAAGTCGTGCCCATCGAAGTGCTCTCCGCGCACCGCGAAAAACAGATCGCCCGGCTTGAGTGTCCGCGAGTCGATAGAATAGCCGGTTGCCACCTGCGCATGGCTGTCTTTCCTGGGGACGTGCAAGGTACCGCTCACCCAATGCGCAATCTGGTCGAGCGAGAGTCTCATCGCTTCGCCCCAGTCTGCGCTAATGCGCGAATCGTACTGGCAGCGATCTCCGCATCGTCAAAAGGAATCACACTATCGCGCAGCGTCTGCGTCTTCTCGTGCCCTTTGCCCGCCAGCAGAACAATATCTCCCGGCTTCGCCTGCTCGATCGCGATCTGAATCGCCTTTGCGCGATCGACTTCAGCGATGAACTTCACGCCTGTCGACTCCAGCCCCGGCAGAACGTCGCGCAAGATCGCCTCTGGCGCCTCGCTGCGTGGATTATCGGAAGTCAACACGACGAAATCGCTGCCCTCACCCGCAGCGCGCCCCATCAGTGGACGCTTGGTGCGGTCGCGGTCGCCTCCGCAACCGAAGAGCGTAATCACACGCCCATTTGCGGGCTTCACAAATTCACGCGCCAGCATGATCAGGTTACGCAGCGCATCGTCAGTGTGCGCATAATCGACGACCACAGTAAACGGCTGTCCTGCTTTCACCGTTTGGAATCGGCCGGGCACGCACTGCAGTGCAGCCGCGCCTTCGGCAATCTCATCCAGGGTCAGTCCGCGAGCATACGCAGCCGCAGACGCCGCCAGCAGGTTGTAGACATTCACCTTGCCCGTTAGCCGAGTTTCGATAGCTGCACTTCCCATCGGCGTAACCAGCGTGAACTCCATCCCGGCCGCGGACATCTGCACATCCTCAGCACGAAACTCGCCCACCTTTAAGCCATAGGAAAAAATCGTAGAACCCGCTTCCCGAGCCTTGATTGCCAGTTCCGCGCCGTAAGGATCTTCAATATTGATGACTGCAACACGCGGCGCCGGACCGTTCGCACCGTCAAAGAGCATGCGCTTGGCAGCAAAATAAGCGTCCATCGTGCCGTGGTAATCGAGATGGTCTCGCGTGAGATTCGTGAAGATCGCCACATCAAAGGGCATCGACCACACGCGCCCTTGTTCGAGTGCATGAGACGAGACTTCCATCACCGCCTCGGTCGCACCTAAGCAGAGACCCCGGACAAACAACTCCAGCAGATCGCGAGACTCCGGTGTAGTATGCGGCGATTCAAGAACGATACCCGCGACATGGTATTCAATCGTGCCAACTAGCACTGTTCTGCGACCAGTGCTGTTCAGCATCGCGTCCAGCAGAAAAGCAGTCGTCGTCTTGCCGTTGGTCCCCGTTACACCGCTCAGCACGAGCTTTTGCTCTGGATGCTCGTGGAAATTCGCTGCCAGCATCGCCAGTGCGCGTCTGCCATGCTGCACTTCCGCAACCGGGATGTGCGGAAATTTTCCGGTGATTTCGTCAAAAGCCGCGGTCGCATCCGTGACAACGGCAACAGCTCCGCGTTCGATAGCCGCCGTGCTGAAACGGTTGCCGTCGGTTGTGCCGCCCTGCATGGCAACAAATAGTGACCCCGGCGCTACTTTGCGCGAGTCGTATTCGATGCTGCTGACGTCAACCACTGACCCGGCACGCCGTACCAGGCTGACTTCGCGCAAGACTTCTTCTATGTGCATAGGAACAGATTGATTGTAAGGCTCAGCGGGTGAACCGCACCACAATCACCGGGTAAACCGCACTACGATTTCGGTGCCGACCGGCACCATAGTACCCGCAGCGGGCGCCTGTTCGCGCGCAATGCCCGTGCCCAGCACCTGGACCCCCAGTTCAACCGAGCCCGCCAGCTCAATCACGTTGCGAACAGGCTGCCCAACAAAAGATGGGACCGCGACTCGCTTGCCCGCATTCACCACAACAGAGCCATTCACTGGCGGAGCGGGCGTACTCGCAAGCATGGGTGGTGGTGTGGGTTCCGGTTCATCGGCAGGTTTTGGCTTCAGGGTCTCGGCAAATGCAGTCGTCGAAGAGGCGCTATTCGACAGCGGCGGATCTGGATTCGTGTTAGCAGCGACCTGCACTGGCGCGGCATTCTTGGCTACCGGAGCAGCCTGCCCCGGAGTCTGCTGCGGAGCGCGCAGCGGGTCATCCGCCGGAAGATCGTTGACGGCGGCGAATAGTGAATTGATATCTTCGTCGTGTTCCGCAGGCTGATCGTCTTCTTCCACTACCGGATGCTGGTCTTTGGCGATCAATGACTGCGGCTTCATCTCCTGGTCGTGCGCCACGCCGAGATATTCGAGGATCTGCTGCGCCAGGTCCTGAAAGACCGGCGCGCTGGCTTCTGCTCCAAAGTGCATACTGTGATCCGGCGAGTCCATGATGACGGCAACCGTGATCGCCGGATTATTCACCGGCGCAAAGCCCACGAAGGACGCGACAAACTTCGTCTTCGAATAGGTATGCGTCGCCGGATCGATCTTCTGCGCCGTCCCCGTTTTGCCCGCCGCGCTGTATCCATTCAGATGGACCGCGTTGTGTGCCGTGCCGATAAGCACCACGTCTTCCATCATCTTGCGCATCTCCGCCGCGGTCATTTCCGAGACCACACGGTGCGCATTCTCGGGCAGCGGATTGGGCAGTTCATTCTCAGGATGAAAAGCCACCGGCTGAAGCTTCGGATTGCCCTTCATCAGATCCGTGCTTCTGAGCAGGATATGCGGCGGCAAATAAACACCGCCGTTGGCAATGGTGGAAACCATGGTGACAATCTGAATGGGTGTCACGGCAACTTCCTGCCCCATGGGAATGGAGCCGATTGAAGTCGGCCCCCATCTTTTCACCGGCCGTAGCAGGCCGCGCGTCTCAGCCGGAAGCTCGATGCCTGTACGCTCACCAAATCCAAATGCGCGGATATATTGATAAAGCCGGTCGGGCCCCAGGCGCTGTCCAACCCGGATCGCACATACATTGCTCGAAACCGCAAGGGCCTTCCATGCGGGAACCACTCCAAAATGGTCGCCAGGAGCATCGTGTATCGTCCGGCCAGCGACATTGATCAGGCCACCGCCGCAGTCCAGCGGGCTGTCCGGTGTAATGAGCTTTTCTTCGAGCGCAGCCGCATAGGACACCGGCTTGAACGTAGAACCCGGCTCATACACATCGCTGACCGCAAGATCGCGCAGCAGGCCTCTCGTCGCATGGCGAAAATCGTTCGGATTGAAAGTAGGCCGGATGGCCAGCGCAAGAATCTGCCCCGTGTGCGGGTCCTGCACGACAACAGTCCCGGTCTGCGCGTGCGTCCGCTCCATGTTGCGGTCGAGCGCCTGCTCGGCCATGAACTGAATGTTGGCGTCGACAGTCAGAACAAGGTTCTCGCCCGGAAGCGGCTCGCGTTCTTCGCTGCCTAGCACGTGCCTACGCGCGTCGAGGGCCGTCAACATGCGCCCCGGCGTGCCGTGCAGATCTTCGTCGAAGCTCTGCTCCAAGCCACCAAGTCCGTTGTCATCCAGACCGACGTAGCCCAGCACTTCCGACGCCATCTGGTTGTCCGGATAGAAGCGCTTGAACTCCTTCTGAACGTACACGCCCTTCAGGTTCAGCGCCTTAACTTTTGCGATGACCGCCGGGTCCTGCTTACGCGCAACCCAGGCAAAGTTCCTCGAAGCGTTGAAGCGCGCCAAAATCTGCGGTGCCGCAGTGAACGAATCGGTCGGATCGATATGAACGACCTTGCCCAGAGCCGCCGCGGTCGCAGGCCGCGCATCGCCAATCTCCGAAGGCACAGCGTAAATCGAGTCGGCGAGCACCGTCATCGCCAGCTCATGCAGATTGCGGTCGTAAAGCACGCCCCGGCGCGGAGCCACTTCAAAGGTGCGCTGCTGCTGTCTTGCGGCGCGCTCTACAAACTCGTGGTGGCGGATCACCTGCAGCCACACCAGCCGCATGCCGATGGCGCCTACCCACAGCGCGAAAAACGCCAGCACATAGATCACGCGCAAACGGCGCATGGGGGTGACTACACCAGCCTGCGCCGCCTGTGTGTTTTGAGATGCTGGGTTGGTTTCGGGATGGAATGAAAACCGCTTCAACGCTCGACTCCTCCCAGAAGAATACGTGCCTAGCGAACAGGCAATGCAGGAGTCATCTGAGCCAGCACCGGGCCATTCGCATCCATGCTCGCATCGGGACGAACCACCTGCCCCGGACGCGGCTCATCCAGACCCAATTGACGCGCCATGTGGTCGATGCGCGCCGGATCGGCAAGCTGTGCTTCGGTCAGGCGAAGCTGGCGGTTCTGCTCCTCGAGCTGCACCACCTGCTGCTTCTCCGATTCCACGCGATAGCCGTACTCGATCGAGCAGAAGTGCTGCCAGCCGTAGACCATCACCAATGCGAATAGCATGGCCATCGCGCAGGCAAAGGTGCGCATCTCGCGCACGCGCTGCGGATCGGCCGCCTTGACCAGCCGTGAATTGTCGAAACGCTTGGCGAAGAAGACCTCCGGCGTCGGCCCCCGGCGCGCACGCTGCTGCTGCGCAAACAGGGACAGGTTCCGCTCTGCGGCCGACATCTCAGCGCTCTTGCGCGTGGCCGTCATCATTCCATTCGTTGCGATTACCTGTGTCGCCATTGTGTCTCCTGCGTAACTGCTGTTCTTCCAAAAATTGATGTCATCCTGAGCGCAGTGAAGGATCTGCTTTTATCCTTCTCGTTGCTCTTGCTTCTTCCTCAAACGACCGGGCCAGGGCCGCTATTTCTGAGGAGGTCTTACGGGATGTCGTCTTACTAACTTTCGCCTTGTACAACGGTGGGACGACCCCGGCCCGATCTCTAACTAAACTTTCCAGCTTTCTTCTTCTCCGCCGCCCGCAGCTTCGCGCTGCGCGCTCTTGGATTGCGATCCGTCTCCTCTGCTTCCGCCGTTACCGGCTTCCGCGTCAGCACTTCGTAAATTCCCTGCCGCGCGCCTTCGCGCAGCGAATCTTTTGCCCGCCGGTCTTCGAGAGAATGAAAGCTGATCACCACCAGCCTTCCTCCCGGCTTCAGCAGCCGAGGCGCTGCGTCCAACAGCGCGTCGATCTCGTCTAACTCGGCATTTACGTAAATTCGAAGAGCCTGAAAGGTCCGTGTCGCCGGGTGCAGAGTATGCCGGCTTCTATCTGATTTCATCGCCGGGGCCGCAGCCGATATGATTCTGGCAAGTTGTGCCGTCGTCGTAACCGGCCGGGCCCTGACAATGGCTCTGGCGATTCTCCGCGACCTCCTTTCCTCTCCGAATTCGTAAATCAAGTCGGCAAGCTCTTTTTCACCGGCCTGGTTTACCACCTGTTCGGCGTTGATGCCCTGGCGCGGATTCATCCGCATTTCCAAAGGCCCATCCGCCTGAAAACTAAACCCTCTGTGCGCCTCGTCGAACTGCAGTGAGCTGACGCCAAAATCCGCCAGCAGACCGTCAAGACTCTCCGGCTCCAGCAGCTTTTCCGCCTGCGAAAACTCCACATCATGCAGGACAACCTCCGGCATCGCCGGTCCCAGTACCTCGCGTAGAGCATTCAGCCGTTCTTTCGCCAGCGCCATCGCTTCGGGGTCACGGTCGAAAGCAATCAACTTGCCTCGCGGACCCAATTGCCGCGCTATCGCCGTCGCATGCCCCGCAAGTCCGAGCGTAGCGTCAACATACGTGCCGCCTGGCCGCACATTCAGATATCGGATCGCATCTTGTAAAAGAACCGGCACATGTCTTTCACGTTCTGCCATGTGCTCCCCCTTGGGGGCTATGTCACAGCCCAAATCCTGCTAATTCCTTCTCGTCGTCTGCCGTCAGCGGATTCTCGTCCATGTTCCGCTTGAAATCTTCATGGTTCGCGACGGTCAAATAGTTCTGCATGCCGAAGACCACCACATCTGCCATCAAGTTCGCCGATTCCCGCAGTATTTGCGGCAGTAGCACCCTGCCCTGCGAATCGATCTCGGTCGTCTGCCCGTAATAGTTAATCCGGTCCATTAACTTTTTCTTGGCCGGATGAAAACTCGGGATCGCAGCCAGCTTTTCCTCGATCTTTTCCCACTCTTTCAGGGGGTAAATCTCGGCAACCTTGCCATCCTTGCTGGTGATGTAGAAGAGAGAGCCGTAATTCTCCGTCAGCGGGCGCTTGAAGTCCGCTGGAAGCTTGAGCCTCCCTTTTTCATCAACCCGGGCTGGATGGTTCCCACGGAACATCGCTGCACTTCCCTGCCTGAAACCGGCCTTCTTCCTGCTCTATCGGCCGTCTAACCCTTTTGAGGAGTAAAATTTGTCGAAATCGCCTCGAAATCTTTCCTAAAAGGCCATTTTTGACTACTTTGCTCCACCGACATCGTAAATCACTAGATGCGCCCGTCAAAGGGCGTTTTCCTGTGGAGATTCGTGAAATGTAAAGACTGACCGAAAGGGGGCGCTTTCAGGGTCCTGCAAAGCCCAACCCCTAGTGTCGAGCGCGAGCGATCAGCCCTATATGCGGTGTTTGCTTATTTGGTTCCTATTTATTAATCCGTACTTGCCAGATTTCGCCACTCAAGATAGGCAATTTTCGCCTAACCTTCTCCTCGCGCGAACTACTGCTCGTCCAGTTTGCGCTCCCGCAAGCGCCCTTGCACATAAAAAACCAGGTATGCCACCACCAGAACATTCACCAGGGTCAAGACAACTTTCACCCAGGTTGGATGGCGCAGAATTTCATAGAACTCCCATGGCAGAAACGATGCGGTAAGAATCAGCGTGAAGTATTCTGCCCAGGTCTTTTCGAGCACCAGGCCCGTTCCTTCGATAAAATCCAGTCCCGCATAGCAGAAGATGGCAATGCTTATCCACTTCAGTCGGTGCGCATCGATGAGCGCTGCTTTGTCCAGGAGCAGGTTGACGAATTTACTCTCCGGATCGAAATGCATGTCGATGACCCACCGCGTGAGCATATCTACGATATCGCGGTGCACCAGCTTCAGCGCGCCAATGCCGAGCAGGATAAATAACAGGCCCTTGAGCAGCTTGAAGCCGCCGATGACCATAAGCCACCGATCGTGCCGATGCCGCGTCTTCAATTTTGCTGTTTCCACGTTCTGCACTTCAGTTACGCACCCTGCTTCCATCATACGTTTGTCAGATGCAGTGGTTCCCAATCATGCGTAACTCGTTGGGGATGTGAGGTGCGAGAACGCTGCGGGTTTTCAGATGATACCCCCGAGACCCTCAGAGCCGGGAGGTAACAACCGGGAAGACCGCTGATTCGATTTATCGGACCATTGCTTTGGCGGGTAAGGTCCGTTTCAAGTAAGGCGCCAGTTTCTCCAGGGCGGCCTCTACGCTGATTCCGTAGCGGGCGCGCAGCTGCTCCACTTTGCCGTGCTCGATGAAGCGGTCAGGCCAGCCAATGCGCACCACTGGAACTTGGACCTGCATCTCGCTCAGCGCCTCAATCACCGCGCTGCCGAAGCCTCCCATCAGCACGTGATCTTCAAACGTGACGATCGCGCCGACGCGTTTTGCATAAGCAGCAAGCATATCCCGATCCAGAGGCTTCACGAATCGCGGATTGATGACTGCAGCCGAATAGCCCTGCTGCTCGAGTTTCTCTGCCAGCTCATTTGCCATAGGCAGCAATCCGCCCAGTCCAAAGATGGCAACATCGTCGCCATCGGTAATGACTTCCGCTTTTCCAATCGGCAACGCGACCGGATGCTCCTTCACCGGCGTACCGGGGCCCGTGCCGCGCGGATACCGCACGGCGCTTGGACCGTTGTGCAGCATGGCGGTATAAAGCATGTCCGAGAGTTCGTCTTCGTCCTTCGGCACCATGTGAATGATGTTCGGAATGCCGCGCAGGTAGCTGATGTCGAAGAGTCCGTGGTGCGTCGCGCCATCGTCGCCGCTCAACCCGCCGCGATCCATGCAAAAGACAACGGGAAGGTTCTGCAGACACACGTCATGCACGATGGGATCGAAGGCGCGTTGCAGAAATGTCGAATAGATGGCACAGAACGGCTTGTAGCCGCGTGTCGCCATGCCTGCGGCAAAGATCACGGCATGCTCTTCGGCAATGCCAACGTCAAAATATTTTTTGGGATGATGCGGACGGAAGAGATCGAGCGCCGTGCCGTTCGGCATCGCGGCGGTAATCGCGACAACCTTATCATTCTCATCCGCCAGCTTTACCAGTGTGTTCGCAAATACTTCGGAATACGTCTGCTGCCCGACCGCTTTCGTCTCACCCGTCTCCGGATCGTACGGTCCCAGGCCGTGAAACTTCTTCTGCTTGTCGAGCGCCGGCTGAAAGCCGCGCCCCTTCTGCGTAATGGCATGCAGGAGTACGGGCTTGTCCTGCGTTTTCAGAAACTGAAAGGTGTTGATCAGCAACCCAATGTTGTGCCCGTCAAGCGGCCCGTAGTACGTCAAGCCAAATTCTTCAAAGAAGACCGATGGCCACAGCAGACCCTTTGCCGCTTCTTCCGCACGCCGGACGACATTGATCGCCGTCTTCCCGCCAAAACGTTCGAGCAGACGCGATGCGCTGTCGTGCAGGTGCGTTACATGTTCGTTGGTGACGATCTTATGCAGGTAACGCGCAATCGCGCCCACATTGCGGTCAATCGACCATTCGTTGTCGTTCAGCACCACGATCAGCCGCTTCGTCTGATCGGCGATATTGTTCAGCGCCTCGAAGGAAATGCCGTTCGTGAACGCTGCATCCCCGGCCAGCGCGACGACATGCTCCTTGCCCCCGGCGAGGTCGCGCGCCACGGCCATGCCCAGCGCTGCAGAGAGCGCCGTGCCAGCGTGCCCGGCGCCGTAGATATCATGCTCGCTCTCAGTGCGCAGCATGAAGCCATTCAGGCCACCCGGCTGCCGGATGGTTCCAAAACGCTCGCGCCGCCCGGTAAGCAATTTGTGAATATAGGCCTGATGGCTGACATCGAAGACAAACTTGTCCGCCGGCGTGTCAAAGACGTAGTGCATGGCCAGCGTGAGTTCGACTACGCCCAGGTTTGGCCCCAGATGGCCGCCTGTTCTTGAGAGTGTTTGAATCAGGCTCTCACGGATTTCCTGAGCCAGCGATTCGAGCTCGGCTACTGAGAGCTTTTTGATGTCGGCCGGCGAGTGGATCGTGTCGAGTAAATGTCCCATTCAATGATAAGAACGCCCATTCCTATAAACGCAAATGGGCGGAACCTGTTGCCCTATCCAACCATCAAAAAAAGACCCCGTAAAGGGCCTCGTACCGGGGGAGCAAAGGTTATTCCTCTGAAATGTAAGTATACCAAGTTTGAACCGCAGAGAGGGATATATGCCGTTCTGAGGGAATAAATTCAGTCACTTCCGCTTCTCCGCGCTCTCTGTGTTCGGAGCCTGCCCTGAGTGAAGCCGAAGGGTAGTGAAAGATATTTCTCTGCGGACCTCCGCATAGGCTCCGCGTTCTCCGCGGCTAGGCTTTCCCAACTATTCCGTAATCGCGGCAAGCGCCTCAACCGCCGGAGCCTCTTTGCGAAATTCTCCCTCCCATTGCGCCACCACCGCCGACGCAAGACAATTCCCCACTACGTTGACCGTCGTCCGCCCCATGTCCATCAACGCATCAATGCCAAGAATCAGAAAGATCGGCTCCTCTGGCAGATGGAAAACCGACGACGTGGCCAGCAGAACCACCAGCACAGCGCGCGGCACGCCAGCCACTCCTTTGCTGGTGAGCATCAACACACCCAGCATAAAGAGCTGCTGCTTCCAGCCAAGATGCATCCCCGCCGCCTGCGCGACAAAAATCGAGGCAATCGCCAGATACAAAGCTGACCCGGCAAGATTGAAGCTGTATCCCGTGGGAATGACGAAGCCGACGATCTTGCGTGGAACGCCGAAGGCTTCCATTGCCTCCATGGCACGCGGCAGCGCCGCCTCCGATGTGCTGGTCGCAAAAGCAATCGTCGCAGGTTCAGCAATGGCGGAAAGAAATCCGCGCAGCGGCACGCGCGCGAGCAACGCCGCAGGCAACATGGCGAGCAACGCAAAGGCAATGAGCGACACGTACAGCGTCACCAGCAGCTTGGCCAGATTCGCCATCACGCCCAATCCCGAGTGCGCCACGGTATACGCAAGCGCAGCACCTACGCCAATCGGAGCAAGGTACATCACGATGTTGGTGAAGGCAAACATCGTCTGCGTCAACGATTCGGCGACGCGCAGCATTGGCGCTTTATGCTCTTCGCGCAATCGGCCCAGCGCCAACCCAAAAATCAATGCAAAAACGGCCACCTGCAAAATCTGGTCGTCAGCGATTGACTTAGCAAGATTTTCCGGAAAGACATGCAGCAGAAATTGCTGCCAGGAAAGGCCAGAGTCAGGCTGAGGTCCTGTCTGCACGCGTATCTCGCTGTGCGCGGTCACAGGTTGAGCAGCAGTCGCCAAGCCGGTTCCAGCTTTCGACACATTGATCGCTACCAGACCGATCACCAGCGCGATGGTGGTCAGCACCTCAAAATAAATCAGCGACTTCAAGCCAAGCCGGCCGACGCTGCGCATCTCTCCATGTCCGGCAATGCCCGTGATCAGAGTGCCCAGAATCAAAGGCGCAACGATTGTCTTAATCAGCCGCAGAAAAATATCGCTGAAGACGCGCGTCTGTATCGCCACATGCGGTGCATCCAGACCCAGTTCCACGCCTGCAAGCATTCCCCAGATGATCCAGACTGTCAGCGACCTTCGCCGGAAAGCAAAGACTGTGAACAACGCCAGCGCAATCAGACGCACCGGCATCGCTGCGCCCACAAACTGAGGTCGCAACGCCTGCAATGCCACTCCCGCGGCATAGATGGCTGCGCCGGCCAGGCCGAGCCATGGCAGGCCCCGGCGATTCACGCTTGCAGTGGATTCCATAGTGGTCATTTCAACGATAGGGCACCGCTGCTAGCATAAAGCCTGCCAGCTTCTTTCGAAGCCGCGAGGTTTAGGAATGCGACTCTTCGCCCTGCCTGTTTCACTTGCCGGCCTGCTTCTCTGTGCATCTGCATCCGCGCAGCAACTGCAACTCGATCCGCTGACCAAGCCATCTCCCACGGCAAACATGTCCAGCGCCTTGAGCGATCCAACACTCTCACCGGGCGTGGCCTTTCTTTTTCAGCTCGAAGCCCAGTTCGCCCGGGACACCGCAAAAGGAGGCGGCAAAGCCTTCGCGTCATGGTTCGCAGACGACGGGGTCAGTCTTGGCAATAAGCAAGCACCGGTGCTGGGACATTCGGCCATCGCATCGCAAACGACGTGGACGCCCGATCAGTATCAATTGCTCTGGACGCCGCAGGGCGGCCAGATGTCTCCAGCAGGCGACATGGGCTACACCTGGGGCCACTACGAAGGCCACGCAAAAGACAAGAACGGCAACGCAGTCACGACCAGCGGCCGCTACATGACCATCTGGAGAAAGCAGCCCGACGGTCAATGGAAAGTCATCCTTGACTCGAGCAGCGAAGAACCACCCAACGCTGGCGATTGCTGCAAAGTGCCTTAGCCATTGTTCCGTTGCCCCTTCCAGAGCAGCACCAGATTGCGTGCTGCTTCTTGCCACTCAGGAAACTGAAAACGAAACCCTGCCTGCAGCAACTTTCCCGGAACAACTCGACGACTTTTCAGCACCAACTCAGTTTCCGTCCGCAAAACCAGCGCTCCCACTTCGAGCATCCAGCGCGAGGAGGGTAGTCCAAACGAAATGTCATATGCCTTGCGAAGATCGTTCATGAATTCGCAATTTGGCAGAGGGTTCGGAGCCGCGAGATTCACCGGGCCTTCAAAACGCACGTCGGCCAGCAGATACTCGATGGCCGCGACAAAATCTGCCTCATGAATCCACGAAACAAACTGCCTGCCGCTTCCCTGCTTTCCTCCCAGCCCTTTGCGCACCAGTCCCAGCAATATGTCAAAGACACCTCCACGGTCGGGGCTCATCGTCATGGCGCTCCGCAATGCGATTTTGCGCGTTCCCGGTGTGAGAGCCTCGATAAAAGCCTCTTCCCAGCGGCGGGCCACATCCATACTGAAGCGCCACGTCTCAGGAACATCCATCTCATCTCCTCCAAGCTCGCCCGTTTGCTCGTCCATATCACGGTCCAAAGCATGGCGATAAATGGTTGCCGTGCTCGCATTCATCCAAACGCGCCGCGTCTTTTCCGCCCGCGCAATGGCCTCTCTCAAAATGCGCGTTGTGTCTATCCGTGAAGCAAGAATTGCATGGCGATTCCGTGCATGGTAGCGGCAGTTCACACTTCGTCCGCAAAGGTTCACAACCAGATCGGCGCCCTCAAGCTCCCTCGTCCAATCTCCAAGAATACAGCCATCCCACTGGATCAAACCGTTGCCGGAAACAGGATTCCGCGTCAGTACGATCACCTTGTCGCCCAAAGCAGCAAAATATTTCCTCAAGAGATTCCCAACCTGGCCGCTGCCGCCCGCAAGAACAATTTTCCTCATTCGTCCTCTTCTCCATAGACCGTTTCCAGGAGATCGACGACCAGCTTTCTAATAGGCTTGAAAAGCGGAACAGATGCCAATCGAATCAGTCCAACGACGATCGAGAGGCTCTTGTCGAGGAGCAATTGTGTGCGCCTTTGGCCTTTGGAGCGATCGTAGACCCAATAAAGAAGAAGTCCCATTTCATACATCCATAGAACTCTTGGCATAAAAGGCTTAAGGTCTGTCGTGATCTTCTGCTGCGAGCCTTCCAGAACATCCGAAAAAAAATGGACCTCCTGCTCGCGAATGCTCTCTGTCTCTAAGCTGAAGGGCGAAAGAGGGTGCCTGGGGTCGATATGCGCAGACAAAGCTCCAAGGAGAGAGCGGTTGGGAGAAAAATATTCAAATTTCATCTCGATAAGGGCTCGCAGACGTTTTTCAAGCGAGGTAGAACGGCTTAAACGCGCGCGAATCTCAGGCTCCATCTCCCTTTGCGCACGCTCGTAAAACGCCATGACCAGAGCATGCTTTGAATCGTAGTAATAGTAGGCACCCCCCAAAGCAACTCTGGCTTCCGATGCGATCTCGCGCATCGTCGTTTCTTCGAAACCATTTTTTCTGAAAAGGCCCAGGGCTGTATCAAGGATCAGGCCCCGGGTCTCTTCCGACTTAGCTTTTGCTTTCATATCAGTTCCGTGGCTCGGGCAATGCGCGGCGCTTGATTGCGCTGACGCATGCGGTGGAAGACAAAGATGTTGAAGAAATGCATGGCGCCAAGGATAAGAAGAACCCAGCCTATCTTCTGGCTTTCCAGTTCAATGGCATCCCGCAGTGTGAGCAGGGCCGCTCCTGTCCGCAAGGCAAGGGCGACATATCCAAGATTCACCAGGTAAAACCCTACCACCAGCAGGTGATTCACAGAATCTGCTAGTTCCGCATTCCCCTGAAAAGCTTCCACAAGGAAGACACGTCCATTTTTATGCAGCGTCCGGGCTACCCAGACCGTAACCAATAGGCTGATCGCAAGATACACGGCATAGCTTCCAACAATGTACATAGAGAAAACCTCCGCATCCATCGAATTTGAACATGTTCAGTATTAAGATGCCTTAGTTTCTTCTGTGACGCAAGATATTTTTGAACACGTTCAGTCAATAGGCAAAAAGAAAGCCCGGTCATGACCGGGCTTCGAATCTGCTTCTCCGAAAGGCGCTACTCGTCCTGCTCGCGCAGCTTGGCGAGCACGCCAAAGTCCTCAAGCGTGCTTGTATCGCCTTTGATCTCTCCGCCACTGGCCAGTTCCCGCAGCAGTCGACGCATGATCTTGCCCGAGCGCGTCTTCGGAAGCTGTTCCGTGAAGCGGATATCATCCGGTCGAGCCAGTGCACCGATCTCCTTCGCGACCCAGGCGCGCAACTCGTCCTTCAGCTCTTTCGATGGCTCATAGCCACTCTCGAGCGTCACAAACGCAGCGATCGCCTGCCCCTTCAAATCGTCAGGGCGCCCGACAACAGCGGCTTCGGCTACTTTGGAATGCGCAACCAGCGCCGATTCCACTTCCATCGTGCCCAGGCGATGCCCGCTGACATTCAGGACATCGTCCACGCGTCCCATCAGCCAGAAGCAGCCATCTTCATCCACGCGCGCGCCGTCGCCCGTGAAATACGAGCCGGGAATCTCCGACCAGTATGCCTTCACATAGCGTTCCGGATTATTGAAGATCGTCCGCGCCATCGATGGCCACGGTTTGCGGATGACAAGCAGTCCGCCATGTCCGGCGGGAACCGGCGTACCTTCTTTTGTAACCACCTCAGGCACAATTCCAAAGAACGGCTTTGTCGCCGAGCCCGGCTTGGTCGAAACCGCACCGGGAATCGGTGCAATCATGATCGCTCCCGTCTCCGTCTGCCACCATGTATCAACAATGGGGCAGCGCCCCTTGCCGACCTTCTCCCGATACCACATCCATGCTTCCGGATTGATCGGTTCGCCGACCGTTCCCAGCAGGCGCAGCGAATCGAGCTTATATTTTTCCAGATACTGATCGCCCCATTTGATGAAGGCACGGATCGCCGTCGGCGCGGTGTAGAAGATGGTGACCTTGTGCTCGTCGATGATCTTCCAGAAGCGGTCCATCCCGGGAAAATTCGGAGCGCCCTCATACATCACCGTGGTCACGCCATTCTGCAGCACGCCATAGACCACATACGAGTGGCCGGTGACCCATCCGATATCCGCCGAGCACCAATACACATCGTCATCACGCAGATCGAAAATGTACTTGCTCGTCAGATAGGTCTGTACGGAATACCCTCCGGTCGTATGCACCAGCCCCTTCGGCTTCCCCGTCGTTCCCGAGGTGTAAAGAATGTACAACGGGTCTTCGGAGTCGAGTTCTTCCGCCGGACAATCAGGCGCGGCCTTCGCCGTCAGCTCATGCCACCAGTGATCGCGTCCCGCCTGCATGTTCACGGGCGTTCCAGACCGCTTGTAGACGACAACGTTCTTTACTGTCGAACATTGCGCCACGGCTTCGTCGACAGTGGCTTTGAGCTTCACTTCGCTGCCGCGCCGGTAAGACGTGTCCTGCGTCAGAATGGCAACGCACTCCGCATCATTCACGCGGTCGACAATCGCATGCGCCGCGAACCCTCCAAAGATCACCGAATGCACCGCACCGATGCGCGCGCAAGCGAGTACGGCAATCGCCAGCTCCGGCGTCATGCCCATGTAAACGGCAACGCGGTCGCCTTTCTTGATGCCCAGGCTCTTGAGCGCGTTCGCAAAGCGCTGCACTTCCGCATGCAGGTCGCCGAAGGTCAGCTTGCGAATTTCTCCCGGCTCGCCCTCCCACAGAATGGCGACTTTATCGCGCTTGCTGCCCAGCGCATGCCGGTCGACGCAGTTGTAGCAGAGGTTCGTCTTGCCGCCCACAAACCACTTCACCCAGGGCTCATTCCACTCAAGCACCTTGTCCCAGGGCTTGAACCAGTGCAGCTCGCGCGCTGCCTCTGCCCAGAAGCTTTCAGGATCCTCCACGGACCGGCGATACATCTGCTCGTATTCTGCAAGACTCTTGATATGCGCCTTGGCAGCAAATTCGGCTGGCGGGGGGAAGACGCGATTTTCGCGCAAAGTGGAATCAAGGTTTGGATCAGTGCTGGCGGTCGTTGACTGCATGCGTACGGCTGTACCTCTTTTTTCCCTGGATAGAAGATTTAGAGAACGAAGAATCCTGATCTCTTTACCCGTAACCACGTTAAAGGTTGAGTGATGTGACAGGCAAGAGGAATCCTGTCTATACAGGTAGACACGATCTTCAACAGTATGCTGTTCGCGTATTGCGGCGGAGATTCATGGCGGAATGAGGCGTTGTTCACCATTCGCTAGCGGAAGCGATACGCAGCGCCGAAGCTATAGGAATGCGGGCCGAGCAAGTGCGGTGAAAAGGTCCAGACCTGCTGCTCCCACTCCAATGGGCGAATGCTCACCCTGTGAGTCAGGCGAATATCGATGCCTGCGCCCACCGCGCCCATAAAATGCACTCCATTTTGTCCTGGCGCCGCCGTAGCAGGCGGGATGGCCTTCGAATCAAAATCACCCAGGCCGCCGCCGACCTTGACGAAAGGACGAAACCGGTTGACCCGGTAAATGAATCGGCCGGACACCAGATAGCTGTCCTCTTTGTGATAGCCATCTGCCCTGTCGAGCAACGTCCGCCATGTGCCTTCCACGCCGAACCCATAATGGTGCCTGACCATATCGTTGTATCCGCCATACACGCTGAGACCGTTCATATAGACAGTCGGATAGGACCAATAATCAGGGTTCAATCTGGAATACTCAGCCCCCGCATACCATTCGTGCGCAGGTCCCTGCGCCGATCCCACAACCTGGCTATCAAGCGGCGCCGATGCACATAGGCCAACAATAACGAGCAGGAGGTTCTTCAGCATGCAGAGTCGTCCTGTTCTTGTGTCAAAAGACAAATTTTGATTTTTTACAAGAAATGAATCTGGACCGTGGGGGTAAGGTTCCCTCATTTTACGTTAGGTTGATTACAGGGCCAACAAAATTGGCTTTGGCGGCCGTCGGCCAGGCGAAGCTCCACATTCTCCGCAGCAGCGAAAACTAGATGAATATCGGTGTACCAGCCTCAGCCGGTCACCCTGTATCGCAGCTGATGCCATTTCCAAGCGCTCGAAACAATATCGTCCAGCTTATCGAACTCGCGCTTCCAGCCGAGCTCGCGCTCAATCTTTTCCGAACTCGCGATCAACACAGCCGGGTCGCCTGGACGCCGCTCCGCTTCTTCCACCGGAATCGGGTGCCCGGTTACGCGGCGCGCCGACTCGATCACCTCGCGAATGGTGAAGCCGTGCCCATTGCCGATGTTGTAGATCAGCCGGTCGCGATCATTGAGCGCTTCAAAGGCGAGCAGGTGCGCGTGCGCCAGATCCTGTACATGCACATAGTCGCGGATGCAGGTGCCATCCGGTGTCGGATAGTCCTGCCCGAAGATCTTGATGCTCTTGCGCTTTCCCAGAGCCACATCCAGAATCAGCGGAATCAGGTGAGACTCCGGCTCATGCGCCTCGCCCCGACCTTCTATGGCTCCAGCCACGTTGAAGTAACGCAGGCTGGCATAGCGGAACCCATGGACCCGGTTCAGCCAGGTAAGCATTTGCTCCACCAGCAGCTTTGACTCTCCATAGGTGTTCGTCGGCCGTAAGGGCGCATCTTCCCGGATCGGCGTCGATTCCGGCTCGCCATACACGGCGGCAGTAGAAGAAAAGACCAGCCGGTTGACTCCCGTCGCCAGCATCGCCTCGAACAAAGTCAGTGTCGAAGCGGAATTATTGCGAAAATAGAGCTCGGGCTTCTTCATGCTCTCGCCAGCCTCAATCAGAGCGGCAAAGTGCATCACTCCATCGAATTTTCGTGAGGCCAAAATCTGTTCCAATCTGGAACGGTCGGCCAGATCGCCTTCTATGAACTCCGCCTTCGCCGGTACCATCGACCGGTGCCCATGGCAAAGATTGTCGTAAATGGTGACGTCATGGCCCTTCTGGAGCAGCAGCTCCGCCACCGTTCCCCCCACATAGCCCGCTCCGCCGGTTACCAGAATCCTCAAAAATGCCTCCTCGTATCGTTATGAATTATAGCTAGTTCCCGCACAGGAAGCAGGCAACCGAAAACCCTGTTTTGTTCGTCGAATATCATGTCTACAAGGGTGTATCGCCAAAAAAAATTACACAGGCGTAATCCCTTTCTGCGGTAATAGTTACGTGGTTTTGGCAAATTTAGCGATTATGTAGGTGGTTACCCGAGACGTTACTTTTGTAATATATAAGGAGCGCGGCGACAGAACCTTAACGGCTTCTGTCCGGCTCCGGTGCGGTATCGTACGGTAGCTCATCACTCCACGTATTTTGGAAGCCATCTTGCTAGCCTTACACTTAATAGGTCGAGAGGAATGGTGTCTTTAACGCACGAACGACCTGGATTGAAACACTGACTAGATAGAAAGAGACGGCAACAGACACCTCACGTCCCCGTCTATCTGAATTAGAGACGCACTGAAATCGAATTGAATAGCTATGGCGAGTAACGATAAAGATCTGCTAAATCACGCAAACCTCGGTCTTCTTCCAGAGCCGCAGGGTCGTTTTGGTTCCTTTGGAGTGAGCACGGTCGTCAACCTGGTGGCCGGCGGAATTCTGATCCTGATCACGATGTCGCAGGTACATCAGGAAAAAATGCGCCACATGCAGACGACCGAGTTGGTCTTCCCCGTGGAGCAGCCCAAGCCCTATGTTCCTCCCGTACCCAAGGTCAAGTTCATTCCTCCACCACCCAAGGTTGAGCAGCCTCCCAAGATCACCATACCGAAGCCGCAACCCGAGCCGCCCAAACCCGTACCGGTGAAAATTCCTACGCCTGAGGTCGCTCCGGTCATTGCTGCACCACCCAAGGCTGTAGCTCCTCCTCCGCAGCCCAAGGTAGGACTCTTCAAAAGCGCTACTCCGACGCAGGTCGCCAATAATAATGCAGCTCCCAGCCTGAAGGTGGGAGGATTCGGTGATCCGGTTGGCGTCACTCCTAACCCGAATGCCACCAAACCCGCCAATGTTGCGTCAGTGGGAGCCTTTAACGCCGCACCTGGCGTGGGTCAAGGCGCTGGCGCTGCCCGGCAGGGCTCGGTAAAGGGCACCTCTTTCGGCTCCGGGGTCGCCAACGGCGTGCCGGGCGGAAAAGACCGCGGAACCGTCGCCTCCGCCGGATTCAGCAATGGCGTGGTTGGCGGTACCGGAGCCCCTGGTAGTCATGGCACGGTCGCGTCGGGCGGATTCGGCACTCCCGCCAGCAGTGGCGCAGGCGGCGCTCACGTTGCGAAAGTCGAGGAGCCAGCGTCCACCCCGATTGTCGTCGTAGCGAAACCGCTCCCGCAATACACCTCGGAAGCGAAGCAGCTGAAAATCGAAGGCGATGTCACGCTTGAAGTTCGCTTCACCGCGTCAGGGCAGGTGCAAGTCCTGCGTATCGTGAACGGTTTAGGCCATGGACTCGACGAACAGGCGAGGTTGGCCGCCGAGCGCATCCGTTTTAAACCAGCAACCAAAAACGGTACGCCTGTTGATCAGGTGAGCGTCATTCGCATCAGCTTCCAATTGGCTTGAGTATAGTTTTGAGGCAGGGTTTTGCTGGATGTGGCAGTGCGTAAACAAAATTAAGGAAGAAAAATCAGGAGTCAGGAAATGTCTTTTCGCAAGTTGTGGATGACCGGTGTGACGGTCTCTTTGGCGGTGCTCACAGTGCAGGCAAAAACGCCAAAATATGCGCCTCCGGTTCCTCTTACTCCGGAGCAGTCCGCCCTTATCCAGAAGGCAGTGGCTCAGGAAAAGGTAACCGTCAAAGCCATTCAGGAACATACGCCCGTCGTTCAGACCTACATCCAGAACATGCGGCCCGACCCCAAGCTCTTTTCGGTGCCTGAGTCGGATCAATACCTGCTCGGCCGCGTCGATTTCGGCAAGACATTCAGTAACAAGGGCTATGAAACGAAGTCGACCTCGCATGGCTTCTTCAAAGGCTCCTTCAAGTACATGAGCGGCCTGACCAAGGCCTTCAATCTCAGCTACTCCCCGACCGGCTTCATGGACATGATGTTCCTCGATCCGGTCAGCTTCGATCAGCAGCACTACGACTTCATCTATGTGCGGCGTGAATTTCTCGGCACCATCCGCACCCTGGTGTTTGACGTTCACCCGAAGCCGAAAACCGGAGCGGGACGCTTCTTCGGCCGTATCTGGGTGGAAGACCAGAATGGCAACATCGTGCGCTTCAACGGCACCTACACCAGCAATCCGAACGACGAAGTCACCCGCTATTACCACTTCGACAGCTGGCGCCTGAACATGCAGCCCGATATCTGGCTCCCGGCAGCGATTTATGCCGAGGAATCGAAGGGTGGCACAGGGAAGAAGGGCGAGGGTTTCCGCGCGCAATCCCATTTCTGGGGCTATTCGCTCAAGCTTCCAACACGTGAATCGGATGCCGAATCGATCACGGTCGAGAACGCTCAGGACCAGAGTGAAAACTCGCAGGACGTGGGTCCCTTGGCCGCCAGGCGGCAGTGGGTCTCCCAGGCCGAGCAGAACGTGCTCGACCGCCTGGTACAAGCCGGACTGCTCGCGCCTCCAAGCGACTTTGACAAGGTGCTCGAAACCGTCACCAACAACGTCATTATCGGCAACAAGCTCCAACTTCCAGCCGACATCCACTGCCGCGTCATGCTGACTTCTCCGCTTGAATCGCTGGCGATCGGCAACACCATCCTGCTCAGCAAGGGCCTCGTCGACGTGCTGCCCACCGAAGAAGACCTGGCCGCGGTGCTAAGCTTCCAGCTCGCGCACATCGTGCTCGGGCATCACATCGACACACGCTATGCCTTCAACGATCGCCTGCTCTTCCCCGACGAAGCGACGCTCGAGCGCATCAACATGAACCACACGCCAGCGGACAATGAAGCCGCCGCCAAGCGTGCCATGGATCTCTTCAACGGCTCCATCTATCACGACAAAGTGGCCAGCGTCAGCCTCTTCTACCAGCAATTGAATGTGCGCAGCAAACAGCTAACCGCGTTGCTGACCCCGCGCCTGGGCGATTCTCTGGTGAAAGCCGATGGCACTCCGTGGATGGCCGGCTTCCTCAACCAGGGACCGAAGCTGAACATGGAAGACACCACACAGATCGCTGCACTGCCGTTGGGCAGCCATCTTAAATCGGATCCATGGGATGACAGGGTCTACGCCCTCAACCTGAAGGCGGAGCCCATCCTGAATCCGGGCGACAAGATGCCGTTCGAATTGACTCCGGTCTACTTCCGCCTGCAGCGCTATCAGGCCGCAGCCATCGCTCCCGCGTCAGCCAATGCGCCAATTCCGCAGCAGACACAGCCAGCTGCAGCTGCCGATGGAACCGCCACGCCCAACGGGACGACCGCTCCACCTCAGGCTCCTGATCAGACCCAGCCGCAGGCTCCAGCTACCGATGGAACGGCTGCTCAGCCTCAGGCACAGCCACCACAAACTCCGCAGTAGGGGCCAAACGGCCCCGCTGTTTTTCCGGCAAGCTCACATCAATCAAGTGTGACTGCATTCTTAGTGTTTTATTTTGGCAGATCAATCTTTGGAGATCGCAAGTGATTAAAAAACTGATAGTTATCGCTCTCCTGCTCTCCCCCGTATCAGTTTTTGCTCAGGTGGCCTCGGCCACACGTGGCGGCGGGTTGGGGTTGTCGGTAGGCGTGGAATATTCAAACTTCAGGCCGGACTGGGGACCAACCCGCCTGCAAGGCATCACTGTATTTGCTGATGCCGACCACCTCTTTCTGGAAAAACTTGGTGTCGAGGGAGAGGCGCGCTGGCTCGACTTCAACAAGCCCCAGAACGAAACAGAGGATCACTATCTGGTCGGGCCGCGTTACCGGCTCCTGCGTTATCACGGCCTGTCTGTCTACGGAAAATTCCTCCTCGGCGGCGGATTTATTACTTACCCGGGAGGTATCGGCAGCGGCAGCTATTTTGCTTACGCTCCCGGAGCCTCTGTGCAGTACCGACTGAACCATCGCTGGAGTGTCCGGGGCGACTACGAATACCAGTTCTGGCCTTCCGCGCCTGGAATCGTCTTCACCTTTCCGCGACCGAGCAATGGCTTAACCCCAAGCGGCTTCAGCGGCGGTGTTTCCTATCGCATTTTTTAAAGATTTCACTTCCATTACTTCCAAAGCCCCGGAATTTCCCTCCGGGGCTTTGTTTTTTGTCTAAACAGGCTAAAAGTCTGAGCTTTAGCTCATCCCCAAATGCTCGGTCAGGGATTCCGGCTCTGAGCTCGCCGCCTTCCAACAGCTAAGTCTCAATATTTCTGCTGTTTAGATCTCTTCCTTCGTTGCGCCAGACCGTCCTTGGCTTTGCCTCGAAAACAGTCCATCTCCGATTCATCCTAAAAGATATGGCTGCCGACACTTACCTCGAGAAATGGGGTTCGTCTTTTACAAGGTGAAGTGTATCTTGTTTGTCCAAAGCATCATGGATACACGGGAATGCCGCATATCGAGGCGTAATTTGGCATCTCACTCAAAACAGGCTTGCTCCAAGTGGCTGAAAACGCATCAAAAAATGTACCTGAACTCTGAAGTCTTGTTCCTTGGCCGATATTTTTTGGAGATCGCAACATGCTTAAAAAATTAGTAGGTATAGCTCTGCTGTGTATGCCTATGTTTGCTTTTTCTCAGGTCGCATCCGCCACCCGGGGAGGCAGCTTGGATTTGTGGGTAGGAGCTGAATATTCAAACTTCAAACCCGATTTCGGATTCAATCGTCTCTCAGGAATTACCGTACTTGGCGACCTGAACAATATTGTTTTGCACAATCTTGGAGCTGAAGGCGAGGCGCGCTGGCTTCATTTCAACCAATACCAGGGAGAAACACAGGCCAACTACCTCATCGGGCCGCGCTACCGCTTCTTCTACTTCCGGAAGGCTTCCTTCTATGGCAAATTTCTGATGGGAGGCGGCTTCATGAATTTTCCCGCCGAAGCCGGCAGCGGAAGCTACTTCGCCTACGCGCCGGGGGCCACAGTGGAATATCGCTTATCGCACCATTGGGCGGCACGCGGTGACTACGAGTATCAGTTTTGGCCGGCCGCTCCCGGTCTTGCCTTCACCTTTCCGAAACCGAGTAGCGGCTTGACTCCGAATGGCTTCAGCGTCGGCGTTTCCTACCGAATTTTCTAAAACGGATCGCTTATCTCGGCGGGTTGCTCCCGCAGAGCCTGCACAGAACAAAGCCAGCAATAAAAAACCCAGCGATGTGGGCAGTCAACATCGCTGGGTTTTTTGTTTTTACTCAGAATGACTTTATGGTCGCGATACTCGGATTTCCGAGCAGCTGAGACTAGAAGTGGTACGCCACGCCGATCGATGGATTGCTGATGTTGTAGTAGCGATTTGTGCGGTATTGCTCCAGGCCAAAGTTCGGTGCCTTCATCACCAGGCCGCGATACTCGGCTCGGATGTCCCAACTCGGGCTTAGTTCGTAGGCAATGCCGGCACCATAGAGAGCGCCGATATTCGTGCTCTGCTTGGCATCCAGATCCGTGGTCTTCTGATCTTTAATCGGGCCGAAAATGAAACCGCCAACACCCGCTTCAACGAAAGGGTTGAAGTTCCTGAAAGTGAAGCTATGGACGTACGCGCCTGATATTTCCTGGAAGCGCGTGTGTACACGGATCGCGTTGAAGCTCGTCAGGTACTTCTGGATGTCCTGGTTGTACTGGTAGTTCACCTCAAGAGCGCTGCGCGGCGTAAGCATGTAGCGGTAACTTGCCAAGGCGCCATAGATGCCGATCGTTCCGTCCTGCTGTACCGTGTTGCCCACTACGTGCGGAGGAATCAAGCCAGCGAGGCTTAAGCTGACATCCTGTCTACTTTCCTGTGCAAAACCAGCTACTGCCGAAAGCGGCAGCAACGCCAAAGACAACAAAATCTTCTTCATCCGTTCGTGAACCTCTCGCCTGCAAAAAGCACCGCAGGCACAACGCCTCTCGGGCTCGTCGATTTAAAGTATGGTGGACCCAACAAAGCCCACCTCGCCATTGTACCTGCCAGACGCCGTTTGCACAGCTATCCTGTCTGATCAAGTTGTTTAGACGTTCCGGAACTCCCCTCGTTATAGAGAAACGGAGAACCACGATCGGCCGCCAGCGTACGCACCACACGCATAAACGCCAACGCGGCGTAGGACAGAGTTCCCTGCTTGCGATAGACAAGCCACAACTGCCGCGCGCAATCCAGCTCCGGAACGGCCACCGTGACCAACTCGCCGCGCGCGACCTCCGTCTGCACCGACAACGCAGGCACCAGTGCCACGCCATTGCCGCTGGCAACGAAGCGCTTGATCGCCTCCAGGCTCGGCAATTCGATTCCAATATTCAGCGGCGTTTTATGTTTCGCGAACGATTCCTCCACCAGCTTTCGTCGCGGCGACGCCACATTGTGCGCCACAAAATTTTCAGCGCCCAGATCGCGGATCTTCACCTTCTTCTCTCGCGCCAGCACATGCCGTGGAGGAACCACAAAGACAAGGTCGTCGGAATAGACAGCAATCGCCCCCAGTTGCTCATCGTCTGGCTGGAAAGAGACAATACCGACCTCCACCATCCGCTGCTGCACCTCATCCGGTATGCGGCTGGCCAGCGATCTCTGCACCAGAATGGAGATCTGCGGACATTGGCGGCGAAACTCATCCAGCACCGGCAGCAGATAGAGACAGGTATATTCATTCGCCGCAAGCGTCAGCCGCCCGCGCTCGAGCGAACGCACCTCTTTGAGCGCACTCGCCGCCTCGTTCCGCAGCCGCAGCAGACGCTCCGCATACTCGCGCAGCACCTCGCCCGCTGCCGTCAATGTACCATCGCGGGAGGATCGCTCGAAAAGTTGCTCCCCGAATTCTTCCTCCAGTTTGCGGATCACCTGGCTGACTGCCGGCTGCGTGCGATGCAGACGGACCGCGGCGCGGGAAAAGCTGCGTTCCGCAATTACCGTCAGAAAAGTTTCAAGTTGGGACAATTCCATAAGTGTGCTGGCACCGAATCCAGGCCAATTCACAGATCATAAACAATATTTATGGTAATTCAAGAAATTAAAAATTTGAATTATGCATCATCTTTTGCGAAACTTAGTGCATCGAGGTCCCCCTTGAATATGGCTCAAGACCGTCTTCTCTTCTTCGACACAACCCTTCGCGATGGCGAACAATCGCCCGGTTGCAGCATGACGCAGCACGAAAAGCTCTTGATGGCCCACTCCCTCGAAGACCTTGGCGTGGACATTCTCGAAGCTGGCTTCGCCATCTCGTCCGACGGCGACTTCGCCGCCATCCAGGCTGTATCGAAAGAGATTCGCAAGCCGCGCATCACCTCTCTGGCGCGCGCACGAACGGAAGACATCGAACGGGCCGCCGCTGCTCTTGAACATGCAGAGCGCTCGCGCATCCATATTTTTCTGGCCAGCTCTGACATCCATCTCCAGTACAAGTTGAAGATCAGCCGCGAAGAAGCGCTTGAGCAGGCGGCGAAGTCTGTAGCCCTGGCGCGCACCTACGTCGACGATGTCGAATTTTCTCCCGAGGACTCGACGCGCACCGATATCGACTTTCTTTGCAGGATCGTCTCTGTAGCCATTGAAGCCGGAGCCACCACCATCAATATGCCCGACACCGTCGGCTATTCCGTACCCAACGAATACGGCGCGATGTTCCGCACTGTCCGTGAGCGGGTGCCAGGCGCGGATAAAGTCATCTTCTCCTCGCACTGCCACGACGATCTGGGATTGGCCGTCGCCAACTCCTTGGCAGCGATTGAAGGCGGAGCGCGTCAGGTGGAGTGCACCATCAACGGCATCGGCGAGCGCGCAGGCAATGCGGCGTTGGAAGAAATCGCCGCCGCGTTAAGCGTCCGCCGCGATCAATATACCGTCGAGCACAACCTCAAGCTCGAACAGCTCTATGCCGCAAGCCAGCAGCTCGCGCAGGTCATCAGCTTCGCGCCCTCCCCGAACAAGGCCATCGTCGGCAGCAATGCCTTTGCGCACGAGGCCGGCATCCACCAGCATGGAGTGCTCTCGAACCCGTTGACTTACGAAATCATGACGCCCGCCTCTGTCGGCGTACCTGCAAATCGCATGGTCCTGGGCAAGCACTCTGGCCGCCACGCACTGCGGTCGCGCCTCCACGATCTTGGCTATCAATTGGGAGCCAGCGATCTCGAAGCCGCCTACCGCGCTTTCACGGAGTTGGCTGACAAGAAAAAGGCAATTTATGACCAGGATCTGATCAATCTCGTGGCACATCACAAGCGCCACGAAGACCTGATTTCGGCTGAACCCATCAGCGAAGCCAGTTGAGATAGAAGCCGGGGTGCCCTGAGCGAAGCCGAAGGGTTCGCGAAGCTAACCCGGGCCTAGCACGGCTGCAGTCAAAGACGGCGCACCAATTCAGGTAGAAGCACCGGGCTTCAGCTCGATGAAAAAAGAGAGCCAGCACGAAAGGGGCTATGAGCCCCGGAAACATTCGGAGAAGACGCACTCATGAAGTTGAAGGTTCTTATTGTTGCCGGAGATGGCATTGGCCCCGAAGTTACTACGGAAGCGACCCGCATTCTGCACTCGGTCGCCGAACTCGGCGGTTATGATTTTGAAATTCGCGAAGCGCTGATCGGCGGTGTCGCTATCAAGGCGCACGGAACGCCGCTTCCTTCATCGACCCTCGACGCGGCGCTCGAAAGCGATGCCGTATTGCTTGGAGCCGTCGGCGGCAATGAGTTCAATTCCCTGCCCCCGGATCGCCGCCCCGAAGCAGGCCTGCTGCAGATTCGTCAGGCGCTCGGCGGATTCGCCAACCTGCGCCCGGCCTTCGCGCATCCTGCGCTTGCCGCCAACTCTCCGCTCAAACCGGAAGTCATCGACGGCGCCGACATCCTCTTCGTGCGCGAGTTGCTCGGCGGCCTTTACTTCGGTGAGCCGCGCCAATGGGACCGCGAAGCGAATTCCGCCTGGAACACCATGCGCTATACCCGCGATGAAGTTGTCCGCGTCGCTCGCATCGCCTTTCAGCTTGCGCAGAAGCGCCGCAAGAAGCTCACTTCCGTCGACAAGGCCAATGTGCTCGAAGTCTCGCAGCTCTGGCGCGCGACGGTAACTGAAGTAGCGAAAGAGTACCCCGATGTCACGCTCGAACACCAATACGTCGACGCCATGTCCATGCACCTGATGAACACGCCGCGCAACTTCGACGTCGTGCTCACGGAAAACCTCTTCGGCGACATTCTTTCTGACGAATCCGCCGTCATCACCGGCTCGCTCGGCATGCTGCCTTCGGCCACCATCGGCGGGCAGGTCAATTTATATGAGCCCGTCCACGGCTCCGCGCCCGACATTGCAGGCAAGGGTCTCGCCAATCCACTCGGCGCGATTCTCACCGCTGCCATGCTGCTGCGCCACTCAGCGAATCTCGAACAGGACGCGACGGCCATTGAAACCGCAGTGCGCCGCGTGCTTGAACAGGGATATCGCACCGCCGACCTGGCACGCACCGAGAAAGACAAGAAGATGGTGCTCTCAACGCAGGCGATGGGCAAGCAAGTCCACGAGACGTTGAACGAGCTCATCGACAGACGACAGGCCATGCACGCCGTTTGAACCGCCGTCGAAGACGGCGCACGAAATTCAGGTGAAAGCACCGGCCTATGGGCCGGTGAATTGAGAACAAGGAAAGGGGCTTTAGCCCCGGACTGGTAGGTGCGAGCTTTAGCCCGCACAAAACGATCAGGCAAAAAGAGGGCTTTAGCCCCTGAGGTTTCACACAGATGGCAGCAAAAACCTTATTCGAAAAAGTCTGGGGATCGCATCTCGTCGCCGAACCCGCCAACGAGCCCACTCTGCTCTACATCGATCTGCACCTTGTCCACGAGGTCACGTCGCCGCAGGCATTCGACGGCCTCCGCATGGCTGGACGCAAGCTCCGCCGCCCCGACCGCACCGTCGCCACCGTCGATCACAACGTGCCGACCACCGCGAACCGCATCATCATTGAAGACGCCATCGCCGACAAGCAGATCAACGCCTTGCGCAAGAACTGCAAAGAGTTCGGCGTCGAACTCTACGACGTAGATGCGCCCGAACAAGGCATCGTCCACGTCATCGGACCCGAACTCGGCCTGACCAAGCCCGGCATGACCATCGTCTGCGGTGACTCGCACACATCGACGCACGGAGCGTTCGGTGCTTTGGCCTTCGGCATCGGTACCTCCGAAGTCGAGCACGTCATGGCCACGCAGTGCCTGCCGCAATCGAAGCCGAAAACCTTCCGCATCTCCGTCGAAGGCGAGCTGCCGCAGGGCGTCACCGCAAAAGACATCGTCCTCGGCATCATCGGACGCATCGGCACCGACGGCGCGACCGGCTATGTCGTCGAATACGCAGGCTCCGCCATCCGTTCGCTCTCGATGGAAGGCCGCATGACCGTCTGCAACATGAGCATCGAAGCAGGCGCGCGCGCCGGCATGATCGCTGCCGACGAGACTACCTTCGCCTATCTCAAGGGCCGGCGCTCCGCACCAAAGGGCGCTGCCTGGGATGAAGCCGTAGCCGAGTGGAGCAATCTGCAATCCGACCCCGGTGCCAAATTCGACCGCGAGCTCGTCATCCCCGCTGAGGATCTGGTGCCTTACGTCACCTGGGGCACCAACCCCGGCATGGTGGTAGCTGTCACAGACCGCGTGCCCGATCCAGCCAAGGCGCAGTCGGACTCCGACCGCAGGTCCTTTCTGCGTGCACTGGAATATATGGACCTAAAACCGGGTACTGCCATCGAAGAGATCCCGATCGACCGCGTCTTTCTTGGCTCTTGCACCAACTCGCGCATTGAAGATCTGCGCGCCGCAGCAAAAGTCGTCACCGGATACCACGTCAATGCACACGTCCGCGCCATGGTCGTTCCCGGCTCGCACCAGGTGAAGGCGCAGGCGGAAAAAGAAGGTCTCGACAAAATCTTTCTCGAAGCAGGATTCGAGTGGCGTGAGCCCGGCTGCTCCATGTGCCTGGGCATGAACCCCGACATTCTCCAACCCGGCGAGCGCTGCGCCTCCACCAGCAACCGCAACTTTGAAGGCCGTCAGGGAGCGGGTGGTCGCACCCACCTCGTCAGCCCCGAGATGGCCGCAGCCGCCGCCGTCACCGGACACTTCACCGACATCCGCCAATGGGAATTCAAAGGCGAGGAGGTCTTGGCCTAATGCAGCCCTTTCGCACGCTTACATCCGTCGCCACACCGCTCGACCGCGTCAACGTCGATACAGACCAGATCATCCCCAAGCAGTTCCTGAAGCGCATTGAGCGCACCGGCTACGGCGAGTTTCTCTTCTTCGACTGGCGCAAAGACCCGGCCTTCGAGATTAACCAGCCGCGTTACAAGGGCTCGCAGATTCTCGTCGCGGCGAAAAACTTCGGTTGCGGCTCGTCGCGCGAGCACGCTGCCTGGGCTCTCTCCGACTTTGGTTTCCGCTGCGTCATCGCACCGTCATTCGCCGACATCTTCCACTCAAACGCAGGCAAGAATGGCATCCTCCTGGTCACGCTGCCGGAAGACCAGGTGCAGACGCTGCTTGATCGCGCCGCGACGACCGAAGGCTACAAGCTCAACGTCTCGCTCGAAGACGAAACATTGATCGACGATCAGGGTTTCTCCGCGAAGTTCTCCATCGATCCCTTCCGCCGCGACTGCCTGCTTGAAGGACTCGACGACATCGGCCTCACGCTGCGTCACGCTGCGGCGCTCGACAGCTTTGAACAAGGCCACAACTCAAAATTCTGGCTCGCGGCCAGATCGCAATAACGGCGCATAACCAGCAAAGGAAGGCATCTTGAGTCAGAACGGCAAGCACGATCCGAAATCAAACAGCGTCGCACTCACCGAAGGCCCCAACCGCGCCGCCGCGCGCGCCATGCTGCGCAGCATCGGCTTCACCAAAGACGATCTGCACAAGCCCATCATCGGCATCGCCAACACCTGGACTGAGATCGGCCCCTGCAACTTCCACCTGCGCACCATCGCGGAAGCCGTAAAACAAGGCGTGCGCGACGCCGGCGGCACACCGATGGAGTTCAACACCATCACCATCTCCGACGGCATCACCATGGGCACCGAGGGCATGAAGGCCTCGCTCATCAGCCGCGAAGTCATCGCCGACTCGATTGAACTCGTCTCGCGCGGCAACCTCTTCGACGGCGTAGTCGCCATCGCCGGTTGCGACAAGAATATGCCCGGCACGGTGATGGCGCTTGCTCGTCTCGATATCCCCAGCCTCATGGTCTACGGAGGCTCCATCGCGCCCGGCCATCTCAACGGCAAAGACCTCACCGTGCAGGATGTCTTTGAAGCCATCGGCGCGCATGCGGCCGGAAGGCTTGATGACGCCGGACTTGAAGCCGTCGAAGCGAGCGCCTGTCCCGGCGCAGGAGCCTGCGGCGGTCAGTTCACCGCCAACACCATGGCCATGGCCTGCGAGTTCCTCGGCATCTCACCGATCGGTTTGTCTGGTGTTCCCGCATTCTCGGCGGAAAAGCATGCAGCCTCGCGCAAAGCCGGAGCGCTCGTCATGGATCTGGCGCGCAACGACCTGCGCCCCAGCAAAATCATCACGCAGAAAGCGCTCGAGAATGCCATCGTCAGCGTCGCCGCGTCCGGTGGTTCTACGAATGCCGTATTGCACCTCATCGCCATCGCACATGAAGTGGGCATCAAGCTCTCCGTCGATGATTTCGACCGCATCAGCAGCAAAACCCCGCTGCTCTGCGATATGAAGCCCGGTGGCAAATACGTTGCAGCCGATTATCAGAACGCAGGCGGCAGCCTTCTGCTCGCGCAGCGCCTCATCGAATTGGGCCTGCTGCACAGCGAGTGCATCAACGTCACCGGACACACGCTCGCCGAAGAAGCAGCCAAAGCTGTCGAAGCCCCCGATCAGGACGTCATTCATCCTTCATCGGCTCCCATCAAGCCCACCGGCGGGCTTGTCATCCTCAAGGGCAACATCGCTCCCGAAGGCTGCGTGATCAAGGTCGCCGGCCACAAGCGCCTCGAACACCGCGGCCCGGCTCGTGTCTTCAATTGCGAAGAGGACGCCTTCGCCGCCGTCGAGCACGGCAAGATCAAGCCCGATGACGTGCTCGTCATCCGCTATGAAGGTCCGCGCGGTGGTCCCGGCATGCGCGAAATGCTCGCCGTCACCGCGGCCATCGCCGGTATTCCCGAACTTTCGGAAACAGTCGCGCTGCTTACTGATGGACGATTCTCCGGAGCCACACGCGGCCTTATGGCAGGCCATGTCGCGCCCGAAGCCGCGAATGGCGGCCCCATCGCGGCGATCCACGAAGGCGACATCATCCACTTCGATATCCCGAACCGCAAGCTCGACGTCGAGATTTCGGACAAAGAGTTACAGTCACGGTTACAAGATTGGAAGGCCCCCGAGCCGAAGTTCAAGCGCGGCGTCTTCCGCAAATATGCCGACACCGTTTCGTCGGCATCGCTAGGCGCAGTTACAAATTAAGGTAGGTGCGGGCTTCAGCCCGCACAAGAATAAACGGATTTAAGGTTGTCATCCTGAGCGAAGCGAAGGATCTGCTTTTCGCTTCTCAGGTGCAGTCAACAAAAGGAGTCACGACACAATGGGCCACAGCTCACAAAACGACTCACCATCGTCCAACACCACCCGTCTCACTGGCGCAGAAATCGTCTGGGCCACGCTTGAAGGCGAGGGAGTGCGCGACGTTTTCGGCTACCCCGGTGGGGCCATTCTGCCTGTCTACGACGCCCTGCGCAAATTCCCCATCCGCCATATCCTCGTGCGGCATGAGCAGGGCGCGACGCATATGGCCGACGGCTACGCGCGCGCCTCGGGCCGTGTCGGCGTAGCCATCGCCACCTCCGGTCCCGGCGCAACCAACATGGTCACCGGCCTTGCCACCGCCATGATGGATTCGGTGCCCATCGTCTGCATCACCGGACAGGTCTCAAGCAAAGTGCTCGGTTCCGACGCCTTCCAGGAAGTCGACATCACCGGCATCTCGCTGCCTATCACCAAGCACAACTATCTCGTCACGCGCACGGAAGACATTGCGCCTGCGATTCGCGAGGCATTCCTTATCGCGAAGTCCGGACGCCCCGGTCCTGTGCTTGTCGACATCACCAAGGACGCGCAGCAAGCCTCCGCCGAATTCAACTTCGATGCCGCCGCGCCCAAAGCTTATCGTCCGCACCCCATGCAGAGCCACAACGCCGACTCGATCACTGACGCAGCCTCGCTCATTCGCGAAGCCCGGCGCCCCGTCATCCTCGCCGGACACGGCGTCATCCAATCCGGAGCCATCGAGCAGGTGCGCGCACTCTCTGAGCGCATGCAGATCCCCGTCGCCTGCACGCTGCTCGGCCTCGGCGGCTTCCCTGCCTCGCATGAGCTGTGCCTGGGCATGATGGGCATGCACGGTGAAGCGTGGGTCAATCAAGCGATCCAGCAGGCCGATCTGCTCATCGCCTGCGGCATGCGCTTCGACGATCGCGTGACAGGCTCGCTCGCCACCTACGCGCCCAATGCGAAGAAGATTCACATCGAAGTCGATCCTGCCGAGATCAACAAGAACGTCAAGGTTGATGTCGCGCTCGTCGGCGATCTCAAACAGGTTTTGGAAATCCTGCTGCCGCACATCTCCTCGCGCGCAAATTCGCCTTGGGTAAAAGAGATCAACTCAATGAAGGGCGAGTGCGCTGTCCGCGACATCAGGAATCTGCCCGACAACGGGCATCTCTACGCCGCGCATGTCATCAACGATCTCTGGAATGCGACCGATGGCAAAGCCATCGTCGTGACCGACGTGGGCCAGCATCAGATGTGGGAGGCGCAGTACTACAAGCACGATCAGCCGCGCACGCTCATCACCTCCGGCGGTCTCGGAACCATGGGTTTTGCTTTACCCGCGGCCATCGGCGCAAAAATCGCCTGTCCGGAAAAAGAAGTCTGGGTCATCGCCGGCGACGGCGGCTTCCAGATGACGTCGCCCGAGCTCTCGACCATTGCGCAGGAGCATCTCGACCTCAACATCGCCATCATCAACAATGGATTTCTCGGCATGGTGCGCCAGTGGCAGGAGTTTATCTACGAGAAAAACTATGCCTCTTCGCCCATCCTCAGCCCGGACTTTGTGAAGCTTGCCGATGCGCATGGCATTGCCGGCGCCACTGTCAGCAAACGTTCCGAAGTTGATTCTGCCGTTAAAACGGCGCGTGCATCCAGGGCTCCGTTTCTCATAAACTTTCTGGTGGAAAAAGAAGACTCCGTTTATCCGATGGTGGCCGCCGGCTCGGCACTGCACGAAATGATCCGCCGGCCTGACAATCCAATGATCGAAACAGCGGAAGACGCATAAGGAAGTATTTGTAACCATGTTACATACATTTGTCGCACTCGTTGAAGACAAGCCCGGCGTGCTCACGCGCGTCGCCTCTCTCTTCCGTCGCCTCAACGTCAACATCGTCTCGCTCACGGTCGGTAGGTCCGAGCGTCCAGGCGTCTCGCGCATGACTATCGTCGCGCTCTCGTCCACCTCCGCTGGCCATCGCATCATGGCCAGCCTCTACAAGCTTGAAAACGTGCTTGAAGTGGACGACATGGACCAGGTAGCGAACGTCACCCGCGAGCTCGCTCTCATCAAGGTCGGAGCAACGCCGCAGACACGCTCGCACATCTTCGAGCTGGTCGAGGTCTTCCGCGCGCGCATCGTCGATCTTGCGCCCGAATCACTGATGATCGAGATCACCGGCGTCGAGAGCAAAATCGAAGGGCTCATTCAGGTGCTCATCGAAAGCGGCGACCCCATTCTCGAAGTCTCGCGCACAGGACGCATGGTCATGCGCCGCGGCCACCACACCAGCCGCGTTCTCGAAGCCATGCGCGTGGCGGCAGTGCACGAAAGCGAAGCAAAAGACACCGCGGTCTTCGACCTCATCGAAGAGGAATCGAATTTCCAGAAGTAGTGCACCCGCGCACAGGGCAAGGTTTTCGGTAGACGCGGGCTTTAGCCCGCGTCAAAAAGAGCAGCGGAAGAAATGGGGGCTTTAGCCCCTGGAGCGTCGCTCCTCAACAACAGGAATCCATCAACGAAAAGAAGGGAAACACAGAATGGCAAAGACGTATCACGATCAGGATGCTGACCTCTCTATCATTCAGCAGAAGAAAGTTGCCATCATCGGCTACGGTTCGCAAGGTCATGCGCACGCCCTCAACCTCAAGGACTCCGGCGTGCAGGTACGCATCGGCCTGCCCGCTACCAGCAAGTCCATTGATAAGGCAAAGAAAGTGGGCCTCGAAGTCACCTCCGTTGCCGATGCAGCTGCATGGGGCGACGTCATCATGATCCTCACGCCTGATGAAACCCAGGCCAAAATTTACAAAGAAGAGATCGCGCAGCATCTGAAGCCAGGCAAGGCCCTTGCCTTCGCGCATGGATTCAACATCCGCTACGGCACCATTCAGCCGCCCGCCGGCGTCGATGTATTCCTCGCCGCGCCCAAGGCTCCCGGTCATCGCGTCCGCGAAGTCTTCACCGAAGGCGGCGGCACACCAGGCCTCGTCGCCGTGCAACTGGATGCTTCGGGCAGCGCCCTCGCCCTCGGCCTCTCCTACTCAAAAGGCATCGGCTGCACCCGCGCAGGCGTCATCGAAACCACCTTCACCGAAGAAACCGAAACCGACCTCTTCGGCGAACAGGCTGTCCTCTGCGGCGGCACAGCCGCGCTCGTCAAGGCCGGATTTGAAACTCTGGTCGAAGCTGGATACCAGCCCGAAGTCGCCTACTTTGAGTGCCTGCACGAGCTCAAGCTCATCGTGGACCTCATGTATCGCGGCGGCCTCGCCTACATGCGCTACTCCATCTCCAACACCGCCGAGTACGGCGACTACACCGCTGGCCCCCGCATCGTCACCGACGAAACCCGCGCCGCGATGAAGAAGCTGCTCGCCGAGATTCAGGACGGCACCTTTGCCAGGAACTTCATCGCCGAAAATGAATCCGGCCGCAAGAAGTTCGATGCGATTCGCAAAGAAGAAGCCAAACACCCGATCGAAGAAGTAGGCGCCAAGCTGCGCGCTGCCATGCCCTTCCTCGATCCGGTCACCGTCAAGGACAACACGCCGCAGGGCGCACAGCCGGAAACAGTAAAGGCCTGATTCCTGTTTCAACGGAATAAGGCTTTGGAAGAGGGCAGCCATACAGGCTGCCCTCCTTGCTCAGCCCGCATCTGTATCATGAAGAAATAGCCTTTTATGCGTATGACGAACCGTTTTCTCCCCCTCGCCATACTTCTATGTGCTCCTGTACTACTGCATGCGCAGGCCAAGCCTACGTGTGCATTGCGGCCCACGTCTCTCATCCAGATGCGTCATTGCTACCGCCCGCTTCTGGTCTTCAGTCCTAGTGCCAGTGATCCGCGCCTCATCCGGCAGCAGTCATTGCTCGACGAAGCAGCCGATGACATGATGGACCGTTTTGTCCTTCTCCTGCCGGTCGCGCCCCAGTCCGCAAGCTATAAGCCTCCGCTCGATACGCCGTATGCCTTGTTGAATCAAAAGGAACTTACCTCCATCCGTAGCCGCTTCCAGGTGCCGGAAAATCAATTTACTGTTTTGTTGCTGGGCGAAGACGGTAGCATCAAATTCCGTAGTACCGTTCCTGTAATCATCAGCCGTCTCAACAGTCTTATAGATGCCATGCCCGATCGGAAGGTAGAAATGGCGCGTCCGCACGCTAATTAGTGCCATTCAACAGTTTCTTGACGCATATACAGCGACCAACGGGCTAGGATGTACCATCAAATACAAGGTAGATCCCCTATGAATTCTGCCAGCATCGTATCCGCTCCCGAAGTTCCTCAGGCACACGGGCCTACGCCTGTGTCGGAAATCATCGCAGCGCTCAAACGCGTCGCGCCGCTTCAAGGCATGGAGGAGTTTGAATACGAGTGGCTGGCAACCCATGGCACGGAGCGCTTTGAAGAAGCCGGCGTCTCTCTCTTTCGTGAAGGGGATCCCGCGCACCGCATGACGATCATGCTGAAAGGCGAAGTCCATGTGCGCCGTGAACATGGGGGCCCTGCAGCGTTCTGGATTGGGCGTTCCGGCCAGATCACCGGACTTCTTCCCTTTTCGCGGATGAAGACCTACGGCGGCCACGGCTACACCGCGTCGCCCACCTGGGTTCTCGAATATGAGAAGTCGACCTTCCCCGAGATGGTCGCGGCCGTTCCTTCCATTACGCAACGCTGCGTCAATGTCCTGCTCGATCGCGTGCGCGAAGTCACCCGCATGGAGCAGCAGACAGAAAAGCTTGCGGCCCTCGGCAAGCTCTCTGCGAACCTCGCTCACGAATTGAACAACCCGGCATCCGCCGCACAGCGCGCCGCATCCGGCCTCCTCGACGAGCTGCATGTCTACGGCCACGAGAAGTATCGTCTGGGCAGTCTTTGTCTCTCGGACGAACATGTCGCCGTCGTCCGCAAATGGCAGGAATCTGTACGCGAGCACGCGAAGGAATATCGCGGCAACCCCGCCGAATTCGCCGCTCGCGAGGATCAGTTGTCGACATGGATGCGTCAGCACAATGTGCAGGATTCCTGGAGAATCGGCCCGGAGCTGACCGAAGCAGGTGTAACGCCCGCGCAGCTCGACCCACTCTCCGAGTTCCTCGATTCCGATGCGATCGCCGTCGTCCTTACGCAGTTTGCCTCTTCGCTGCGCGCGGAAAACATGGCCGAGGCGATGCTCGATTCCACCGCGCGCATCTTCGACCTCATCCGCGCCATCAAGGATTACTCCTACATGGACCAGGCGCCGATTCAGGAGATCGACATCCCGCAGGGTCTCGAAAACACGCTGGCCATGTTGCAGTCGCGCTTGCAGCACGTGGAAGTGGAGCGTCGCTACGCCGAGGATCTGCCCCACATCTCCGCCTACGGCAGCGAGCTGAATCAGGTCTGGATGTCGCTGCTCGAAAATGCACTCGATGCCATTCAGGACAACGGCAAGATCACGCTCAGCGTCCAGATTTCCGGCGACATGCTTCTCATCGAAGTGTGGGACAATGGCCCCGGCATTCCACCGGAGATGCAGGATCGCATCTTCGAGCCCTTCTTCACCACCAAGGCTCCCGGCAGCGGTCTCGGACTCGGACTAGACACCGTGCAGCGCATCGTCCGCAAGCATCGCGGCTATGTGCGTGTGCAGTCCGAACCCGGAGCCACCTGCATCCAGGTACGCCTGCCCCTCGAACAACTGCAGGCGTATTAAAACAGCCCTCAGCGCCCAAGTCCAGATCACAGCGCGCAACGTTCAGGACGCGCCATTCAGAGCCTGCACCGTCATGAAGGTGTCATCCTGAGCGGAGTGCCGAAGGCGCGCAGTCGAAGGATCTGCTTTTCTTTTGCAGCATCACAAGAAAGGGTGCCCCATCCTTTCGCGCAGTTTGCGAAAGGGTGGGAAAGCACGCTGTTTATGCCATCGATTCCGAGATCTGTGAATCTGACAAACACGGGTACGCACTCCTTCGCGTAGTGTCCGACGAAAGAGCAGGTAAATGGCGGCGAAGCCGCGCCCGCCCGTGCGGCCAGCACTTACTCCGCCCGCAACGCCTCCATCGGATCCACCAGCGCCGCACGCCGCGCAGGCAAATACGCCGCCAGCAATCCGGCAACCATCAGAACCAAAGCAACAAGACCCAGCGTCCAACCATCGCGCGCGCTCACTCCATACAAATAGCTGCGCACCACGCGCCCGGAAGCAACCGCCAGCCCCAGCCCAATCACCACACCACAAACAAGCATCACTGAGGCCTGCCGCATCACCAGCCACAGCAGATCGCCGCGCCGCGCCCCCAGCGCCAGCCGAACTCCTAATTCTCGCGTCCGCTGTGACACGACGTATGCCAGCAGCCCATACAATCCAGTCACACACAACAGCAGCGCCGACCCGCCAAAGATCTCCAACAAATGCGCCGCCAGCCGCTGGCTCCCAAACGAATCCTCCACCACCTGGTCCATCGTCGTAAAGTTGCTGCCCGCCAGTGCCGGATCAGCCTGCCGCAACACCTCACGCAACTCCGGAATCATCACCTTCGGATCGCGGTCGGTGCGAACGGCAATGTCCATCGCAATCCCCTCCATCGTCTTATAAATTCCACTTTCCGGGGTAATCTGCGAGATGGATGCTTCAATCTCAGGCACCGATGGCTCGGCAACAGCGCTCTGCCGCATGTCGTCGAGCACGCCCACAATCTCCGCATCTTTGTCTGGAGTAAGATGCCACAGCTTCATTCCGATGACCTTGCTCAAGTCCTGCTGGTCCGGCGAATATTCTCGGGCAAAGGTGCGATTGACGACGAAGACCGGTTGCGATGATGGCGTGTCCTGCTGGTTGAAAAACCGCCCCGCCAACATCTTGAATCCAAATACCTGCTGCAGGTCAGGTGTCGCCGCCTTAAGCAGGCCGCCCACTTTCCATGACTTTCCATCAGCAGACTGCGAACCATCCATCTTCAATTCAAGATGAATATTGAATGTTCCTCCCAGCGGCACTTCCGTCATCAGCCCCGCAGCCTGCACGCCAGGCAAGTGCCTTGCCCGCTCCAGCAGCGGCACATATAAGTTATTCGTCATATTCTGGCCGGCAAATTTGTAACCGGGAATCTGCAGATTGGCCACGATGATGTGGTCCGTACGAAATCCAAGCGGCACATGCCTGAGCGCATAGAGCGTGCGCAGCAGCAATCCGCAGCCGACCAGTAGTGTGAGCGAAAGCGCAATCTCAACCATCACCAGCACGCTGCGCATCCGGTTCTGCCCGCGAGCGCTACCCGCCTGCAGCCCACCCTGCTTAAGCGCAGGCTCAATGGGAGCATGCGCCGACATCCACGCCGGCCAGATCGATGAAACTATCGCCGACACAACAGTCAGTGACAGCAGTGCCGCAACGATCCGCCAGTCAGGCGCAGTCGCCACCGGAAAGGGTAAATGATGCTTCATCGCACCGGCAAACAACTTGACCGCAAGCAGCGCCAGCCCCAGGCCGATCACCGCTCCGCAGCTGCTCAACAGCAGTCCCTCTGCCATGAACTGCTGCATGATGCGCCATCGTCCCGCGCCCAGCGCACCGCGCACCGCAACCTCGCGCTGCCGCACCATCGCCCGCGCCAGCAATAAATTCGTCACATTCACGCAGGCAATCAGCCACAACACGCCCGACGCCACCAACAGCATCGCGAGCGCGCGCTGCGTATC
>Ga0206863_1055_pt1 | contig 40037 bp, 30 predicted proteins | sample Alteio_BWOrgCont_41_FD_152634 | JGI IMG/M metagenome (GOLD analysis project Ga0206863, IMG submission 152634) | Enriched cells from forest soil in Barre Woods Harvard Forest LTER site, Petersham, Massachusetts, United States -... | ecosystem: Environmental > Terrestrial > Soil > Temperate forest >...
GACACGCAGATTCAGATCATGGACGACAAGTCTGTGGAGCACGTTACCGGCCAGGGCGATTGCGGCAAGTTCATCTCCGGCCATCCCGGAATGCGACTGATCCGCGGCACCGTGCTCGGAAAGATGACCTTCACTGTGAAGGTAGACAATCCCGCTACAGTAAAGGCCCAGCTGGCAAAGATCGGCGGATTCAGCATCAACGACAATCCAGGTTCGTCGACGCTGAGTATCGCTGACAACGAGAGCCAGCCAATCGTACAGCTGCTTTCAGAATTCGGAACCAGCCAGAATGCCTCTGTGTCTCCTACGACGCCGAAACCCGTCGAAGCCCCTGCTCCCATCCGTTCTCCAGCGTCCGTCGATGTTCGAGCGCACATGTACGTTCAGGAGGATGCGACGGACACTCCCCAAGCCGGTACGAGGGTCGTACAACTGCTTCGCAAGGGATGGCCCACAGCGCACATAGAGTCCCAGGTACAGAAGATTCCGACCCAGACAATGCCGGATGTAGCTCAGGTCAGATATTTCAATGCCTCGGATGAGGCGTTTGCGAATCGATGCCTTGAGCTATTGAAGCAGGCGTATCCGAACGCCCGCGCCGTAAGGAGCGGCTTGTCTTCCCCGAAAGGACAACTCGAGGTCTGGCTGCCGAGGAAGCGTTAATCTGACTTTCATCGTGCTCTGATCATGAATCGCATCAGCGTGGCCTACCAACAGCAACCTGCGGCACCATGGGTAACCAGAAGCCGGCCAGCGTTTACGAATCGGCTTTTTCCCGGAGAATCTTGTCGGCTGATCGCTCAGCGAGTGAGTCGCCGTTTGGCAGCAACCGAGCGACTGGCGCTGACGAACTTTCCCAGAAACCCCGTCGGTCTCAGGGAACCACCCCGGACGCCGAATGGAAACCGTTTTCAACGGCCCTAGTGGACTTTATCCTGCACTGCTCAGAGCGTGATAACGACATTCCCGGACACTGGCGCGTTTTGGTACGAATCTTCGAGCAAAGCTCGCCAGAGCTCAAACGGCGCACTGCCAAGTGATCCCGGGCCAGGAACAGGCAACATCAAACGGAACCGCCGCCCCAGCACCTGCGTACACCGATACAAGCCCGGGATCCTGAGAAAAATAGCCGACGATGTGTGACAAGGGGGAAGCATGAACGCTGATATACGACTCGCTTTACGGCAGTTGCGAAAAGCACCTGGATTCGCGCTGACCGCCGTGCTCACACTGGCACTCGCCATTGGAGCCAATGCAATCGTCTTCAGCGTACTGAATGCGTTGATCCTGCGACCGCTCAACGTGCCTCACCCCGAGAACCTCTTCATGCTGGAGCGCGCCTATGGGTCGGACACAAGTCCATCGGAGTCGTATCCGGATTACCGCGACCTGCGTGACCGGAACCGCAGCTTCGACTCGCTGGTGCTTTACAACATCATGGGCGGCGTTGGGCTCGACACCGGCCACGGAAACCCCTCCGTAGTCTGGCCCTATACCGTAAGCGGCAATTACTTCGATGCCCTGGGCATTCAGCCCTATCTTGGCCGCTTTATCCATGCTTCCGAAGAGCATGGGACGAACAGCGTGCCCGAGATCGTTCTGAGCTACGCGCTCTGGCACAGCCACTTCAACGGCGACCCTGCTGCGGTGGGCCGTACTGTCCAGATCAACAAGCATCCCTACACCATCATCGGCGTCGCTCCGCCGGACTTCCGCGGCACCGAACTCTTCTTTGCTCCCGATCTGTGGGCTCCCATCGTCGATTCGCCCCAAATCAGCGATTGGAGTTCGCTCGAGGAACGTGGCAACCACTCCGCCTGGGCGATTGGCCACCTCAAGCCCGGAGTAACACCAGCCGCAGCGACTTCGGACTTGAACACCATTGCAGCGTCGCTGGCGAAGACCTATCCCAAATCCGATGATGGTCTGAAATTCTCCTTGTCCCGCCCCGGACTTGCCGGGAATACCCTCGGCCGGCCCACGCGCGCTTTTATGTTCGGGCTCATGCTTCTCGCCGGTCTTATCCTGCTTGCCGCCTGCGCCAATCTCGGCAGCCTGTTCGCCGCGCGTGCGGCGGATCGCTCGCGCGAAATCGCAGTTCGCATGGCTCTCGGATCGCGCCGTCAGCTCATCCTCCGCCAGCTTCTCACCGAAGCTGTTCTGGTTTCTCTGGCTGGAGGCATTTGCGGCATGGCAGGAGCCGCAGTCATCCTGCGTGCCCTCAGCACATGGCGGCCGATTCCGAATATCCCGATCAATGTGCCAGTCAATCCGGACGTGAGCACCTACGCTCTGGCCTTCCTGCTGGCCGTCTTCAGCGGGCTGTTCTTCGGCCTGGTTCCAGTCCGACAGATTCTCCGCTCCGATCCCTGGCAGATCATTCGCTCCGGGACCACCAGCGTCGGCAGCACACGCCGCTTTACCCTGCGCGACGTTCTGCTGGGCTTGCAAATCGCCATTTGCGCGGTTTTAGTCACCGCTTCGCTCGTCGCCGTGCGCGGCCTGGCTCGTTCGCTTGAGAGTAACTACGGCGTTCAGCCTAAGGGAGTGATGCTCGTACACACCGATCTGCAGATGGCTGGATATAACCCCGACCAGCGCGTGCAGATGCAGAAGCGCATGCTCGATGCCGCCAAGGCGATTCCAGGTGTCACTGCCGTGGGATATGCCGACCGGCTTCCGCTCAGTATTGGCGGTGGGGATTCCGACGTGTACACCGACACGACGACCGATTTCCGCCCAACGAAGGCCGCAGCCGATGCCCAGAACTTCAATGTCTCACCCGACTACTTCCGCGCCGCCGGGACCGCACTTCTGGCCGGCAGGACCTTCACCATGCACGATGAAGACAAGGCTCCTATCGTGGCCGTCGTGAATCGCGAATTTGCTCGAAAGCTCTTTGGGTCCTCCGACAAGGCAGTAGGTAGTCATTTCAAGTTCTGGGGTGGCAATCGGGCGGAGGTTATAGGCGTTGTGGAGGACGGTAAATACGAGACCCTTACCGAAGACCGCAAGCCCGCCATGTTCTTTTCCTTTCTCCAACACCCTTCCAGCGACACCTGGCTCATCGTTCGCTCGCAACGTGACCCGCAAGAGATCGCCGCAGCATTGCAACGCTCCATGCGGAGCCTCGATCCAGCGCTGCCGCTCGAAATCAGAACCTGGAGCCGCGAGTTGGATTCGGCCCTCTTCGCCGCTCGCGTAGCCACCGTTTCTCTCGGCGTGCTTGGCTTGCTGGGCGCAATGCTGGCCATTACCGGCATCTTTGGCATGGCATCCTACACAGTCAGCAAACGCCTCCGCGAACTCGGCATTCGCATAGCGCTTGGAGCCGATCAACGTAAGGTGCTCGGCGCCGCGCTCGGACGTACCTTCCGGCTGCTCGCCATTGGATCGATAGCTGGCATGATCCTCGGCGTACTGGCAACCCGTGTCCTTTCGTCTATCGTGTATCAGGCCACGCCGAAGGACCCGGTCATCCTCGGCGGCGTCATTCTTACCATGCTCTGCGTGGGCGTCCTCGCAGCCTTGGTGCCCGCGCGCCGTGCCCTCACCGTTGATCCGATGATTCTGCTTCGCGATGAATGAATTGAAGCGACAAGTCGCAAGTTACTGATCGAGGTAAGCAATACGCTTTAAAAAACATGTGTTATGGTGGCTACACTCAAAACCATGGAATCGGTACGCCTGGCGGGTGAACAGCTCCTTCACGCACTCAGTGAAGCTGACGCTGCTGAACCATCTCCTGCTGTACAACTTTCCATCGCGGAAGACACCCCAGGACTATCTTCGATTTCTTCCGCTCGTTCGAGAGCAATGGCTTGTCCTCCTATCTCTGTTGCCAGTCCTGGAGGGTGTTGCTAGAATTCGACCACTCCCCATCCATATTTCCTTCTGCGGAGCATTCATTGGCGACAGTGTCTCCTGGGCGTCTGGTTCACCGTACCCATCCTGCACCATTCGTCCGCATGCTCGACAAATACTTCTATCTCGGCATGTCGCTGCTCATCCTGGTTCTGGTCACGGCGATGTTCAGCACCACTGTGCCCGCCCGGCTGTTTCATCCGAAGATTGCTCCGCCCTATATCGTGTGGCTGCACGGTGCTGTCTTCGACGGATGGGTTCTGTTCTTCATCCTGCAGTCGGGGTTGGTAAAGATCCGCAAGACACGCTGGCATCGCACCATCGGATGGTTCGGACTTGCGCTTGGCATCGCTGTCGTTGGGTTGGGAGTCTCGACCACGATCGTCATGCACCGTTTCGAATTCCTGACGCTCCACCAGGGCCAGGACGCAATCACCAGTATTTCCATCCCGCTATGGGACATGACGTCCTTCGCAGTGGCTTTCAGCCTGGCGATCCTCTGGCGGAAGAAGCTGGAATACCATCGTCGGCTCATCCTCATTGCATCGTGCGCGTTGACAGCCGCGGCATGGGGAAGACTGCCCGCGTCAGTGCTGCCCGGGTTCTGGTTCTACGCGGGCGTTGACCTGTTGATCATGATGGGAGCAGCCCGTGATCTCCTCGTAAACCGCAAGATTCACCGCGTATATCTCATCGCCCTGCCGCTATTGATTGCCGGTCAGTTTGTGATCTCGCAGATCACCGTTACAGAGTCATGGAAGCGCCTCGCACACTTCATCCTGTTCTGAAACGGGCGAATAACCGCCAAACCGGACATGACTCAAACGCAACGGCGTTTCTCAGGACTGATCCGCTGAGTGCCGCTTAACCGCGATTCAGTCGGTGTATGGGACTGTTGTCGATGACTGAGATTTGCGGCGATCTGACTACCGTTGCCATATCTGAATTACTCCGCGCGCAAAGCCTGCATGGGATCAACTTTGGAGGCGCGCGCGGCAAGCAGCCACAAGGCGAGGAGCGCAATCGCGAGTGAGACCGAAAGAGGCAGCGATGCCGGCGACTGTGCCAGCACGAGAATCAGTAATGATAAATCGGCTTGTGGGAAGCTATTCGTTTTGTGTGGACAGGATATTGGCGTGGAGAACCTCGTGGCATCTCGTGTCAATAGACCCACATCGTTCGCTTCAGAGATAGATGACGAGATATATTTCAGTGCATGAATACCGGACGCATGCTCTACACGACCGCTCTATTCCCAATTCTTCTGCCGGTTGCGTTACACGCACAACCCTGTGAGAGACTCTCGCAACTTGCCTCGTCAACAGTATCGATCACGCTTGCAAAGGTTGTGGACGCGGGAAATCTCACACCCGCTGGAAGCACGAATGCGCTTCCCAATCTGCCACCTTTCTGTCGCGTAGCTGCAGATCTCAAGCCGACTCCAGACTCCGACATCCATATTGAAGTATGGCTCCCCATGGCACAGTGGAACGGAAAGTTTCTCGCCATTGGCAGTGGTGGCTGGGGAGGTTCCCTCTCCTACGACGAAATGGCCGATGCGCTGCGCCGTGGCTATGCAACGAGCGCCACCGACGATGGCCACACCGGTCCAAGCGCTTCGTTCGTCGTTGGCCATCCGGAGAAGCTGATCGATTTCGCCTACCGCGCCGAGCATGAGATGACTGTCGAAGCCAAGACCCTCATCCGCGCGTTCTATGGTAGTGATCCGCGGTACTCCTTCTGGAACGGGTGCTCTGGCGGCGGGCGAGAGGGACTGCTGCAGGCCTCCCGCTATCCGGATGAGTTCGACGGCATCATCGCAGGCGACCCGGCAAACATCCGTCGAAACTCATGGGCGCTCGAGCTGGCCGTTCAGACTTTCAGGGATCCCGAAGCTTATATCCCACCCGCGAGGTATCCGATGATCCATCGCGCGGTTCTCGAGGCCTGCGATGCGAAGGATGGACTGAAGGACGGGCTGATCGAAGCCCCGGAGAGCTGTAACGTGGACTTCAAGAGCCTGCAATGTAAGGCGTCGGACGGCCTCGATTGCCTTACAGCACGTCAGGTCCAAACCGCCCAAACTATAACGAGTCCAGTTGCGACCAAGACGGGCAAGATCCTGTTTCCGCGCGTGGAACCTGGGACTGAACTTCGCTGGAGCCGGCTCGCTGGAGGGCCCCAGCCAGCAGATCTGTTTCTGGATGAGTTCCGTTACGTTGTATATCAGGATCCCAATTGGGACTGGCGAAGCTTCAACCTTGAACGCGACTCCGCCAAGGCGCACGCAATAGATAAGAACGTTGACGAACTCAATCCAGACCTTAGGGCCTTCGCGAAACATGGCGGAAAGCTGCTCCTGTATCACGGATGGGCGGACCAGCAGGTAGCCCCAGGCTCCAGCGTTGAGTTCTACAAAGCGGTGCTGGACGAGAGCGGAGGTCTTGAACAAACCACGGACTGGGTCCGTCTCTTCATGGCTCCCGGTATGGCACACTGCTCAGGCGGAGAGGGTCCTGATACCTTCGACAAGATCGGCTTAATTGAACAGTGGGTCGAGCGGGGCAAGGCTCCTGAGCAGATCATCGCTGCTCACAAGACCGCAGGTAAGATTGATCGGACCCGTCCTCTCTGCCCTTATCCGCAGGTTGCCCACTACGACGGTGCTGGGAACATCGACGAGGCATCGAATTTCAGCTGCCGTTTGCCTAAATAGCCCACATTGCGCCGACGTTTTTCTGGAGATAGTAATCGGCTGTCCGGACATTCCTCAACACTAGCGCGTTTCCCATCACTAATCCGTCGTGAACGACACAAAACTGAGCCGGTTGATCGCATTTACCCTTTTCCCTCAATTCAACAGAATTGAGAACCGGGTGCGGCGAGGATAGTTGGTAAGGGAGCTCCACTGAGAGCTGTGACTTTTTCGGGCACGCAGCAAGCTTTGCTCAATCTCGTAAGGTCAGCCTGCATTGTTTTATCTTCGCTTAGAACGGAGAGTATTTCGCCAAGGATTTTGACTGCGCCGGCGTGCTTCGGCGGAACAATTTTGTAGTGCATCCACTTGCCCTCGCGGCGAGCCGCGACGATGCCCGCACGTCGCAGGTAAGCGAGATGCCGCGAAATCTTGGGCTGACTTAACCCAAGTATCTCCACGAAATAGCAAACGCACACTTCTTTGCCGTTCATCAGGTTCAGCAACCTCAATCGGGTGCGATCCGCCAGCGCGGCAAACAGCAGAGCCAGATCGTAGTTTTTCAGAGAATGACTCATAGCCCAATAATATACGCCTTGACAGATATGTCCAGCAGAGAATACATTCGCTTTAGCGTATGCGAGGAGGACTCCATGGAATCGACAACTGTTAAGGAACAAGTAAAGGAGAAGTACGGAAGTGCCGCTCGCTCTGTGGCGCAATCCGGTAGCGTGCAGGCATGTTGTGACTCTGGCCTTCGCTGCTGCGATCCCATTACCACCAATCTCTACAGTACGGATCAAACGGGAGTGATCCCGGAGAATGCAGTCCTGGCTTCGCTTGGCTGCGGCAATCCGACCGCATTAATTGATCTTCGCCCCGGAGAAATAGTCCTCGACCTGGGTTCAGGAGGCGGTATCGACGTTCTCCTCTCCGCTCAGCGCGTCGGTCCAACAGGCAAAGCGTACGGCCTCGATATGACGGATGACATGCTGGCGCTGGCCCGCGAAAACCAGAAGCAAGCGGAGGTTACGAACGTCGAGTTCCTGAAGGGCGAGATCGAGAACATCCCACTCCCTGGTAGCTCAGTTGATGTCGTCATCTCGAATTGCGTCATCAATCTCTCCGCTGATAAAGATCGCGTTCTTCGTGAAGCCTTCCGCGTGTTGAAACCCGGCGGACGGTTCGCAGTCTCCGATGTGGTCGTGCGTGGCAGTGTACCGGAAGCGGTGCGCAAGAGCATGCTTCTCTGGGTGGGCTGCATCGCCGGAGCGCTCGAAGAGAGCGACTATCTCGCAAAGCTGAGAGCCGCCGGATTCGAAGATGTGTCCGTCGAGCCAACGCGCGTCTACAACGTCGAAGATGCCCGCCAGTTTCTTACCGAAGCAGGCGTTGATGTGGACGCGATTGCTCCCCAAGTCAATGAGAAGTTCTTCAGTGCCTTCGTGCGGGCCAACAAGTCGAAAGCGGCATGCTGTCAAGCTGGATGCTGAACACCTGCGATTACAGAAACAAGGGAATAACAAGATGGCCGATCATTACAACGTTCTGTTCCTCTGCACCGGCAACTCTGCACGCTCGATCATGGCTGAAGCGATCCTCAATCACAAGAGTAAGGGCAGCTTCACGGCCTATAGCGCAGGCAGTCATCCGACCGGGCAGCCACGACCGGAAGCACTTCAGCAGATTGAATCAGCAGGACTCTCGACGTCGGGCCTGCGCAGCAAGTCGTGGGACGAGTTCTCGGGTCCGACAGCGCCGAAGCTCGACTTCGTTTTTACTGTATGCGACAACGCCGCGAAGGAGCAGTGTCCTTACTGGCCTGGGCAGCCAATGACCGCGCACTGGGGTATTGCTGATCCAGCCGCAGTCAAGGGTACTCCAGACGAAATCGCCCGCGCGTTTCGTGACGCCTTCACTGTGCTCGATCGCAGGATCGGGCTGTTTCTCTCGCTACCCCTCGCAACGCTCGAATCCATGGCCATCAAGCGCGAAATCGACTTGATCGGTCAGTCGTAGGATGTCAACGGTGAAAAAAAGCCGGTTGTCTTTTCTGGATCGCTATCTGACAGGTTGGGTCTTCGCCGCGATGGCGTTCGGTGTGGCCCTCGGCTGGCTTGCTCCCGGTGTCGTGCCGTTTCTGAACCAATTCAGCATCGGCACAACTTCAGTACCGATTGCGGCTGGTCTGATCCTGATGATGTACCCGCCGTTCATACGGGTCCGATACGAAGAACTCCACGAAGTGTTCCGCAACAAGCGTGTGCTGGGCCTGTCACTGGCACAGAACTGGCTGATCGGGCCCGTCCTGATGTTCGTACTCGCCATCGTGTTCCTTCGCGGATATCCCGAATACATGGCCGGCGTCATCATGATCGGGCTGGCACGCTGCATCGCCATGGTGATTGTGTGGAACGAACTTGCGAAGGGCGACACGCAATATGCAGCCGGGTTGGTAGCATTCAACTCGCTGTTCCAGGTCTTCTTCTACTCGGTGTATTCCTGGGTGTTCATCACGGTTCTGCCCGGCTGGTTCGGTCTGCGCGGAGCGGTAGTGAACATCTCCATCGGGGAGATCGCAAAGAGTGTCTTCATTTACCTGGGCATTCCCTCTATCGCCGGTTTCCTCACACGCACCACACTCGTTCGAGCGAAGGGGCGCGAGTGGTACGACCGGAACTTCGTCCCTCGAGTTGCACCGATGACGCTGGTCGCGTTGCTGTTCACCATCGTGGTGATGTTCTCTCTCAAGGGCAATTACATCGTGCGTCTGCCTCTGGACGTTCTCAGAATCGCCGTACCGCTGCTGATCTACTTCGTCGTGATGTTCCTCGTGTCGTTCTACATGGGCCGGAAGCTCGGAGCGGATTATTCGAAGACAACAACGCTGTCGTTTACAGCCGCTTCCAACAACTTCGAGTTGGCGATTGCTGTTGCCGTTTCGGTGTTCGGAATCAACTCCGGCGCGGCGTTCGCGGCCGTGATCGGCCCACTGGTTGAGGTGCCGGTGATGATCGCTCTTGTGAATCTGGCCCTGCACTTCCAGCGCCGGTACTTCGAAAACCCGCAGTCCGCAGAGTTCCAGGGAGCCTGCCCCTCAAACCGAGGATGATTGCAGACACGCAGACCCTTATCGAGCAGGCGTACTCCGCATTCAACAAGCGGGACAGCGACGGAGCATTAGCACTGATGACCATCAGGAAAGTGGCGAAGTTGATCGATACACCCTAGTTCGCGAATTGCGCTTGAACAGGCACCCAGCCGTTCGTGTGAACCTGTCTTTTGATGGAATCTCAACCATATTCTGGCCAAGAATTCTAGACGTGCTTTCCAGTTACGGATCACATGCGTCAACTAGCCTTTGGCCTGCTGAGAGCGTAATAACGCCATTCCCGGACACTGGCGCGTTTATAGGTACTAATGCCTCAATAAAAAGATCTTGGCTTTCATTGAGCGAAGAACCACTCGGTGGTAGATAACCACTCCGCACCTTCGTACCAACGGACCTCAATGTATTCGTCATGGGAGGCGTAGAACCGAAAGTCCGTTGTAGTACTTGCGCCTGCCACATCGAATAGCGAGATCAATCCAAGGTGGAGGATATTGCGGAACTCGTTTGCCTCCGAAGCCTTGAAGACATGGAAATGCGCATCAATCAACAAGCGAGATTCACCCAAGTATCGACGATAAGCGTAAAACAGGTCGAGGTTCTGGGAAGAAGGCCAGACCGCCCAATCTGTGATATTCAAACAGACCACAGCAGTCTCATCAGTGATGAGGTTGTTTGTCAGCATGTTGGCAAAACGCGCACCTGCGGCCGACGTCAGTCGTGTACTCAATTCGCGATGTCTCGGGATCGAGATGCGTCAGTTTCTCTCCAAACCCATGGGTTGTGAGGAAGGATTGAGCTTCCAACTTGTTAAGCACCCTCATGGAGTAAGGCTAACGATTACCGACTGACCTTACAACAAGGAATCCAAACACTTTAATACATGGATACCGACAAGTCGGCCAGTGTACTGGAATCTCTTCAGAAAACCGGCGCAGGAAACTTGGACACTGCCGCGTTTGTAGGGACCTTGAACAAGTGCCAGTCGTGGGCGATGAAGCCCGGTCTCCTTATCAGCTCCCCGGCAGATGCAGGTTAGGAATATTGATTTTCCCGGATCGTCGTGTGTGACGCAGTTCATCAGATCGGATATCCCGAATGTACGATTTAAGAGAATCGTATCGACCGCTGCGGCCTGTGAATACAGTTAAAGGATTCCCGAAGATAAGTATGAGCGCCATCAACGGAAAGAAGATCGCCATCGTCGGCGGAGGACCAGGCGGGCTCACGCTGGCACGACTACTACAGCAAAGCGGTGCGCAGGTGTCAGTTTACGAGCGCGACCAGAGCCGCAGTGCGCGAGTCCAGGGCAGCGCATTGGACCTCCACGAAAACTCTGGACTGGCGGCGCTGGAAGCCGCAGGGCTGATGGAAGCATTTTGGGCCAACCATCGACCGGATCTCGATAGCCTTCGCCTCACCGACGCCAATGGGACGGTTCTTCACGATCATGTCCGCCGGATGTCCGGTCCGGGGAAACGTCCTGAGATCGAACGTGGTCCGTTGCGCGACCTTCTGCTCGACTCGCTTCAGCCCGGCACCGTGCAGTGGGATTGCAAGCTGGAGTATTCAGAGTTTCAGGGCGAGCAAATCTTACTACATTTTGCGAACGGACAGACCTCAGTGGCTGATATCGCCATTGGCAGTGACGGCGCAAACTCTCGCTTGCGTGAGCTGGTCACTCCTATTCGGCCGCAATATGTCGGAGTTTCGCTCGTAGAGGGCCTCGTTCCTGCGGCAAAGCACGCAATACCTGAGTTGTGGGACCTTCTCGGAGGCTCGGCGTTGATCGCTTTGGGAGGCGAACGGACGATTGGCATGGGAACGAAGCCAGACGGGAGTGTGCTGCTGTACGCGGGATTGAAGACCGATGATCCCGCGGCCAGGCAGAGCCTTGAAGAGGCAAGCCGTCCGGACGAGCGAGTGAGATGGTTCCGCGCCAACTTCAAAGGGTGGGGTGACCTATGGGAACCGCTCTTCAGGGAGGCGGTCTCGATGGTCTGGCGTCCGCTACTTGTTTGCCCCACGGATCAGGATTGGAAGTCGAAGCCAAACGTTACGCTAATTGGGGATGCAGCGCACGTAATGCCGCCCTACGCAGGCGAAGGCGTGAACATGGCGATGCTCGACGCTCTGGTCCTGTCAAAGTTTCTCCTCAGCGAAGACACGCCTGATGATGCAATCGCCGCGTACGAGACGCAGATGTTCTCCCGCATGCGATCCATGACGGCGGACACAATGGTGAACACGGAGATGTTCTATGCGCCGGATGCCTGCGAGCGCGTTGTGGCTCTGTTCCGTAGCTTTGTTGGAGGAGAGGCGGTTCCGCCAGCCGGCGAGGCTTAATGCCAGGTCCTGATAAGTCGGCCAGTGTTTACGAATCGGCTTTTCTCCACGAAATCTTGGCGGCTGATTGCTCGGCGAGTGAGTCGGCGTTTTGGCAGCAACTGAGTGGCTGGAGCTGATGCCTGAAAATTCCTGTCAAGCTCCCGAGTCCATAGAAATTTGCTAACCCCCACATTCCAAAGTGAAGAAACGTCGGCCACATTGGCATACCATTTCCACCCGAATTGCTAAACTGAATATAGGAAGAAAAGAATGGCTGTCCGCTTGGACAGCCCCTTCTATTTCCGGGGCGTTTCTGCATGGAAACGCAGCCAACCCCCTAAAGAAAGAGGAATTTACGCAAAAACCCCCTCCGGGGAGGGGGATGCACCGAGAGCCCCGCACGCTGCCCTTCCGCACGATGCCGGAAGCGGGTCATCCCTCACACCTCCAGCACGAACTCGACGCGTAGATCAAGTTCAGGGCACAATGAGGAGTCTTGAGCAACAGGAGAAACCAATGGCAACTTGTTCCCACGTCAAGGATCATGTAAAGAAGGTAAAACCCGGCAGCAAAGGCTGCGAGGAGTGCCTCAAAACGGGCGATAGCTGGGTTCATCTGCGCATGTGCCTGGAATGCGGCCACGTTGGCTGCTGTGATTCGTCGAAGAACCGCCATGCCCGCGCCCATTTCCATGGCACGCAACATCCCATCATCACGTCAGCGGAACGTGGCGAAAACTGGCGCTGGTGCTACGTCGACGACATGTATCTCGAATAAGCATTGCCTTCCGGGGTGACCGGAAGAAACAGGTATCCTGTTGCTGGCTCGTATGAAACAAGACCCAGCACTGGAACTTCTGGCCGAAGCACTGCCTAAGCTGCAGGAAGCCTTCGCTCACCTGCCTGCGTCCGAACCTCTTTCACCCACTGACGCCATGCGCTCGATTCTGGCCGAGCTTACAGAGCGCCTGGCCGACAACTATCCCTACTTCCACCCGCTCTACGCCGGGCAGATGCTTAAGCCGCCGCACCCCATCGCCCGCGCCGCCTACGCGCTAGCCATGTGGATCAACCCCAACAACCACGCGCTCGACGGCGGCCGCGCCAGCTCGCGCCTGGAAGTCGAAGCCGTCCGCGAAATTGCGGCAATGTTTGGCTGGACCGAATACCTCGGCCACCTGACCAGCGGCGGCACCCTTGCCAATCTCGAAGCCCTGTGGATCGCCGGACAACTCGCTCCGGGAAAGAAGGTCGTCGCATCCGAGAACGCGCACTACACGCACAACCGCATCAGTGCGGTGCTAAGGCTGCCGTTTGAGAGCATCGCAGCCGACGCGCGTGGACGCATGGACCTGCCCGCTCTCGAAGTCGCCCTGCAATCCGGCGAGATTGGAACGGTCGTCGTTACGCTTGGAACCACCTCAGCGGGCACCGTCGACCCGCTCGACCGAATACTGGAACTCCGTCAGCAGTATGCCTTCCGCATCCACGTCGATGCGGCCTACGGCGGCTACTTCAAGCTGGTCTCAGACCTCGCGAAAGACGCCTCACGAGCCTATGCCAGCATTCACGAGGCCGACTCGATCGTCGTCGACCCGCATAAACATGGCCTGCAGCCCTATGGATGCGGCTGCATTCTCTTCCGCGACCCGTCCGTAGGCAGCTTCTATAAGCATGACTCGCCTTACACCTATTTCACCTCGAACGAGCTCCATCTCGGCGAAATCAGCCTGGAGTGCTCACGCGCCGGGGCTGCGGCTACCGCCCTGTGGGCAACACAACAATTACTACCGCTGACCCCGGGCGGCGTCTTTGCCAGCGAACTTTCATGCGGCCGAAAAGCCGCCTTGCTCGTCTATGAAAAGTTAACCAAGGATACGCGGTTCTTGACCGGCGCCAAACCCGAATTGGATATTCTGATCTGGGCTATGAAAGCGTATACATTAGAGGAGTCGTCGGGGCTGGCCAAAGCGGTATTTGAACTGGCAGCCGAGCAGGATCTTCATCTGGCCCTCGCCCAGGTCCCGGTCAGCTTTTTCGGGCCGGACGCGTGGCCTAATGTGCCGTTAGACAGCAAAGTGACCTGTCTGCGGTCCGTACTGATGAAGCCGGAACATCTTGATTGGGTGGATGCGATATGGGAAAAGTTGAGTCAGGCAGCCGCGCAAGCGATTGGGTCGACGAAGCAATAGAGCAGGCTGTGCTGGAAAACAGCACCATGCGTGTGACCGTCCTGCCGTCGCTCGGTGGCAAGATCGCATCGATTCAACTTGTGCAGCTTGGCGAGGAACTGCTCCAGGAGCCTCTCCGCACTTACGCTCTCCGCACACCCTATATGAGCTTCGATGCCAGTGATGCGAGCGGATGGGACGAGTGCCTGCCGTCGGTGGCCGCCTGCGAGGTGCAAACCCCTTCCGGTACGGTATCGATTCCCGACCACGGAGATTTCTGGCAGGTCACGTGGCGAGTTGTCTCGCAGAGCGGGAATGAGGTAACGCTCTCAGCCGACGGCTTCAGTCTTCCCTTGCGCTTCAGCAAGACATTGAAGCTTGAGGGCAATCGTCTCAACATTGCATACAACGTCCGAAATCTGGGAAATGAGCCAGTCGAGTATGTCTGGTCCGCGCACCCGCTATTTGCAGTCGAAGCAGGCGACCGGATCGTGCTACCCTCATCGGTCAAAGAAGTGGTAGTGGAAGGCTCCGGCCAGAACCGGCTCGGCATAGCTGGAACGAAGCACACATGGCCGAAGACAATGCTCCCGAATCAAGACTCAGTCGATCTTAGTCTCGCGGCCAACTCTGACGAGGAAATTGGAGACAAGCTCTTTACCGCTGCTCCGGCTGAAGGTTGGTGCGCCATCGAACGGAAGCGACTTAGATCTCGCATCGCGTTGCATTTCGAGGCGCAACAGCTTCCATATCTGGGGCTTTGGATCTGTTACGGCGGCTGGCCCGAGAATCAGGCACACCGCCAATATTGTGTAGCACTGGAACCATGCACGGCCGAAGGCGATTCGCTGGCCGTTGCCGCAAAAGAAGGCCGTGCGCGACAACTTGCCCCAGATGAAGCAGCTCGCTGGTCACTCGAGCTGCAAGTGAGTGGTGTATCGTAAACGTTAACGTTCATTCTCAATTCTGTGCGAGGCTGGATCAATGCAGGATGTAAGCGGTATCAAAAAATTCCATGAGGAACGCTTTGGTCGAGAGCCGGTATTGTTCATGGCTCCGGGGCGTGTGAACCTGATTGGCGAGCATACCGACTACGCTGATGGCTTTGTCATGCCGGCAGCCATTGACTTTGCTACTCTGGCCGCAATTTCGCCCAATCCAAACAACAATGCGACCGTCTCTTCCGTCAATTTCGGGGTATCTGTTCATCGTTCGCTCGATGAAATCGGCACGAGCGGCTCGCATCATTGGAGCGACTACCCCTTTGGCGTGCTTTCCATCCTGCAACAGGAAGGAATCGACGTTCCCGGCTTTGATATGACACTCGATGGGAATGTTCCCCTCGGCGCGGGCCTCAGCTCTTCGGCATCGATTGAAGTAGCCAGCATGCTCGCCATGCTGCATGTCGCGGAAGCTTCATTGCCATTGCAGAAGATTGCCCTTCTCTGTCAGCGCGCGGAAAACGACTACGTCGGCGCCCCCTGCGGCATCATGGATCAATTTGTGTCGTGTTGCGGCGCGGCCGATCAGGCGCTTTTGCTCGACTGCCGCAGCTTGGAGTATCGGCTCGCTCCCATTCCAAAGCACTTGAGCCTCGTCATCTGCAACACCATGGTGAAGCACTCCCATGCCGGCGGTGAATATGGAACGCGACGCGCCGAAGTGGAAGAAGGCACAGCGATTCTACGAAGGCATCGACCCGAGGTTCGCCTCTTACGCGACGCAACCGTAGAGGACTTGGAGCGCTGGGGACATGAAATGCCTCCAAATGTGTTGAAGCGCTGCCGTCATGTCATTACAGAAAATATCCGTACGGTCGCTGCAGCGGATGCTCTGGAAGCAAGCGACCTGGATACATTGGGTCGTCTGATGGCCGAAGCGCACGCAAGCTATCGTGACGATTTTGAAGCAAGCTGTCGCGAGGCTGACATCATGGTTGAACTGGCGATCAAGCAAGCAGGCTGCGTTGGGGCACGGCTCACAGGCGGAGGATTCGGCGGCTGCACCGTAAATCTGGTGGAATCGGCCAACGCGGAGCGGTTCGCAACCAATATTGCTGCTGGCTATAAAGAAATTACCAATATTCAACCGGAAATTTACCAGAGCCATGCATCGGCAGGTGCTCACAGGTTAACGGAAAGCGCTGTGCTATCAAAAAAATAATATTGATTTCGTTGCTATGCATACCATCTTGGGCACCTATCGAATCTTTCGTTCGCGCTTTTCCCGCAGACGCTTGTTAAAATTTCATCACTATGTTTTTAACAGTGTCGCTGTGATTCACTAACAAGCGACGTAGGAAAATTACATCCGGGCACGTCTGCGGATTTTAACGATGCGGCTTATATAAGCCGTCGTGCACGGGGAGATGAGTTGCATGAGCCTTCCGATCGGTTTTTCTTCTCTCAACAATACTGAGAGTTCACGTATCGCCTATTTTTCCATGGAGATTGCCGTAGCCCCGGATATGCCTACCTACAGTGGCGGCCTGGGTGTACTTGCCGGTGACACGCTGCGCTCGGCCGCAGACATGGGATTGCCGCTTGCTGCAGTGACGCTTGCGCATCGCAAGGGCTACTTTCAACAGCACCTCGATGAAAACGGCTTGCAGACCGAAGAAGCGCAGCCGTGGAACCTGGAGGAAAAGCTTTCACCGGAAGAGCCGGTCGTCACGATCACGATTGAAGGGCGACAGGTCGCTCTGCGTGCATGGCGTTACGATCTGCGCGGCGTCACCGGGCATAGCATTCCCATTTATTTTCTGGACACTGACCTGGAACAAAACGACCCGCGCGATCGTGTACTCACCGACCAGTTGTATGGCGGTGATGGAGACTACCGCCTGCGCCAGGAAGTGATTTTAGGCATCGGCGGCATACGCATTCTCGATGCGCTGGGCTACAAGGCAGCGGTCTATCATATGAACGAAGGCCATGCCGCATTGCTCACTGTGGCATTGCTGGAAGATCAACTCAACGGAGCTCCGCTTTCCTCGGCAGCGAAAGACGATCTGGCCGCAGTTCGCGAACATTGCGTCTTTACCACGCACACTCCAGTACCCGCAGGACATGATCGCTTTTCCCTTGAACAAGCGCACCGAATTTTAGGCGAAGAGCGCGCCGTGTTTCTGGAACAGAAAGGCTGCATGCACGATGGCCTGCTGAACATGACCTATATCGCGCTGTGTTTTTCGCGCTTTGTGAACGGCGTAGCCATGCAACACGGAAAGGTATCCCGCGCCATGTTTCCGGATTACGACATCAGCGCGATCACCAACGGTGTTCATGCAGCTACGTGGACGGCGGCTTCTTTCCAGAGCGTCTTCGATCGCCACATGCCGCGCTGGCGACAGGACAACGTGACTTTGCGGTATGCCATCGACATCCCTGAAGAGGAAATTGAAAGCGCGCATACTGCTGCAAAACAATTGCTGATCGATGCGGTTGCGCAGCGCACCGGGGTTGCACTCAGACCAGACATCTTTACGATTGGTTTTGCGCGCCGCGCAGCTACCTACAAACGCGCCGATCTGTTATTCACCGATCCAGAGCGCCTTGTGCGCTGTGCCCATGAACGCGGCGGATTGCAGATTATTTACAGTGGCAAGGCACATCCCGCAGACGAGCCCGGCAAGGCGAAGATCCGCCATGTGATCGAACTGGCGAAGCAATTGAATTCCGACAGCCTGCGCATCGTCTACCTTGAAAATTACGAATGGACCCTCGGCGCGTTGCTCACAGGCGGCGTCGATGTATGGCTCAATACACCTAAGCGGCCTTACGAGGCATCCGGCACCAGCGGCATGAAGGCTGCGTTGAATGGCGTGCCCAGCCTTAGCATTCTCGATGGCTGGTGGATCGAGGGATGGATCGAAGGCGTGACGGGATGGGCGATTGAAGACAACGACGACGAGGCCGGGGAAGCAGGCTCATTATACGATCACCTCGAACAGTCATTGCTGCCTCTCTATTATGGACAGCCGCAGCAATGGCGTCGCATTATGCGCTCGACCATCGCGCTGAATGGATCTTTCTTCAACACTCAACGCATGCTCGAGCAATATGTAGTGAATGCTTACTTCCCGGAACAACGCGTCGACCGTCCGGTTGAAAAGCTTGAGCCAGCGCTGACGAGGTAGTCTGGGTCAACCGGGCATGAGATGTCTAATGATCTCGATGCTTTTGCATTCAATCGCTCTAAGGAGTTCGTAAATGGTGGATAAGGGCAAGATCGAGAAATTTTCCATGGCCGAACTCAGCCGCTTGCGGCAGGAGCTCATGCAGTCCGGAATGGATTCATGGCAAGCTGCGGAACTGGTCACATCCTTTCTCAGCGCGCACGGATACGGGGTGAATTCTGAGCTCGTCCCGGATGTGCTTCTGCGGCTGGAGGGCATGGGTTGCACCGTTGACTGCATACAAGCAGAACTGGAACGCGTCGCGCTGGTGATGTGAGCAGCTAACTTCGATAGCCGCTCACATCCACCTGCAACGAATAACGCTCAGGTTGTCATTCGGCATCCTTGACGCAACGAAAGCCCAGCGCTCCGGACCGGTCGTAGCTTGGGGCCATCAACAATAACTTTCCATGCTGATCGTTCCGGTAAGCTTGTGGAAAATACCAGACTGATCCCTGCGGCTGGTAGTAACTGCCGCCACGCAAAATTCCGCCGCGCGTGTGATCGTCGACGTATTCATCCGTCCATTGCCACACGTTGCCAACCATATCCATCACTTCGAATGGACTCGCTCCTGCTGGATGCGCATCCACATTGTCAGGGCCGCGCATCGTTCGGCCACGATCCGGAGCCGGGACTTTGCTCGCGTCCCAGTCGTTGCCCCACGGGTAAATGCGCCCATCCGTACCTTGCGCCGCATATTGCCACTCCCACTCATGCGGCAGTCGCTTGCCTGCCCATTTCGCGTAGGCGCGTGCATCTTCCTGCGATACCCAGGTCACAGACTTGTTGCCCCAGCCATCTGGATAGCGGCCATCCTTCCAATCCCTCAAGAAATTCAGATCGTCTTTTGGGTGGTACTGTGTTGCATCCAGAAACTTCTTGAACTCCGCGTTGGTCACGGAATGCTTATCGATATAAAAAGAAGCAATGTGCATCGTATGTTCGTGATAGCGGCGCGGAATATCCTCCCATGGATATTGCACGTCGACGCCAGCATCGTTGAAGCCTTCAATTTCTAGTCCTTCCACCTTGAAGAGATAATCTGCCGCCGGAATTTTTACCATGCCATCGGGTAGAGTGCCAGCAGGCTCCGTCTTCGCGATGTCAACAAGCTGCTGCGCAAGCGGCTTCCACTCATGCGAATAACTGGAGAGCGGCGTTGCCGTCATCTGTTTCATCTTCCCCATCAGTCCTGCGATCTGAGCATCGGGCTCGCCTGCGGTTTCCAACAGCGCACCGTAACCATGCGCTTCCATCGAGAATGACAAGACTGCCTGATCGCCATCGTGTTCAGGCGTGAGTTCGACTCCGTGATAGAGATCGAAGTATCGCAGTCCCTGCGTATAAGGAATGGAAATCTGCCGCCCCGCGACGTCGTATTCGTTGCGATTGACGATAGTCCATACGGTCTGTTTTCCAAGCGGCCACTTGCTGGCGAAGGCGCCGTAACGATGCGTAGGATAAAACGGCTGCCATGCCTCGCTCGCGAAAAATGGGGCAACTGCGCGCTCAATTGTGGCTACGCGACGAGTCGCTTCCCCATCACCAGGCGTAATGCCGTTCCATATGCCCCAAATATTTTCCCAACTCTCCCAGCCTTCGCCATTGAAGAATGCATACTGAAGATCATCCGTCTTGTCACGATTCCAGCGATGGGAAATATTGACTTGATGCAGTGGTTCGAGCCAGTGGAAGCGATCCACCATCGGCACAAAATCAAACTTGTACTGGCCCCAGGTGAGAACATTCCACGCGAGAGCCTCATCGCTCGGGCTGCCTTCCGGCTCAAAGACAAGTGGATGACCGGATTTGTCCGCTGCCAATGAAAACGCCAGCGGCACTCCATCCTGCGTATCGCCGTTTATACCGTCGGCGCCGATTTCTTTCATGGTTTCAGCGATAGCTTGGGGCCACGACATTCCGGGATCGCGTGTTCCCTGGTCCCACATCATCATGGGAAACAGAACATGCACACCACGATGGTGAAAGTCTGCCACCATCTGACGCACGCCAGCCAATCCCCCGGGCATGGAGCGGATCATGTCGTGCTGGTTGCGGTTGTCGATGCCCATATTCGGATACGTTGGCCAGATCAGAACTGCGTCGATGCCGCCATACCGTTTCTCAAGATCATCGAGATAGCGATCCACTGTATATTTTCCAGCCACAGGATCGTAAAAATAGCGATCTTGCACCATCAGCTGCGGTTGCATGAACGCCGATTGCGCCCACTTGAAGGCTGGCTGTTGATAGCGTTCGTTGCTGTATCCGATGCGGATCTTTCGCTCCATCCGCCAGTGTGTAATGTCTTTCAGCCATGCATCAAAATCCTGCGGCGTACACGGCTTCGATCCACCCTGCCATGCTCCTTTTTGCACAAAACATTCCGGAGAGGGAATCTGCTGCCCGACCGGAGCATGGTGCGTGTCCTGTGCTAACGCAGGAAGCGTGAGGAGCGCGACTGCAAGAGTTGTTGAAAAGACCGAGAGACGCATGTGCCGTGTAGTTCCTTTCCTGAATGAAAATCGTCTTGTGCAGAAAACACGCATCATCGATGAGACCTCAGTAGCTCATCCACTTCTGCGCGAGTCGGCATGGAAGGCTGCGCACCTGGACGCGTGACCGAAATAGCCGCTGCTGCAGCCGCAAAGCGTGCAGCTTCCATCTGTTCCATGCCCATCACTAGCGCGGTGGCAAATGCGCCGTTGAACGCATCGCCAGCAGCGGTTGTGTCCACTGCTTCTACTTGGAATGCGGGGATGGTGTGCGACGAGTGATTCGCAGAGGCAAGATAGACACCGCGCGAACCCCTTTTCAGCACAACGCTCTCAACACCAGCATCAAGCAGTGCATTCGCGATCTGCTCTGGCTCTCGTACGCGTGGGTCTTTTGCAAATTGCGCAACAAAGAAGGCTGCCTCGGTTTCATTGGGAGTAAACCAGCGCAGATGGTGAAACACCTTGCTCGGCAACGCGTGTGCCGGAGCGGGATCGAGCATCAACGGAATCCCTTCTTCTCCGCACAGGCTGGCAAGATGCTCTACTGTTTCGATGGGTATCTCCAGCTGCACCAGAACCATTGCAGCGCTCCGAATCTTTTCTCGATGAGATTCCAGAAAGGCAGGCGTCACCCGCGCATTGGCTCCAGGAGTGACGACAATGCTATTCTCCCCGCGTGGAGACACGGCAATCATCGCAACGCCCGAAGTACCTTCATGCCTTTCCACGGCGGTGACATCGACACCAGCTTCCTGGAGATAGGAGAGCAGCTGTCCGCCGAATGCATCCGTGCCCACCTTGCCGATGAGTTGCACAGGATATCCAAGGCGCGCGATAGCGACTGCCTGATTCGCACCCTTTCCTCCCGGATGCACCTGAAAATCGCTGCTACGCACGGTTTCACCCGCGGCGGGAATTTTTTCAGCGCTCGCTACGAGATCGATATTGATACTGCCCACCACGACGATCGGCTTTTGACTGGATGACATACGAATCCTCATCTCGATGCTTCGACATTCAGAAGAGTGGCGCAAGGGCAACCGCAGTCAACCCACAAATGAAAAATACAAACATCCAGGCAAGCAGTGTTTTCGACCGCGCTGGCGCAGTTGCGAATTCTTTCCAGATAAAGACGCCCCAGCAAGCTGAAATCATCGTCGCTCCCTGCCCGATGGAATACGACACCGCCGGCCCGACAACATGGGCACGCGACGCTACAAAATTTAGGACCGCCCCCGTACACCAGATCACACCGCCGACGATACCCCACATATGCCATCGTGCCTGCGCGGACGCGTATGCTGATATGGCTACAGGTGTCTTACCGTCGAGTGGGTGCCGCATCAGCAATGTGTTTGCAACGAGTGAGCACGCTGCTACGCCCAAGGCAAAGAAAAATGACGTTGCATACGGCCCTGGAGCATCCTGACCGCTCATTGCCTTCGAGACAAAGGGATAAAAACAGCCCATCAACAGGCCAGCAATCAGGCTGAGTATGACGCCGCGTCTGCTCATCTTCTGCTGTGTCGCTTCCCGCAACCGGTACGCCGCTGCATCCAGCACAATGGCTGTCACCACAAGGGCAATACCGCTAAATAACATAGCCGGATTGCCTGCGGGCGAGATGAGATAACTGCTGACCGCCCCTATTACCAGCGCAAGACCTATCCCAATGGGAAATGCAACCGCAAGCCCGGCTATATCAATCGCTGCTACCAGCAGCAGGTTGGCGACGTTGAAAATGATTCCGCCCAGAACAGCAAATACTATGTGCTGCCCATCGCTGTGTGCCAGATCCGATAGGAATGGACGCCCGGTTTCTCCTGCGCTACCAAGGAGTACGCCCCAGAGTACTGATCCGAGAATGAGTCCAATCACGTAATCCCAGTAGAAAAGCTGAAAGCGATAGCCGGGACAAAGCTTGACCGTGTTTGCCCATGATCCCCAACACAACATGCTGACAACCATGAAAGATAGAGCGATTGCGTACGTCTCTGGCTGATACAAAAACGTCCTCCTTGCAACAGAATGGAACAGCGCCCTAGTGAGATATCAAAAGGCTAGTTTCAATGCAACCTGCATGATACGTGCCTCTCTGGCTCCCGTCGCTTGTCCAAAGGGGACATTTCCGTAATTCCCTACCGTCGCATATGGAGATCGCCTTTGGCGTTCTGCTTGCTGCGCGCGATGCTGGCCTGCGCTGCCCTGAGGATGTCTCGCTCATGGGCTTTGACAATCTCGAGTTGGCGGAGATGACAAACCCTCCTTTATCATCGGTCTCGCAGCCTGGATACCAACTCGGCACAACAGCCGCACAAATCATTCTCGACCGTGTTGCGGGCGACAAGGGACCGGCCAGGCACTGTGTCCTCGAGACCGCACTCGAGCTTCGCGAATCCGTCTCGCCTCCTTCGAAAACCGCGGCGGCATCTTCGAACACAGGGAAGAAGTCGCGTCGATCGAGCGCCCCCGCGCGTGCAACCTCTAAGTCCTAAGGCGGCATTTACTTCTGCATCGAAAGAGCAGTATTCAATACGCTGCTTCCCGCCCTTCCTGATTGATTGTGTGATGTGTCCCGTATATGCAGGTACTGCGGCTGTCTACTGACCTTACTTTCGTCATTAGTAAGGTAGATACCTCCAGGAATTGACTTTCCTTTCTTATCTCCGTAATGCCGCGTTCATGGTGCAAACCGATACTGGCAGCAGGAAAGGAAGTATCGCGGAAACCTCGACACATGAATGCGTATTGTGCGAGGCGCATGGAGGGGACATGACCGCATTACGGCGTATCTCGTATCAGTGGAAGGATCCTCAGGCCAGCGGCGACTATGCAACTGGCGTTTCCCTGCACAGCCATACCAACCAGTCGAAGGAAACACTCGACTTCCTTGCCAATCTTGGGACGCAGTATCGCCTGCTGCGCCCGCTTTTCAACGCTGCAGACCGCAGATCGCGTGAACGCCACAATATCCCAATGAACTATGCGGCGGCGTATTGGACACCGCCGCTGACGCCTCGCCTGGCCTTTGACCTCGAAAGCAACCAGATTCAGAACAAGCTTGGCCTTATGCCGCTGGTCTCAATCACAGACCACGACAATATTAATGCTCCCATGCTGCTGAGGACAGTCGCTTCGGCCCGGCACATTCCTGTCTCCGTAGAGTGGAGCGCGCCGTATGGCAGTGACCAGGCGTTTCATCTTGGCATCCATAACCTGCCCAGCGAAGCCGGCGCAGCCTGGATGAGGATCTTTGAGGAATATACGGCGCATCCCGACGAAGCAATGCTGACCGAGATTCTCTCGGCGCTGCATGATTTGCCCAATGTCCTGATCGTCTTCAATCACCCGATGTGGGACCTCTACCTGATTGGGGAGGAAAAACACGCCCAGCGGGTGCAGGATTTCATGGCGACCAACCATGAGTTCATCCACGCGCTGGAATTGAACGGGCTGCGCCACTGGGAAGAAAACCGCAAGGTGAAAAAGATGGCGCAGCAATGGAATAAATTGCTGATTTCCGGCGGCGATCGCCACGGAATAGAGCCGAACGCGGACGTCAATCTGTCGAACGCGTCTTCATTCACGGAGTTTGTACACGAAGTCCGCTATGAAGGCCGCAGCCACGTTCTCTTTATGCCGCAATATGCGGAGCCCTGGAAGCATCGCATTCTTGAATCGACGCTCGATGCCATTCGCGATTATCCAGAGTTTCCTCAGGGATCGCGCTTCTGGGATGAGCGCGTCTTCCACCCCGACCATAACGGTATGATTCGTCCGCTGCGTGAGCTTTGGCCGAACCAAACGGTTCCGGGTTATATAAACTTCCTGATCAAGGCGGTGCGACTGATGGGCAGCAGCCCTGTTGCCGGCGGCCTGCGGGTGGCCTGGAGCGAATCGCGGGAATTGCAGTTCGCGTTGGGCGAAGAAGCAGTTTAGTTGAGTTTATTTTCTGGGATGTGTGAGGCACTACGACTGTAGCGCCTCAACTGTTTGCGCGACCCGCAGCATCATGGCTTCATCGAAGTGCTTGCCGAGAATCTGCAAACCAATCGGCAATCCTTCTGATGATTTGCCGCATGGAACGGAAAGACCGCAGATGCCAGCAAGGCTGGCAGTGACAGTATAGATGTCGGCCAGATACATCGAGACGGGGTCGTCGACCTTCTCGCCCAGCTTGAATGCCGGAGTAGGCGCGGTGGGCGTAAGAATCGCATCGACCTCCGCAAATGCCTTCAAGAAATCTTCCGTAAGCAGACGCCGGACCTGCTGGGCCTTTTTGTAATACGCGTCGTAGTAGCCCGCGCTCAATGCATAGGTTCCAAGCATGATGCGGCGCTTTACCTCGGCACCGAACCCCAGATCGCGCGAGCGGCGATACATGGACGAAAGCGTATTTGCGTCCTTCGCGCGAAAACCGTAGCGTACGCCATCAAAGCGGGCCAGATTCGCGCTGGCTTCCGCGGTTGCGATGACGTAGTACGTGGGAATCGCATAGCGGCTATGCGGCAGGGAGATCGGCTTGACTGTGGCACCGGCAGAGCGCAGCTGGTCGATGCTCCGCTCCACGGCGGCCCGCACTTCGGGATCGAGCCCTTCGGCAAAATATTCTGATGGGATGCCAAGCTTTAAACCTGCTACGCCCTTATCAAGATCAGCAGTGTAGTCCGGGACAGGTAAGGGTGAGGACGTCGCATCCTGCGGATCGTGGCCTGCAATCACGCCGAGAACCGTAGCAGCGTCGCGTACACTTGCCGTGAACGGCCCTACACGATCCAGCGACGACGCAAAGGCGATCAGGCCATAGCGCGAAACTCGTCCATAGGTGGGCAAAATTCCCACAACCCCACAGAAAGATGCGGGCTGGCGGATGGAGCCGCCAGTATCTGTTCCCAACGTAGCCACCGCCATGCCCGCCGCTACGGCTGCGGCCGAGCCGCCACTCGATCCACCGGGCACGCGATCGAGGGCATACGGGTTGTGCACCGGGCCGTAGGCGGAGTTTTCATTTGAAGAGCCCATGGCGAACTCATCACAATTGAGCTTGCCTAGGACCACAGCACCGGCGGCTTCGAGCTTCTGCACCGCCGTGGCCGTATAGGGCGCGCGCCAGCCCTCGAGTATCTTCGAGCCTGCGGTTGCCGGCAGACCCTCAATTGTCAGCACATCCTTAATCCCGACGGGCACGCCCGCAAGCACTGGCAGGGACTCACCCTTTGCTGCGAGATCGTCGATGCGGCTGGCTTGTTCTAGCGCCCGCTCACGATTTACGGACAGATAGGCATGGATCTGCGGGTCGCGGGCTTCGATCTTTTCGAAGCTCGCTTCAGCGATGGCGTTCGCCTTGCTCTCGCCCGATGCAATGGAGCTGCGAATATCGCCAATGGAAAGCGGCTTGGTTTCTGCTGTTTCGACTGTCATGGACTACCGTTCAATCACCTTGGGAACTTTGAAGAATGTGCCGTCTGTCTCCGGCGCGCATGCCATGACGTGCTCCCGGTCCAGCGATGGTTTTGTTGCATCCGGACGCAGCACAGTGGCTGTTTGGCCATCCCCAATCATTTCGCTGGCTTGGGCCATAGGCAACACAGAAGAAGTATCCACCTCATTCAGCTGCGCCACATGTCCGAGAATGGCATTCAGATCGCGCAGCATGCGCGTCTCTTCCTCGACCGTCAATTCAAGGCTGGCCAGCTCTGCAACCCGGCGGACATCGTCCAAAGAAACACTTCCAGATTCACTCATGCAAACACACGCTTCCTGATCAGAAGAGAAAAATTTTGTCTCCTCTGAAAAGTATAGCGACAAGATAAGAATTACTGCAGAGGGGGAGGAGAGGTTTTATATCTGCTCAGGAATTTCGAGGATCGGAGATGGCGCGGTACTGCTTGAGAGGCATGCAGTTGCAGTGCACCAAAGCAGTCCAAGATCTGTCGCCCAGGTAGCGCGCTGCATGTATTCCCAATCCAGCTTCGCCTTCAGCGGCTTGATCGTGCGGGCGTAGAAGAGATCAAGTTCGTGTTCCGGCACAAGGCGCAGGAGCTCTTCTTCGCACCGGAAGGCGAGCGTTGCTGCACCCGTGATCCCTGGACGAAAAGGCATATGAAGGCTTTCATGATGCGGGAGCTTGGGCCGCGGACCAATAAAGCTCATGTCGCCTTTGATAACGTTAACGAACTGTGGCAACTCGTCCAGTTTGAACTTACGAAGAATTGCACCCACCCGCGTAATCCGGCAGTCACCTTGCACTGTAATACAGGGACCCTTTTCCGCTTCCGCAACCATCGTTCTGAACTTGTAAATCGTAAATAATGTCCCCCATCGGCCCATCCTTTTCTGGCGAAAGAAAATTGGACCAGACGAGCTAACGGCGATGACCAGCCCGATGAGAACCATAAATGGGAAAAAAAGCACCAGCCCGAAGGCTGCGCAGACAAGATCAAAGAGCCGCTTGCCATCCGAGAGGCTCCACGCATCCTCTTCTAACGGCTGGTACGCGCTTGTCCGGGTATAAAGAGTTCCGGAAATGGAATGCAATTTTATTGCATCGCTCGATCCATCGAGACGCTTTTCCATGCTATTTGTCGTACGAGGCTGCAAAGGAACGGAGGATGGGTTCATTGAGTCGGTCCTGGTACAGCAAGTTACAGTGTATACAACTCTTGGACCGATTCAAGCCAAATTGGACCGGTCCAGAATAAGTTCATCTGTCTGTTACGTACCCAAAACTCAGTTTTGAAGCAAGACTTCGTTCGCTGGCCCGCTCGCGCCGACAATCACAATGCCCGTAACAATATCACCAGCCACAGGATAATCGTCAATCTTTGACTTGTCCAAACAACACCTATCGGGCCGGGAATCAGTTCCTTGCTCGCTCTCTCAGCCTCGCGGCTGTTTTATAAAAAGCTCGGTTTCATTTGGACCGAGTCACTCAAAAAATGTTGCTCCGTTCCGATTCTTTTGGATGCAAAAAACAAATTTGAAGCCTGCATCGCAGCTGTGGTGCAAGTCAAACAGAATCTGAACGAAATTAAATAACGCTGACGGCAGCCACTCCTAAAGCTAACTGCGAGAAGAGTTGCGACCAGTCGAGGAAGCCGCGCAGTACCGTCGGACGAAGCGTTTTTTCCGGAACCACAACCGTATCGCCCGGATTCATCTTGGCGGCCTCAAATGTGTTCCCCCACACGCCGCTGTTCGTCGTCCTGCTTACCACTGAGCCATCGGCACGCACAATAAAGATGTGTTTCTTATCGGCATCACGGCTTGGACCACCAGCCAGTTTCATGTAATCGCCTACTCGGCGGTTGGGCACGAAAATGAAAGAGTTCTGATCGTAGACCGATCCCACGACATTCACCGTGGCCGGTTGAGATGGCACGGTGAATATGTCTCCGTCTTCGAGCGGCAGATCAGGCAAACTGTCGATTCCGGTGGCGTCCGGGTGGATCTGCAGCACTATGCGTCCTGTCGCGCGCAACTGGTGCAGCCGGTTCAATAGTTCGTGAGCACTCGTCGTCGCGGCCGCAGTACTGGCAGCATCCTGAACCGTAACGGATGTATTCGCCTGGGCTAGTGCTCCGCGCTGTATTTCGAGCTCGAGGCTTTGCACATATTCATCAATGCGCTGCTGCTGCAATACTCGCGTCGATTCGCGGGAAAACTCCGAGCCGTACAGGTAAGCTCCGGGTGATAAACCTCCGGCTCGCACTACAAGGTGCCGCAGCGTTTCTCCTGGAAGAGCGCTGTAAATGCCTGCACTGGTGAACTCGCCTTCAAGGCGAACGAACTTTGTCTGCTGTCCAAGCGGTACGCGAATATCGGCTTGCGAAAAGACCGATATTACGTCCCCAGCCTGTAACGTCAGGTCCTGCGATGGGTCATGCTCGAGCACCAGTTTGCCGAGATTAAACGGGATAAGCGAGGTCTTGAGCGTCGCCGAATCCATCCGCTCAATGACGGCATAGCTCCAATCGATTTCCGGAGCCGGCAGTTTTACATCGGTCTTGACAGTCGCTGATGCAACATTCTGCGTAATGACCTGGGTTTGCTGGCGTCCCAGGCTGCCGCTGCTGGCCTGTTGCGCTGCCGTAAGCTGCGTGCCTTGGCCTTGCTGTTGCTGTTGGCCAACCTGATACTGCTGTTGTTGTTGACCATTCTGTGGTGTAGTCGTCCCGTTGTTGGCATCGTTTGTCGTCTGAGGGAGGAGTACCGGTGGATTTCCCTGTAAGTAGACATTTCCCTGCGCATAGGGATATTCGTTCACCACTGGATTTTTTTGGTCCGGCGCATTCTGCTGGCCCTGCTGCCCATCCGCTCCATTATTCGGAACGATAGGGACATACTGGCCATTCGGCAGGCGCTGCATGCTGTTCTGTAACTGCCATTGCTGGAATGCCTGGCGTGATTGGAGATCTACAGGATTTGTGGGCTGATACTGGACGGGCCCGGAAACATATGGCTGAAATTCCGGAGTCGGCAGGCCCAATTGCGCGCGTCTCCAGTAGTAGTTGCGAGTGATCAGTGCTTCGCGGTCAGGAATCAGATCGCTCAGCTTCATGCCTTCATGCCAGGCGAAGTTACCCGGATTCGCGGTATTTCCTCGCAAGGTCACAGTTTTCTGGTAGCGAGGCACAAGCGAAAGGACGCGCAGCACATCGCCATCGTGCAATTTGGTTTCGAGGCCAGTCGTATCGAAGGCCACTTCCATGGCCTCGCGTGCATGGTGATCCTGGATGCGCTCAATTGAAATGCGCGAATCGGAAGCCGTCGTCGATGCACCGCCCGCATCGGCCAGCAATTCCTGGATTGTTGTACTCTCGTCCCGCAACTCATAAATCGCGGGATGACGAACGCTTCCCGTCAATGCGACCTGCGGACCGGTCGGGGGGATAAAGATCACGTCGCCGGGCAGGAGTTGCGCATCCTTGGACTTATCACCCCTGATCAGCAGATCATAGAGATCAAAGTCCGTGACAGTTTTGCCCTGGCGCTTGAGTAGAATGTGCCGCAATGACCCCTGCGTGGATGGTCCGCCCGAAGCAAACAGCGCATTGACCAGGCTGCTGAGCGAGCTCACCGTGTAGGAACCCGGCCTGCGGGCCTGCCCGACGACAAATATCTGGATGGACCGGAGCTGGCCGGCGTCGACCGTGAGATCGAAATTGCGATAAACCCGCCCTATCTCTGTGCGCAAGTGCTGTTCGAGCGCGGAAAATGGCAACCCCGCCACGTGAATCGCTCCCACTTGCGGGAGGTACACAGAGCCGGAGCGGTCTACGCGCACATCGGCGTTGAAATTTACCTGGCCCCAGACGCGGATACGCAGTTCGTCATCCGGACCGATGATGTAGTCCGGCGTGACCGGTATCTGCTCGACAGGGGCAAAGGTCGAGGGCACATTGCGAAAGAGACTCGCGCCGAAGATAGGCAGCACTTCGCCCGTTGTTCCGGCAACAAATTTTTGGAATTCTGTCAGCGGTTCGGGAGGTGCTGGAACCGTATACGGCTGGAGATTGCGGTTTGTATTCGGGTTGGGGTTAGCATTCGGGTTGGTGCCTAGATCGGTATAGGTCCTGGTATTGAGTGGGGCGCCGGACGGGACATTCCGTTCGCCCGTCTGTCCTATGTTTCCATTCTGCCCATAGGTATCCAACCCATACTGACCCTGACTAAAATCCGAGCCGCAGGACATGGCGTTCGCGGGGTCGGAGCAATCCGTGCTTTGCCCTTGTGACGAGCTCCCGGTCGTGGTCTGGGATTGCGCATACGGCATGGCTGCCAGCAGAGCAATAAAAAGAGAGAGAGCCAGTCGCTTACGCATAATGCCTGCAGTTTGAGCTGGGTGTGCCCAGCTGTGGACTGCGTATTACTCCTTCGTCACCTAGATAATCAATTACGAGCGATAAGAAAGCGCCTTTTGCAGTGTAGAGCTTTCTAGCGGGAGATGAAACATATTGCTGGCAATCTACGGACCTGCACAGTTAACCCGGAGGCTGTGCCTTATCCACGACATGCACCACAAACTTCATCGATCCATGGCCCGCGCCACAGAAACGTGAACAGGTACCCTTGAAGTCTCCGGCCTGATCCGGGGTCACCGTCACCTCGACGCGTTTGCCCGTGGGCATATCAGCCCGGATGCCCAGATCTCTGACCGCGAGACCGTGATCGACATCGTCGGAGATGAGGATCAGCCTCACCGGCTCACCCCTGGATACAGTGATCTCGGCCGGCAAAAACTTATATCTCTTCGCATGTACAGTAATGGTGCGAACGCTCTCAGCTGCAGGAGCAGGCAAAGCAATGGCCAAAATCCCCAGAAAAATAGTGAATATTGTTTTTCGAATTGCAATCACGAAATCGAGATCCTGTTTCTTATCCTATCGCAGCCATGCGGCTTTATTGGACGGTCAGGCTTACGGGCGCATTTCTTTGCAATCCGGGCATCGAAGCCGTGATATTGAGCGTATAGACACCGGAAGGTGTGATTAGCCCCTGTGGCGGACTGGAGGGAGACGTCGACGAGCCACCCGAGGCATGAGTGCCGCATGCGATCGGGACGAGTAGGGCAACCGCCAGCAGCAGGATCAGCCACGCACGCGCGGAGAGAGTACCCTTCCTGAATCCAAAGAAGACACAGGGCAAGAGCGCAGCCAATGCGATGCCTGTTTTCATCCACCGGGCAAATGGAGAGGCCTCTGATGCATTGCCGCTGGAAATTCCGGTTGTCACCGTGACGGTGGCAGATCCTGTGGAATTGTCCGCGATAACCATAGTCACCGGACTGATCGTACAGGTCGAGTTCTGCGGCGCGCCGGTGCAGCCCATGGTCAGCGTGCCGCTTGAGCCATTGACCGGAATCACCTGGACCGTGTAGGTTGCCGTCTGTCCATTCACGATCACAGCGGAAGATGAGCCAGTCACCTGTAATTGGAAGTCTTCACCAGCACCAGTGAGCGAAACATCCAACGGGGACGGAACATTCGTGGCGCCTACAGTGAGCGAACCGGTGCTCGGACCTGCCTGCGTGGGGTCGAAAGTCACATCAATGTAACAACTGCCCGGGCTACCCAGCGTCTGACCGGATGGACAGTTGTTTGCGGCGATTTTGTACTGCCCATTGATGCCGAAGGTCAGTCCGTTCAATGGAGAACCGCCGTTATTCGTCAGCACAACCCGCTGCGAACTGCTGACTGTATTTACAGCCTGAGGGCCGAAGTTCAGAGCGGTGGGTAGAGCGGAGATACCAGGTGGGGGAAGGCCAGTGCCGGAAAGTGCAACCGTCTGGGTACCCAATGCAGTGTTTACAGTCAGGCCGCCGCTTTCAGGGCCTACCTTCGCCGGCACGTACACGACCGAGATGGCGCAGGTCGCGTGCCCGATTAGGAAAGAGCCGCAGTTATTCTGGGCGGTGAAGTCGCCGCTCACCGCGATGGAGATGCCCGTCAACGCAATGTCGCCATTGTTCGTCAGCGATACCTGTTGCGGAGTGCTTCTTGTTCCTACTTGCTGCTGCGAAAAGCTCAGGCTGGTACCGGAAAGCACGGCGGTTGCGACAGCCTGACCGTTGCCGGAAAGCTGCACCGCCTGCGTACCCGCATCATCGTGGATGGAAAGGATGCCCGAGCGTCCTCCAGCGGCCGTTGGGGTAAAGGTAACAGCAATCGTGCATCCATAATTTGGCGCAATCGACGTTCCACAGGTATTCGCGCTGATCTGGAAATCACCAGTGATCACCGGCGCCTGCAGATTTACGCTGATGCCACCCGTATTCGAGATGGTGATGTTCTGCGCGCTGGTCGCTGTGCTAATCACAGAATTGCCGAAATTAATGCTCGTGGGCTGCAGCACGATATTCCCCGCAGCCAGGCCCGTGCCTGAGAGCGCAGCGGTCGCCTGTCCGGTGGCCACATTGCCGAAGACGGTGAGAACGCCTTGCAGTGGGCCTGTTCCTGTTGGAGCAAAACTTACCTGCACGGTGCAAGTGTCGCCCTGGGCCAGCGGCTGAGTGCACTGGTTCTGCTCCGCAAAATTCGGGCTGGCGGTGATGCTCGTAATCGTCAGCGGGACAGGACTGGTATTTGTAACGGTGACAGTTTGCGCACCGCTGGTGCTATTGACCTGCTGGCTTGCGAAGGTAAGGGCCGGAGGATTCAAGCCGGCTGCGGAGACCGGTGTGCCTGCTGTCGCCAGCGGTGTCTGCCAAATTCCTCGGCCATAGGTAGCCACGCGCAGTAACGAGATACTCGAATCGTTGAAGGCGCTCAGTTGCGTCATCGGAGCATTGGGCAATCCGGTGCCGAAGACGCTCCAGCAAGCTTGCGATGTGTCGGTGCACACGTTGATGTTGCGCGTCACATAGACACCCGTGTCGAGGGCAACATATACAGTATTCGCGTCGTTGGGGTCGACAAGGATGCTGTTTGCCGGTGCATCCGGCAGGTTCGCGGCAATGGCGATCCAGTGGGCACCGCCATCCACCGAACGGTACGCCACAGAGCCGTTGAAACCATTGCCGATGAAGCCCTGCGTCGTCACGTAAATGGTGTTCCCAGTGCTGTCATGCGGATCGACATAAATGCTCGACACATCGAAACCCGGAGAATTGAACCCTGCCTGCGGGCTGTTGATGACAGGGGCATTGGAGAGATCGCTCCAGGTCGCAGTCGCTCCGGTAGCGCCACTGACGGGTGCGCTATAAACGTGGCCCGGCACGGTCGCGCCACCATCAGCCGCCCCTGCCATTCCTGCATACAACTGCTCGGGTGTCCCAACCGCATCATTCGGCGTACCGGACGCAGCCAGGGAACGAATCTGCGCATTGCCATTGCAGAAGGGTCCCTGAAGGTTATCGAGCATCGAGCTGATGACATTATTTGCGCTCCACCCGATTCCATCCGCAGGGCCACGCCAAACGCGACAGGTCCCGATGATCATGTTCGCTGAATTTTGCGGATCCAGAATCCAGGGCGCGGTTTCCGTCAGACCAAAGCCGTCATCTCCTACCTGCGCATTTCCGATAACGGGCGAGCCAAAGCCTGCCTTATTGCAGGCTGCTCCCTGCGCGCATTGGTTGATCGAGATGGGAAATGCCGATGTGGCGTACCAGTTCTGCGGGTTTTCCGGATCGATCGCGTTGTAATCGCCCTCGCCGTCCAGTACCTGCCCCCAGGCGCTTACGCCGTTTTGAGCAGCCGCTGTACCGAATTCTCCCATCGCCGCCAACAGCACATTCTGGTCCTGGGGATGCTGAGAAAAACTTCCCACTTCGGCCAGCGAGCCGATGCTGCCATTCAGGTTCTGGAAATGCGTCGCGTCATCGGCAGAACAGGTTGGCTGTGTCTGGTTTACATCGTCCGTTGTGCGCCATATACCACCGTCGTTGCCGAAATACATCAACGTCAGATTGCTCGCGCCGAATGTCGCATCGAAAACATGCTGCGAGGGCGCGACATGCGCCGCCGCACAACCACCAACATTGGTAGTGTTGCGCCAGACACAGCTGTTGGCCAGGCTGCAGCGAAATATATCCTGCGTGCCGACAAAGAGCAGCGTGTCCTGCTGGGACGGAACAGCGGCAAGCGATAAATCATAGTCGCCCTGAGGAATTGCTGTGCCATTAGACGCAGTATCGATTACCGTATCTGCGATCTGCTTTGAAAAAGTAACGGTCGCGAATGCACATCCGCTTGTACCCGCATTGCAAACGTCCTGCCAGAGACCCTGGTCACTGTTGTTGCCATCGACCGTTATGGCAAAGAGGTCGCCAGTGACAGGCTGCGATGTAATGGTTCCGCGAAAGATAGGGCACTGCGATGAGGCAAGTCCATTGGGGTCCGCCGGACAGTTCGCCCCATTCAGTCCCGGCTGATTCGCGAGCCTGGTCCACGTAACTCCATCAGGCGACGAGTAGTAGCCGTGGAATTGGACGGCAGCATAAAATTGCTTGCGAATGGGGTTCCACGTTACGGAGGTAGCTGAGTTCCCCCCGTAGCCAGCCGGCGTGCTTTGAGAGGACTGGATGACCTGCTGCGGGTCGTCCTCGATCGTCGAAAGCTGCCAGCTTTGGCCTGCATCGGTGGAGTAAAAGAGACCTGCAATGCTGCTCGCGCTGCCCGCATTGACGGCTCCGCCCTCGGCTGACTGCGCGACCGCTGCAACCACCAGTTGCGGGTTGAGCGTGCTCCAGGCAAAACCGGCGACCCCTTCGCCGATAAGAGAAATGCCGCGCAGCGCGCTCTGCCAACTGGAAATGAGACACCAGGTATTCCCTTTATCCGCAGAACGAAGAATGCCCGCGCCGTAATACGAGTCGGAAGCGTCGTTGGGATCCCCGGTGCCGGCAAGGATGACGCCTGTGCCGCCGGGCTGAACGGTCAGCGCGCCAATACTGAGCGAAACAAGTGGAGGCGTAGTGCAGCCTGCGGAAACCGGGAGGGTATCTGTGAGCGGCGAAAAGGTGACCGAGCCTGCTGCGGTAGCTGCCGCGTTCGTCGACTTCCAGACACCCCCGCCTGTTGAGCCTACATAGACTGTATTACCGCTGGCGTCGGAGGGGTCGACGGCGATGCTAGTAACGCGTCCACTGATGAGCCCGAAGTTGCTCGTATCGACCGCTGAAGGACCAAGCGACGTCCACTGCCCATTCAGCGGTGTGGTGCCGCTCGACTCCGCCTTGAGCGATTCATGCTGCGCCCGGGCCTTCATCAGCAACTCAGCTGGGTTTTGTCTGCTTTTGCTGGTGGTACGGTTCAGACTGCGTTGCGCGAGAAAGCGCGCGGAGCGTTTCGCGTTGGAGGAAATAGGCGTCTTTGCCGCAGAGATTGGCTGTGCTTGCTGCGCAGCCATGAATCCGCAACCAGGTGCGACGACAGAGGCCAACAAGGCCAGCTTCCACCACCGAATCGTTGCCATGGACCTCTTGTCCGCTCACACTGAAGAAAAGCACTTCTGCGCCATAGGCAGACGCAGAAGCGTTCCAGTGACTTTTCATAGTTGCGGAAAGTGGCTTCATTATGCGTGAAGCTTTGCAGGACGCAAAGTTACTTTGGTGCACGAGGAGGCCGTGAAATAAGGCAACGCAGGATTCAGTCGCCTTTCCAATTGTCGGTTGCGACGTTCTCTATATAGCGCTTGGAATTGAATTTCTTCCCCGTCGATGCACCGGACATATAGCGAATGGTGCCGAAGATCGGACGCTCGAACCATGGGCGGTCATGCACCCCGGCCATGGCCCATGCAATGCCCTGATAGCCGTTCGGATCGCGTCCGTCGAGCTCATACTTGTCGTTCAGAATCACGGCATATTCAAAGGCCCGCGCCGGGTTAGGCGACCATTCGAGAATTTTCTTCGCCCAGTACATGCGCAGGTAATTATGCATCCATCCGTACTTCACCATCTGCATCTGCGCCGCGTTCCATAACTCGTCGTGGGTCTTCGCCTGCTCCATTTCTTCGAGTGTGTATTGCGGATCGCGCTTATCGCGCGCGTGCTCGCGCAGAGTTTTCTGCGCCCAATCCGGCGCACACTCGAGCGAATCATAATTGAACACATATTTCACGAAGTTCACAGATATCTCGCGCCATCCGATCAACTCGTTGATATAGGCGTCGCAGGCTTCTTGTGTCACTTTGCCTTCTTCTACGGCCTTCTGCGCGGCCAGAGCAATGGTGATAGGGCTGATGTGCCCAAAGTGAAGATAGGGCGAGAGACGGCTGGTCCCATCCCATTCAGGATGATTGCGTTTGGTCGCATAAGCGTGCAGGTGGTGGGCAACGAACTCTTTGAGACGCGCCTGCGCGGCATGTGTTCCGCCAGTAAACGTATCGACAGGACCAACGCTCCGGTCGAAATCCTTCCAGCCTTTGGTAACATCCTCGCGCACATTGAATGACTCAAAATGCACTGGGCGTTTCCATCCATGCTGCGCTTTTGTCTTTGGCTGGCGAACGAGGTACTTCGGCAACTCCGCATAGAGCCGCGGTTTCATGATGTGCAGCGCATATTGGTGCTTGGGAAAGAGCTTCGAGGGCACAACCACATCGGCATCGACGGTAAGAAATGGCAGGTGCAGGCGCCTCGCCAGCACTTGTCGCCAGCGCTCCGGTTCGCGGCAGGGATTTTCATCGCCGACTAAGAGAGCCGCGCCGACTTCCAGCAGCAGCTTTTCCAGTTGGTTGTCGGGTGGACGCCTCACAATGAATGTCACGTTGCGCTCGGCAAGGTCTTCTTCTATGTCCGGCAATCCCTGATTCAAAAACACGTAGTGGCGCAGATTGGCATGAGGAAAGTTTGAGATTGCGGAGAAGTACACAATGATGGGTAGCTTCAGCTCATTGCCGAGAGCGATAGCCAAATCGAGCGCCGGGTTGTCGACGCCGCGCTGTGCGCGTTGCATCCAATAGACAACACATTTGCCATCGTTCAGCGGCTCGCCGCCACGGCGTATGGTGATGCGCGGATTCTCCGCGTAAGACTGCAACAGTTGGGGTAGAAGGTTCGCCTGCGTCATGCTTCTGTTGAAGATAGATGCTGGTTTTGCCTGTGCAGCGTTTTAGCGGAACCCGAATTTGAGCGGGTCGCAAAATAGAAAACGGCGGCTCGTAAGCCGCCGTTCCGTAAAATTACAGATGATCTACCAGAGACCCCAGGCACGGCTCATGTAGTCCGTCAGCGTCATGGTAATGAGAACAATGAATGTAAAGAACCCTGCGGCAACCGTCAGCTTCGTCAGCCGTGAACTGTATTTAACGTGCATGAAGAAGAGGATGACCAGCACGGCTTTGATGCAGGCGATGGCAATCGCGACAATGGGATTGAAGATGCCCAGCTCGAGATAGGAGGCTCCAACTGTAAGCCCCGTACCAAGAAGGAGCGCCCCGAAAATCACACCATAGATCTTCGGGCTGACGATGTGTTCCGAGTGGTGCGTCGGTTCCGTATCGAGTACTTCTACTTCGTGCGGCGTATGTTCAGACATCGGTTATCAAATCCTCACTGGTGACGACTGATCAGGTAAAGCAACGGGAAAAGAAAGATCCAGACAATATCGACGAAGTGCCAGTACAGACCAAAGTTTTCTATGGTCGTCATGTGGCCGTGCGTATACGCTCCGCCCCACGCTCGCACCACCAAAACAAGCAGGATCGAAATGCCTATGACCATATGCAGCGCGTGCATGCCAGTCATGGCGAAGTAGAGTGAGAAGTAGACCTGCGTCTTCTGCGCCATGTCCATAGGCAGCGGCGGCTCTTCTTTATATTGAGCCGAGGGGTGGGTGAAATCCTGCACGCTGAAGTTCAAACCGGGAACATGGTGCTTCTCCCACTTCTCGTGATACTCATCGGCCTTGACGCCAAGGAAGACGCAACCGAGAACAATCGTAGCCAGCAGCCAGCCTACCAGAGGTTTACGCCACTTCATTTCCGCCGCGTGGACGCCCATGGCCATGGTGAAGCTCGAGCAGATGAGTACGGCCGTATTGAATGTGCCCAGAAAGATCGACAGCTGATGACTGCCCGCGACGAACGCGGGGTAGTACCAGTTGCGATAGATGAGGTAAGCCGCGAACATGCCGCCAAAGAACATAATTTCGGTCAGCAGAAACAGCCACATGCCGAAGCTCGCTGTTTCGCGCTGCTGCTCTACCGTGGCAAAATGATGGCGCAAATATGGCGGATGCGCCGCGTGCTCGTCGTGTCCGTGAACTGGCTGGGTTGCGATCGCTTGACTATCCAACGGTCTGCACCTCGTGTTCCGTCTGGTGTGCCAGCCATTCGTAGTCGTATGCCTCGTGGTCTACGATTGGCGTTTCGATAAAGTTTTCTGTCAGTGGCGGAGACTGGATCTGCCACTCAAGACCCGTCGCCTGCCAGGGATTGCTGCCGGCGATCTTGCCGTATTTCAGTGACCACGTCAGGTAGAGCATCGGAAGCAGGTAACCGATACCCAGCACCGTAGCACCGGCCGTCGACAGAACATTCAGTACCTGGAATTCCGGTGGATACGCAGCATACCGGCGCGGCATGCCCAGATAACCCACGATGAACTGCGGGAAGAAGGTCAGGTTGAAGCCGATAAAGGTTGTCAACGCGGCCAGCTTCGAGAGCGCCTCCGGATACATGCGTCCTGTCATCTTTGGCCACCAGAAGTGGATGCCGGACAGGAAGGCCATCAACATGCCACCTACCATGACGAAATGGAAGTGCGCAACGATAAAGTAGGTTTCGGTGAGGTGGATATCCATACCCAGCGATCCGAGAAAGACGCCGGTAAGGCCGCCGATCGTGAACAAGCCCATGAAACCGAAGGCATAGAGCATCGGTGTCTCAAAGGTGATAGAGCCTTTATAGAGTGTCGCGGCCCAGTTGAAGATCTTGATAGCGGAAGGTACCGCCACCAGCATCGTCAGCAGGGAGAAGACCAGAGCCGAGTAATTTGAGACACCCATGATGAACATGTGGTGCTCCCAGACGAAGAATCCGAAGACGGCAATCGCAACCGAGGAAAACGCTACAGCGGTGTATCCAAAGACGCGTTTGCGCGAGAAGGTGCTGATGACCTCGGAAATAACGCCCATACCGGGCAGAATCATGATGTATACGGCAGGGTGTGAATAGAACCAGAAGAGGTGTTGGAATAGGAGCGGATCCCCTCCCTTGGTCGGGTCAAAGACGCCAATTCCGATCGTGCGCTCCAGAATGACCAGCACCAGCGTAATCGCCAACACCGGCGTGCCCAGAACCATCAGGATCGATGCCGCATAATGCGACCACACAAACAGCGGCAGACGGAACCAGGTCATTCCCGGAGCGCGCATGCGATGGATGGTCACTATGAAGTTCAACCCGGTAAAGATGGAACTGAATCCCGCGATAAAGACCGCCAACCCCGCCGTAATGACATGCGTATTCAGGTAGTGGGTACTCAGCGGCGTCGTGAAGGTCCAGCCGGTATCCACGCCCCCCATAATCAGCGCAGCCAGGGTGAAGATTCCGCCGGCAATGTAGAGATACCAGCTCAGCAGGTTGATCTTCGGGAACGCGAGATCTTTGGCGCCTACCATGATCGGGATCACGAAGTTGCCGATGGTTGCCGGAACCGATGGCACCAGGAACAGGAAAACCATGATGATGCCGTGCATGGTGAACACCTTGTTATAGGTGTCTGTCGCCATCAGGTCGGATTGCGG
>Ga0206863_1056_pt1 | contig 39982 bp, 27 predicted proteins | sample Alteio_BWOrgCont_41_FD_152634 | JGI IMG/M metagenome (GOLD analysis project Ga0206863, IMG submission 152634) | Enriched cells from forest soil in Barre Woods Harvard Forest LTER site, Petersham, Massachusetts, United States -... | ecosystem: Environmental > Terrestrial > Soil > Temperate forest >...
GAGACCATCGGCGGTAAATTTGGAAGCATTCCATCCTCTTTACCCCGGCCGGTAATTCCTCACCTGGATTTTGCAACGGTCAGGAAGCTGATTCAGCCGGCGTTTACGATCGCCCTCCTGGGAGGCATCGAGTCCCTGTTGTCCGCGGTCGTAGCGGATGGAATGATCGGCGGCAATCATCGATCGAATATGGAGCTGGTGGCCCAGGGTACGGCAAATATCTTTTCATCTCTCTTTGGCGGCATTCCCGCGACGGGGGCGATCGCCCGGACGGCCACCAATATCAAGAACGGGGGCCGAACCCCTGTTGCAGGCATTATCCATGCCCTGACGCTCCTGCTGATTTTGGTATTCCTCGGGAAATGGGCCGCCCTGATCCCGATGGCAACCCTGGCCGGCATACTGGTTGTCGTGGCGTATAATATGAGCGAGTGGAGACACTTTGTCGACATACTTAAGGGGCCGTGGAGCGACAGGGCTGTTTTGCTGGTGACCTTTGTTTTGACTGTATTGGTCGATTTGACGGTGGCCATCGAAATCGGGATGATCCTGGCGATCTTCCTGTTTATGCGCAGCATGATCAAGTTCAGCAACGTGAATGTTCTCACCCCGGATGATGAAGATGAGACGATGGAGACCTATTTGTTACCCAAACGTGTACAGGTCTTCGAAATATCGGGGCCCTTGTTCTTTGGCGCCGCGTATAAGTTCAAGGATTCGATGCGGCTAATAGACAAGAAACCCAGGGTGCTGATTATCCGTATGGGTAAGGTGCCCATCATCGACGCCACGGGAATAAAGACGATCCGGGATGTTCTAAGGGAATCGCAGCAGCAGGGGATAAAGATGATCCTGTCGGAGGTGCATAGTTCACAGGTATTGCAGGAGTTGAAGGAGGCGCGGCTCCTGTTTGCGATAGGGAAGGGGAATGTAACGAATACATTCGAGGAAGCGGTGGAGAGGAGTAAGGCGATTAGTTCGGATCAATAACCAATATCCCCACTTCCGGCGCCAGCCGCTTAGTCAACGCTTCGGGTTCCACGGTCATCATCACTTCCAACGTAGGCGAAACAAAGGCTTCAAGCAAGTGACCCCCGCGCACCGTCCCGTCTTCAGTAGCGAAGTTGACATGCGCATGGACGACCGGAACCCCGTTATAAGTGGCGATGTCGCCGAGCAGCGACGTGATCTCAGCGGAAGTCGTAAGCCTGAATACCTTGAACATTTTTTTTGATGGATCGAACCAGCCGTATTTCGCGGAACTGGCATCTCCTATGGCCGTGAAGTGGGCGCTTTTAACCTTGTATTTGAGCGCGAATTCCTTCAAGCCCGAAAGAATTTCATCGCCGGGCGAGAAGATCAGGGCATAGGTCCTTGTCGTTCCGCTGTCGCTGATCAGTTTGACCTTCACACCGGGAGACCTCCCTGTGAGCGGTGGCTGGGTGGGGGATTGGTATTCCTGGGCCTGAAGATGGCCGGCAAGCAAGACGAGGCTTACCATTGCCGCCGCTGTTGTGCGTTTCATGATGCGCTTGTGTTTTCTTTATAAATTTCTTCCCACGACTTACTCTTTTGTTTGGCATACAAGCCACTGAACCGCTCGTCGATAGGTCGAAGCAACTGAATGCAAAGGCGTTTGTCCTCATCGCTGAGGTCGTATACCATCATATGGGCAACCTGAAGCACGAAATCCTTTGCCTTTAGCAGGGTGGCCACCCCTTTGGGTGTCAGCTCCAGGCGCTTTACCCTTTTATCCTCATCGCTGACGAACTCGCTCACCAGCCCGCGCTTTTTGAGGCGGATCAACATATTGCTGCCGCTGGACAGCTCTATGATGTTATTATAGATCGCTTCAGACTTAATGGGATTTTTTTGGTTATAGATCGTCACCAGGATACCGAACTCCTCCATCTGATCGAGCCCCGTTCCCTCCAATGCCTTGTTGGAATAGGTAATATGGAATTTGCCGATCCGCCTCAGCAGGATCATCAATTGCCCGTTCAGGTCGGGCCGTAACTCGCCCGGCGGTGGGGTATCGCCATGCCTAGTCTCGATACTGGCCAGGTAATGCCGGCAAAAGTCCTCGATACCGGCTCCGGGATGCTCAGCCTCGAATGCCGCCCATAAGTTTACCAATCGAACCGTCTGATTTACTACCATTTGGAAGCAAAGTTAGGCTAATTAAAGTATTTTGGCTTGTTTTACAACCAAATGGTATAATTTCACTTTAAATTTACTACCTAATGGTATATCTTTTCCCCGCATGTCTGACGCTACACCTGGCATCCCTGGTCCTCATGGCCGGCGTCACTTTGGTCGATTATCTCGCCTACGCCAGTTTCTGGAAATCCCTGCGCCAGGGAGATCAGTCGGTTGCCCTGCTTCGAGTGATCAACCAACTGCCGCGCTGGATCGGCATCGGTGCGGCAGCGCTGATCCTTACGGGTGTTGGAATGATGGCCCTGACCCGGGGGGTGTACGGCGAGCAACTTTGGTTTCGTATCAAAATCGGACTGGTCGTCCTGCTAATTGTAAACAGCCTCGTGGTGGGCAGGCGCCTGGGCTTGCGGATGCGTAAAGTCGCAGACCTTCCCGCGCCTGAACTTGGTCACATCAGGCGCGGTCTGAACGGCTTTCACCTGTCCCAACTGGCCATAATCGCACTGATCATTTTTTTGAGCGTTTTTAAATTCAATTAATATGAACATATTTATCGCCGGCGCCAATGGTGGCATAGGCCGGCAGGTTGTCCAACAGGCGCTGGATGGCGGTCACCGGGTAACCGCGTTGGTCCGCGACCCTTCCAAATTATCGATCACGCATCCCTCACTGCTGATTGTCCGGGGGGATGTGTTGCAGCCGTCAAGTTTTGAAGCGGCACTGAAAGGGCAGGATGTGGTGGTATCGGCACTCGGCCTCAAAAAATCCGGGGGAGAGACTGTCACGTTATATTCCCGGGGATGCGCCAACCTCCTTTTAGCCATGGGTGAACACAAAATCACGCGTTTCTTTTGCATATCTGCCTCGGCCCTGGATGTTAATCCTATGTTTCCCAGGTACCTGAAGTTCGTGACGAAATATATCCTCCAGCGCTTACTGAAGCAAATGTATGCCGACCTGCGACGAATGGAAATACAAGTAAAAGGCAGCAAATGCGATTGGACCATTATCCGTCCGCCGCGCTTGACCAACGGTCCCATGACCGGTCATTACCGAAGCGCGGTAGGTACTTTCCTGAAGAATTGTTTGAAAATATCGCGTGCGGATGTGGCACACTTTATCCTGCATCACACGCAGGACGCAGCTACTTTTCGGGAAACCGTGGAGATTGGTTATTAAAGAGAGGAATTAAGTACCTGGTGGAGTAGTTAAGCATTAGTCACTTTTTGCAGATAATCATTGCAGTTTTTATAGATTTCGCTGCTTTTGGCGATAAGCATTTCCGCTTCTTCTTTCGTTATATCGGCATCCAAATCATAGTCTGCCTCCTGCCTGTAATCGAATAGGAGCGAAATAGTATCCGACATTTCAACCGGGAAGATCTCGGTTTTGATAAATAATTCGGAAAATTTGGACTTGGTGCCCTGGTGGGTCTTTGAATAAACTTCCTGTGTATATAATAATGCAGTCAGGCAATAATAGCAAGCATAATATGTTCGGTTTGCGGTAGCAATATAGAAGCCCCCTTTTAAATTGTATTTCGCATTCTCAATAGCATCTCCCGCTTTTTCGATTGCTTTTAAGGAATGAGTATAGTCTGTCATATAATAATACCTTCCTTTCTGATTTCCTGGTAAATTCCTTGCATCGATGTTTGCTTTTTATGCAAAGTTGTTGGGAGGGAGGAAATCGATATTCCGTATTTTAAAGACAGCCTTGAGCCAATGGCGGAGGTTCTTGCAATTTCTCCGGTTGGCCTGATATCGGGATCGCGGAGAACTACAGCGAAATCCAGGTCCGATTCGTCATAATTTTCACCACGCGCATAGGAGCCGAACAGAATGACCTCGACCAGTTCATTGCCATATAGGCTTTGAAGGTTGGTTTTGAATTCGGTTGCTACTTGGCGAATGAGTGGAAGCACTTGTATATTAATTTGTTAGCTATACAAATTTACGCTTTTTCCTATAATTCGCAATGGTGTTGTATTTTCAGGAATGTTCCGAAATTATTTGAAAACTGCTGCCCGCAACCTGCTGCGGGGGAAGGTCTTCACCCTGATCAACGTCGCCGGTCTTGCCCTGGGCATTGCCGCCTTCATCGGCATCAGCGCCTACGTGCGCTACGAACGCAGTTATGACCTCATGCTGATCCCAAAGGGTCAGACCATCTACCGCGTCGAAAGCCAGTTTTATAAGGGCGACAGGTTGAATGACGACTGGGCGACCAGCACCAACGGCTATGCGCCCGCGCTGAAAGACCATTTCCCCCAGGTCGCGGAATACACGCGGATCAACTGGAATAACAGCGAACGGGTCGTCCGCCAGGGAACCATCCGATTCCGCGAGCCCCACGTGTGCTTTGCCGATAGTAATTTCTTTACCTTCTTTCCATATCCCTGGCTGGAAGGAGATAAGGCCACGGCGCTAAAAGAGATCAACTCCGTTGTCATCAGCGCTTCGGCCGCACACAAGTATTTCGGAAACGCGGACCCGCTGGGCAAGGAACTCGAGATCAGCACCATCGCCGACCATTTTCCCTGCAAGGTCACGGGCGTCTTTCAGGACCCGCCCCAAAATTCAACCATGCAGTTCTCCATGCTCCTGAGTTGGATGACATCTCCGCAATGGCAAAAGACGACGTGGTATCTTCACGAGAGCTATACCTTCCTGAAGCTGGCGCCGGGCGCATCCCCCGCGACCATGGAAGCAGGCTTCCCCGCCATGGCGGAAGGCTATAAGTATGGCCCCGCGCTGAAAGACTTACGGTGGGGAATTCGGCTCGTGCCCATGCAGGATATCCATCTGCAGTCCGTCAAGCCCAACGAGATCGAGGTCAAGGGCAACCGCCTGGCCGTCGAATTTCTCAGCCTCCTTTCCTTTGGAATATTGTTGATCGCGTGTATCAATTATATCAACCTGACTACTGCTCGGGCGCTTCAACGGGCCAAGGAGATAGGGATGCGCAAAGTCAGCGGGGCGCGCCCCCGCCAATTGATGCTGCAATTCCTGCTCGAATCGCTGCTGCTGGGTCTCCCGGCGCTATTGCTGGGGGTGATCCTGGCGGTCCTGGCGAATGTGTTGATTCCGCGGTGGATCGGCTCCGGAGGCGACTATGGTTCCGTGGCGGATGCGGCTTTCTGGGTGCGCATCGGGGCCATCTGCCTGGGGGCCATGCTGCTGTCGGGTGTCTATCCGGCCTTGGTGCTCACGCGCTTTAAGCCGATTACCGTATTGAAGGGTCGCTATTCTTTTTCGCGGGGTGGAATTTTTTTAAGAAAAGGGTTGGTCACCTTCCAGTTCGTGATCTCATTTCTGCTGATCGCCGGAACCCTGGCGGTATACCGCCAACTATCCTACATGCGCAACCAGGACGCGGGCGTCCCCGTTGCACAAACACTGGTGCTGAAGGCGCCCGTCAACACACCCGGATATAAAGACAAGACGATTGCCCTGAAGAACGAATTGCAAAAGCTGGCCGGGGTATCGGGGGTCACTACCTCGGGCGCAGTGCCCGGCATGGAAGTGGGGGAGTTCCTGGCGAACCGTCGCTTTGGGGCAGACAAGCGCGAAGAACGCCTCTATGAGATGCTGAAAATAGACTTCGACTTCATGCGACTTTACCAACCCACGGTGATAGCAGGGCGGCCTTTCTCAATTGACCACCCCTCCGACAGTACAGGACTTGTGCTGAACGAGTCCGCGGTTCGGCAACTTGGCTTTGCCTCCCCTTCAGCGGCGCTGGGGCAGCAGGTATGGCTGGAAGTGAACCCGGGCCGGACAGACAGGGTTATTGGCGTCATCCGTGATTACCACCAGCAGGGTTTGCAACAGGCCTATACCCCGCTGATCCTGTTCATGGACCCGGCTTACCAGTGGATACCCATGAGGTATTTTTCGATACAACTGCGGAGCTCGGATATGGCGCGGTCGGTGGGGGATGTTCAGTCGGTCTGGAATAATGTATTTCCAGAATCATCCTTCGACTATTTCTTCCTCGACGAATACTACGACCGTCAATACCGGGACGACCGCCAGTTCGCGCGCGTGGCGGCGCTCTTCAGCGGGCTGGCCATTTTCATCGGACTGATTGGCCTTTTGGGATTGACAGCTCATGCGGCTTCCCGTCGTACCCGTGAGATCGGCGTGCGGAAGGTGCTGGGGGCTTCGGTATATCGCATTGTTTCGTTATTGACGATGGATTTCATTCGGTTGATGGTGCTGGGGTCGCTGCTGGCGATGCCACTCTCTTTATGGCTGATCGTGGAATGGATGAAGGGGTATGCTTTCAGGGCATCCTTGAATTGGGGGCTACTACTGGCTCCGCTGCCGGTCCTCATCTTCGTCACCGTCGGGGCGACGGTGTGGTTGACGTTGAGGGCGGCAAGGGCGAATCCGGTGAGGGCGTTGAAGGAGGAGTGATCGATTCCTACGACGTCGTTGGTATCGGGGATATCTGGTCGAATTGGAGGTTGCTCGACCCTTCGCCGGTACCGGTTTCCTTGAATCTCCCCATCCAAAGAAAGGTCGCCCCCTGCAGCCACCGGGTACGGTTGAGCGCGCGCTGCACGATGATGCCCGCGCGCGGCAGTTCCTCTTCGTTGATATAATAGGGGGCAGGCGTTTCGGAAATGACCTGGCCCAAAGCGCCTTTGGCGCCAGGCATGGCGGCCCGCTGAAACCGGATCTCGGTATCGCTGCCGGCCATATGCACCGGTATGAAAGGGATCCAATTGAAGGGGACGGTCGTCCCCAGGATGTATCGGATAGAGGCGGTCCCGGCCGGTACGAAAGGAGGCGGGGTTGTATTATTCAAAGCGATCAGGTTTCCGCTGACACCTTTTCCGGCCTGGGAGGGAACGCGGTTCTCCACAGCCCAAACCATTTCCGCGGCTTCATCCCGGAGGAAGTTCACTTCTTCGAGGGGGTTGTTTTCCAAAGATCCTGTGACGGAGGGAGCCAGGTAAAACAGGTGGTTGTCGGGTGCGTTGGGGTTGACGTCGGTCTGGCGGTAAAGGGCCCAGCTCTGCCAATCATTATTGGCGCCCGAGCCGGCGGGGTTGACGAGCACGTGCTCTCCGAATACGTCAGTCACCACCAGTCCTTTGATTTCGCAAAGGGTGTTCACATTCAGCGGATAGGGCAGCATGAACCAATCGTTGCCATAGATGAGACCGAATTCGGCCAGCAGCAGGTGGAGGAGACCGGTGGGACTGGTATCGATCTTTCCGAAATCGGTCTGGCTGTCCTCCATCATCCAGAGCCTGGGATTGGGCATGCCCTTAAAGGAGACAGGAGCCGGAATAAATGAAACGAGGTTCTCTACGACAGGCGTAGGGTTAGGCGGCTCCGGTTGCAACGGCATGCTGCCCTGTGAATCCAGGTCAAAGGAATACCAATCCAGGTGTCCACCGTAGAATTGGTCGGCAGTCAATACTTTTTGCGCTCCCGAAGCGGGGGAAGCTCCCGAAGCGGGGGAAGCTCCCGAAGCGGGGGGAGATGCGAGCTCGAACTGGTATTCGAGCTGGGAAGACTTCCACGCGGGATTGGTCTGGCCCGGGGCGGCTTGCGTATAGGTGCGCGCGTACCAGTCGGACAGGTTTCCCGCGAGCGTAACCAGGGTTGCCTGGTCGGGGGCAGGGATGCCTTGCGCCTGCAGCCAACTGCTGAATTTCGTGCCCGTGCCCTCGACCGTCTGCACATCCCTCCACATGGCGCAGCCGTCGAACAGGGTGGTCTGGACAGCCAGGTCTAGCTGCAGGCCGTCCTTGTCATTCGGGTCGATGGCATAGGTCAACGGATACGCGGCGTTCAGCCGGGTAAGGTAAACAGGGTTCAGGGACTGGGACTGCATCAGCTTCAGGAAATAGCGGGCAATCTGCACGGCCAGGTAAAGGCTGTCTTTCAGCGACTCCTTCTCTACCGTGGTTTCCAAAGGAATGGATGGATCATAGGGGATAGGGGAATTTCCTCCCAGGCTCATGCGGTCTATGGCGGTATGCTCTCCGAGGATCACGGCGGAAATGGGGCTGCCGGCGTCTTCTCCCTGGAATTCCCCGAATTGCCACTGCCTGGTCAACATCCAAAGGGGATCCCGAACCTGTGCAGCCAGACCCTGATCCAGGTCCGAGGTGCGGGGAGTGGCTTCAAGCCTGTTATAGCCAGTGATCGAGGGGATCCTGAAGGCGGGCAGCATGATTTTTTTCGGATCGATGGTCGTTGCAGGCATGGGCGGGTTTTATTGGTTCGTTACGGCTAAGACGGGTAACTTCTCCTCTACATAACTGATGTTCGAGCGGTAGTCCAGGGACAGGTCGAGGTCATACTGGGTAAAGTTGGAAAGCACAGCCGGTAGCAGCACACTGCTTTCGACTTTGTCCACGGTGGCGAGCAATTCCGGTTCTACCGCCCGGAGTTTGGCCCTGAGGAGGGTATCCTGTAGGATTCCTACCAGCTCGTCCCAGTCCCAGGCGCCTTTCACGGCGGGCGGGACCGCCAGTAAAATCGCCTGGGGCGGGAAGGCGCTGGGCTGGTTGTAATTGAAGGTGATCCCGGTGACCTGTTCCTCGGTAGGGATGGCTTCCGTCCATTCGTCGATCATTATTCCGCAGTGGGAAGCTCCCTGGACAAAGGCCTGGTCCCCATGGATCGTCACGGACAGCGTGTCCTGCGTGACCGTGAAGGGCTGGGTGGGGTCCAGGGCGTCGGTGGCGGGAAATTCTACCGCCAGCCAGCTATCTTTGGCCATATAAGGGACCTGCACGGGCTTCAGGGGGAGCGTCGCACCGGCGGCTTCCGACAGCATTCGCACCGTATCCCAACGGGACAGCCGTGGTCGCACCTGGGCCGAGCTCTGCATCCATTCGTCGGCGGGGAAGATCATGCCGAGGTTGGCAGTGGCATTTGTCAGCAACTGGGCGCGATCCGCGTCGGATTGAAGGATATCGCTTTCATTGTTATAGGTGAAAAGGGGAAGGATGTTGAAGTCGACTCCCAGCAGGGCTTTTCCTGCGTTGATCAGGGTTTCGGCCGCCTTCGCGGGGTCCGTAAGGGTCGCGGCCTGTGTCATCAATTTGGTGGCGTCCTGATCGGCCGAGGTCATCTGTGCGGAAACGCTTCTGGCCTGCTCCAGGAGGACGATCTGGAGTGCCTCCGTGGAAGGCGAAGTCACGTTCGGGAAAGCGTTGCCGAAAGAAAGGTTGGCCAGAACGATCATCTGGTTCCTCAACGTAGTGGCGTCCGCGGACGCGAACGTGATCCCCACGGTTGTATCTGCAAAGGTCAACCCGGCAGCGTCCAGGGCTGTAAATGCCGTTCCCAACGTACTGTAAATGGTGGCTGCGACCTGGGCCTGGATCGGGATATTCTGAAGGATTTGCAGTTGCTGCTCATAATTCGTTTTGATCCCTTGTATCCTGCCGGTCAATTCCATGGTATCATATCCTTTGGGATTGTTAGGATCGGCCGAGGCGGTTTGGCTGGGTGGGTTGAAGTCCTGGGCGTTCAGGTAGCGCGAATCGGTAATCATGGATTTCAGGGTCCTCAGCATGGGTAGCCACTGGCCCAGGGGTCGCTGGCCCGCCACGCCCTGGGGCTGCAGGAAAGCGATGTTGACGGGGATACTGTCGTCCAGGCCATTCGCCGCACGGTAGGCGTATGCAAACCGGCTTTCCAATTCCGAGGCGCCCGTTTTGTTTTCCTGCCCCGGCCTCGGGTTCCCGGTGCTCAGGTCCGTGCCTGCAATATAGATCAGGTCGATCGGTTGAATACCCAATTGGTCCAGACCCAGGGTCATCGTATTGGTGTTGTTCCCCGAAGCGTCCACCTGGGATACCTGCACCACCGTGGCGGTTGGTGCGCCCAGGATGGTCTGCAACCAAAGATTTACGCCGGTTTCCATGGTGGCCCGGGCTGTCAGGGGAATCGAAGGCCACGGGTTGGCCGCCGCGCTGGCGGGGTCGGCATTGGCGAATTGGATCGTGACACGGTTCGTAAACCCGAACGCGCTGCCCCGGGGCGTATCGATGCTTTCCAAAACGGGAGGCAGGTCTCCATTCTGCAAGGCGTTCACCGTAGCGGTGACGCGGTCATAGTTACCCAACACCAATTGATAAACGCTTTCTACGGTCAGCAGGTCCTTCACGGCATCGAGCGTATCGGCCAGGTTGTTCTTTTCGGCCTCGATGGCTGCGATCTCCGCCGCGGTGGCGGAGGTGACGTCCCCGGTAGCGCCATAAGGGAAGGCAAGCGTAGACTGCGCCAGGGCAAGGCCATCGACCACGTCATTGGCCGGGATCGTTTCCTGCGGGGCGCCCCCTTGCTGCTGCACGAGGTTTGTCTGTACCGGGAACGCCGTCCTGAATTCGTAAATGTATTCGTTGAGCCTGAGCAGGCTGTTGTCTGCGGAAGCCCGGTCGTGCAGCCCCCTTTCGAATTGATATCCCAGCAGCGCGGGGAGGGTTTGACCGTTGCGCATCCCTTCCATGACCATCAGGGCGCTGCGCACGCGCGCCGAAGACAGGTTCACCGAAAGGGCGTCCGGGGTTCCCACATTGGCGTGGCTCAGGTAGCCGCTGCGCAGCACGGCAGCCGCCGAAGCATGGTTGATCGAGGGGGCGTGCACCAGGCCTCCGTTGTTGCTGTACTCGTACACCGGACCCTGATCGGCCGGTTGGAGCTGAGGGGGAAGGCTGCCGGTCGGAACTTTTTGCCGCGAGGAAGGGCGAATGTTCTCCAGCCAGCCATAGGCACCGAGGTAGATGCCCTGTTTTCGCGGATTTTTTTCGTTTGTCGAGGCTATATTCCGTTGGTTACGCAACCGGATGTCGAATAGGGCCATCTGCCAGCTATCCAGCCGGTAAGTCAGCGTATCGATATGCTCGGTAAAACAGCGTTGAAGGCTGGCGGTGCTGTTTCCCGACAATGCCGTCAGGACATTCAGGATGTTTTGAGGGACCTGCGCCTGGGGCTCCGTCTTTCCGGGCCCGAGGAGGTAATCCGCCACGGCCAGGTTTGCATGCGCATGGGCGGGCGCGGCAACGGACAGGGGAGCTTTCATTACCTCCCATTTGGTGAGCGTTCCCCCGGGGCGGATGTTGTGAAAATTAATCGCTCCCAGGGTGGCGCTGAAATCGGCCCCGTTGGCTTCGAACCAACTGACGGAACCGGCATGCAGGGCCTGTAGCAGCGCCTTGCGCAACATCAGGTACAGCAGCGAGGTAGGTGCCGCTATGCCTGCCCCGAAATCCTGCTGATTCAACTCGTCGGCGGTGGTGGCTGCGGCCAGCCAGTCCAGGTAATTCAAACTCAGGGGGGTGGTTTCGGAGACCGGTACGCTGTCCACCAGATTGGCAGGGTCCAGGGTCGTCGTAAAGTGTTGGTACACCAGCCTCAGGATTTGGGGCACGTTTTCAGCGGTGTACACCAAAGCCTGCAGCCAGGCCATGCCCAGCGTTTTGCTGATGAAATTTTTCTGCGCGTCTGCATAATACTTCCCGCCGAACTGGAAGGCGTCCAGATTGTAGAGGTTATCCGTGCTGTAGGCATTGCGCTGAAAAAAGGTAGAAGCCCCGGATTGCAGACCAAGGATATTCAGTAAGACCGTGCCGGGGTCCGCTCCCGCTTTGCCCGTGTACTGCAGCTTGTCCTGAAGGCCCAGCCATATCTGTTGATAGTCGGTCAGCACCTTATACTGTGTCTGCATGAAGGCTGGCGGATACGCCGCCTCCCGCTCCTGCATTTTCCAGGCGCTGAAGTCGCTGGTCAGTAGGATGCCATACGGCTGGTTCCCGACCCTGAAGGCGGGCAAGGGCCCCCTGCCTGTGACATAGCGTGTATAGAAGTCCGAAAGGTTTTGCTGGGCGGTGGTGTCTAGCACAGGATCCAGCAGGGAGCCCAGGTAATACCCCAGGGTGCCGGGGAAGAGCGCCTCATTCATCAGGACGGCGTCCCTGTTGTCTGTCCCGTCGCTGTAGGCGACGTGCTGGAGGACCTCATAATCTATGCCCAGGGCATCGGCCATATTCTTCCCGTCGCAGTCGTCGGTAGCCGTAAATAATGGACTCCCCGCTTCCACGAGGTAGCTGAGGTTATCGAACGGATCGGCTTTTGTAAAGGCGGAGCTTTCCTGGGTCGTATTGTGCGTGGGTGCGCCCTGGGGCACCAGGCTGAAGCCTTGGGTAGAAAAATGGTGGTTGTCGATCAGGTCCTCCAGGGCTTGCTGACTGTCAGTCTCGTCCCGGGATAGATACAGGCCAAGGACGAGCAGGCTGTCGAATCCCGCGATTGCCTGTTGTGCGGTCAGGGGTATCCGGAAGCCCATGCCCAGCGTCACGGCCCGGTCGAAATCGGAAGCCCAATCGAAGTCGGGCCCGAAGCTCAGTTGATTTCCCGTCGTGACGAAGCTGTTACCCGCATCCATGGGGTCGGGACCCACGATCAGCTCGTCTGGTACCAGGTTACCCGTTACCTCCGCCACCTTCGTACCCCCCGTATACAACATGACCACGAATTTGTCGGGCAGCACGTTGGTCCTGGGCGCCTGGCTCCAGGCCTGCGTCTTGGTGAGGCTGAAGACCGGGAAGACGAGCTGGCTCACGTTACTGATGCCGGAAAGGTCGTCGGTCCAATTCGTTGGTTTGGTTTGCAAGGCCACCCAGGCTGCGCGCCCGGAGCCGAAGTGCGTCACCAGGTCGCTCCAGGCGGCCTTCTTGTCGTCCTCGGAGGCGCTTTCGGTCGCTGTGTACAAAGCTTGCCAGTAGGTTTCACCGGCGGTGACCTCCTGGCCTGTCAGCGTCTTTTCATGCGTCACGATGGCGACGTCGTCCGGGTACACCCGGACCCACAATTCGGAAGCTGCACTGGTGGCGGCGGCTCTGATAGGATTTCCGTTAGGAGTCATGACATTGAAGCGCGTCTCGATCCGCACCGGCAGCAGGGCAATGGGTACACTATCCGGCAACTGCCCGATGAGTTGCTGGGGACCGCCCTGCCCGTACAGATTTCCGATGGCATCGCCCAGTGCGGCTCGCGCGGCAATCAGGCCTTGCTGGTTGGTAACCTGCGTGGCCTGCAGTTCCTTGAGCTGTGCCTGGAGCTTTTCCACTTCCCCCGGTTGTGTGCGTAGGGCCAGGTTCAGTTGGCTCTGCACCTGCTGCAACTGCAGGGTGCCTGCGTATACCTGCTGGTCGAGTCCGTCACGCTGGCTCCGTAAGGCGCTGATCGATTGTAGGGTCATGGTCATGTATTATATGGAAGGAAGATTTTGTAACATCTCGGAAGCATGGACCGCCACCATGCTTGGGTCCCGGAAAAGGATATACGCCATGTCCGCGGAATCCGCTCCCCAGCGGAACCCCTCCGGGTAGGCGAGGGTTGGGCGTACCCCCGCCGTAATAAAGGTCATGGCATCCGGTTGGGCGAAGTCTTCCCAGGACAGGTCCGCCCAGTCGAGGCCCGAACTGCTCGTCACGTGGGTTACGTTCATGCCGAAGCGGGGCTCGCCGGGGACTTCCTGAATGACAAAAAACCATCCCAGGTTATCCGTAAATCCCGGGCTGGGTGCCGTGCCCTTGGCCTGGTCGATGGTCAGCTGGAACCCAAAGAATTTGATATCGGGTGAAGCGTCCGCCTTATACAGCGGGAACATCACTTCCTTAGGAAAGGTCTGGTCGGTCAGCGACAGGTCGATGACGGGCGGCTTGCCCTTAGGCCCCGCAATGGCTTTCTGGGCGAATATGAGTGTATTCGGATAGCGCTTGAGGAGTTCTCCCCGGATTACCAGCACCGCCTGGGGTGACGTGGAACCGGCCAGGGCGGCCCGGTTATTATGGCTCCCGAGCGGTGTACTGATACCCCAACGGTCGATGGGCGTAATGTCTTTGTATGCCTCCGTCAGTTGGGCCTCGGTCATGGTGGTGGAGGGTTCGATAATCCCTTTGACGTCCCAGAACTGACGGAAATAGCTGCCGCGCTCATCGGTCGGGTATTCGTTCCAAAGGAGTTCCTTGCCCATTTCGTGGTTGAGGCCTACCATGTAGGACTCAATGAATTTGGGATTGGTCTGGACCAGCGAGATCGAATTTTCCGGGACCAACTGGATATTGGGCAACATCAGCTCCTGGGAAATCGCGTTGAGGTATTTGTACATCGGGTCTTCAAAATCGGGGTAGGCCATGGCCGGGAAAATCTTATCCGGGGCCGTCAACGAAATATAGCCGGGGAAACGGATCAGGGCCGACAGGCGCAAGGGGAATGACGTGTGCGGGTGAATGGCCGCGCTGACCTTGGTATACGCGTTCCCCAGGTCGAGGGGGATGATGGCCGCCACGGGCACGGACAAGGCCATGCGCGTGTCCACGTCGGTAAGGGCCAGCCTGAAATTGGCGGCTTCCACGCTGTCGGCGCCCGGCGCCCCGGGTGTAGGCGGAGGCGTCGTGGTCTCGTCGCTGAGGTGCAAAGAGAAAGTGGGCTGGGGAGGAATGGTGGCAATACTGGCCAGCGCTGCTTGCGGATTGTCCAGGTCGGTGGCGACGGTGGCGCTTACCTGCAGACTGCCCAGGTAAAGGTAGGCTGCTACCGCCGCCGCGGCCAGGAGGCCGAACCAAATCCAGGCACTCGTCAGGATGCCTAATATGATGCAGACCACCAGGATCAGGATCAGCAGCAAAAGGCGGTGAGCCATCAGCCATTGCAGCCATGCAGGCGGCGTTGGCCCGGTCAGCTGGGTCGCTATATCCTGGGTATTCGGCAGGCCGGCGGGCGTGACGGAGACGGGTGCTACGCTGAGTGTTCCGCTGTTCAGGTCCGTCACCAACTGACCATAGTCGAAGGTGCCGGCGAGTCTTTGGACGAGCTTTCCCCGGGGCCGGATCATCCTGCGGAAAGCACCTGAAAAGACAGCCGCGGGGGTATTGCTTTGCACGATTTGTTGCAAGACGGTCGTTGGACTGCCCAGGACCCGTGACAATACCGGGCGGCTGAGCGCCAATAAGGAAGTTTGCGGGATCTGACTGAGCGTTTTCAAGGTGAATTGCAGCGCCACATTCATCATAAAAACCGATGCCTTGATCAGCTTATTGGCCTGCAGGATGCCGGCTACCTGGGCCCAGGCCTTGGGCATCAGGTAGGACTGGTTGTTCTGCACCACCCGCGTGCCGAAACCGGCGGGTACCCGGGTCCTGGGATCCCTGTTCAGGTCGTTGACCCAGTTGCTGCTGGTGATATCGAGCTCCACCACATCCGTCGCGCTTTGTTTGGCGTGGTTGCTGCCGTAAATGGGCACCGAGATGACGGGATCGCCCGAAGTGCTGGTGCCGATGATGGTCACGGGTAGATTGGCGATCTTCTGCAACTCTACCTGAAATGCATTGGACGCGGGTGGATTGGGAAATACGGTAGATACCGTGGAAGGTGACTTGAGGGCCCCTTCCAGGCCAAGGATAGGCGGTTGTGTGCCTGGTATTCCAACGGCGGGGTTCTCCGCTTCTACATATCCGGGAACCGAACAATCCATATCGCGGATGCCCACGCTGGGGTCCATGGGCTGTGGCTCCAGAAGGTTGACCAGGGACTCGAAATCCTCGTCGATCCCCGTCGTGAAATCCCATTGGTAATAGACGGGCATGAGCCCTCTGGCACCGTTTGAATCCCAGGAGGGCATCTGGGCGTGCGTGGTGGAAGTGTCTTCCCCGAGACCCGCCAGCCGACCCGTTTCAAAGGCCGGCACCAGGAAGGCGGTATAGGACGTCTGGGCTGCCAGCTTGCGGGGACACAGCAGGCGGCAGTACAACTGATCGGGGTCGGCATTCATGGTTTGGTTCAGGGTCAACAACCATTGCTCGTAATTGGTCAACTGGCTGTCAGGGATATCGGCATTGCTGTGCATGTGCGCCCACAGCCACGTCTCGGTATAAGGGGGAAAGACACTATTGGAGGAGATGGTAAGCGTCGGAAGGGGTACTACATTGGTGATCAACTTGTATTCGTCCTGCTGCAGCACCAATAAGAGGAGCCATGGCCGCAACTTGGATCCCGTAGGAGCCGCCGGGGTGTACCGCCACGCAAAGTCTTCGTCATAGAACTCCAAAAAAGCCAGGTAGTTCGGTTCAAAATTCGTGATATGGACGACGGGCTCCGTCCTGATGATCATGTTGCTGTTGACACCGATGATATCCCCAGGCCCGACAAGCAGGAAATTCTTTGATTGGGCGCTGCCGTTCAGCGTGACGCCGACAGGCACCTGGGCCCTTTCTATCTGGGCGGAGGTGCCTGCTCCCAGATCGTCCACTTCGCTGATACGGGTGGATATCCCCCTCCTTGACCAGGAATGGAATTGGTAACGGGCGATTTCAATGCTCATAAACGTTTAATTCGAATTCAGTTCATAATCGAAAACAATCTGGACCTGGCCCTTGAGCGAAGGTTGCCCGGCAAGGAGTTTTTGGTACATGTCATTGGCCTCGGTAAAACTGCCTGCGACCGTTGTCCCTGCTGTCAGCTTCATATCCGCCGTTCCGGCAATGGCATATTTCGCGGCATTGACGGTCACGGTGTCCGGGGCGTTCACCGAGACCCGGTTGGTGGCAAAAGACAAGGAAGACTTCGAGACCGCGGAAGACTGGAGGTTGGATTGGAAATAGGATTTCGCATAACCATAGGCTCCGGCGAATTCAAGGGTATTGGTTGCCCTCCTGAGGTAAGTGAGCTGATAATCCACGTCCTCGCTTACGACGTCCGCCGTCTGCAGGCTGGTGGATCCGGTGATGGAAAACCCGCTGGCCATGCTTTCGAAGGACGGTTGGGAAAGCTTTTGGTCATCGGTCAGGTTGAAAAAATTGTTCGGTGCAAACTCCGCCGTGGTGGGCACGGTCAGGTCGCCGGCGTCGCTATCGACAATGTTGAAGTTGTCAGCATCCTGCGGTATGCCGTTCCCGAATTTGACAATAGTCACATTCAGGGGCACGATACTTTCGCTGAACGTCAGCGAACCGAATGGATGGATGACCATCTCATTACCCGCCTGACTGACTGCCCTGAGACTGACGTGCTGTGAATTGTTGTCGGGGATGACGGCCTTCCAATTACCGTTGTCGGCGATGGCCGCTACCAACAGGCTCAGGATGTCCACCTTCGGTTGGTTCACCGTTTGTCCGCTTTGCCCCCAGGTCTCATGGAAGCCTACACTGATGGAAAAGAAAAGGATGGTGAAGCTGGCGCTGCCTTTGATATCCCATGGGGTGGGACCCGAGAGCTCCCCTGACAGGGTAATCCCCATGATGACCGATGAGCCCGAACGCAGCGACAGGCCCGCGTAGATATCGACCTCGAAGTAAAAAGGATCGAATTGGAAAAGTACATCGAATCCCAGGTACCCGTATACGTTGAAAGCTCCGCAGCCGGCATACAACGTCACTTTGGCCCCGAATTGCACGGTATTCGAGGTCACGGCGAAATAGCAGGCGACCGAGATCGTAGCAACATCGTTATTGAGGAGGACCATACCCAGCCTCGTCATATTCTGCAGGTCGGGGGGCGCATCCTTATAAGCCGGGTTAAATCCGCCCACGCTAAGAATAAAGTACGCATCGCTCCCCCAACTCAACCGGAATGCCATTTGCCCTGTCAGAGGATAAATCAGGATATAGGAGTCGTACAGGTCGGCGTCAAAAGAAATGTATTGATTGGGGATGTCTATGACCCCCAGGAAATTGATCTGTATCTTGAGCAGGGGCAAATCCGGGTCGGGGATGATCGCGCTGATCACACCCAGGATGGCAACGGTGGGGTCGGGTATTTCAACGAGTATTCCTATCTCCAGGGTAATAATCTCGGCCCACCCGAGTTCGCCCATGGGCCCTACGATAAAATGCCCCTCATAGACCGGGAATATCTGCTGGATGTCACTGATGATCTTGTTGATATTGTTTACGATATCCTGAGGGAACAGGATGCTTTGGATCGCGCCTGTTTTGACCCCTTCCTTGAGGACGTCCACGTCCATGGTGCGGTTGAGGCCCAATAGCCCTCCCACGCCGTTCAGGGTAAATCCGAAGCCCAACTGAATAGGGATAAAGTCGGCGGTGATGAGGATCAGGAGCGAAAACCCGCTGCTCCCGTCCGGCATCTTCGTATTGATGATGCCCACCGCTTTGAGGCTGAACAGGTCCTGGAATTCGAGCTCGAGGGCTCCGTAGTATTCCCCCTGGTCGGGATTGAAGTACAGGTACCCGGCTCCCACAATGAGGCCGGTGTTCACACTGAGGCCGACTCCTTTGGGAGGAGCAAAGGAAAATTCAATGTCGGCCATACCCAGGTTGCCCTTCCCGTCCGAAGGGAACGTGATTCCAACATTGACGCCCATTTGGTCGATCTCCGCCGTCAAAGGACCCAGGTTTGCTGTCAGATCGGTGGCCAACCCGATTTGAAGGGGGACCGAGTTCGTAAATTCCAGGGAAAAGTAGATCCCGTTGATGACGACCACCGACAGGTCTACGTGAACGGGAATGTATACCTCCACTCCCGCCTGGCCGGACAACTTCAGCCCATTCTTAGGGTCCCAGGATCCCTGCAAGCTAAAATCGGATTCCAGGTTGATACCCGAGAGGATCTTCTGAATGAACCCATCACCTTGAGAAAAATCGATGATGAGTTTGCCACCTTCGATGCTCAACTGCACCTGGGGCACCACCGATCCTCCTGAGGTGCCCAGCGTCGCATCCACCCCCACGTCCAGGCTTATACTGGTGGCCTGTAAGGCCGAGCCGCCCGTTACACCAATCAACACGATGGGGGCGTTGCCGGTCTTTTGCGCCGCCACGCCCAGGTCCACGGTCAGACTCACACTGCCCGTCGGAGGGTTCAGGTTGACGGTCAAAGGGGGCGCCAGGGTGAGCGACAACCCTGCATCGAAAGCGGCAACGGTGTGGACCGTGCCCTTCCATATATCCGAGAAATTGACCGAATTGTCATAAGTCGCACTACCCGGGAGCGTGAGCGAAGCCTTGAGTCCCGGAGGATGTGCACTGGGGTCCGCCTGCACCATGAACACGTAGGCTTCCAGGGAGGCGGGTTGCCCTGCCGGCTGGTAGATCGTAGCGGGTATGGCGATGTTCTCGAGGAGGATCTGCAAACGCTGGAAAAGGGCCAGCCCGTCAAAACTGTTGTCCCCCCACTGGAACACCTGTTCCAGGAACTGGTCAGGGTGACTGAAAAGGGTTGGAATACGATCGATGTAGAATCGACGCGGGATAACGGGCAGGTCTAAGGTCCGGCTATAGTCCAGGCTGGGGTCGGGCATTGGCTCGATGTCTATGATCCCGATCGTCGAGAAAAGGCTGGTCAGCACCGGCATTTGTGTATTGAGGTATCCGACGATCATGTATTCCAATGTCCGCACGGCCATATTGGCGGCGACGTCGGCCAGTTGCTGCTGCTCTGCCGGTGTCAGGCCGGCTGCTGCCGTCTTGAGGGCATTGCCGACCGATTCCAGGCTGGAGACCAGCTCCCCGACATGGGTGATCAGGGGGATGGCATCGGCAATGATGGTGAGGGGATCACCTCCGGAAATGGCGCTTTCAAGGGCGGTCACGTCGGCCTCCAGGGCCGAGGCCTTGGCCGCCGCACCGGATAAGGACGACAGCAGGCCGGCGTCCCCTGCAATGGAGGCGGGGAGCTCGACGCCCAGCCGGAAAAACATGTCCGGCCCCAGCAAGTCCTCCAAAGGGGTCAGCAATTTCCCAAGCACGAGGATGACGCTCTCTAATGTACCGGTTGATGTAGCCATGAGGGGGTATCATATTTGAATTCTCCAACCAGTTGAATCATTTCCGGAATGGTCATTTCCCGGGAAAAATCGGCCAGTACCGGTTCGAAAGGCCGAAAGTCCATTTGAAAAGCACCGGATGCATATTCTTTGAGGATAGAAAGGAATTTTGCGGCTGCCTCCTGCAGGGTCATCCCTTCGATCACCGGCTGCAACCGCATTCCGGGCGAATGAAATGCCTGCATGGCCAGCCTGGTCCAGACAGGTCCCTTGCACCGGTGCCACGTGGTAGCCACCCGCTTGTTATGGTTGACCAGGTCCATGATCTCGGGGAAATATTTATCGAAAAGCCCCGCAAGCGTTTTGCCATTCTTCGTCGCCAGGAATTGTTCCTGCATAGATGCGGCGTGTTCCGGGGCCAGCGCCTCCGCCAGGGAAGTGACAGGTGGGTTTACCTGGGCCATGGTGCTCACCGTTTTGTTGGCGTTCACACCGCCCGCTCCCCACCCGAGGTCCTGATCCGGTGTCGACCCGCTGTCTTTGGGATCGATATTTGCTATCAGCTTGGCTTTTATATCCGTGTGACTAAGGCCCGGATTCTTGTGTAGCATCAGGGCGATGGTTCCGGTCACGTGGGGAGCGGCCATACTGGTTCCACTTTTGTCTACGTAATAGCTTTGACAGCAGGTGCAACAACACGAACAGCGATCGCTTGCGAGGCCGGCCGAAGTTATGGTTTCACCCGGCGCACAGAGGTCCGGCTTGGTCCTCGGGGTCTTCGGCGGTGTTTCCATGGTCGGGCCACGGCTTGACGAATCTGCCAGGGACGTACCCGAGATCAGGCCGATACTATAATTCCCCACCGAAATACTTTCAATGCCGGCTGCATTCTCGCACAATGTGGATTGAGAGGTACATTGAGATTTGTCGGAGAATTTATGTGCGGTAGCACTATTGGGATCGGCATAGTTGCAGAAACCATCCACGATCGTAGGGGTCGACACGGTACTTTGTAATTCGATTTTCCAGGCGCCGGGAATATTTTTGCCTCCGGTAGGCGGGGTGATCGCAATTAAAATATTGTTGGGGCTATTGGTTATTGTCACCGTGGAACCCGTTCCATTGATGGTGTTATTTGTAGTGGGGCTGCCGCCGGCGGCTACCCAGGGAATGACGGTCCCCCCGGGTGACGTTAGCCTCACCTGGATATTGGATCCAGTGTATCGTATCGCGACATAGCGCTTCTGTTTATCATCTGCCGCCAATTCTACCGGCAATGCTACAATCGCCGGCGAGGCTCCCACGGTTACGCGGGCGTGAAAGGCGCTGCCCCCATCGTTGCCCGCCGCAAAGACGACCGCCAAACCGGTATTGTTTTTCAAAAGATTATCCACCGCCAGGCTCAGGGCACCCGTCCCGTCCATTGTATCGGAGATAATACCCAGGCTGATATTGATGGCCAGAGGAATAATCGGATCGGTCGACGTCGCCTGATCGACGATATAATTGATGGCGTCCATCAGGAAGTCATTGTTCACTGTGGCGGGTGTCGGGCTTGTCAGGGTCTGCGGAGGTGTAAGATTTTCGCCATGGTCCCCTTTCGAAATTCCCCATACTCTAACCATGATAATATCCGCATCGGGGGCCACCCCTATATAACGGAAAGCCCCGAAGCAATCACCTGACTGGGAACCATTGCCCGCCGCGATGCCCGCTACATGGGTGCCATGTCCGTTGGAATCCACATGTCTGACAACTACTGCGGGTTTTGGATTGTGTGCCGTATCTGCGAGGTAGGTGATGGTGTCGGTGATCTGTGTTCTTGAATACTCTACTCCGTACCCGAGTGTGATGGTAGAAGAAGATACATGCGTATTGTTAATATTGGAAGGAGGGTTTTCCCCTACGACGGGTGGATTTAGGGGCGCATTAATGGTCTGGTCCCAGATCTTCATGATGCGCGACGTACCATCCGGCTTTTTGAACACGTGGTGATTGAAATCGATGCCGGTGTCTATAATACCCACGATGACCCCTTGGCCGGTATATCCAATAAAGTCATTGCCCGTCTGGGTCCATACCTTGTTAGCCTGGATATGTGGCACGCTTGAGCTCAGCAGAAGGAGATGCTCGCGGCGGCCTTCGATCCTTACCACCTGGGGAAGGGCGGCCAAGGTCCTGAGGGCCCTGATGTCGGCTGAGCCCATGGAAACATTCCCAAAGACACCGTTCGCTTGGAACCCCGCCTGTTCGATCGGCTGAATATCCCCTGTAAATACAATGGAGACAGGGATCCGGTCTTCATCCGACAAGGGATGCCGTCCTGCGTCAGGGTTTTTGTCGAAATAGTCTTTTTCAGCTAATAGTGTCTGTATTTCAGAGTCAAGAAAGGCCATAGGTTAGGGTTAGGTGAAGAAATTAGGCTTAGGCGTCTGTCAAGGTAATTCGTTTGGCTGACCGGAAAAAGGGTAATTGTACCCTTTTTTGAGATTTGAAAATAACAGCGACATTCGCCATATGAAAATGGTAGCCCTTTTATTCGGTTGTATTGTCTTTACGCGGATGGCCATGGCACAGGAAGTACGCACGCCCTTATTCAACCTCCATTTTGGTTCAGATTCATGGACTTACCGGACGTCAGGTGGGGATTCGATCGCTTTCCGCCTGCCCGTATTCGATATCGACGGGGGACGCGTGGCCGCGTCAGTCCACGGTTTTACCGGGGGGGCGGTTTTGCGACTACCCAATGGGGCTTTTGAACAAATGTTTACGGGCTCGATTGATCAAGGCCTTCGCCTTACTGTCACTTACCGGTGGGCTACGGACAATCCTATAGTCCGCTTCCGGTATACTTTGACGGGAACGGGGCCGCATCGGTTGACCAAGCCTGCGGGCACCGACGATTTGCAATATTTTTCTACATCGATGGGGGCTTTTCGTCGGTTTAAAGAAATCCGCCTATCCGATTTCGATGCGAAGTACCACGCCACCACCCTGGAAGAAGTGCCCGTTGGCGGAAAGGATTTCAATGACACCGCGCGCCTCATGGGGCCCATGCTGGAAGTGGGCGATGGTAAGACCTCTTTTGTTTTGGCTTACGAACACGGCTCCCAATTCCCGGACCGGTTCCTGGAGTTCCGCCTGAACCCCGACAAGACCGTGGCCCTTGCCGCGGTTAAAGGGAATTACCTGAATGGTCAACCGCTGGGTTCATTCGAGACGATTTGGTTCGAGGTCGGGGGCCTAAACGGGGGAGATGAGCAGTTGGCTGCCACGTACCGAACCTTTATCTTAAAATATATCAGTCAAAACCTGGACAGCCGCAAACCCTATATCTATTACAATACCTGGGGCCGGCAGGAGCGTGCCAAATGGGCCGGGGGCTCCTACCTGTCCACGGAGAACCTGGCTACCACCCTGAAAGAAATTGAAGTGGCCCACCGCATGGGGGTCGATATCTATGTACTCGACGCGGGTTGGTTCAGCAAAACGGGCGATTGGCTGGTGAATACGGCGCCTGCTTTTTTTCCGGATACCCTCCGGCAGGTCAAGGCCCTCCTGAATAAATACGGCATGCGCCTGGGTCTTTGGATCAACCCCACTGCCGCCGCGGTGTCTAGTGAGATGCTTCGGACGAACCGGGACTACATTATGGAGCTGCATGGTAAGAAAAGCGAACCCGGCCCCATTTGGGAAACCGAAAACAGCGTCAACCTCGACATCGTCAGCCCCTATTGGAACGCCATCGCGGATAAACTCATCCAACTCACGCGTGACCTGGGCGTATCCTACTTCACCTGGGATGCCGTCGATCAGTATTCCTGCGATGGAGACAACGGGTTCCATGGCACTTCGGTGAATCCTATGCAGGAACGGGGAGACAGCTATGCCTTTCAATTACCTATTTATCTATCCAAGGTAGTCGATAAAGTCTGCGCCGCCGCCCCCAACACCATTTTTGAATTGGACGTCACCGAAGCCGGGCGGAGTATGGGTCTGGGGTTTCTTTCTTCTGGTAAATACATTATCCTGAACAACGGTGCCTATTTTCACAACTTCAACATCGTGCCCGACTGGCAAACGCCGCTGGCGAACGGCAACGTTCAAATCTTCACCAACCCGGGTCCGGCCCGTGGGTGGTTTACACGGTCTGTGCTGACCTATGACAAATGGATTCCATCTACTTTGCTGCTGACGTTTTACCAAACGGATGGGTCGCGGAATTCACAACTGATTAATGTGGCTTCTTTGATCCTGGGGCAGAATGGGATTTGGGGGAATATCCTGGACAACACTCTTGCAGATGCGGATTTTATTGGCAGGATTTTGGCGAAATACAAACAGGTTCGGGATGATGTGACGGTTAGCTCGCCTTTGTTCGAGGGGGCGCCGGGGAATAGTTCGGAGATCTATGAGAAGATTTCCGATTCGACGGGTCGGGGGGAGGTCGTTTTGTTTAGCAACGGGGGGCATACACGGTATATTACTACGCACCACGTAGACCCCTCTATTTGGTGCACGACGGGTGTTTCGGTACATATCGATGGGGCAGGGCGCGCTGTCATTGATGTCGATTTTGAAGGGAGTGGGGCGGCGATTCTGTTTTTTGGGGTGAGGGCTGGCCCACCAGATTCAGTTCGTTCAACTGCCCGTCGATGAATTCGATATCTTCGGTGGTGAGCGTCAGTTGGGCCGCCTTTGCATTTTCTATGGCCTGCTCCTTGTTGCGGGCGCCCGCCAACGCGATGGTAATGCCGGGCTGCTGGACGGTCCAACGAAGGACCAATTGAGCAATTTCCACATTCTTGGATTGTGCCAGGGGTTGCAACCGGTCGAGAAAGTCGTCGATGCGCCTGATGTTCTCCGGCCGGAAGAATAAAGTATTGGGACGATGGTCGCCGGGTGCAAACACATGATCGGGCCTGATCTTTCCCGTGAGCAATCCTCTTTGCATGGAGCTATAGGCAATGATCGCCTTGTTGTTCTCAATGCAATAGGGTACCAGTTCGGCTTCGATGGACCTTTCCACCATGCTGTAGGGGACTTGATTGGACGCCAGGTTTAGGGTTTGTTCCGCTTCAGCCATCAGGTCCGCCGAATAGTTGCTGACGCCCGCGGCCCGGATCTTACCCTGGCGGAGAAGTTGCGTCAGGGCTTCCATGGTTTCAGCTACCGGGGTCGTGCTATCGGGCCAGTGGATTTGATACAGGTCGATATAATCCGTGCCCAGCCGGCGGAGGCTGTCTTCACATTCCTTAATGACACTCTCTTTCCCGGCGTACTGGTAGATATCGATGATATGGCCCGCATTGTCTGCGCTTTTAAATGCTGGCGTTCCTTTTTTTTCATCCCAGCGCATGCCGAATTTGGTCAATATTTGTACGCTGTCGCGGCGAAGGCTGCGCAACGCTTCTCCGACGATCTCTTCGCTGAGCCCCTGGCCATAGATCGGCGCCGTATCGATGGAGGTCACGCCATATTCATGAGACGCCAGTATTGCCTGCAGTGCATCCTTTCTATCTGTTCCTCCCCACATCCAACCGCCGATGGCCCATGCGCCAAAGGTGATCATCGAGACCCTGAGGTCGGTATTACCTAATTGTCTGTATTCCATGGTTCATGTTTTTATCCTTCAAAGTTGCCATCTGAAATTTGCTATTTAGTATGCAAATAGGCGATGCGGGAGGTAGGATCGTTAAACGGGCAGGATCGATCGCCGGGGGGTACGCCGCCAGGCCGGGCGACACATTTTCCCGGCTTACCGACCAGCCTTGCCCATTCAACGTTTATTCCGGATATGGCTTTGCCTGAGTGGCTATTTTTGACTAGGATGAGAACCCTTTATACGATATTATTTTTCCTTGATACCCTGGTGTTAGGCTGTCTTACGTACCTTTTTCTGCACAAGCTCGATCACTGCGGGTCGGTTGGGACGTTGGTATTGATTTTCTCGGGGATAGCCGCATGCATTATTATTTTGGTAGTCCTATTGATAAGGTATCTGAAGCAACCATAGCAGTAACCCATTTTTGTTCAAAATGTTTACTTTTAGGATATGAAGGCCCTGATCATCGACGATAATAAGATCGCGAGGATGACCATGCGGCAGCTGGCCGCCAAGGTTGCCGACCTGGATGTGGTCGCGGAATGCTCCAACGCGATGGAAGCCTTCGAGGTGATGAAGGCGCAGCACGTCGATCTGCTGCTGCTGGATATTGAAATGCCGGGTATGTCCGGGCTGGAGTTGACCAAAAAACTCGGCAGCATCCGGCCCTTGATCATCTTTATCAGCTCGAAGCGGGAGTATGCAGCGGATGCCTTTGATCTGAACGTGGTGGATTACCTGGTAAAGCCGGTGACCACGCCCCGATTCCTTCAAGCCATCGAGAAAGCCAGGGAAATGGTGGAGAGCAATAAGGAAGAAGTCAAGGTAAAGGGAGATGAGTTCCTCTTTATCCGTGATTCCAATATTGTGCGCAGGCTCCGGCTGGATCAGATCCTGTATGCCGAGGCCATGGGAGATTATGTTAAATTATATACGCCGGAGCGGTTCTATGCCGTGCATACGACATTAAGGGCAGTGGAAGAAAGATTACCTGCCTCCGACTTTCTGCGCGTGCACCGTTCGTACCTGGTGGCGGTGGACAAGATCGACACTATGGACGGCGGTGCCTTGGTGGTCAATGGCAAACCGGTGCCCGTAGCCGACGCGTACCGCGTAGCATTGAACAGGAGAATGAATATCTTATGACCAGCAACCGGTTCATTTATTGGATACTTGCCGCCTTCATTGCCGGCAACGTGCTGATCATCTTCATACAATACAATTCGGCCAAGAATATACATAACCTCATCATGGGGAATAAGAAGTTGTTGCATGAATTGACCGTGGAAAACCAGTTGCGGGAACTGGAGAGGGATTTGCTTTCCTCCGAGCTTAAAATGGACCGAACCGTGGCCACCGGCGATACCAGCCAAATGAAGGAGGTGGACCAGCAGTTGAATGAGGCGCGGGGATTACTGGATTCCCTGCGGGCGGTCACCGGGCCGGACAGCACCTTGCGGCATATCGAGCGGCTGACGGCATTGGACGATGAGAAATCGAAGCTGAGGGCTCAGATCCTGGACAGTTTCCGCATAACCGGCAAACTTTCCATCGAAAGCTTTAGAGCCATGACGCGGCAAAGACCGCTCGTCAATGACGTCAACAACGCGAGCCGCACGATCTATGAGATCCGTCAGCGGCAATTAGATTCGCTTTCCGCCGCCATGAACAGCAGCGGCAGAAAAGCGCAAAGCTGGAGTGCGGTCCTGATCCTGACGGTGCTGGCCAGCGGGGCCGTGTTGTTCTGGTACATTATCAATCGGATCCGCCGTCAAAACGAGTTAATCCTGCAACTGGACGCTTCCGAAAGGAAGGTCCGGGAAGTCTCCCTGATCAAGGAGAAATTCATGGCCAATATCAGCCATGAAATACGCACGCCCATGAACGCCATTTTAGGATTCGCGAACCTGTTAAAAACCCGCAACCGGGACCCTGACTCGAAGGAATTTGTGGATGCCATATGGCAGTCAGGGCAAAACCTGCTGACCATCATCAACGACTTGCTCGATCTTTCCAAAATCGAGGCCGGCATGATGCGGATGGAGTCGGTGCCGTTCAACATCCGGGAGGTGATCCGGACTGTTCAAACGATGTTCGCCGAAACCATAAGTGAAAAGGGATTGCATTTTTCCGCCGTTGTGGATGACAGCATTCCCGGGGTCTTGTCGGGGGATTCAACCCGGTTGACGCAAATATTGGCGAATGTAGTCGGGAATGCCGTCAAGTTCACCGCATCGGGTAGCATACAGGTCGAGGTTGGCAACCAAGGATTGGAAGGCGACCATGTATTACTCGGCTTTGTCATCAGTGATACGGGTATCGGGATTGCCCCGGAGAAAATATCTGGAATATTCGAACGGTTCCGGCAAGCGGAAGATTACACTACCAGGAAATACGGCGGTACCGGTCTTGGGTTGTCTATCGTGAAGGACCTTGTGTCGTTGCAGCATGGGAAAATTGCCGTTGAAAGTGAGCCTGGAAAGGGTACCGTTTTCAGCATTACCATACCATATGCCATTGCGCCCGCCATATCAGAGGCCCGGGCACCGCTGGAAGAAGACCTGGATGCCCGGCATATCCGTATCCTCGTAGTCGAGGATAATAAACTGAATCAAACCCTGCTCAGGCATCTGCTGACTGCCTGGAAATTTTCCTGGGAGATGGTGGATAACGGGATGGGCGCCATTGAAAAACTGGAGACCGGAAGTTATGATCTCGTGTTGATGGATATCCAGATGCCGGGCATGGATGGATACGAGGCGGCCCGGCAGATAAGGTTGCAATTAAAGCTAAGTATTCCTATAATAGCCATGACGGCGCACGCCTTTGCGGGTGAATTGGAGAAATGCCTTAGCTATGGAATGAATGACTGCATTGCCAAGCCCATCGATCAGCAGGAACTGCATCGGTTGATTATAAAACACACCCGCCCTTATCAATTCATCGATCTTGAATATATGCAGGGGATCAGCGGGGGAAATAAGGAATACGAAAGGAGCGTAACCGAGCAATTCCTGGAAGTAATCCCGCTTGACATCGATACCCTTGAATCAGCCCTGTCCGCCGGTGACCCGGACCGCATCCGCCATACTGCCCATAGCATGCGATCCGATGTGGCCATTTTGGGCCTCCTGGACAAGCTTCAAACCTATCTCGATGTTTTGGAATACGAACCTTTTGATGAGACGGTTTTTCGCCGTGTGATATCCGAGGTTAAAACGATTTGTCTTGGGGCATTACCGGAAGCGCGGCATCTTCTCTCTAGTGTATTATGAAAGGATTTCCTGCCTGTACTTGGATGGAGGCATATTGGATAATTTACTAAAAAAGGAAGAAAACCGGTCAGGGGAAGTGAACCCCAATTCATAGGAGATTTCTTTTACCGCCAGGGAGGTAGAGACCAGCAGGTTCTTCGCTTCCAAAAAAATATGATCGGCGATGATTTGCTTGGGCGTCATGCCGGTATACTTTTTCGTAAGAAAATTCAGGTAATTGGGGTGGATATGGAGGGCATTGGCATAGAATTGAACGGTCCGTTCCTTTACAAAATTTGCCTTGACCAATTCATGGAAGGATTCAATCATCTGGGAGTGGCTATCCACAAATGGACGGGGCTCCGCATTAATAAAATACCGGTCGCACTGGACCAGCAACTCAAGGACTTTAATGGCGATCATTTCATCCTTGTTAAGCAATTGCTCATTATATTCCCGAAGAAGGTCCTCGAAGATCCGGGACAAGTATTCCGCCTGGTCGTTTGTCAGGATTATGAAAGGCTTGAGGGATTTTTTAAAAATACGTTTATTGGCGATCAGGTCTTTCGGGAAGAAATGCCTGAAAAAGAACCCAATGTCAAACGACAGCATATAGCCTGAGGCCTTTAGAGAGCTGTATTTGCTTGAATGAGCTACTTTTTGCGGGATGACCATAAGCGTGTTCTTTTGAATGGGGAAACGCAAGTGTCCGATCGTCTTCTCACCTGTCCCATCCTTTACCAGCACGATAAAAAATTGCGATTGACGATTGGCGGGGACGACGCCGCCCCACGCCGGGACGATGTTTTCCAGCCGATGGATCTGAAAGTTGAACTTCTGTTTCAGGTGGTCGTCCATATCGATAATGCGTTGGCTCGCGTATTTGAGGAATGCATCCCGATACTCCTTAACAATAATATCATTCTCCACAAACTTCATACTGCAAAGTTACCTTTGGCTCCCGGTGGACTATAGGGCCTGTCGGTGGAGAGGCATATTCCGTCGCCGAAATGGTTTTTTTACCTCAAGTGGTCATATAAAGAGGGGTTCAGGACTGAACCCCTCACAGAATGTGGGATTAGGATACGGATTTTATGCGGCGGCCGTTACTGAGGATATTGGATGCTGTTCATTATTTTTTCATATTTTTCAACCGAAAGGGGCTTGCTGAGGAAGCCTATCACGCAATTGTAGGATAGCACCCGCTGGATATCTTCGGGCCATGCAGTGGACGATAGTACAAAAATGTGCAGCCGGTCCTTCAACGTGTTTTCCATCTGGTCCAGCAACGCGAAGCCATCGATTTCAGGCATATGCAAGTCTGTCAGTAGGACCGTTTCCCTGTCTTCGGTTCTCATATACTCCATTGCTTCTTTGGCGGCAGCAAAGGCGATGATTTCGGCGCACGGGTTATTTTTCCTGATTACTTTCTCTGTGCAAGCCAGGGTGAACGGGTCATCGTCGATTAGAATGAAGCGCAGGCAATTCTGTTTCATTACATATGAAGATCCATCATTTAAGCCTGGGAAAGTTTACAGGATCAAAGCAAGACGTTGGAAAATCAAAGTGGTTAAGCTATTTTCGTAATCTAACACCCCAAATATGAAAAAGGTAACAGGAATCGGCGGCATCTTCTTTAAAAGCAAAGACCCCAAAAAATTGAAAGAATGGTACAAGACCCATTTAGGCCTCGACACAAACGACTACGGAGCGAATTTTGAATGGAGGGAAGACGCAGACCCAACAAAACAAGGTTCTACCGCATGGAGTCCATTCGCAGAAACGACGAAGTATTTTGATCCTTCAACAAAGGACTTTATGATAAACTATAGAGTCGAGAATTTAGATGCCCTCGTCGGGGAACTTAAAAAGGAGGGCGTAACCATCGTGGACAACATCGAGGATTCCGACTTTGGCAAATTTGTTCATATAATTGACGGTGAAGGAAACAAAGTCCAACTTTGGGAGCCTAAATAGGGTCTCAAAATGCTTTTTCATACAGACCATCGACAATCCTTCGCCAGTCGGCTACCTCGTTCAGTTCCCCGTTGGTCAGAAATATTAGCCCTTTGGTTGTCCTTGGATTGTATGAAATAAAAGTTGAAACGCCGTTCCCACGACCCGTATGGCAATACAACAGCGATCCTTTGTTGGTGCCGTACAGGAACCACACATGGAAACCAAGGTTGAAGTCGACAGGGGTCAGTTGTTGAATGGCATTGCTATCCATGACCTGCCGGTTATTCCATCGTCCATGCTGCGTCCAGGCTATTAGGAAATGCGAAAACTCTTCCACGTTGGTATACAAAGCACCGGCCGGATAGTCCGGAAAGCCCTCGTAGCCGCAAGCCTGGTATTGCTGAAGCGAATCGGAATACCGGTAGGGCATGGCGATGTATTGTGAATCTACATTGCGGAGGAACCAATCGGTCCGTTGCATTGCCAGCGGCTGAAACAACTGCTTTTTGCAAAAGTCATCAAAAGGCATCCCCGATAACCGCTCCACCAGGTATCCGATCAGTGCAATACCGATGTTACAATACTCGGACTGCGCATTGGGCGGATACCGGCAGAAATTCTTGTTGCGATCATAGTGGGCGCCGTCAGGCGACAAATAGTTTACCAGCAGGTCCCGTAACGACACCGTGGGATCACCCTTGCTGCTGTCCCAGAACTGTCCCAGGTAATCATTGTTATCGGTAATGGAGGAACGATGCCGCAGTAGCTGCCGGAAGGTAATCGGGGTCTTTGGGAAGTTCGGGTTGCGCACACTGAAATCGAGATACGCATTTACATCATCATCCAATTGGAAGCGGCCTGCCGCATATAATTGCATCAATGCCGCGCCCGTGATGGTCTTGGTGGTGGAAGCAACATCGAATAAGGTTTGAGGGCTCACCCGGATATGCTTATCGATATGCTGGAATCCATAATAACCAATCCATACTACTTTTCCACTGTCGATCGCACAGGCTTCGAATCCGGGAATATGCAATCGTTTCATTTCACCGGTTACGAAGGAATCGACGGCTGGTTTCTGACCATATGTTGCGTTGATAAAAAATGCCTGTAGCAGGAAGGGTAAGAGTTTTACCATAATCTAAGGTAGTAAGGGACTCCCTCAAATCCCCGAAAATTCATATCTTTTCAATTCGATGTTTGAATCGTTAACGATCGCCAGGGTGGAATCGACCGATCTTGGCGCCCTGACCAATCTTATCAACAACGCTTACCGGGGCGAGGCCGGCGGCTGGACGTCGGAAGGCGCTTACCTGGAAGGCAAACGAACGACCCTGGCAGACATGGAAACCCTTTTTGTTCAGCCGGACCTGGAACTATTCAAGTGTTTCCCGCCCAATGGGGATGTGTTGGGCATTGTATCATTTCAATACAGGCCGGACGACCTTTATCTGAGTTTACTTTCCGTTGCACCCGAATGGCAGGACCGGGGGATCGGCAGGAAATTGCTGGATTTTGCCGAAACCCATGCCAGGTCATTGCAGAAGCAGGCCATCCTGATAACCGTCCTACATATTCGTACGGAGCTTATTTCCTGGTATGAGCGCAGGGGGTATATCATAACGGGAAATACGAAGCCTTTCCCTATCGAGGCGGGGAAGCCTCGTGTTGCGGTTCACCTGGTCGAGATGAGAAAGCTGATAAACTATGATAAATAATGAAATTAATAAAGAGCAGCGCCTCTTAAAAGTATTGGACATTGTAACCGACTGGTTAAGATTTGCAGAGTCGAAAAATGGGGCACTCATCGGCTTTGATGGTGTGTCAATCTATGGAATCACGCAAGCATTGGATCTTGAATTCATCAAGAAAAGCCCACTTTTGTCTGGTTATGCGGTGTTTGTAATCATATTATTAGTGTGTAGTGCCGTTGCGGCTTTATTGTCCTTCGTACCCAATTTGAAGCTCATTTCGTCAACAGCAGAGTCGGGAGGTGAAGGGCCCAATTCTTTATTCTTCGAGGATCTGAAGTCGCAATCGGAAGTAGCCATCATTCAGGCGATTTGTGAGAGCGACGAAGTGGAGTTTTCCCGGTTTGAAAAGGATATAGCCAACCGGATAAAACATTATTCAAATATCGTGAGTGAAAAATACTCTTACTTTACCGTTGCGGTTTGGATTACGCTTTCGGCATACATTACGCCGGTCTTCGCGTTACTTTTCGCTATTTATCAACGCAGGCGGAGGTTGAGATGAATTTTTGATTAGCAAGAATCGGGTTTTTACCCCGCAAGACTTGTGTGAATTTTGGTTTTCAAAATAAGACCATATGCACCAAGTCAGTGAACTTTCTCTCGTTAGCATTGATTTTCAATCATTTTGATTTACTAAAGGTGATTGGGTTCATTAAGTATTATGGGCCAAATCAAGGAAAATGAATAATTTTGCTATATGTATCTGAAAGATAATGACATACAGATCATTAGGGACTATTTTGCAGGTAAACCTGTTTTGAAAGCTTATTTATTTGGATCTTATTCCAGGAATGAAGCTGGTAATGACAGCGATATTGATATACTAGTAGACCTGGATTACACACAACATATTGGATTTGGTTTTGTTCAAATGAAATTTGACTTGGAAGAGCGATTACATAAACCGATTGATTTAGTCCCATCCGAGGCCGTATCAATACATTTGTTGCCATTCATCAATAAAGATAAGCAACTGATATATGAGTCCGCAGTCTTAAAATCTTCCTATTAGGTTTGACTTTTCAACTTTGGCAATAATCTTCTTAAGATGAATGGAAAAATTGGAGATAAACAAAGGTTGAGTCATATACTTGATGCTATCTCCGAGATTGAAGCTTATACAACTAACGTTGAATTGAAGGATTTCCTGGAAAATTCCATGATGAAATACGCTTCTATTAAGCAAATTGAAATTATTGGGGAAGCTGCAAATTCTATTACTCCTATGACCAAGGAGTTATTTCCAGAAATTGAATGGAAAAGGATTATCGGGATGCGACACATACTTGTTCATGAATATTTCGGGATAGCCCCTAATTTGGTATGGCAGGTTATTATAAATGATATTCCTGCGCTAAGGGTTGCTGTAAATAAAATATTCCCCCTGGTTGAATGAATTGAATTCTTTTGCTCAATCCACCAATCGAGATGCGCTGGACGGTCCGGCAGGAGCAAAAAGATACCAGTATCGAGAACAGGTGATGATCTTTTTACGGTAAATGACAAAATTTAATGTGATAATAGGTTTATTTCCTATTATCTATTAAAAATTGTACATTTGTGGCATGGACATCGCCCTTGAATTGGCCGCCCATTACCGGCATCCTTTTACACACCAGTGGCTGAGCTCCTTGCTGAAGAATTATAAGTTTCCCAATGACAAGGTACACGACCTGGTGCAGCATGGATATCTTCAACCTGTAAAAAGGGGATTATATATACCTGGGCCTACACTCCAGGCCGGTAAGCCAGAGCCATTCCTACTGGCCAACCAAATAATGGGACCGAGCTATGTGTCTGTGGATACGGCCCTGGCCTTCTACGGACTTATCCCCGAGCGCGTCTACGAGGTTGCCTCAATGACTGTCAAGGCTTCAAGGGAGTTTGATACCTCGATGGGCCACTTTACCTACACCCGCTTGCCGCTACCATATTATGCTTATGGGATCCGACAGATCAAGCTGGCGGAAGATGAATTCGCCCTGGTGGCCTCTCCTGAAAAGGCCTTGTGCGACCGTCTCATCACCACTCGTGGTTTGGTACTCCGAAGCCAGAAGGCAGCGAAGGCATGGCTGCTGGAAGATTTGCGTATGGATGAGTCCCAACTGCGCGAATTTTCTACAGGCGAGATGTCCACCTGGTTGGAAAGGGCACAGAAAAAGGAAAGCCTCCAGCATATCATTGACGTAATAAATGAGATATGATCAAGGAATGGTTGGAAGAATATCACCCCTCTAACCAGGACGAAGCCGAGCAAGCCCTCCGGGAGATCATGCAGGAAACCGCGCTGGCTGCCCTACAGCGGGCTGGGTTTTTTGAGAAGGCTGCTTTTTACGGAGGAACCGCCTTACGGATTTTTTACGGCCTGGACCGATTTTCCGAAGACCTGGACTTTTCGCTCTTGCAACCGGAACCACATTTCTCTTTGGACAAGTACCTTGAAGCCATTCGGCTTGAATTCCTTTCATTAGGAATGGACGTCTCTGTCAGGGAAAAACAAAAAGCCATTCAAAATAATATCGAGTCTGCCTTCCTGAAATCTGAGACTCTTTGGAGAGAGCTGGTATTGGAAGGCGTCATTCCGCAAAATGGGCTCAACCAACCGGCGCGGATTACGATCAAACTGGAGGTGGATATAGACCCTCCCATGGGATTTGATACAGAAGAAAAGTTGCTCTTGCGGCCATTTTCATGTTATATCAAGTGTTTTACATTACCTGACCTGTTTGCTGGAAAAATGCACGCTTTGCTGTTCCGGAAATGGAAGAATAATGTTAAGGGTAGGGATTGGTTTGATATGGAATGGTATATCCAGAAGGGGGTTCCTCTGCATTTGAGGCATTTTGTTCGGCGGGCGATTGATAGTGGGGATTGGAAGGGGGAGACGATGACTTCGGACCAGTTTCGTCGGTTGTTGAGCGAGCGTATTGATCAGGTTAATATGGAGAGGGTGAAGGCGGATATTCGGAGGTTTATTCCGCGGCCGGAGGAGTTGGAACTATGGAGTTCACGGTATTTTCACGACCTGGCGTCAAAGCTTACCTTTGAATCATGAATATCTGGTGCCTGCACCGGTGAAATATTCTTTTCTGGCAGGAGCGGCCATCTTGTAGTTATGCTCTTTGAATGTTACCAGGAGCATGTGCGGCTTATTATTTCAGGTTTCAGGGCACTCAAAATATTCCTGATATACTTAGAGGTACCGGTGGAAATGGATTGGGTATTATACAAGAAGTAGGATTTAATTTCAAATTACCCATAAGATCGAAAACCCGGCCATGATAGAGATGATTATCTCTTCGTTTCGGCTCTACCGTGAAAACACCCTATTTTACTATCTATAAGAAATAGGCATTCACAATTTCGTGTTTTTATTAAACATCTTTTATCTTGACACATCGTCATTAATTGTAAAAACCTAATTGAGATGTGCAAAATTGCAAGAATCTTATTGACCCTTATTCTTGGGTCAATTTATATAAGCCTCTCTGCACAGTCGGGCGACCAGAGAATAGCCAACTTGATGCAAATGAAACTTGCATGGACGCCCACAGGCACACCTATAAATTATTTCAGAAATAATACCATGAGTAGCGATGTGACGGCAACTGTCTTAGGGCCATTTGGAAACATAAGTCTCCAGCCAGCTTACAGTTTTTATAAATTTCAAGATATAAATAATGGATGGGCAAGCTTGGTTACCGGCATAAATGTGAGCTTATCAGCCCAAGATTCTATTTTATACTATTTTAACCAGGATTTTGAAGTATATAAAAAATTAATTACTGATACATTGGTAAAAACCCTTAAAGGCCTGCCCGCTGAAATATTAAAAGATGAGGTATATACACAATTGTCTAATCAACTGGCAGCTATGAAAATGGAAATTGATTCGTTGAAGAGCCAGATTTTTTTACTAAAGCAAAAACCCAATAAATAAGGTATATGAAATACCTCGTTTTTATTAATGTCATGGTAATTGTGTCTTTTGCTCGGCAGTGTTCGGCACAAACAGATTCTTTTAAAGTTGTTGATTTAAGCCAATTATTTAGAAACAACGTTAAGAGTAATATGCAGCTGGATAAATTTATTGGCAGAGAAGCTTATGCTAACATGAAGGTGGAAGACCGTAAAGCATATCAAACTTCACTGGCCAATTCTGATATTGTCGGATATGAACAAACAATGAATCAGTTGGTATCTTCATTAAAAACAAGTAATCAAAATAATAACTTAGGCCTAAGAGCCCTTAATTTGGGAGTCAGAGGGACCTGTTATCTACTAGACAAAGCTAAGGATTTGGACAAGGAGACCCGAACTAAAATGATCCTGGCTGGTTTATCTGTAACCTGTAGCTACGGACTTTCAAAACTTATTGAAATGGCTAAAGAGGAATCCGAAAAGGATATCCAATCAGACCTTCACTATAGGCTTGGGCAATTAAGTGATAGTGATAAAAGCGAGGCAGAAGCGGCTATTCAAAACGCTGATTTTGCTGGCTTTATTAACTTGATGAATAAAAAGGCTGATTACACAGATTCGGTGACAAGAGGTTTACCTCCTGAAGAAAAAGAGCAATTTGTACAATACAGGGATAAGCTGATAAGGGATATGATGGGTGATGGCCAAAAATTTTTGCGGGATATTCAGATAAGTCAATTAGTTCAAGTTGATTCCAACTTGCTGAGACTGCAGCAGTCTTCAGTTGCTATTTTAAAATTTGATTCTACCAATAATCAACAGTTACAATCGATTGTTGAAAGTCAAGCTGATATCCAGGATAAATTGAATGAACTATGTGAGAAAGCTGGTAAGACGGCAGATGGAATAGATTTTTTGCAGGAATTCGAATTTGGGAAAATGTCTCCTGACGAACAAATTATTGCTCTAAATGATGGTAGGTTTTTTCCAGGTATTGATTCAGCCAGTAGGTCAAATATGATTGCGGCGGCAAATCTTGTAAAATCGAAACAGGACCTTGATAGGCAAATAAAGCAATACCTTGGAGATGGCCATAATATTGCTAACATTTTAAGAAATATTGGATTGGGCGGAATTGTAGCGGATGATATTGAAAAGGCATCGACTATCGGTGATGATGTTTACAGTGCATTTACCCAATTTGGAACAGGTAATTTCATCAGTGCAATTGGTTCGCTTACCAACATATTTGGTCTTTTTGGAGGCAGGGACGTAGAGGGAGAGAGATTTAAGGAGATAATGAATGGCATGCAACAGATATATGAGGGCGTAAAAGTAATTGACACAAAGATTGATACTCTTATGAGCATGGATATAAAAATCATGGGAAGTCAACAAAAAATCATAGACGGCTTGGTTACCGTTAGCAATCAAATTGAAGAGAATCATCAAGAGGAGATGAAGCAATTAATTAACATAGACAAAGATGTTCTATATAACAGAGATTTGCAATTGGAAAACATGTCTTTAGGTTGGGAGCATTGCCGAAAGCTCAGGTTTACAGTTGACGGTGATACTTTATTGGACTTGGAAAATGGAATAATTCCTTCATATGCAGTGTTCAATCAGTCAATTAAAGACAATTTAAATGACTGCAAGAGATGTCTTTCAATCCTTCATAAGACATATGTTCCGGATATTTCTGGGTCAAGCCCAAGTAAGTTTTCCAGTCTATTTAATTTAGAATCGTACAAAACAAAAGATTCAAGTGGAAAGATAAATGTCTTTTTAAATAAAATATATCCCGGCGTCCTGTTTATCCTACAGCAGTATGATAGTGAAAATAGTCCTCAATCTGACTCAATACTGAGTTCTTTGTTTGCACCTGTTCTTTCAGTAAACGATCTATTACTAAAACTCAATAGCGGCTATCAAAATGTATATAATAGTAGTTTTACAACCCTTGGTCATTTTATGAAATTATTAAAAACACCTTTATATACTAATCCAATATCGATACAGACAGATCATATAGTCAATCTTCACTTGTATTATCACTTGGTTGATGGGAATAGAAACCCAATATCTCTATCAGAATTAGTAACTAATCCAACATTAAATTCTCAGGCTGAAAGTGACCTTAAAGAGTGCCTGAAACTCGTCAATATAGCTCTGGCTCAGAATGTATTAGTTAACGGCGATATTTTATTGCCGTACATCGAAAATATTTTAAATAGTGGCGATAGCAGCAATGTAAACAATGTTTTTAAAGTCTTGCAACTAGACCATTTTCTTTCCTATAATTACTTATTGTACAAATGGAATAAAGATATTCAATCAAATGGCTCTTATACATTATATGATTTTGCCTGGCATATTGGGGACACCGCGTATATTTCTTCTTGTAGCCAATATAAATGGGATTACTTGTATCTAAGCGGGGATTCCGCTATTAGCTTGGGTAATTCAAAGGATACCTTAAAAGCTGGTTGGTATGTTAAAATAGCTGGAGTGCCATACAAATTACCTCCAGTAAAAGACTTAGAGGCTGGTAAATTCGTCTATTCAAAGGACGTTTATGATTTAGTGAGCCTTAGAGATAGAATATTGAATCAATTAGCGACCTATGATATATATGAAGAAACTAATCCGAGTTATCGAAGTTCTATAAATAAAATCACACTAACTGATTTTAAAACTGACCCTAAGACCGAGAATGTAGTATATTAAAAGCCTTCATTCATAATCTCCAATTTGAGCGCATCTATTTCTTGTACGATTTTATTTGCAATATCCGATGCGAGTTTTGCCATTATAGAAAATATTAGCGGACCTACCTTTAGGGGCTCTCTTCCGTTGTCAAGGGACTTCAAAAATGATCACTTGGTATTCTCTCTCGTAGAACTAAATTGCCAGATCGGTTAGCGGGTATTCTTTAAGGTCAATGAAGATGGTTTGAACAAAGGGCATGGTGAGGACAGGATATTTTTACTTATACTTGTGAATAAAGACACACTCTAAAGGGCCTATCAGATTTGATGACAGGTGAAAGCCGGAGTATCGGCGAGGCATTGGTGAATCATTAAATTGTGAATAGTCCATTGCCTTTGGTATTGGACCCGTATATAGCCGATGCTTATGTTGGAGTTTTCTGCTTGCAACGAGCCTAGCATCTCCCCTGATCCTAATGATCTTCACTTATGAATTTATTCCAATTGAGGTCTTGAAGATTGCCCAAAAACGGAATTCCACCATAACGTCCCATTAAATATCCTTTTCTTATGTCAATTGTATGATGCTCTTTAAGATCGCTTAGACGATACATTTCAGTTGCGCCCCAATTATTTTTCTGAGCAAACCATATTTCGTCTTGCCGAAATATTTCTTGGTCTAATAAATTAGATTCATGTGTCGAAAATATCAATTGCCCCTTAGTCATAGTGTCGCTTGAAAATTTGGAAATTATATCCTTAATAATAAGAGCATGAATACTTCTTTCCATTTCGTCAATTATGTAAGTGACTTCTTCCTCAATTATGTCTTTAATTGCCAACACATATTCTAACAAC
>Ga0206863_1057_pt1 | contig 39615 bp, 37 predicted proteins | sample Alteio_BWOrgCont_41_FD_152634 | JGI IMG/M metagenome (GOLD analysis project Ga0206863, IMG submission 152634) | Enriched cells from forest soil in Barre Woods Harvard Forest LTER site, Petersham, Massachusetts, United States -... | ecosystem: Environmental > Terrestrial > Soil > Temperate forest >...
GACAGGCTGTGTCACAATCGGCAGGATTAGTGATATCTCCTCGAATAAGTTCAAACCTGTCACGACCAAACCCCTTGGCAAAATCTAAATTTTCCTCTCGGCCGGAGTAAAAATTATCTAAAACCCTTACAAAATGTCCTTCTTTGATGAGATACTCTGCAATACTTGATCCAATGAAACCAGCTCCGCCTGTGATTAAGTACTTACTCATTGTGATTCCATTCTTAAAAGATTGCTTCGTCGCCCTTTGGGCTTCTCGCAATGACACAACCGAACGACGTCGAAGGAATAGGGCCTTTTGCTTGAGCCGATAAATCCAGCCCCACCTGTAATTAGATACTTATTCATTATTTATCCTTACATTTATTTATGAATGAGAAAAATAGCTATCTCGGAAAAAATATTGTGAGCAAAGGCGATTTTTCCTTTTGCATCAAAAGCACATTCACATTCAATGGTAATGGAACGTTCAGTACAAAAATCACGAAAATCTTTGATACTTAAAAAACGCAAATTCGGAGTATTGTACCATTTGTAAGGCAAACCTTCGGTAACAGGCACGCGGCCTAGAAAAAAAATCTGCAGGCGTGCATTTAAATTACAAAAATTAGGAATTCCCACAATCGCTTTCTTGCCCACCCTTAAAGCTTCGGCAATCACCTTTTCCGGATTTAAAACTTCCTGCAGGCTTTCGTTAAGGATCACATAATCAAAACGTTTATCAGAATAATCCGCCAAACCAGAATCAATGTCCCCATGAGAAACACTCACCCCCCGCTCGACGCATTTATAAATTTCTTTCTCGTTGATTTCAATACCTGCAGCGCGGCAATTCCGTTCTTTCATCAACAAAGACAAAAGCTCTCCGTCCCCGCAGCCTAAATCCAAAACATGGCTATTAGGTTCAATCATTTCCAGAATATATTTGTGATCAATGCGCATACTAAGCTTTCTTCGCTATATTATTTAAAAAATGGGATACTAATTTTGACTGCCCATCGATCTCCACCAAAAATGAATCATGACCGTAACTGGTCTCAATCTCAATAAACGAAACATCAACATCATTGGCCTTCATAGCTTTAACGATATCTTTGGATTGATAAGAAGGATACAGCCAATCAGATGTAAAAGTGATTATTAAAAACTTGGTGTTCACCTTCTTAAATGCCCCTACCAAGTCAGTATCTTCTGAAAGGTCAAAATAATCCAGCGCCTTAGATAAATACAAATAACTATTCGCATCAAAACGCTGTACAAAGCTAGCACCCCGATATTTTAAATATGATTCGACTTCAAAATCATGAGAAAAATCATAGCCAACCTTTTCCTTGCCCTGCAATTTACGGCCGAATTTTTCTTCCATCGAACGTTCGGACATATAAGTAATATGTCCAATCATGCGAGAGACAGACATGCCTTGTGCTGGTAATTCACGGCCGTAATAATCGCCCTTGTTCCAATTAGGATCGGACATGATCGCTTGACGTGCTACTTCATGCAAGGCGATTTGTTGAGCTGTATGCTTGTAATTAGTCGCGATTAAAATTGCTGATTGAAGCGTGTCGGGAAAACGCACTGACCACTCCAGCGCCATCAATCCTCCCATAGAGCCGCCTGCCGCAGCTAATAATTTTTTAATCCCTAAATGATCTATTAAATGTTTCTGGGAAACCACCATATCTTCAATGGTGATGACCGGAAAATTTAAACCATAAGGTTTGCCAGTCGCTGCATTGATTGAAGACGGTCCGGTCGATCCTTTACATCCGCCCAAAACATTGGCACAGATGATTAAATATTTATCCGTATCAAAAGCACGACCTGCCCCTATCATAGGGTCCCACCAACCTGGATTCTTGGCGTCTTTATGCAAACCCGCGGCATGAGCGTCACCGGTCAAGGCATGAAAAATCAAAATAGCATTGCTCTTATCAGCGTTTAACTTGCCATAAGTTTCGTAAGCCAAGGTCACAGGACCTAATTTGACGCCGCTTTTTAAAACCAGCTCATTAGGCGCTTGGGCAAATGTAAAATATTGGGTTTCAACAAATTGGGAGTTACTCATGTTTTAAGCGTAGTGAAACATGGCTTCGATGGTCTTTAGCGCTCGCAGGCGTGTGGGCTCATCTAAAATGACACGGTCCTTAGGGTACGGGTTTTTAAGAGCTCGTAAAATATCTTCGAGTGTGTTGGACTTCATAAATTTGCACATGGTGCAAGAACCGACTAATTGCTTCTCTGGAAACTCTGACTGCAGACGGGCAGAAAGCCCACATTCCGTCAGCATCAAAAATTGCTTGGAGCTGGTTTCTTTCATAAACCCAAGCATTTGTTCAGTACTGCCGACAAAATCAGAGTTATCGATAATGGCAGCGTTACATTCAGGATGGCTGACAATTTTAGCATCAGGATACTCGAGCTTTACTTTAAGAATATCGTCTATGCCATAATCTTCATGAACATAACAGGTGCCGGTATAAAATTTAATATCCTTTTTGATCCCTTGACGCTCCATATAATTCTTCAAATTCTGTCCCATGAATTTATCCGGTAAAAAATAAATTTTGTCATTGGGGATATCCCGGGCTACTTTGTATACATTCGCAGAAGTGACTGTCACATCGCATTCAGCCTTGACCTGGGCAGATGTATTAATATAGCAAATAAACGTATGCTCCGGATACTGACGACGTAAATCCTGTACAGTTTCTGCATTAATGGAATCTGCTAGAGAACAGCCATCTAAGGCAGCTGGAATCAAAACTTCTTTTTCAGGATTAAGAATTTTAGCCGTCTCTCCCATAAACCGCACCGCCACAAAAACAATGGTCGAAGCAGTAGTCGTCAGCGCATCGCGGCTTAATTTATAGGAATCCCCCACAAAATCTGAAACACCATAAATAATTTCCGGGCTAATGTACGAATGCGCCAGGATAACAGCGTTTTTCTCTTCCTTAAGCTCATTAATTTCATTAATAATTGGAACTAATTCCTCACACTTCTTTAAAGAATATTGGCATACAGACGCCCCCAGCTTGATATTCTTAAGCTTTTCGTAGAGTTGTGCGGCTGTAATTTGAGTTTTTAGCATGATTAATAAATATATACCTAATCGCTTAATTTATCAAGGAAAGCATTTCTAAACTGGCAGGCCTTTAAGCGCGTGGGGGGTTGCAGCAATTATACGTACCTTAACCATATCTCCACCCTTATACGGCCCTAGAGGCAGGATAACTAATGCATTGCCGTCTGTGCGGCCAGGCATTTGGTCTTTGTTCTTGGCTTCAGGATATGGTTCAAGCAAAACCGTTAAAGTTTTTCCAATATGCGCCAGGTTCTTCTGATAGGTGATTTCTTTTTGAGTCGCATGCAAGTGCATAATACGTTCGGTTTTAATAGCTTCCGAAATTTCATCCGGGTACTTCTTCGAAGCAACGGTCCCTTGACGCTCAGAATATTTGAAGGTAAAGGCTATATCAAATTGAGCCTTTGTAACAACTCTAATCGTGTCTTCGAACTCGTCATTGGTTTCAGTGGGAAAGCCTACGATGATATCCGTCGATAAAGCAACATCAGGAATTTTAGTACGGATCTTATCCACTAAACTCAAAAATTCTTCATGCGTATAACCTCTATTCATCATATCCAAAATACGGTTATTACCTGCTTGCAATGGCAAATGAATATGTTTGCATATTTTAGGATTAGCAGCCATCAAATCCAGGAAATGATCAGGGTAATCTTTAGGATGCGGCGAGGTAAAACGAATACGCTCAATACCCTCCACCTTGCTCACCTCATCCATCAGATAGGCAAAATCATAATTATCATAATGGTAAGAATTAACATTTTGACCCAAGAGTGTCACTTGCTTAAAGCCTTCGGCGGCAAGGCGACGAACTTCATCCACCACATTCTCGGGGGAACGGCTGCGCTCACGGCCGCGCGTATATGGCACCACACAAAAGGTGCAAAAATTATTACACCCACGCATCACTGCAATCCAGGCATTGACACCACCCTCGGTGCGGCTGGGGTAGACATCTGAATAAGTTTCAAACTCAGACAAGGTGACATCATAAGACTTCTGTCCCTCATCAGAGGCTTCATGGATCAAATGAGGCAGACGCTTATAACTGTCGGGTCCGGCGATAAAATCAATTTTCAGACTTTTATCTTCAAATAATTCCTGCCGTAAATTAGTGGCCATACAACCTAAAATACCAATCATCACCGGAGAATCCTTGCCCCGTGCGTGCCGAATATTATGTACCCTGCCATAAACCTTGCGATGCGCATGCTCACGGATAGCGCAAGTATTAAGCATCACAATATCCGCCTTAAACTCGTCCGTCACAAACTCATAATTCTCTTTCTTAAGAATCGAGCGCACCAGTTCACTGTCGTACTCATTCATCTGACATCCATATGTCTCGAGAAATATTTTTTTCATAATTTATTTGTCTCTTCTAATTTGACGAATTGAGCAATGAACTTTCCAAATATCCATAGATAAAATATCTGTCCTTTAAACGCTTTGTATGCAAAAAAGAAAGGAAGTAAAAAGTAAAATAAAAAAGCGCAGAGTAATATCAATGGTAAACTAATGGGATTATTAAATTTTATAGTCGCATTAATGCACCATAAAAATGGAAAAAGAAGAAAGACTGATAAAAACCAATATATTAAAGCTTGTAAAGAATGAAATTTTATAAAAATATCCTTTCCAAATAATCCTCCTATAGCAAAAAATATTTGCAAACCTCCAGCTGGAATATAACCATAGCAACGACATAACTTGTCCATGGTAGATAAATTGGAATTATTTAGATGATTTACCATATACTGCTAAAAATACCTTTTTCTGTATTATTCCATTGGTAAACCTATTTAACAGAAAAAGATACGTTAACATTTAACATCTTTTTCCACTTCACATACGCTTTTTTGTCGAAGGCTTGTTTCAAATTAAATTGGACGAACTCCAAATAATCATCCATTGAAAGTATTTTTGATTTAAGAGCTTTTTCTTTGATAATAGGCAATTTAAGGTCTTTCATTTTAGAGCCTCCAGAATTTTCTTATATAACTCTTCTGTCCCATATTTAAAGCACATCTCTTTAAACTTCTTAACTTGAATATCGACCTTATTAATTCGTATTAAATTGATGATGTCAGGAAAATCTTTAGTCAAACGAATCTTTGGATTATGTTTTATTGAATGTAATTTTAAGGCAATTAAATGATATAATGATGGAACAATAAAAATTTGTCCAACAATTTTAAGCTTCTCACCTTCACTCATAATTTTCTCAAGCGTATCCTGGTCAACAAACATAAAATCCACATCTAATAGTGACAAACGATTACTTTGAAGCTGGACAAAATTCTCTTGAAGCAGAGCTTTCTTATATCCTGCCTTTTCCAAGAGTCCAACTATTTTATCAAAGTCCCCTCTAGTAATTAAAAAATCTACGTCTGCTGTTTGGCGGGTGACCCGATAATGATTAATGGCAAAACCACCAATTAACACACATGAAGCGCCTTGTTCATGCGTAAAATCAGAAATAAGATGAAAAACTGAACGTTCTTCCATAAAAGCCTTTTTATGTGTAAATCTTCTTCAAAAATTCAAATAACGTCATGTAATACTGCAACCATCGGCCAGCCGTAGGTTTCTAAAAATTTTTATTTTATTTAGATTATTTGATCATATTTATTTCTTACTCACAAAACAAAACACATTCAACTTGTTCCCGTCTAAATCACGAAAGTAGCCGGCATAAAAACCACTGTCGCCTCTAGGGCCGGGCTTGCCTTCGTCTTTGGCGCCTAAGGATATTGCTTTATTATAAAACGAATTAACTGTTTCAGGATTATCGACTTGTAGAGCAACCATGGTGCCGTTGCCGACCGTTGCTGGTTTGCCATCAAAAGGAATAGTGATCCCAATGCCTGGCTTCCCCGGAGAAGATGCATAGGCTGTAAATTGCTCGGTTTCCATAAAACGACCCCCACCGATCTCTTTTAATAGCTCATCATAGAATTTCTCTGCATTTTTCTTATTATTTGTTCCCAGTGTCACGTATCCAATCATATTTTTTCTCCTCTCGATCTTATCGTGCGTATTTAAACTTTTTACTAACACCACCTGGTTTCTTTTTCCAGGGTTTAGCAGTTCCTCTGCCTTTTCTTTTTTCCCAAGCTTTTGCTCCTGCAGGTTGCGATAATTTCTTAGCATCCTCGCGAACCTTCCGGCGAGGCTTAGCATCTTCTTCAAATTTCTTAAAAGTTTTAGGCTTAACTTCCTTTTCAGGAATCGTTGGCGCATCATAATCAACAGATGTTTTAGTTTTGGCCTCTAAACGCAGCCGTTTAATTTCCTTATAATCTTTCTTAGGTTTAACGGGTTTGGGGCGTTGAGCGCTCACATTCAATGGCCTGCCCATGAACTCTTTATCTTGTAAAGCGGCGATGGCTGCCTGCGCCTGGACTTCATCAGGCATAGTGATAAAACCAAAACCCCGCGAATTCTTACCGGATTTTTTCTTGATACTTACAGCAGAAACAAGGCCAAAAGCCTCAAAAATACCTTTAACGTCATTCTCCGTTACTGAAAATGATAAATTACCCACGAATATATTCATCTTAGATTTTTCCTTTATAATTAAGCGTCTTTGCCGGAAATCAATCTCCGGAAATTTTTAAGGCTGTAGAATGGCGTTTGTACAGCCAATTGATTAATGAGGGAAACCGGGACTGAACCAGCAGGATCAGTATGCTGCTGAAAATCAATTTCTGTTTGAGTTTGGGATAGAGCTTTAAAACACCATATTGACTTAATGGAATTTACACGTACCATACCTTTAACAAGCGGAAGCCTGTCAGGAAGAGCTGTTAAAGAATAACTGATTGTTCCGTTAACAGGATCTTCAGATCGGGTACGTCTAAAGACAAAATCCCTGGGAGCAACCGGCCAAGGCAAATGTAATATTAAATAAATAATTTTCTGCTTAGGACTTTCATTTTCAACAAGCTCTGAACGAACACATTGAAAATACCAACGGCGTATCTGTTTCTCATCTTCAAAAAAAGCTATTACCTTAGATATGGGAGCATCCACGATAACATTGGCCTTATACTCAAGAATTGGTGAACCTGCAAACTTACGGGTATAAACAGGAATCCCGTCCTGATTCTTTCTTAATAGCCAGGGACTCTGCTCAGCGCTAAGAAGACTGGTAAAGCAGAAACTAAATAAAAATAAAACGGTAATAAATATTTTCATTCGTCTTAACCTTATTATTCCCAAAATTTAAAGAAGACCGATTATACAATCATTAAGGATTAAAAGCAATCTAACATCCTACCTGCTCGACTTCACCTACTTGGATCATCGGCTCCACATCTGTATAAATAGGTATATTATCAACCACCTCTGATCCGACCGCAGCAAAACATTCTTGAAAATCTGCCAGCTTGTCAAAATAAAGATAACCTATGGCAAAAAATGGAGATGCCCCGCCACCAGGTTTTTCAACGCCACGATCAACTTCTATTTTTTTTAACCCAAAAGGAGTAAATTTTTTCTCAACCAAGGCTAAATGAGTATGAATATAATAATCTATATCAAATCTTTTCCCTTCCTGGCGGGGATATGCAGCAGCTATTCTAATCATCAGTTAACCTCCATTAATTTTGACCTTAAAAACTAATTTTTTAACCTGCCCCTTATACCCCTCAAACAAACACGACGGCCGGTGCGGTTGATTAGGATAAAAAACCGCGAACTCACCTGCTTGAACAATCAAATCTGTCGTTGCGGCAGAAGTTTTAAAAAAATGATAATCACCTTTGGAGTCATAATCTGTCAATGGAGTCAAATCTTTCATGCGCGCAGTTTGCATTATTTCTGTTCCGTTAACGACATACTGCACATCCGCGTAGATGCGATGTATTTCAAAACGATTCTCTATAGCAGGCTTAGGAACATAACTCATGATCCGTACAAATAATTCCCGCCCTTCAATCTCCATTTCACCATCCGGCAAATTGATACAATCGTGTTCGGCGATGAACTTCAAAATAGCGTCGGCCTTTGGTACTGCATAACGTTTTAAATGATCAAGGCTGTCTGTAATCATACGGCTCCCTGAAAAGTTTTACGATGAATGATAGAAGTCCCGTGCTCTTTGATGGCTAAACGATGAGCCTCGGTGGGATAGCCCTTATGTTGGGCGAATCCATATTGGGGGAAAACTTTATCATAAACACCTAAAATACGGTCACGATAAACCTTGGCTATGATGGACGCGCAGGCAATGGATAAAGATTTACCATCACCGCCTATAATGGTCTGATACTGATAAGGCAAATGGGACCTAAACATATTGCCGTCAATTAAAAGCACTGTCTGACGCTGGAAAGTTGCTTGCGAAGTAATTTCATGCGGCATGCGGTGGATTAATTCTTTTATAGCGATTTCCATAGCCAAATGCGAAGCATTCAGGATATTCACCATATCGATAACATTCTCGCCGATCATACCAATACCGACATAGGCTTTTTCAAAAATTTCGTGAAAAGCCGTCTCACGCGCCTTGGCCGACATTTTCTTTGAATCATTAATGGAATTCTTAAAATCTGATTGCCTCAAACACACGGCTGCTGCCACCACAGGCCCGGCCAGAGGCCCTCGGCCCACCTCGTCGACCCCTAAAACAAAACGCAAGCCTTTATTTTGGGCTTGCGTTTCATAATGGAGCATATCTGCTCTAGACAACATTATTATGCTTTAACAGTTTGATCAACTTGTACGCGGGCTTTTTTGCCTAAACGATCACGCAGGTAATATAATTTTGAACGCTTGATAACACCTTTGGAAACGATTTCAATTTTGTCGATCACCGGAGAATTAACCGGGAAGGTACGCTCAACACCTTCACCAAAAGATATTTTACGGACGGTAAAAGCAGCTCCTAATCCAACGCCAGTTTTCTTGATAACTGTTCCTTCAAAAGGATGGATACGGATTTTATCGGCTTCTTTAACCTTAATTTTCATTTTTACAGTATCACCAACATCAAATACGGGAATATCTTTACGTATATTTTGCGCACTGACTGAAGCTATTTTCTCAAGACTCGTTGCCATCATTTGAAGCTCCTTTATTTTTCTTCTCTAACAAATCGGGCCGGACCTTCTTGGTCTTGGTCAAAGCTTGCGATTTCCGCCATATTTCTATGGTTTTATGATTGCCAGATAATAACACAGGCGGTACTTTTTTACCACGAAAATTTGCTGGCCGGGTATATTGCGGCCCCTCTAACAAATTACCCTCAAAAGACTCTGAAACTAATGATTCTTTCTTGCCTAGAACCCCCGGGATCAAACGTGTTACAGCATCCGTGATAAGCATGGCTGGTAATTCTCCCCCGGTCAGGACATAATCCCCAACAGAGATCTCTTCATCAACCAAATGCTCACGCACGCGTTCGTCGATCCCTTCGTAATGGCCACAGATAATAATCAAATTTTTGAGCCTAGTCAAGCGTTTCGCATGATTTTGTGAAAATGGCTTACCTGCTGGAGAAGTGTAAATGACATGCACCTTACGCCTGCCCTTGATCGCTTTAATCGCATCAAATAAAGGCTGCGGCATCATAAGCATTCCAGGACCGCCGCCAAAAGGACGGTCATCAACCTTACGATGCTTTTTATCATCGGCATAATCACGCAAGTCATGTATATGAATCGCGACCTTCTTTTTCTCCTGAGCCCGTTTAAGAATAGACTCATTCAAAATCGGCGCGAACATGTCTGGGAATATAGTAATAATGTCAAAACGTAGCATTCAAACCCCACACTGTCATTCCCGCGAAAGCGGGAATCCAGTTATAAAGTATCCAACAGCTCCGAATTATAATTCGTCAAAAACTCTTTTTGAAACTGCGCATAATTATCCGCTTCAATGGCCGCTCGAATACGCCCCATCAGTTTAATATAAAAATGTAAATTATGATAGCTCATCAGGCGAACACCGGTGATTTCATTCATTTTAAGCAAGTGGCGAATATAGCAGCGGGTATAATTCTTGCAAACACTGCAATCACAAGTTTCATCAATAGGCCGCAGGTCTTTAATAAATTCATGATTTAAAATATTTAATTTACCCTTATTACTAAAAGCACTCCCATGCCGTCCATATCGCGTTGGGATTGAGCAGTCAAACATGTCTATGCCAAGTCCAACTGCTTTAACAATTTGATCAGGAAGACCAATGCCCATAAAATAACGAGGCTTATCTTTAGGTAAAAAAGGAATAACCCAGTTTAACGCTTCAAACATTTCTTTGACAGACTCGCCAACGCTGACCCCTCCTATAGCATAGGCATCAAAATCTATTTGTAACAATTCTTCTGCCGATTGACGACGCAAATCCTCATAGGTGGCACCCTGGACAATGGCAAATAAACGCTGGCCACGCTCATGCATCCCTGTGCTATGAAAATGCTCTTTGCAGCGTTTCGCCCACTGGGTCGTGCGCTTCAAACCACGCAAAGCTTTTTTACGGTCACAAGGATGCGGTGAACATTCATCCAAAGGCATCACCATATCAGAACCCAAAACACGCTGAATATCCATGACTTTCTCAGGAGTAAAAAAGTGTGAACTCCCATCGATATGCGACTGAAATTTAACACCTTCATCAGTGATCTTGCGAAATTTAGTCAAAGAAAAAGCCTGATATCCTCCGCTATCGGTCAAAATAGGCTTGTCCCAATTCATGAACTTATGTAAGCCACCGGCGTGTTCCATAACTTCCAAACCCGGCCGGAGATACAAATGATAGGTATTAGAAAGGACTACTTGCGACTGCATATCCAGAAGATCAACACCTGACATGGTCTTAACCGTCCCCGTCGTTGCCACCGGCATAAAAAAGGGCGACTCAATAGAACCACGCATGGTCGTAACCACACCCCTTCGGGCGGCAGTCAAATTATCTTGATGGATTAATTTAAACATGGGGGATACTTTACTTGCAATGAATACCTGCGTCAAGAATTAATCACTGATGCCCAAAAATACTCTTAAATTTCTCATCGGTCGGATATTAATAATGATTGGCACAAAACCCGGGGCGTTTTGCAATTGGGCAAGTTGAGCTTTGTCTAAATGAAATTTAATGCCTTCACCAGCACTTTGGGTTTGTAGAATATTATTGGCAGGAGTTAAATCGATACCACCATTAAGCATGGCTTGATCTTTCATAACAGCCCCAGGATCAATAACAACATATTGTCCCTCATAAACACCAATATTATCACTGGTATCTTCACCAGGTTTAAGTTTATAGCCCTGAGTTTTAAGTTCGGCATTTAATACCTCTCTCGCTCTACTTAATTCTTCAGAAGAAACTTTTGAAACCAATGGCAATTTCTCAATCATATATTCTCCAATAAATTTTGTTTCAACTGGCTGCAACAGACCCTTTATATTGAGTCTAGGTTGATTTCCACGCTCGATCCGTAATGCAAATCCATCAGGAGACTCAAGAACAAAAGCAGAAAGCCCTGCCCCCAAGAATTTACTTCCAGAAGGAATTGCAGCAAAAAGATCATCCATATTTGTTCTCGGTTGAAAATCAAAATCTATACCCGGGTCTAAATAGGCATACGGCCCTTCATACCCATGTTTTGCTCCCCACATTTCTAAAAAATCTTCTGCATGCCTTTTAGCCGTAAGGTCCTCTTGGCTTCTGGGATTTTGTCCTTGAATAATTAAAGATGATAATAGACTAACCGCATATTTAATATTCTTTTGAGAAATCTCATCAGATGTCATAGACTCATCTTTCTTCTTAGATGAAAAAGTGAGCATATTCTTTAATCTACTCCCAAGAGCACTCATTAAAGCAAATATTCTTACTTTGGAAACCCCTGTTAACGCAGAGCCTTGCTTATCGCTTGAAGCTGTCGCAGGCTGGGCAACAATCCCGATTCGAACTTCGACACGGCCATCGCCTAAATCTGTTTCTTGTTCAACAATAAAACCTTTTTCTTCTAAACGTTTTTGTTTCTTCCTGGATATCTCTCTTGAATCTCCCGGCATTGCTCTAAAAAGACGAAAACTGCCATTTTCGTTATTGGTTGCTTGAAAAACTACTGGTATATAATGACCATATTTCTGCTGAAACATCTCTTCTGTACTACGGATATTCTCAAACAATTTATTTAAAACTCTTCCCCCTGCTATTGAATTCTTTTTTAAAGCAGCAAGATCTGAAATATAAATTATTTCCTGACCATCATGGTCAACCCCAACATAGGCAATTGCATAGCCTAAAAGTTTACCGTCTTCAAAATACCCTAAACTCAAATTCTTTCTTCGTTCCCCTTTGATGGCCTCATTATAGGTAGCTGCAATCATCTCCATTTCAAGCCCAGCCAAGTGATTCTTAAAAGTACTATCTTTAAAAGCCTGGTTCTCAATATAAGCAACCTCTAAGGTGTCCTCATAACTTAAAGGATGAATACCATTAATGTTTTCTTCTGTCACTTGCTCTACATTATTAAAAGGAAGCGGTAGAATACCAACTTTTTCACCAGTTTTGTCCGAATACCCCACTGGTGCTTGCATCACATAGTAATTGTCTTGCCGGTCTAAATCTGTCATAAAATCAGCATAACCAAAACCTACATTAATTTGTTCTGTATTAATCCGACGACCTCTTAAAGTTTCTGGGTTATGTTTTAAATATTCTGCAAAAAATTTAGCATACGCCGCCTTGACCAAATCATTGAAATCCATACTCCCGCTTTTGCCAATAATCTCATTGGGAGCTCCTTCGACATTGTCGGCTGAGATATAGGCATCATTTGAAATTTGAGAAATGAAATCAACCCCCAAAAGCTCTTGCATATTTAGCGTTTCTATACTCCCTGTCACCAAGGCCTGTTGAACAGCATTAACAAACTCAGAGACAAGAACCGGAATTTTCCGATCGAGAGTAAGAACGCTGGTTGCTAATATCCTGTCCCTGACGACACCATCCTCTCCTGTAACCTTCTTTGATAAAGCCAAAAAAGCTGTATTTGGATTAAACAGATATACGTTATTCTTTCCCGTACCAAAATACATGCAGCTAGGCGCTTCACTGCCCGTCATGACTGCTTGAGGATCTGATTTAGGTATAATGCGTACTTTATAGGTCAAAAGCTGCAAATTATTGTCCCTCAAAGATGTGACGGTAAATCGAAAAGCATTCATCTGATCGACAATTCCAAGAAAAGGAACACTTTCTCCCTCTAATAATTGAAGAATATGACCCACAGAGAGGGTCACCCTCTCTTCAGTCCTATTCAAACCTTCTGCCTGTCGTTTTTGTTCAAGTTGCCCTAAGGCCTTCTTTAAATAAACATGGGTCGCTTCTCTAACTTCATTTTCTGAAGCATACCGGTTATCAAGGATATATCTCAATAATTTCCCCCCTTGCAATTTCTGCAATTGCGGGTCTAAATCAGCAATATTTAGTTCCATTTCAAATGGCTGGATGACTTGAAAACGGTTTAAATGCCCTAAAACCAATCCATCTACAAGTTCCCGGGCAGTTAGATCAATATGATCAAATTCCAAAAGGCGACTAGGTTTTTTTGCACTATGCAAGGCTTCTGGTGTATGCACATCTCCGATCCCAAGAAATTCTTCAGGTTCTAATATCATCTGTTTAAGAGCATCGAAATCCCGCATGGCGGAATGCAAAATAAGATAACGGTAATAATTATACAACTTTACCCCATCCTCTCCCTGATGCAAATAGCTCGAAATAGTCTCCAGAATATCCTGATGCTTCATGATATTAACCAAAACTCTTAACCGTTGAAATTGTTTCCAACTATCAAGATATTTTCCCTCTTCAATTAGCTGTTGACGTAATTCTAAAAATAAGGGATCTTTGACATCACTTTCCAATAAAACCTGTTTCCAATTTTCTCCTTGTGTTCCCAGCGAATTAAGGAGATCAATAACATACCCAAGCACTTGATGGCTTATCGCACCGTTGGAATCAACCCCTTTATCACGCGCTACCTGGCCAAAAACATTATCCCAAAACTTCTTTTTTTCATGCTCGTTATCTAAAGTGTCAACAAATGCCGATACTTTCGATATAATAGGCTGATGATTATCATCTAAAAGCATGCTATCCAGCGTTCTTGTTTCATCAGAAGAATCAACAAAGGCGAGAAGCTGTTTCCAAGAAATGACCTTTAAGCTAGCTTCTATAGCTTCAGGCACATTGTGCCGAATGGTGGCATCATTAGAACAGGGATGTTGATATAATTTTATTAAATTATTCATCAAATCAATTGAAAATCGCGTAATGGGGTATGACATCAGAGATTGCGTATCAGGAAACAAGAATGCAATAGCTGCTAGAAAATAATGGCCATTATTTTTGACCAGAGGAAGGGCATTAAAAACATTTTCAAAGATGTCAGAGGGCGCGCGCTCTTTGAAATATGTAGCCGCGCTTAATACCTTTACAAAGTCTACACCAGAATTCTTGATGATCTCCACAGTTTTAGCCCAATATTTATCCTTCTCTTCAGCAGTCATTACTGCCTGTAATTGATCAACAGCTTCCAAGACCTCAGGCGTACTCTCCTTTGCTGACTTTGCGATTTCAATCAGATCGTTCCACTTGATTTTTAGAATATCAGCTTCATGGGAATGCATTATCTTAACAATAGCTCCCATGACTTTCTCCGTTTTGTCTCCGACAACATCTGCCACACCAACCAAATCCAACCCCTTTTGTTTTAATTTCTCAGGGCTGTCCAACACCAATATTTCTTTCAACTCAAACAAAGTATTTAGAATCTTATCTGCATGCTCAGGATCAGCTTTAACGATATCTTTAATACTAGATAAATAATCACTTAATTTGTTCTTATCCCATAATTTTATAGATTCTATTAAAATTCGGGAAACGCCTCGGGCACCACTACCAGAAGATCTTAATATCTCAAAAACAACCGGCTTGTATTGGCTCCATTCTTCTTGGCCCAACTGGCTTCTTAATTCTAATAATTCAGACAATATCTCCAATAGCTCATCTTCAATCGGTTTAATAACAGCATGAATATTTTCCCAATCCTTATGAAATTCTTCTGCTCCCCACAATTTCTTAAATTCACCTATTTTTTCTAAAAATGAATCGGCATACGGCCTCCTTGCCGAAAAGACTTCAACAATGTCATCCCAATAATGATCTAATTCTTCAGATGTAAAATAAATTCTTAGAATACGTAAATTTTTGAGAGCAAATTCTTTTCCTATTGGATGGGCAAATTTATATATATCCCCTATTCCCTTTGCATACCGCTCAAAATTGCCATCGGTGATATATCCAGCTTCTTTAAATTCAAAAAATAGGCCAACAATACTTTCTTTTTCACTAGAACTACGCGCAACTTGTACCATATGTGATAAAGCGACACCGTGCTCTTTTATATTTTCAGGACTTGTCCGCAATCTGTTCAAGGCCTTTACAACGAAGCGAGCATCGTCAGTATTATTTATAGTCTTTATAAGATCACCCAGAACTATTCCCATTTGGTTTAAATTTTCTGTAGTTACAATATCCTTCATTTCTCCTAAAGCTTTAAACACCATATCATCATTATACTTATCCTTTATTTGTATAAGATCCTGGACTATCTGCTTCAAATTATCCATAGTGATGATCCCTTTAAGTTTTATTAAACAATCCATCATTGATCTTCCATGCCCGCTATCAGATAAACCCTCCAAGATGACTGCAACTTCATTGATGTGTTCAAGCGGATAAATTTCTTTTAATGCTCCCAACCCTCTAAACACTACATCGAGACCGCGATTCCTTATCAATATTTTAATAAAAACATCCCAATAGTGTTCTAATTCTTCCTGAGTAAAAGACTCCACTAAATCTTCAAGAGCATATCTCACTTCATAATTACTTATAGAACGCACAGCATAGACTGCCTTTAAATCTAAAGCTCTTTGTTGCAAATTTTCAGGTGTTATAATGTTTTTTATTAGTACTAATGATGAAAATATTTCTTGGGATTTCCTACCAGGATCTTTGATAATCTTGATCAAGGTGCTGATCATCTGATTATAATTATCAGACGTAAACATATCTTTAAATTGAGGTAAAAATGCAAAGAATTCTTTTCTATTTTCATCCTCTGATCTTTGACCAAGCTCTTGAACCTGACCTAATGCCTGGACAATTTGTTTAATATTTTCAGCTGTCACGATCTCTTTAAGTCCAACTAAAGCATTCAAAATATCCCTATTTAAATAATAAGACATTCCTGTTTCTAATTTCTTTACTTCAAGCAATCCTTCTCCTATTTGTTCTATATTTTCTGAAGTGATGATTCCTTTTAAACCAACTAAGGCATTTAAAAAATAAACAAAATTACCATATGACTGTTCAGGTTCAAAATTAGCTATCTTGATACCAATCGTTCTTAAATTGTCAGGAGTTAATATGTCCTTTAACTCGACTAATACAGGTAAGATATAATGGGCGTTATAGCCTGTCTCTTCGATAAGTTCTACAATATCCTCCCAAACCTTATCAAATTCAGCTGGCGTGAATAACCTTTTTAAAAGCTCTATCGTCTCAAAATTTTGACTAAAATAACCACCTTGAACTTTTGAAACTCTTTTAATACCACCCCAATACCGCTGGAATTCATCTGCGTTCCACAAAGACCTTAATTTTATTAAGGCATTAATAAAACTTGCAACTCCTTCATTTGAATGCATATTTGCTCTCGATATTTCTATAATGTCAGGCCAGTATCTTATAATTTCGTCACGGCTAAATGAATCTTTTAAATGAACAAAACTCTTAAAAAGATCTACTGGATGGAATGATCAGGCGGAATAACATCTTTTAAACTGATCAAAGTTTCTAAAACCTCTTTAAAGTAATGAGATGAATTTTCCCTCATAGCCACCACCTCATCTTGCGCTCCTACAGGTAACTGCATTAAAGAAGAACCAAAAACATTTTGAATCAATTCCGGGTAGCTTTCATCAATTTCTATCGCTGTCATAGCAGTATCTAGTTTAGGGACAGGATGAATAAGCTGCTCGATTGTCTTATCATCTGGATGAGTCTCTTCAGCAACAATAACAGCATTATTCAATTGGCCTACTTGCGTCGAGTCTTGATTTGTTTGAAACGCAGCTGCTTTAAGTCCATAATTTGACACGGTCATATGCATATCCAAACCACCCGAAAAATATTTTCTTGGTGTGATCTCTTGAGTTCCAGGATCAGATTCTTCTTTAATATAATTAAAAACACCCTTTTTAAAGGCTCTTAAATACTTCTCGTATATCCTTTCCTTCTCTTTAGGGTCATCTATATTGACACCAGCCACCTTATTTTTATCTGCATAAACTCGCTCTAATATACTGTCTTTAATCTTTTTCTTGTACCAAGTGGCAAGAATTAGACTGTTATATATTTGACGCAAATGAGCGAAATTCTTACCTTCATTGACTTCTTTGGTGAGTTCGGGGATGACGATTTCTCTAACAATTTGGGAGCCAAGGGCGCTTATATTACTTATGTCATTGCGAGAAGTGCTTCTCAACGCAGCCGAAGGCGACGCGGCAATCTCTTTAAAAGATTGCTTCGCTTCGCTCGCAACGACACCATCTGTATGTTTTTCTAACGATAAATAATCCTGTTCCAGCATCACCTTTAATTTACTATCGACCACATAGGCTGTGCCTGCTTTGACATTTTCATAGACAACTGCTTTTTCAGGAACTATCCAAACCTTATTAAATGTATTTACCGGGATATTGGTTGTACCGTATTTTTTGAATGCTTCTTCATAAATACGTTTCCAAAACTTTCTTCCAATCTCGTCTTCTGGATAGATTAAAGATGCTGTTATTTGTTTTAGCATATAGTCTTCTGCTAACAGGTCACGACCCATTTCAGTGAGGCCAAAACTCTGGGGAATAATACGATCTTTTTCGTAGGGTGAGAGATTAACCCATAAATCTTTTTCAGGAATAGTCAAAGAAGCCAAAAAATATTTAATCAATTTGGTTGATTCACTTTTCATATCCGAAAAAGGCGGTTTAGAACCGTCCCCTAAATCCATGATAAATTCAAACTTGAACGGATTATCAGGATGGACTTTGATTCCTTTTAAAATAGGTGGATTAAATTCAGGGCTTAAACGAACCATCACTCCAGGTGCTGGAAGATGGTAATCTTGAGCATAGGATGGCACCGGGCCTATAATACCCGTCATCAAAAAACTCACTAAGATTAAAACTGCTACTGGGGCTCTCATAAGTTTAATCTCTCTACTATAAAGTATAAAACTTAAATAGAGGTTTTGGGGTGAGTTTGAGGCTTTTTGAGAAAACGTTTTCTTGGAAATTTATCGTCGAGGAATGTTACACTTACTATAAATTATATTGAAATTCTCTAAAATTAAGATCAAAGAATCAACATAGCATCACCGTAACTATAAAAACGGTAACGCTCTTTGATGGCTTCTTTATAGGCCTTCATGATTAAATCATACCCGCCAAAAGCGCAGACTAGCATTAACAAGGTGCTATGAGGCAGATGAAAATTAGTTATCAGGGCATCAACGCTTTGAAACTTATAGCCTGGATAAATAAACATACTTGTACTGCCTGTTAAAACTTTGCTATGTGCCACCGATTCCAACACCCGGCAACTTGTTGTACCAACGGCAACGATGGAAGAACGAGATTGCTGCGCTCCGCTCGCAATGACGCGATAAACTGAAGGCTTAATGCTGTAATGTTCGGTATGCATCGGATGAAGGCGAATGTCCTCGCATTCAACAGGCTTAAATGTCCCATAATTAATGTGTAAGGTCAGCTCTAAAAATCTGTTTCCCTGGGCCTTAAGATCGCTGATCTGATTCTTAGTAAAATGCAGACCTGCTGTTGGAGATGCTACTGAACCCGGTGTTTTGGCGTATACGGTTTGATAATCTTGTTTATCACTGGGCGTGTCTGCTCTTTTGATATAGGGCGGCAAAGGAATATGCCCAACTTCTTTAAGATGCCGGATAATATTCTTTTTATTAAAACGCACAACTCTCTTGGTTTTATCAGTGAGAACAGCGCTTATACCTTTAGCAAAATCTATCGTTTCCCCTTCTTTAATCTTTTTTAACGGCCGCAGTAAAACTTCAAATGAATACCCATCCTCTAAATGGTTTAACAGAAAAACTTCCACAGCCCCGCCGGTGGCCCTGTTTCCTAATAAACGAGCCGGGATCACCTTGCTATTATTAACAACCAAGTGGGAGTTAGCGGGTAAATATTTATTTAAATGATTAAAGGTATCGTGACAGATCATGCCTTTGGCACGATTGACAATCAAAAGCCTTGCCTGGTCTCTTTTAGATACAGGTTCTTGAGCAATTAACTCTTCAGGCAATTGATAAAAATAAGATTGTAGCTGAAACTGGATTCCCGCTTTCGCGGGAATGACATTAAAATCATTTGGACGGGATGTCATGATAATCTACTAAAACAGATTGCGGATAATAGTACGCGAGGATTTGCTTATAATTAAATTGCTGACGGGCCATGCCATAAGCACCCCATTGGCACATGCCCACCCCATGCCCCCAGCCTTTGCCGATAATATCCACATAATAACCCTGCATGACAATTTCATAATTATTGCTCATCAGGACATTAGGCCCCATCACATCCCGAAAATCTTTTCCCTTAATAATTAATTCCTCGCCATTCTTTTGGGTAATTTTTAAATGTTCGATACGGTCACTACGGTCACGATCCACGATAGATATATCTTTAATGGCACTGACTTTATACCCATGCAAATTTAATGTATCTTGAATATCATGTAAACGGAAATTTTTCTTCCAATGCATATGCGGAGAATCTTGGCAAAATGAGCATGGCACACCTCGCAGCGGCGGTATATCCGGGGCAGCAGACCATACTTCACGCGCATCCTCAGTCGCACCACCACAGGTCGCGTGAAAATACGCGGGTATGATCTTGCCATCATAGGTCAAGACCTGATTTCTAGTGTAATCAACCGCTAAATCCGTACGATATCGCTCAGAGCTTCTGCCTCCATAAACTTGAGAATAAATATCGTTGGTCACATCATAAGGCTTGCCAACAGGGTTGATAGAATACAAAGCATACGTGCGCGAAGCAACAGCCTGGGCTTTTAATGCTTCCATGGGCCAATGATGTGAAACTTCATGATAAAGAATGCCTTTGATATAATCTTCAACATTGATATCGTTGACGACCGTGATGCGATTGTCAGGTGTGCGGATAAAGGTGACCTGCCCTCTGAACGGGCGCTCATCAATAATTATGGAAGCATCACGGGCAGGTTCAATAATCAAGCGCTTGGATGGATAAACATTTAAACCCACTAAAATACCGTGCTCTAAAAGTCTTACCTTGCTTTGAACAAGATAATTTCCTGTACCGATCACCTTGCCTGAAGACAAATCACGAATGCGATAAAGCCCCTGAATAGCCAAATCTACTTCCCTGGAATCACGTACAATAGCCACACGTACAAGCTCAGGGACCGACGATCTATGATCTATAGCAGCAACGGCAACAGCGATACCTAACGTTGTTGTTAAAATTAAACTTAAAAGGACATTTCTTCTCATTTTTTTCCTAAAAGATACATCACTACACTTACGATGATGCTTAACAAAATACAAGTTGTTAGAGGAAAATAAAAGCTAAAATTTTCCCGTCTGATCATGATATCCCCAGGCAATTTTCCTACACCAGGGATTTTACCTGCGATCGTCATTAACACTCCTACGATGATTAAAATAGCGCCAATGGCAATAATGGATTTCCCTAAATCACTCATACTGTTCTTAGATGATCAACCGCCATTTGAGTTAATTCTCTGCCCCGCGTGGTACGGCGTAAAAAGCCAGACTTTAGAAGATACGGTTCGATCACATCTTCAATGGTATCTGTTTCTTCATTTAAAGTCGCGGCCAAGGCTTCAATACCCACAGGCCCGCCATTGTATTGTGTTTTCATGATCATTAATAAACGCCGGTCTAACTCATCAAGGCCTTGGGTATCAATCCTTAAGGCACGCATCGCCTCATCCACTACTTCTAAATCAATATGATTCTTATTTGAATTAACCTGTGCATAGTCACGGCAGCGGCGCAAAAGGCGGTTAGCGATACGCGGGGTACCGCGGGCCCGCTGGGCCATCGCCTGACAGGCGTCATGATCAATCGCCACATTAAGTTTTCCTGCTGAAGTGGATACGATACGCGCCAGATCATCCGTCCCGTAAAACTCCAAATGGTAAAAAATACCAAAACGGTCCCGTAAAGGAGTGGTCAACAAGCCGCTTCGCGTCGTGGCTCCGATTAACGTAAATGGTTTTAAATTAAAATTAATAGTTTTGGCATAGGGGCCTTTATCGACGATAAAATCAATCTTGAAATTTTCCATGGCAGGATATAAAAACTCTTCCACTGTTTTAGAAAGCCGATGGATTTCATCAATAAATAAAACATCGCCTTTTTCTAAATTGGTCAGGATGCCAATAAAATCTCCGGCACGGTCAATGGCCGGGCCTGAAGTGACAGTAATGCGTGTATTCATTTCATTGGCAATGATATGCGCCAAGGATGTTTTCCCAAGACCCGGCGGCCCTGAAAAAAGGGTATGTTCTAAAGGTTCTCCCCGCTTTTGAGCAGCAGCGATCGCAACCCGCAAACCTTTGACGAGATCCGGCTGACCTACAAAATCAGTCAATCGCTCAGGACGCAAAGATAAACTAATGACCTGATCTTCTTCGCTTTCCTGATTTAAAACAAGCCTTTTGATCTCCTCATCCATTACTATCCTCTGCAGCGGAAGGTGTTTCGTTGGCGGTATTGCGCACAATTTCAATGTCTTCAAATTGACGGTGCTGCACAATGATAATTTCTTTTTGGCGGGTCAGTTCCAAAACAGCGACAAAGGTGCACACAACTTCTTGCTTGCTCGTTGAACGACGGAAAAGATCCATGATCGATATGCGCGGAGACTCCATTAAAAGATGCAACAAGCTATGGATCTTGCCTTCAATAGTAAATTCTTCTTGAGACACCTGATAATCTTTTTTATCAGGAACATGTTTTAATGCTTCGGACAAAGCATTAATTAGATCAAAAAGAGTGGCTTCAAATAATACTTCTTCGGAATCTGCTTTTATTTCATTAAGTTTTTCTTCATCAACCAGGCGGCCGAATAAATTCTGACGGAAAAATTCTTTTGTTTTAAGCCCTTCAGCAACAATTTTGAATTGCTCATATTCTTTAAGGCGGTCCACTAATTCCTGACGAGGATCAATTGCTTCAGGGCCAGCCAAAGGATCTGGGGGCAAAAGCATCCTGGATTTGATTTGCATCAAAGATGCTGCCATGACCAAAAAGTCCCCCACCACATCCAAATCCAGCAGCTTCATCATTTCAATATATTCCATATACTGGTCTGTAATAATAGCAATGGGGATATCACAAATATCAATATCATTTTTCTTGATCAAATACAGCAAAAGATCAAGCGGGCCTTCAAATTTCTCTAAGTGGATTTTATAGTTCATATTAATATACTGCCTCGCGAACTTCTGCCATGGTTTGTTGAGCTATCACACGCGCTTTTTTAGCACCTTCTTTGAGTATATCTTCAATCCGGTCTTTGTCTTTTTCCAATTGAACTCTTTTTCCCCTGATAGGAGCAAGATGCTTATTGATATGCACACTCAAATTCTTTTTACAATCAACACAACCTTTAAGCGCTTGGGAACACCATTCATGGGCAGCTGGAGCTTCTTGAGGGGCAAAAACCTGATAATAACTATACACATTGCATTCCTCGGGATGTCCTGGGTCTGTCTTGCGTAAACGTTTGGGATCTGTGATCATCGATACTACTTTAGTATCTACTTCTTTTTCAGTGTCCGACAAATTGATGGTGTTGCCGTAACTTTTAGACATCTTGCGGTTATCAAGCCCTAAAAGTCTTGGTGTTTCCGTTAAAATAGCACGGCAATCATTAAATACTTCTTTTTTATAGATCGAATTAAAACGCCGGCCAATTTCACGGCATAATTCCAGATGGGGAAGTTGATCTTCTCCGATGGGAACCGCATCAGCTTTATACAAAAGGATGTCTGCGGCCTGCAAAACAGGATAACCTAGAAACGCATAGGTCTGCAGGTCTCGAGTTGTTATTTCTCTTAACTGTTCTTTGTAGGTTGGATTTCGCTCAAGCCAGCCTAAAGGCGTCAGGCAGGATAAAAACATCTGTAATTCCAGATGCTCAGGCACATCAGATTGCCGGTAAAGAATAGATTTATCAGGATCAATGCCGCAGGAGATCCAATCGATGACCATATCGATCCCATAACTGCGGAGTTCTTTACTGTTTTCGTACTCCCCCATCAGGGCATGCCAGTCAGCAATGCTAAAAATACACTGGTAATTGTCCTGCAGGGCAACCCAATTTTTAAGGGCGCCGAGCAAATGACCAAGGTGCAGCTTGCCCGTCGGGCGCATGGCTGAAAAGACTTTTTTTGTCATACTCTTTGGCTTTAAAGCTTGCGAGCGATTGACTCAATATCGTATGCTTCAATGATGTCACCTACGGCTACGGTATCAAAATGAGAAACAGTGATCCCGCATTCAAAACCTTCGGTAACTTCTTTAACGTCATCTTTAAAACGTTTCAATGTACTGATATGCCCGGTATGAACAACCTCGCCGTTGCGTAAAACTTCAGCCTGAATTTTATTACGTATCTTGCCTTTTTGAACATAACAACCGGCAACAATCCCCTTGCTGGTCAATTTAAACACATTGCGCACTTCCACACGTCCCACAAAATGACGCTTGAGTTTGGGGGCCAAAAGACCTTCCAGAGACTTTCTTAATTCTTCAACGGCATCATAGATGATACGATACTCACGCACATCTACGGGATTCTTCTCTAATTCTTGACGAGCCTTGGTGTCAATAGCCACTTGAAAAGCGATGATAATAGCATTCGATGCATGAGCTAAGACCACGTCAGAAGCATTAACATCACCAACCGCCGCATGGATGAACCGCAGCTTAACTTCATCCGAAGGTATCTTCCCAAGAGATTCTTTAAGCGCTTCCAGGGAACCTTGCACATCTGATTTGATCACGACCCGCAATTCCTTGATCTCACCTTGCTGAATCTGAGAATAAAGCTCTTCCAAAGAAACCTTGGCAGTACCTGAAAGCTTTTCATTCTTTATTTTTTCCTGGCGATTTTCAGCAATTTCCTTGGCCCGCTTGTCACTTTCCACGGCATAAAAAATCTCGCCTGCTGAAGCCACTTCTGAAAGGCCTAAAATTTCTACCGGCATCGACGGACCAGCCTCTTTGATCGGACGGCCATGATCATCAAACAAGGCCTTAACACGACCATGCAAAGGACCAATAACAATGGCATCCCCTTCACGCAAGGTTCCACTTTGTACGATCAAGGATGCAATAGCACCTTTGCCTTTGCTCATATGTGCTTCAATGACGATACCCAATGCTTTTTTATTCGGATTGGCGCGTAATTCTAAAACTTCTGCTTCCAATAAAATACGCTCCAATAGGCTGTCAATCCCATCTCCTGTGAGAGCTGAAACACCAACGACACCTACTTTTCCACCCCAATCTTCAGACGCCAAATCAAGTTCAGCCAATTGCTTTTTAACCCTGTCAGGGTTGGCAGACTTCTTATCAATTTTGTTCAACGCCACAACGATCGGCACATTAGCAGCACGGGCATGGGCGATCGCTTCCTGCGTCTGAGGCATAACCCCGTCGTCAGCAGCCACCACCAATACCACTATATCTGTAATGTGCGCACCACGGGCACGCATGGCTGTAAAAGCTTCATGGCCCGGAGTATCCAAAAATGTAATGTATCCGGTGGATGATTTGACGGAATAAGCCCCAATATGCTGGGTGATCCCGCCATGTTCACTATCAGCCACCTTGGCCGAACGGATACGGTCAAGCAGGGAAGTTTTTCCATGGTCAACATGGCCCATAAAGGTAACGACCGGAGCGCGCGGCTTTAAAGAAGCAGGATCATCTTTTTGCTGCTGATGCACATCGATAAGTTCTTCTTCCTGGGTTTTACTTTTAATGACATTAAAACCAAAAGAATTCGCTATTTTACCGACTAACTCTTCACCTAAATTCTGATTAATATTAGCAAAGACACCCATATTCAAAAGTTTCTTTAAGACTACATTCATCTTCTGATTGATACGAACAGCAAAATCTTTGACGCTGATAGGAATAGGCAATTCAATGTCTACCAGCGGACCTGCGGGTTGATTTTCAGGAACAACCGCTCCCGCAATAGAAGCAGAAGGTTTATGGTCACGACCACGCCAGGCACCTGCCGCATCTTCGTGGCGTTTGCGTTTTTTAGCTAAAGGTTTGACCGCGATAAAAGGCTCATTGTAATGAGCTTTTTTCTTAATTGGATCTATGGGTAGAATTTCTTTAGGAATGTCTATCTTGGTTACATCAATAACAGGAACCGCAGGCTTAGCTGGTACTTCTACCTTAGGAACTTCAGGCTTAGGAGTTTCCGTTTTTGTTAAGACTGGTTTAGGGATATCCACAACTGGAGACGGATGCGGCATTGCAACCTGAGACTTTACTGGCTCAATATTGACATGTACTGGTATCGGTTTGGTGACAAGCGGCAACTCTACAACATCTGCTTTTTTCAGATCTATTTTCTTAGGCTGCGGTTCATCATCATCTTCAAGCGCTGTTTTCTTTCTGGCAGGAGCTGGCTTTGATTTTTTAACCTTAGGCTTTTCAGCAGTTGTGCTGGCCGTCGATTTAGCTTTTTTAACTGATTTCTTGGGAGCCTCAGGCTCATCAACCACTTTTTGGCCTATCCCCTCATCAGCCAGAGCATCACGTAAAATCATTTCAACGACAGCGGTCAATTCACCTCCGTCTTTAGAACGTAATTTTAATGAATGGATTTTATCGTTAATATATGTTTCTGTTATTTTCAGCTCTTTGGCTAAATCTGCAATGCGCATATTATTCCTGTTCCTCTTCTTCTTTAGAATCCTCGTCGGACGGTATAGCATCCGGTGTAGAAACACTGGTGACTGTTTCCTTCGGATCAGAGGTCTTTTGTTTTTCTTCCCATTGTTTGGCGGAATAAATATCCAGTTCCCAGCCGACTAATTTACTGGCCAAACGCACATTCTGGCCGTATTTACCGATGGCTAAAGACAATTGATCTTCATCCACAATAATGTTAACCCGCTTTTCATCAGCAATCAACTGCATCTGTGAAATTTCAGCCGGGGACAAAGCTGCTTGAATATATTCTTTAATGTCTTCGGAATGACGCACGATATCAATTTTCTCACCATGCAGTTCAGTGACGATATTCTTAACACGGCTGCCGCGCATACCCACGCAAGCGCCGACACAATCAATCTTTTCATCTTTGGAGTAAACCGCAATTTTAGTACGCTCACCAGCATCACGGGCAATGGCTTTAACTTCGATAATACCTTCATAAATTTCAGGCACTTCTAATTCAAAAAGACGCTTAACAAAATTCGGATGTGCCCGTGAAAGAATGATTTGGGGCCCGCGATTTTCCCGGCGGACTTCCAGTACATACGCCCTGATCCTCTCACCCTGACGGAACTCTTCCTTATTGCTCTGTTCGCTTTTAGGCACCAAGGCTTCAGATTTTCCTAAATCCACCACAATATTACCGCGCTCAAATCTATAAACACTGCCGCTGATGATCTGTCCGATGCGGGCATTATATTCACTAAAGACAACATCTTTTTCCGCTTCCCTGATTTTTTGAATAACCACTTGTTTCGCGGTTTGGGCAGCAATACGGCCGAATTCACTGGAATGGATTTCTTCATCCCCAGACCAAGCCTTGATCTTTCCGGTTTTACGGTCCAAGCTCACCTTGACATCTACTTCTTTATCAACAGACCATATTTTCTTTGCTGCAGAAGCCACCGCAGCTTCAACGGCCGCAATCAAGGTCTCTTTATCAATACCTTTGTCCCGTTCTAATTGTTCTAAAATCACCATCAATTCACTATCCATACTAACCATCTCCTAATTTTTCTACTTCTGTTATATAACCAACGTACCTTTAATAATCGATGACAAAGGTATACTCAACTGCTTCTTGCCCGAGGCCTCAATTGTCAAAGTTGACTCTCCAACCTCAGACAATACCCCTTGTATTTCTTTTTTTCCAAGAATAGGTTCATTAAGCCAAAAATAAAGTTCTTGAGCTTTGACACGCATAAAATCACGACGCGTGACCAGCGACCTATCCAAGCCCGGCGAAGATAATTCCAGGGAGAAAATTTCAGGAGGCAAAAGATTTTCCTGCTCAATCGCGGCTACCAAAGACTTGTTCAGTATAGCACACTCCCTTATAGTAATACCACCAGAAGGTTTATCCGCTGTAATTTCAATGTGAACGTCATTTTTATGCCCGCCGACCTTTAATTCAATCAATTCAGCACCCTTAGCCTCAAAAACATTTTGGGCCAACGATTCGATTTTCAAATGGATTTCCTCTAGTGTCAAGCTTGCCATAACTTTAAAATCTCTTCTTTAGCTTTATCTTTGTCGACGATTATCACCTGGCCAGTACGGCGGATTTTAATTTCCACCTGATTATTAGCCAAGGCGCGTTTACCAATAATAATGCGCAAAGGAATGCCGATTAGATCCGCGTCATTAAATTTCCGTCCGGCACTTTCATCACGGTCATCTAAAAGAACATCCAAACCTGACGCCGTAAGCTCCTGGTCATAGTGTTTGGCCAAATTCATGGCAACTTCATCAGTAGCCTGCACCGGTAAAATTTCCACATCAAAAGGTGCCACTTCCTTGGGCCACATAATACCTCCAGCATCATTATTGACTTCGATGATAGCGGCAATTAAACGACTAACACCTATGCCATAACAACCCATGATCATAGGTTTTTGCTCTCCTTTTTCATCTAAAAAAAGAGCCCCCAGACTTTCAGAATATTTTGTACCTAATTGAAAAACATGGCCAAGTTCAATAGCGACCTTACGTTCCCATTGATCACCTTTTGGCGCTTTTCCTTCTTCATCTTTAATTGTCTTCCCGTCGTTCTTATTAACCCAAACAGCATCTTCGCCAATAGGCGCTGCCACCAAAAATTCATGAGAAACACTGCCGCCCATGGCCCCGCTGTCTGCGGCAACCACAATCACATCAAGGCCGCAACGTTTAAAAATTTTTGTATAGGCTTGTAGCTGTAAATCATAATTCTTTTGAAGACCTTCCACATCACGGTCAAAACTATACGCATCCTTCATGATAAATTCACAGGCACGGACAATGCCGAAACGGGTTCGAATCTCATCCCGGAATTTGGTCTGTATTTGATATAACGTGACAGGTAATTGACGGTAACTTTTAATAAATTGCCGGGCTAAATCTGTGATGATCTCTTCATGCGTCGGCCCCAGGCACATACGCTGCCCTTTTTTATTTTCAAAGGTGATCATGACCTCTTTGAGCGTCACATCTCGGCCTGTTTTTTTCCAAATATCGATAGGGTGAAGTGCCGGCATCAATAATTCATGACAACCGATCGCGTTCATCTCTTCACGAATAATACTTTCAACACGGGCCAAGACCTTATAACCCAAAGGTAAATAAGAATACACACCCGACGTCAACATAGAAACAAGCCCCGCGCGCAGGGAAAGCTGATGGCTCACCGCCTCAGTTCCCGTCGGGACTTCTTTTAATGTCGGAATAAAATATTTAGACCAGTACATAAGACTCCTTACACAAAAAACCCTTCAGGTAACTGAATATTACGTTTAACGAACTTATCATAAAAAGACGGCTTTTGTTTATTGACAACCCAATCTCCAACGACTTTTCCATCTGTATCAATCCGCTCCTGCTTAAATGTAAAAATATCTGCCAAAGAACTGGTACCAGCTTCTTTATTACACCGCAAATCCGTAATATTCGCAATCCTGCGTATACCATCCATATAAAGCTCAACATAAACAATCAAATCAATAGAGGTTGCCAACTGCTGTTGAATCTGTTCCCCACTTAAACGGATACCAGACATTAACATCATAGTGATCATACGGTTAAAACATTCCTCTGGCGAATCAGCATGCACGATGGCCAAAGAACCGGAATGGCCTGAAGCAATGGATTGCACCAAATCCAGAATTTCATGGCCGCGCACCTCACCAATGAGAATACGGTCCGGACGCATACGCAAAGAATTAACAAATAAATCGCGGATGGTGACTTCACCCTTGCCTTCCATATTAGCCGGCTTAGCCTGCAGGGAAACCACATGATCCTGCATTAAACGAAGTTCAGAAGTATCCTCTATAGTGATGATACGCTCATGCCCAGGGATATGGCTGGAGAGAACATTAAGCAAGGTCGTCTTACCGCTGCCGGTAGAACCGCAAAAAACAATATTCAATTTAGCTTTAATAGCAGCGACCAAAAAAGCTGTCATTTGTTTATTTAAAGTCTTTTGCCCCATCAGGTCATCAAGAGTCGTCAATTCACGGGAGAATTTCCTGATCGTCATGACAGGCCCCATCAAAGAACAAGGAGGTAAAATAACATTAACACGCGACCCATCATCCATAGAAAAATCCACATACGGGGATGATTCATCGACACGCCGGCTGGAACCGGACGCTGCCAAGATTTTTTGAATGGTGTGCATCAAATTAGCATTATCAGGAAACGTAACATCAGCTTTTTCAATCCGTCCTGCACGTTGAACATAGACTGATTTAGCACCATTAACCATGATTTCAGTGATCGTTTGATCTTCAACCAAGGAACGCAACGGACCCAAACTGACAATGGAGGCTGCCAGTTCCCGGAGAATGGAAAACCGCTCCTCGAGAGTAACTGTTAATTTAGTTTCCTCACAAAGCCTATTAATGGCATTATCCACAAAGGCACGCATCTGATCACCTTGCATAGAATCTTTAACTTCCAGAAAATTAGTTTTGGAAATTAAATAATGATGGATGCGGGCTTTGATTTCATCATGTTCGTAAGTAGGCATAGCTCACCTCGAAGGTTTTTACAGTCCCGTTCCTTTGAATAATTTTACCATTTGATCAATCCACCCAACACGTTCAAAATCAGAATAAAATACAAACAAGGCCAGCATGATGATCAACGTAAACCCTGCCTTAGAGATAAATTGATCGGTTTTCATAGACAAAGCTTTTCCGCGCAATTTTTCCAAGCCGATTAAAAACAAATGCCCGCCATCCAAAGGAATGACCGGCAATAAATTAAAGATCGCCAAAGAAGCACTGATAATTCCTACGATATGCAAAACAAAAGAAAAGCCTATGGTCAAGGCAAACTTGATCACAAAAAACATACCTATAATACCCATGGCTTCTTTGGGTGAGCGCGCACCAATGGCCATTTCATAAAGAGCCCCATAGGTCTTGACGGTGATGTCCCATAACTCTTCACCAGCCTTGACGAATGACTCAAAAAAACCATACCGTGTAATCACAATGTCTTTGGCATTATTAATAGGCATGGGCCCTACACCAATACGCCGTGTTTTGTGCTGACGGCCAAAAATATCTTGATTATCTGTTTCTTCCGGCGTGACAGTAAGGACGATATCATGATGGGCACGCTCGACGGTCAATAATAATTGATTTCCGGTAGAATTAGTGATCGAATCCTGTAATTGAGTCCAATGCGCAATCACCGCACCATTGACCTTCAAAATCCTATCTCCCAATTTTAATCCTGCCTGCTGTGCCGGTGAGTTTACCAATACCTGGCCTATAATGGGAACTACCCTCTTGGATGATAGATCCATGTCCACGAAGCCCATCATAAACACAAACCAAAAACACACATAGGCCAAAATTAAATTCACCACCGGCCCCATTAAAACAATCAACGCCCTCTGCCCGGCTGATTTTGTAAAATACTCGTCGCTGCTACCTAAGCATTTATCACGTTCATCCCCTGCCATTTTGACAAAGCCGCCCAGAGGAATGGCACATAAACAAAATTCAGTACCCTCATGCACCCAACCGAATAATTTTGGTCCAAAACCTAAGGCAAATTGCTCAACCTTCACCCCGCATTTTTTGGCGGTGATAAAATGCCCCCACTCATGCACCAAAATCAAAATGCTCAATATTAACAAAAAAATAATCAGTGACATAATTTCTCCAAAATATTCCGGGCCTCTTGCCGAGCCCAATGATCCGCTTGTAAAATGTCCTGTAACGACGGATTTTTTATTATTTTATGACGTAAAACCACTTTTTCAACAACTTTATAAATACTTAAAAAATCTATCTTTCCATGTAAAAACTTTTCTACAACTTCTTCATCAGCTGCGTTGAGGACTGCAGGTAGCGTTCCTGCCCTTCGAGCTGCTTCAAAGGCCAGCCCCAGACAAGGAAATCTTTTAAGATCAGGCTCTTCAAAATTTAATGACCCGAGCTGTGTTAGATCAAGACGTTTAAGACCCGTTGGTAAACGCTCCGGATACGTCAAGGCATATTGAATAGGCAGACGCATATCCGTTATCCCCAACTGAGCGAGCAGCGATCCATCCGTAAATTCCACCATTGAATGAATGATGGCCTCCGGGTGAACCAACACCTTAATTTGATTATATTCCAAATTGAACAAATGTTTGGCTTCAATAACTTCAAAACCTTTGTTCATCAGCGTCGCTGAATCTACCGTAATTTTAGGTCCCATTTTCCAACGTGGATGCCGTAAAATATCTTTGGGACGCATCCGTTTAAAATCTTTGGATCTCACTTCTCTTAAAGGGCCGCCGGAAGCAGTCAAATGCACTAATACAGGTTTTAACTTTTGACCATCCAGGCATTGAAAAATAGCACTTTGTTCACTGTCTATCGGAATAATACGTGCCTTATGCCGACGGGCCTCGCTCATGATCAAATCACCAGCAATGACCAGGGCTTCTTTATTAGCAGGTGCCACTGTCTTGCCTGCGCGCAGGGCCTCTAAAAACGGCATCAAGGCACTCGTACCCCTCATGGCCAAAACTACTGTATCTACTTCTTTCAAAGATGCAATCTGGGCACAATTTTCAATCGGATAAAACTTAACACCCTTCATACCGGTACTTTTAAAATGCGCCAAGCCCTGCGGGCCTACGGCCACATGAGCAGGTTTATAATTTTTTATCTGACTTTCAAGCAACTGAAAATTATTATACGCACTTAAAGCCTTCACTCGAAAGCGTTGGGGATGTTGGTCCACCACTTTCAATGCATTAAGGCCGATCGAGCCAGTTGAACCTAAAATGGCTATACTGCAAGGTTTCATTATTTCAATGTATTCAGTGAACTCATGTATAAATAAAAGGCCGGCGCTGAGAACAATAAACTGTCAATGATATCTAAAACCCCGCCCATGCCGGGCAAAAATTTCCCGGAATCTTTAACACCGCAGTCACGTTTGATTAAAGATTCAGACAAATCGCCCAATTGCCCCAAACCGCCAAAAAAAGCCCCCATAAAAAATATTTGCCAAAGCGGTAAACTCAATGTTGCCGGCAAGAAAGAACGAAAAACCAATGCCGTACAGGCTGACATTAATACAGCCCCCAGCGTACCTTCAATAGATTTATTAGGACTGACCTTGGGCAAAAGCGGATGTTTGCCAAAACTGCTGCCAATAAGAAGCGCTCCGATATCAGCACATTTAGTCACCAGAAGAATGAATGCTACTAATTTAACCCCCGCCATACCCGGCAGCATCAGACGGATCTTGACTAAAAAACTAAAAAACCAGGCAACATATAAAACACCAAAGAGTGTCGTCGACAAACCTAAAATAGCGTTACGATTATCCTTGCGTGCAAATTGCATGAATAAAATCAGTAAAAATCCGATAACGATAAATAACAGTTCCCAATTTTTAGTAGGCAAAAAATGCGTAAAAATAGAAATAGGGATCAAGACCCCTATAAGGATGCCTGTATAACTGTAAATCGGAACATCTTTTTTACGCACCATGTAAAAGAATTCATAAAGACCGCCTGCCGTCAATAAAACCACCACCACAATAAATAGATAATCATTAATAACAGCCAAGGCTGTTAGGGTGATCATAAATACCGACGACATGAATCTTGATATGGACATAAAAAACCTCTAAACCTTCACACTGCCCCAGCGCCGTTCCCTTTGGGCGAAACTCGCCAGCGCTTTGAAAAATTCTTCTTCATTAAATTCCGGCCAGCATTTATCCGTAAAATATAATTCAGCGTAGGATAGCTGCCACAATAAAAAATTACTGATACGTTCTTCACCCGATGTACGGATCAACAGATCCGGGTCCGGCTGACCCTTGGTGTATAAATGAGAACTAATGATCTTTTCATCAATACCATCAACTTCTATTTTACCTTCACGAACCTGGGAAGCGATGGTTTTGATGGCATCAACAATCTCAGCGCGCGCGCCATAATTAAAAGCAATATTAAGCACCATGGTTGTCTTGTTCATCGTCACACGGGCCGCTTCATCCATGGCATTCAATACTTCTGTAGGAACTCCCTGACGGCGGCCAATAAAATTAATACGTACACCCTTCTCGCTAAGCTCCCTGGCCTTTTGTCCCAAAACCATGATAAAGGTACGCATGATCATGGACACTTCATCCTGAGGCCTGCTCCAATTTTCCGTCGAAAAAGCATAAATAGTCAGGAATTTTATCCCAATATCCCTAGCGGATTTAATAATTTCCTCTACCCGCTTAACCCCCTCCAAATGCCCCTGGGTGCGGCTCATCCCGCGGGCCTTGGCCCATCGGCCATTGCCATCCATAATAATAGCGACATGTCTAGGTAGTTGATCTTTGTCCATATTTTTAAGTACAAATAAAATGGGGGATATTTATCCCCCATGGTTAAAGCGCAAAGATACCTAAGATTCAGTGCCCCGTTACAACTGATTGTGCTGTTGTCCCAGCTGCCGGCTGTGCTGCCGCAGCAGGTGTCGATGACTTAATCTGCTGAACCTGTGCTTGTAATGCAGCCATGGCCGCAGCTTTTTGTTGAAGCACTGTTTCTAACTTTGTTTCCAAATCAGCTTTAGCTGCTGTTAAATCATCATACTGTTTCTTTAAGCTTGAATTCACACCTTTTTCCTGTTCCAAAATATCGACGATCTTTGCCATTTTGCTCTGATCTTCTTTCAATTCTTCCTGAAAAGTCGTCATTTTGGCATCATTTTTCTGCAAGGTCTCTTCAGCCACCATACGGCTATAACGTTCCTCTTCCAGGCCACGGCCCGCCTTGTCAGCTTTTTGGGCAAAACGAACCACCACCACGGATAAACCTACCGCCAGCAATAAAGATATGACTAAAACAATGTCTTTCATCTAAGCTTCCTTAACTTGAACTGCCAGCGTCAGGGGTAGCATCACCTGCTTTTGTTTCTGTTTTAGGCAAGATAACAATTTCAACACGACGATTTTCCTGACGACCTTCCTTGGTGTCATTGGTCGCGACCGGTTTATACTCCCCATAACCAATAGCCGCCAGACGAGGTTCAGCCACGCTCTTATCACTCAAATAATGCAAAACTGACAAGGCGCGGGCCGTGGATAATTCCCAATTGGATTTCCAACCTGAGCGTTTGATCGGTTGATTATCCGTATGACCTTCAATCCCCACATTTAAATCAGCAACTGTCGTGTTTAAGACATCGGCAACTTTATCTAATTTCGGATAAGAATCATGTCGAAGTTTCGCTTTTCCGGAATCAAATAATACTTCTGATACGAAGGTAATAACCAGGCCCTTATCTTCCATTTCCACCTTGACCTGTTTATTATTAATCTCGTCCTGGAGACGCTTTTCCAATTCACTTTTGGCGTTCTCCAATTCACTCATATCATTCTTTAATTTGGAAATTTTTTCAATATCTGTACGGCGTCCTTTTTGAAGGATAATCGTACACCCGGAAAGCCCCAGTGCCAGCACCAGGACTAAAGAGATATTCATTAGAATTACTTTTTGGAAACGCATTACCATCCTCCTGTTTACATTATTGTATATTAGATAGAACTCAAATTATCACAGGCATTTATGAAAGTCAAGAAACATTCCCTTAACGAATAATTATTTCATCCCGTTTTGATCCGACTGAAATATATTTGATCGGAACTTCTAATAACTCCTCTAAACGCTCAATATAACGACGGGCCGCAAGGGGCAACTTTTTATACTGGCGTATCTCACGGGTCGAAGTCTTCCAGCCAGGCCATTTTTCATAAACAGGTTTGGCATGAGCCAAAACATCCAGATCATGGGAATAATCTTTATACACCTTCCCTTTGTATTTATACGAGGTGGCAATTTCTATTTCTTCCAGTTCATCCAATACATCAAGTTTCATGATCGCAAGTTTCGTCGCTCCATTGATCGCCACGGAATACCGTCCAAGCACCGCATCAAACCATCCACAGCGCCGGGGACGGCCGGTAGTTGAACCAAACTCATGGCCTTTGCTGCGGATACATTCATTCATTTCTTTGCCATATTCTGTCGGAAACGGACCTTCACCTACCCGGGTTGAGTAGGCTTTAAAAGCAGCCACCACTTCTTTAATCTTAGTGGGTGGTACTCCTGTCCCAGAACAAACCCCGCCTGTCGTAGCGTTGGACGATGTAACATACGGATAGGTCCCAAAATCGATATCTAAAAATGTTCCCTGGGCACCCTCAAAAAGAATTTTCTTTTTGGCCTTAATCGCCTGGTTTAAAAAAATAGCTGTATCGCAAATATAAGGTTTCAGGCGCTGACCAAACTTTATATATTCCTTGTATATCTCGCTAAAATCATAATTCTTGTAACCATAGACTTTCACAAAAATATCATTCTTTTCATTTAAATTATCCTCCAGCTTGGCCTTGAGCACCTTGGGATTCAACAGATCAATGATACGAATACCCATACGCCCGACCTTATCAGAATAACAAGGCCCTATCCCGCGTCCGGTGGTGCCGATTTTATTGGCACGTTTGCCCTCACGCAACTGGTCCATCACCCGGTGATACGGCATGACCACATGTGCGTTGGCAGAAATTCTAAGCTGTGTGCCACTCATCGGAAGACCGCGTTTTTTTAAACCATCAATTTCTTCAAGCAAAGCTTGTGGGTCAATGACCACCCCATTGGCAATCACACAAATTTTTTTGGGACGCAAAATGGCTGATGGGATCAGATGAAAAATATATTCCTTATCTCCGACGATAACAGTATGGCCGGCATTATTCCCTCCCTGATAACGGACAGTGATGTCCACTTCCTCAGAAAGGATATCGATTAATTTCCCCTTACCTTCATCACCCCATTGGGCGCCAACTACGACTAAGCTCATGATAAATCCCCTGATTATTTAACAATTAAAATCATGCACGATGATGCTGTAAAAAAAATAGCGGCACAAACAATCCGCACCATGGATGGCCGCACATTTTTAATACTTAAAAATGACCATACCAACCACAACGGCCACATACTGATGAGAATATAACTAACCAATACCGACAGCACCGTGTGCCATTGACCTTTTATTAATGCCGCATTGCTCAAAAATATAATGTATTTATTAATTGGCCCAAGCGTGGCCACGGCAATAACTGCCAGAACTATTACCATCAGGCAGACAATCTTGCCGCATGAAACAAAAAAACCATTCTTTTTAACTACCAGGTCTTTCGCAGGGCATCCCCGGCTTAATAAAAACCAATCTCTAAAATATAAAATACCTAAAACAAAAACCCCCACACTTAAAACCACACACAAAACATTAGCGATAAATATAAAATTCTTCTGTAAAACAAGGGCCTGCCCTGGTCCTAAATCAAGAAATAAGCAACTTACCACATAAAGCAAACAAAAAATAAAACAAAACATATTAACTGGTAGAAAATTTAAAACAAAACCTTGGCCATAAAAAATAATAAGGGCACAGGCCATAAAAATACAGGGGTTAAGCCCATCCTGCAAACCTGCTCCCCAAGCCACTATAAAAAGATCTTTCATCCCACTGTCTATACCTTGATGGTTTTGACAAAAAGAATATTCTTGGTATTACGTAATTTTTCAATAATGGATTCCGGGATTTCACTATCAACATTGACGACGCTGACCGCAACTCCCTGCTGATTTTCACGGCCTAAAGTAATACCGGCAATATTAATATTTTCAGCAGCCAGTATTGTACCGATAGCGCCAACAATACCAGGCTTGTCATTATTATTAATAAATAACATGTTCCCCTGAGGAACAGTTTCCACATAAACATTATTAATTTTGACAATGCGCGGCTGCTTATTGCTGGATAAAGTGCCTAACAAAGAAAACGGCTCTTTGTCAGTGACGATATCTAAAGCAATGGCGTTAACATACTCACCTTCTTGATTTGAAATGATTTCTTTAATATTAATGCCGCGTTCCTTCATCACATTCAGGGCATTAATAGTATTTACGCCTTCTCCAAGAATCGGTGTTAAAAGTCCATGTGACAAAGCCATGGTCACGGCTGTGACTTTTTGCTGGGCAATGGCCCCGCTGTAGGTAATGGTCACTTCACTAATACGCCCCTGGACTAATTGACCGGCAAATTTTCCCATACGTTCTGCCAGACTTAAGTAAGGTTCAATGACCTTATAGGCCTCCAAAGACAAAGACGGAAAATTAGCCGCATTACGGATACCTGCCCCGGAAAGAGCGTCTTTAACGGCGTGGGCAATTTCAATAGCCACATTCAATTGCGCTTCCGACGTGGATGCGCCAAGATGCGGTGTCGTTATACAATTATCCAACTTAAAAAGCGGTGATTGAAAATCAGGCGGCTCAACATCATAAACATCCAACGCAGCACCAGCAATGCGCTTTTCCTGCAAAGCCTTGACCAAGGCTGCTTCATCAATAATACCGCCGCGGGCACAATTGATCAGGCGCACTGTTTTTTTCATCAAAGCAATTTGAGCGTCACTGATCATACCGGTTGTCTCATCTGTTTTGGGAATATGCACCGTGATATAATCCGCGGTTTTATAAATTTCATTAAGATCAACCAACTTGATGCCATTTTTCTGGGCGATCTCTGCAGATAGATACGGATCATAGCCTAAAATCACCATGCCAAAAGCCTGGGCCATTTTAGCTACCGTCGATCCGATACGGCCTAAACCAACAATACCTAATACCTTGCCGTAAAGTTCAACGCCGGTAAATTTAGAACGCTCCCATTTGCCAGCCTTTAAAGAAGCAACGGCCTGAGGGATATTACGTGAAAGCGCCATGATCAGACTCATGGTTTGCTCAGCCGTAGAAGTAGTGTTCCCTGCCGGCGTGTTCATAGCCACAATCCCTTTTTTAGTGGCTGCCTGCAAATCCACATTATCCAAACCAACACCCGCACGGCCGATCACTTTTAAACGATCAGCAGCCTCGATGATCTGAGCAGTCACCTGCGTACCGGAGCGCACGATCAAACCATCATAATCTTTAATAATCTTCTGCAATTCATCCGCAGCTATACCGAATTTACAATCAACAGTGAAACGATTGTCCGCAGTTAAAATATCAAGACCTTCTTTTTCCAATTTGTCGCTAATTAATATCTTAAACATATACGTTCCTTAATTATTTTGTATTTAATGATTTTTGAGCGGCTGTTAAAGCTGCACCCAATTCAAATTTATGTCCCATTTGATGCAAAACTTTCTCCAGGCAAGCGAGCCCCGTGAGGATATCATATTCATCCAAAGCCCCCATATGCGCCATACGAATGACCTTACCCTTAAGACTATCTTGTCCACCGGCGAAAGTAATACCGTAGGTATCACGCATGGTTTTGGTCAACTTTTCACCATCAATATTCGCGGGTACTTTGACGGCTGTTAACACATTCGTCGAACAAGAAGGATCCGGGAATAAATCCAGCCCAATCGCCGCACATCCCGCACGTGTCGCACGGGCTAAATGAATATAACGCGCGAACATATTCTGTAATCCATCTTTCTTGATCATATTAAGGCTTTCACCTGGTGACAAAGCCATTGCTGTTGATGCCGGAAAATTCGGCGAACGCTGGGTTGAACTCTGCCAAACATATAAAGCCAATACGATCGTACATAAGGTGCAATGGGGCAAAGCGCCTACTGCGTCGGAAATTAAATCATTGTTAGAGGCCCATCCAGATACTAAGGCGGTCTTTATCACCTTGGCTGAAACATCAACCGGTGTGACTCCTGATGTTAAAGCTATCGGAGATGTTGTTAAAAACCACTCAGCTGTTTTGGTTGTTGATGCGGTGTCAGGATTAGCTGTCCAGGAAATAAAGACAGATGAATGGTCCTGTGATGTGGTTGTGTC
>Ga0206863_1058_pt1 | contig 39444 bp, 38 predicted proteins | sample Alteio_BWOrgCont_41_FD_152634 | JGI IMG/M metagenome (GOLD analysis project Ga0206863, IMG submission 152634) | Enriched cells from forest soil in Barre Woods Harvard Forest LTER site, Petersham, Massachusetts, United States -... | ecosystem: Environmental > Terrestrial > Soil > Temperate forest >...
TCCGACGGTCTGAGTAAGAGGAAATTGTTGAATAGGACCACGCTTCGCGTGCTTGAGAGTAAATGTTTCTTGGCCCCAATCAATATCTTCTAAACGTAACTGTTTAACCTCGCTTTCTCGAAATCCATAAATAACCAATAATAAAATGATGGCGCGATCACGAATATTTATAGGATGATTTTCTTCCGTCGTCTTGAGAAGAAGCTTAATTTCTTCCAAAGAAGGGCCTGATGGAAGATTTTCATGCTTATATATTCGAGGAGCGTGCATAGAATTTGCTATCCCTTGACGGCACCAGCCTTTACTCTCTGAAAAGCGAAAAAAACATCGTAAAACTAGGCAGCGCCTATTTATGGTTTTCCGAGAAAGAATTCCTTTTTTGAGTTCTTTAATTTGTAAATCATCAATGAGAGCAGGAGTGGCCTCTTTAAGAAACTGCCTAAGGTTTACTTCAAGTTGATTGAAAAAATTTTCTAATATATAACAATTATGAAGAATTGTTTGCTCTGATAAACCCTTTTCATTTCGCATGTGTTCTACATAATCTGTTATCTGTGACGGAAGTGGCTGTTTTGAATCTTCCATTCGCCCTAAAAATTTAAGCCAATCCCTGGCATGTGAACAAAATCGGTCTTTTGATGAAAGATGATCATTTTTACCAGTAAAACGTTGCAGTTCTAGACGCGTCCAGCGTTTTGCAACATTATCGAGTTCTTTATATGTGATAATCCGATCATCTGGCTGAAGATCAAGGTACTTAATACTAATCAGTAAATGTTGGGCAATTTCACAAAGGAACGGATTAGGCGTCCCATTTGCTGCGCGGTATTTAAGATAACGTAGACGCTCTTCCAAAAGTGGAGCAATAAAATGACGATTTATGACCCAATGTCGTTTGAAAAGTTGATTGAACATAGTGACTCTCCTCTAGGTTGATGGTTGTTGATTTAAAATAAGGAAAAACCAATTGATGAAGAATATAGATCAGCAGGGGAGAGAGATTAAAAAGCGTTTTTTATCAATGAGTTTGTAATGCAGTATTTTGATTCAATTCTAGAAATTGAGTAAGACTTTTTAGCGGCTGAATAGTAATGCTCCCAATTGTCAAGCCAGGGGCGTTTTGCCATTGGGCAAGCTGGGCTGAATCTATGTGAAATTTAATCCCTATACCCCCGTTTTGGATTGTTAAAGGTGTTCTTTGGGCTGTAAAATCAATACCGCCGCGCATCGCATGGTCTCTGCCATGGGCCATATCTCTTTTAAGAGCCTCAATTGAATCTCTTACATCAAGCATAATATCCCCGCTCGGCCTAACTTGATGCAAATCAACAAAAATACCACCGTCTAAATATTTAGCTTGTTCAATAAGACTGCCGTTTTGAGCCATTAATTGATAGGCTTCCCTAGGTATCTCTTGTCCGGGGTGGTCTTCTAACCATTTGTTACTTAATCTGCTAAAATATTTTAAAACAAAATAAACACTATGCTCATCTTCTCCTAATTCCAGCTTCCATCTTAACCAAGGTTGAATTCCAGGATTTCGTGATAACATTGATGAAAAATCGGGATTTTTAGCTAATCTTTCATATGTCTCGGGAAAAAAATCTCCATACGACAACATACGATATAAAATCGAATCTTTCATTTCACCTCCTTCAGGGATAGTTTGATAAGAAAACACATCTAGAATATATGGTGCTTTTAAAATATTGAAATTGAAACGGCTTTCGTACCCATATAACTGTTCAAACACGGAAAGCTGGTCATTGATCTCTTGAGTGGTAAGATGATTAGCCTCAGCAGATGAGGCCATATAGGACCTTAAACTAGGTTCGATGTGCGCATGGAAACCTAAGGCAGATTCTAAATTTAAAATTTGATCAGCAGTTGCAATAAGTTCTGCCCTTTCCCTATTATCATTATGAGAATGCTGCCCCCTTAAAGATAGCCATCTGCTATTTAAAATTCCAACATAATGTTCCATATTCAGCCCACCTCTTATAAATTTTAAAGCGGGAGCATTATGATCAGCATCCACATGGGATAACGTTATGATTTGAGGGTGATCTCTTGGATCTATAACTATAGAATGGTTAAGTTCTTCAACAGCCATAGCTCCGACATGGTCAGAAACTACTTCTGGTTCTGAATTATTTTGAGCAGAGAATTTACCATGATTATAAGCAAAATCTTGTATACCAAAAAAAGTTGCAATTTTAAGAGCTTTAGGTAAATAATCCATATCAGTGCTGTGAAAATTCCCTTTATTTTCTCTAAGTTTCCCAAACATATCCATCACCGTCCAAGTTTTTGAGGCATCCGTAAGGCTATCATAGGTCAATTCATGCGAAAGTTCGGTATACGTTTTTAAACGTACATAGATTGATGGCAAAAAAACACCCCACAGATGATAGAAATCATGGCTGAGATCGGCAATTTTAATCCCTGTACGTTGTCCCTTAGGAATACTATCATTTCCTTCTGCGTCCACCGGACGCCAAAATATCACCGGCCTGCCTTGATCATCAACCTTGTTGGCTCCACTCGAATTAAGGGTATACGTTAAGAAGCTTGGTTGAAAATGATTCCACACATAATATGTCCCTACTTGTCCATCCATGGCCCAAGGGCTTCCTACTATCCCTTCCGGGTTTCTGGCAACGGATTTAAACAAATGACTGATCGAGGCAATAACATTGAAAAGGTCAACTTCTTTTAGGTTCGAACTCTCTGCATATTTAAATGCCTGATGTATCAATTCTGCCTGGGTGATCCTGTGGGCATGGGGATTTTGGAATGAAGTCATTTCCTGCACCCATTGCAAAAGCAGCCCTGCGTTATTATTGACATAGTACGATTGTTTTCCGGCATCTCCAGATAAATAATGACTTATTAAACCTTCCACATCACCTATGTTAACTTGTTTTTTATCAGGCAAGGTTACCGCGTAACCTTTTTTATGATATTCATCGACTGTTTGAAAAATGGCATGATAAAAACCGTCTATGGCCTGCTGGCGGGTAAAGGCTACCGCTTCATATGGAGCTACCGGGACTCTAGGTGCTGTAATTAAAGGCCCTAAAAACACGCTTTGCGAAATCCTGGAATTTGAGGAGTATTGTACGACATTTAATGCTCGCGTCATTTCTCCGTATAATTGACGCATCCGTTCGGACTGTACAACAGCCCTTTTATCTATAATCGTTTTTAACCATTTCCCACTTTCTATATCTTGAAAATTGTCCATTAATTTTTCATAAAAAATGGCAAAAATTTGCTGGCGGATACCAGGCTTTAACTGGGAAAAATGTTGTGAAAATTCCTGCATTTGTTCAACAGGGATCTCAGATAAATAACGATAGGTTAATGCTGGTCTAGTACGTAAACCATTGAATAAATTATTTGAATCGTCAACTGAAAGCATCCTAAGAAGGCTAGGTGTCACTACAGCTGATACAGGTTGGTTTTGAGGATACTCGGCAAATAAATTTTGCCAAAAAAACCTGTCTGCTGTTTTCGTTTTTAACGCTTCTTGGATCCTTTGTTGCTGTGAAAATACTGTTGATGGTTGGAATGTATTCCCATCAAATTCAGTAATACGACCGTTTTGAAAAACAATTTCCGGCTCGGTGATAGGCCGCGAAAAAGAATGTCTTAAAGATACATCATATCCCCAACGCATCCAAATATAGATACCTAACACTGACGCGACGAGTACAACAGCACTTACTTTAATTACCTTTTTGGCACGTCTTTTGAATTTCGATTCTGGCTTCTTTTCACCTTTTTTAAAAGGATTGACTTGCGCTGCAATCAATCTCAAGTTACCTTTTATCATATCCAGCGGGCTAATCATGGCCTCATCGGTGGTCTCATTTAGAGGAACTATTAGTTGCAATCCGCCTGAAAAATATTTCCTTGGGATTATTTCTTGAGTTATGGGATCTTGCTCTTCTTTAATGTAGTTATAAACACCCTTTTTAAAAGCTTTCAAATACTCCTTATATAGCCCCTCAACATCATTCCTGAAATGTATACCTGCTCTTAGAGGAATTATAGTAGAAGTGTATTGGACTCCTGCCACCTTGTTTTTGTCTGCGTATATTTCATCCAAAATACTGTCTTTGATTTTCTTTTTGTACCATGTCGCTAAAATAAGAGAATTATAAACTTGTCGTAGTGAGACGAAATTCTTGTCTTCGTTAATTTCCTTAGTAAGTTCGGGGATGACAATTTCGCGAACAACTTGACTGCCTAATTGACTCGTCCCCGTGATTTGGGTTTGGTTTGATTGAATGCCTTCGTGCTTGACTAATGAAAGATAATCTTGCTCTAACATGACTTTGAGTTTGCTTTCAACCACATAGGCTGCCCCTATTTTAGCATTCTCATAAACAACTGCCTTCTCAGGAACTATCCATACTTTGTTAAATGTGTTAACCGGTATATTTGTTGTCCCATATCTTTGAAATGCTTCTTCGTAAATACGCTTCCAAAATTTCTTTCCAATTTCGTCTTCAGGATAAATCAAAGATGCTGTTATCTGTTTGAGCATATAATCTTCGGCTAATAGATCTCTGCCCATTTCCGTTAAACCAAAACTTTGAGGAATTATACGGTCTTTTTCATAAGGTGAAAGATTGACCCATAAATCTCTTTCAGGAATGGTTAGAGATGCCAGGAAATATTTGATTAACTTTCTTGATTCATTTTTGAGTTGATCATTATTTAATTCACCATCGCCTTTATCAAGAATAAAGTCAAAGCGAAAGGGGTTATCAGGATGAACTTTAATACCTTTAAGGATTGGAGGATCAAATGGAGGACTTAGATGAACCATTACTCCAGGAGCTGGCAAATGGTAATCTTGAGCATAGATAGGCATTGGGCCTATAATACCCGTTATCAAAAAACTTAGCAAAGTTAGGAAAGCCAATGGGGCTCTCGTCATGGTCATACCTCTCCACTAAAGTATACAATCTATATAAGTGTTTTGGTAGGTATCCCGAGGGCTTTTAGGGTAGCGTTTTCTTTAGGATTTATCGTCGGAAATTAAAAGACACATATAAAATCACACAAAATACTTTAAGAATTACAATCTGGAAATCTGGAAAGCTTGTAGACAAGTAGTTTTGCTGGTATCTTTAATGAAACAATAAAAACCGAGGCTTTTGAAAATTATGTGGTGTAGAATTGAAGAAAATCACTATTTTACACAGTAAAAACTGAATTATGCCACATAACTATGAACGCCACATAAAGAAATTTATGTTGTGCACAACATAAGACTCATTATTCATCATTTAATCCCTTCCCATCAAGAATTTGCTGCATGCATTTTTCTATCCTTGTTTCCCTGGTTTTGGATTGTTTGGGAGCGGAAAAATGGAGAATGTACGCCCTCTGCCGTCCTGGCGTCAGGGCTTCAAATGCAGTTTTTAACTTAGGGGTTTTATCTAATTTACTTTTAAATTCTTCAGGCATGCTGAATTCTGAAGTTGTTTTCAGAATCACTTTTAAACCGGCTTTTTCTACTTTAATGGCTTGATCAATATAGGCCTTCAAGACGGATTTCATCTGAATAATTTCTTGAACATTGGTAAAACGAATTTGACGTGCTGCCTGCACATTCTTTGTTTGTTGAATTAGAATTTTCTTGGGATCATTTAACAAGACCCCTTTAAAAAATAAGAGCGCACAATATTCTTTGAACGTATGGATTAAAACTATATTACTATTCTCGAAAGTATAACAAGGACAGCCCCACTTCAATTCTTCGGTCAGTCCACAGCCAAGAACAATCGTTCTCAATCGCTTTAATTCTTCCTGCCACTTTTTAGCTTTAGTAAAATAAAAATCAACCTTGGGATTCATTGATTGATCCTCCAAAATAAATTGAGTATACCAGTACTGCAGCCAAGAATGAACCAAAAACTGCCGCTAATAATGCCGGCAACATGGATGACCAAAGAAAAGTGCTTACGCCTGAAAGCAATGGGCCTATCAATTGGCCGACGGCAAAGCCTGTTGTTAACAGGCCCGTCATGCTCTGAAGATGGTGCGGAGATAATTGGACACCCAAACGAAAGGTCAATTGCATGGTTACCATAAATGAACCACCCACTAATAAAGCCCCTATCAAAAGACCTCCAACTCCGGACCACATCGAACAAGCTAATATACCAATGCCTTGAATACAAAAAGTCGCGGCCAACCAACGTTCTGGACGCTTTATATTCTTTTGTGCCGATAAAAATAACATACCCATCACTGCCGATAAACCAAACAAAGGCCAGAATAAATCAGCTACTAGTGCATTAGAGAATTGATCTTTAGCTAATTTAGATAAAAAAGTCGCCGGTAATATGTAGGCAAGACCATATAACAGATAACTGAATCCTAAACGATACATGCTGCCATTTAAATGAAAACTCTCATCTTTAGGTGTTTCAGGCAAGGCACTTGGAAGATTCTTATGAATGATCCATGAAGCACATAAAGCCACCACACCATAGACAAACCAATTCAAAGCAGCTGACGCATGCCCATAGTCTAATCCTAGGGCAATTATTCCTGTGATAAATATCCCCACCGCTGGCCCTGCGAAAGCATATGTTCGTAAGGTATGCTCGTCCCGTAAATGTTTCTGAAACCATGTTGAAATTAAAACCAGGGTCCAGGCACTGGCTATGCCAGCTGTAAATCGCAATAGTAAATTCACATAAAAACCAGCAGCACCAGTAGGCATAAATGCAGTTAACAGTAAAATAACCGCACTCCCCCACAATCCGCATTTCAAACGAAGAATCAAATGACGTTTAGCCTGAATTGTTTCTATCGCACCCAGCAGATAGCCCAAAAAATTTGCAGCCGCAAGCCATGATGCCTGGGTCAAGGTAATCTGCCCTTCATTAATCATATGAGGCAGCTGAGGCGTTAAGGCAAAGCGGCCAAAACCCATAGCCACAATCAAACAAGCCATTCCTGTAAAAGCAATTCTATGTTTCATGATGACAATTCCTTAAACGCTGGATGCTTCTTGATCAGCTTTAAGGCTTGCTTAATCAGAGTTTTTCCAGGTTCCATCCTATGCCAGGGACTAGCACCCGACGGATGTGCTAAAGGAATTATATCAAAAGTGTGACCTTCATAAGTCACTTCAAATTGCCTGCCTATCACATCTATTAATTTATCAAATTGGAGGAATTGCTGGATGGCTAATTTTCCGACAGGTATTACAAGCGCAGGATTTAATATATCAAGTTCTCGCTTGAACCACTGGGAACAGTTTTTGACTTCTTGAGGGTTGGGGGACCTATCACCGCCTTTGGGCTCCTTGCCTGGGAAACAACGGCATACAGCAGCCATATAGATCGATGAACGGAAATGCCCCTCATCCATACCTGTCCCCTCTTTAAACCACTGGAAAAGAGTTTTACCTGCTGTCCATGCAAATGGACGGCCAAGTTTTGGCTCTTTATCTCCTGGGGCTTGACCAACAAGGATAACACGGCTGACAACAGGGCCGCCACTTACCACCGGCGGGTTCATTTTGGGGCATAAACGGCAGGCCCGCAATTCTTCAATATGCTTGACGAGTTTTTGCATGGCTTAGTTGGGAACGTTCTTAGATTTATAGACAACGACTTGCGGTTGTTGAGGCCTGTAGGCTTTTTGTACCTCTATATGACTGCGTAAGACAGTCAACTTGGACTTACACCGCTCATCACCTTTTTCTAAATCAAAAAGCACGACACGATCTTCGGTCCGTATGCCAACCACTGTGTAAAGTTGGCCATCATCTTTAAGCATAACCATGTCGCCAACAATGTATTCAGCCATAATATAGTATCCGATAGTAATTAATTTTTGGTTTATTAAATTTTGGGAGCCTTTTGACGCCTAATAAAAAAATATAAGACCGGCCCCAATGGAACAAATAGAATTACAAATAGCCAAAGCATACCAGATGCACTGTCGCTTGAACAGTCAATCAACATCCATACCCAAAAACAAAAATATAAAAGACCTAGAATTATCCATATCGGACCTTGAAATCTTACACCTTCTTCATACCTCACAAATGCTTTAAATATTCCATCAACATGATTGCCTTGATTATCCTTAAAATCGATTACCCCTTGAATTCTTCCATCATGAATTTCTCCCAAAGAAAGGTCTAGGCTATACTCACCAGGTATGTAATTTTTTGACTCAGGAAAATCATTTCCCATAGCCTTTCGGTTCATATCAACCGATATGCTGGTGACTGGAGTTCCATTCATTTCATCTATTGGAGCATCAGGCGTTATATATAGATGTATATTCTTTAAAGACACCAATGAAGCATGCCATAATGTAAAATTAACCTCTAAATCAGGTGAGTATTCTTTGCCTTGTATAAAACTTAAAGAATCGCCTCTGTGTCCATGTTCGAATACCACTTTGTCAAAATTAAAAAATTGTCCATGAAAATATCCAAACACAGGAGCGGAAATCGGCTTGAAATCAGTATTCGAGGACGCTGATGCCGCTGCCGCTAAAGCTTCTTTTCTATTTTTATATCCTTCTATAGTTTTTTGGGTATCTGGATCTGGACTTATTCCCATATCAAGGGCTTTGTCATAGTTAATAACAGCCTCGTCTTTTTTATCTTCATTATATTGCACAAGAGCAAGATTGTAATACGCCTCAGCTTTAGGACTAATAGCAATAGCAGCCAAAAGCTTTTGTTCGCTGGTTATATAATCATTTTTAGCAAAAGCATCCGTGAATTCTTTAAATAATCGATGGTATTGACCTTCTTGAGAGTTATCTGGAGATTGTATTTGTGCTGGAGTCGAAATTTCTTTTTGATTACTTACCTCTTTAGGAATAAAGGGTAGTCCGTCAATATCCCTAATCTCATCAAAATAATAGGTGATTCTACCCAGACCACCATCGATATCGACCTTAATGCTCTTAGCATTCCTTTCGATGATCTTGCCTTCAATCACCCGACCATCGTTTAAATCGATAGTTTCTGCGAAAGCCTTTGGCAGAAAAAATGTAAGTATAAAAATAAACCCTAAAACTAAAGGATTGGACATATTAGAATATGCGGCGTTACTGTGGCTGAGGACTTTCTTGCTCTTGAAACATATAAAATTCTTTCTCTTGTCCATTATCCATCATAAATTTTTCTACCCCTACAAAATAAGCCCATTGGCTGACAGGCTTCAAAATCCTATAATCTTTTTTGCTTTTAAAAAAAACAGTGGTCGCCTCTGGATTTTGTAAACCTGATTTTGATCCGATAATAAAATAACCATCATCCCTTTTTTGTTTTACTTGATAGTTGGAGAGCGAATACAGCACGCAGTATTGTGGGAAGTCAGCTGTTATCATGACATCAAGCAATGCGCCGCCATCCTTAAAATTTGCTTTATCGTATTTTAAACATTGTTGGTCAAAAGGAAATTCTTGGTCTTGGGCTTTGGCTTGAAATGGGAATGATGCGGAAAATATGAAAATCAAAAATATGGAATGAATCTTTTTAAACATATTAAACATTAACTTTTAATATTAATTTTTCAAGGATGAGGCTTAAAATACCGACCAAGGCACCTAACAGAAAACCAACCATCACATCACTAGGATAGTGAACTCCAAGATACAGACGCGACAGTCCCATCAAAAGTCCCATCATCAGAATCATGATTCTTGCCTTAGGAAAGTGATAGCCTAAAACAATAACCATGGCCATAGCCATGGTGGCATGGCCTGAAGGCATGGAAAACCCATGAGGCGTAATCACCGCTGTTAATCCCTTCACCGTTAGAAAAGGCCTGGGGCGATGAAAATAATCCTTTAGGATATTAAAGAAAAAGAAAGCTCCATTCCAGGCTAAAACGTATGAAATAACCGGTATTTTTAATTTTTTATCTTTCAGGTAAAAGTAGACGATCAGAAGGACAGCAATGATGTCCCAAAATTCCAGCTTTATAAAAAGGCTAAAGAATAAAGTTAATGGCTCACAGCGAATGCTTTGAAAAAAGAAAAGAATACGTTCATCCAGATGTTGAATGATTGTCATTTTTTATTTCCCCAATGCTTGCTTAAGCTGATTAATCAAATCTGGTTTTATAAAAATTCCTAATTCTTGGGCCCTAGTTATATCTGCCCAGGATTTATTATATTCTTTGCTAAGAAAGTAACAATTGCCACGGGCGCGAAAAGCATTTCCGTAATTAGGATTTAATCCAATAGCCGTAGTTTCATCTGCAATGGCTTGGGCATAGTTATGCTGCTTTTTATAACAAAGCCCGCGCCTGAAATATAATCTTGCATCAGTAGGATTTATTTGAATAGCTTGAGTTAAATCTTCGATGCTTTTGGGAATATTACCTGAGTCTTTGATCGAAATGATTAAATCAGACTTAACAGGAAACCCTAATTCTCCTGCTTTATTAACATCTGCCATAGCCTTAATAGGATCGTTCAGTTTATAATATGCAATCCCACGACTGTAATACGCCTCAGCCATCACTGGGCAGATTTCAATAGCCTTGCTGTATTCCACAATGGCTTGGGCATCATTATTGTGGTGCATGTCATTAAGACCCTGTTGAAAAACAGGCCTTGCACCTTCAAGCAAAGCAGCTTGCTGGATCATATTGATGAATGAAGAACTATCCGTTGATGCTAATTGGTCTGCTTTAAGAAAATCAGCTATAGCTTCATTAAATTCTTTCAATTCATAGTAAGCTGCCCCCCGGTTGCGATACACCGCTGACAATCCGGGATATATTTCAATGGCCGTGGTGTATTCTACGATGGCTTGAGCATAGTTCTTCTGCTGTAGAGCAACATTTCCAAGCTGATAATACACGTAGGCTTCATGCCTGGCTGAATTCATTGATCCAGAAATACCAAAATGGAGAAATACCATTTCTTCTCTATGCCCAAATCCCCAAATTCTTTTTAATTCCCTATCTTCGTTTCTCCTAAATTCTCTTTCCCTGGATCTATTAAAATTAGATATTTCCCGATCATAATTCCAATGCCTGAAAGAACTGTTGCCATGGCTTGAAAACCCACTAGCATAAACAGAAGAAACACTTAAAAATATCACACAGATCAAGATTAGCATTTTTAATATCATTGAATTTACCTTAATTAAATTTTGTGTTTTCCCATCCACGCCAGATAGTCAAGTACATCATCCAGTTCTTGATCGGATAATGTGCCGTTAAAGCCAGGCATTTTGCTTCTGGCCCTAAAGGAACTTGGGCTTCCTATGAATTCTTTTAAAAATTTTCTATCTTCATATTCCAATATATTCTTGGGCACATTCAATTCAGGACCTACCACTCCTCCTTGTAGATTGATGGAATGACAGGCCATGCAGTTTTGCGTAAAGACCTTATACCCTCGTGTGACTGATTCGCTTTTGTCATTGCTGTCAGGAAATAGCTTTTGCTGGGCTTCGTCAGACTTGCCGATTGAAATTTCAACCATCTGATAAGGCCAAGGTAATTTAACACTGGGCGTTACATCTTCCAAAGCAGTTTGCCAAACCAGATAATACGGCCCTGGAGAAATCCACTCCTTGCCTTGCGGTATCTTCTCCCATCCTTCTTCCTTGTCCAAATCTTCGATAGCTACAAAAGCCTTAGCACCGGATTGTACGACATCTGCCACTGCTACGCTGGCTTTATACCCATCCAAGGCAGTGAAGGTCCAGACAGTATTAGGATCAGGATGTCCTACTCCTGCCAAAGCAAGAATATCTGAAAGCCAGTAACCTGCGTAACGCTTATGTTTCTTATAAACAGGGTCTAGCACCACAATCGAATCCAGGTGAAGCGCTCGAAAACCATTTTCAGTGATAACATATTTATTTGAGCCCTGGACAATGGTCAGATCCGTACTGGCTGCCTTGGCATAACCATGAGATACAATGACGAAAAATGTAATGATGCACAAGGTTCTGAAATATTTTAATGACATGTTAGACCCAAAGCATTGGAAAGAATTTAGGACACATTGAATTAAAAGTCTGATAATATATAGATTATACTTTAAGAGGCCATTATGCAAAATAGATTTAAAAAGATACTTTTGTTTTCAGCATTTTCTATGCTGATAATAGGAACATCCTACGGGGATGGGGGTTGGGATTATTATGGAAGCGGCCGAGACCATCCTCTTTCAGCGTACGTCGACCGAAGAAATTATGTTGGACCTGCTGATTATGCGCAAATTGCGCCAGATTATATTGATGGGCCTCTTGTTCTTACGAATGCGAATACACCTGCTCCTGTTATGACGCCCATTGCCAACATTCCTTTGACACAAGCTAATGAATTTACTGTTACTATCCCTAATACACATGGTGGTTTTAATGCCGTGGTTATCAAGAGAGCTAGCGATGGGAGTGGTTTTATAGGCCCTCAGGGAGAATATTACCCCGAATTCCCTAAAGTTTTTCAACTACAAATGAAGTACGGGGATTAATATACTTCAGTATGCCTGTATTTATCTGTGATTTCATCTGCAAGATAAATATCTTTTGAAGGAGCTCGCATTAAGCGAGCATGGATAATTTTAGGGACACCTTGATAAATATATTTCTCCGTAGATACAAAGTTGACATGCAATCTCTTACTTCCTGGTTCATATCCAATAGCTTGAATAGTCGCTGAGCCTACATTAATCATTTCTAGCATTAGCTTGGTCCTCTTTATGTTTACGCAAAGGTTCACATTTAACCCATGCTGCTTGAGGCGCTGTTGATGGCTTTTTTTCCATCTTACCGCGATTGCGGATAATAAGGCCGTCAAGAAAACGCCGTAACAACTGGTCCCCGCAAGGCATATAGTTTTTATGCTCTTCTGTACGAAAAATAGCAGAAAGCTCTGAGGGCGTTGTCTCAAATTCGGCTAATTTTAAAATATCGACAATATCGGTATCACGCAGTTTGAGCGCCACCCGAAGTTTTTTCATGATGTCATTATTATTGATCATTCTCTCCTCGATCCTTGGGCTTTAAATAGCAATATAGATTCTCAACCTTCTCCCTGGCCCATGGTGTACGGCGCAAAAAAGTCAGGCTCGATTTGATGCTGGGATTCTTAGCAAAACAGTTAATTTTTATCCGGCTGTACAAGCCTTCCCAGCCATGCTTTGCAAGCAGGCGGGTCAGGATAACTTCGAGAGTTACCCCATGAAGGATATCTTTTTGACTGTCATCAGGCATAGGTTTATTATACCACAAATCACCCTTTTTTAATCGCGCCAAAGGCGACGAAACAGGAATTCTTATGCAATATCTCCACCTCGGAAAAACCCGACTGGCGCAGCAAATCCAGCTGAAAAGTCACGGGTCTTGGAGTATCTTCTTTGTCGATATAAGCAAAAACTTTTTCCCTATAAGCGACTCCACCCATTGATTCCAGATATTTGCCGTAACGTTCCCACATGATTTCCTGCATCGATTGATTTTCATGGGCAACAAAATCGGCAATCCAGATGCTGCCACCAGGCGCTGTCAGTCTGTATAACTTCCTAAACGTATCTTCCCAATCCTGGGTCTCACGCAAATGATGCAAGACCATGGCCGCCAGGATAATGTCATAGTGACCTTCTGGCAGATTGACAATTCTTATATCCTCCTGAAACAATCGCACTTCTCCACTATTAACAGCTGCTATTCTCTGCCTGGCACGTTCCAGCATAGGCCGGCTTAAATCAACCATATCACAGTCTAAAGGATTGATCATTTGCAACAATTTTAAAGTGTTATTACCAGCACCACAGCCGACATCCAATATTCTTTTGGCATGAGGCGTTGCTGTTTTTGCAGCCTGGGTGATCAAATCCATCACCAGCGGCGCATCCATCGTTGCCTGCTGACCTGTGATCAGATTTGAAAAACGTTCGACATCGCGATCGAAACGTTCCTGGATTTCTGTCAGGGTTGATTTCTGGTTCATGGGCGTATGCATCTTTCTCTCCTTTTGTTGTGTTGTACAAACAGAAACGCCACCGGGACCTTGAGGATCTGGTGGCGTTTATATTCTTTTTACTTCTACTTCTCTTTGATCTATTTAACTAAGCACACCCTCCCAGGCCATTGTCTACTACATGTAGAATGGCTACGACTGCTTTGAGGATATTTACTTGGTTTTGTTTGATCATGATATTTTATTTATACCATATTTTTAGAGAAATTGTCAAGACTGTTTATACAGGTACTTTGAAACCCATTAGAGACATGATATTAAAAACAGGTGTGATTTTAAAAATCACCGGCCTGACTCCTGAAAAATCACCGCGTCTAAACTGGGCGATCAGTCTCGGGTCGAAACGCATGTTGATAGTTTGACCATCAACATCCATTTTCATATTTTTGGAATTAAGGTCGATACCACCGTCTGCAGGCTGTATTGTCTGGCGCACAGCTGGTACTAATGCCGCCAAAGCAAGGGTACCAAGAACAAGCACTTTAACAACTCCATTCATAGCGACATCAGTTTTTGCCGTTTGAGCAAAATCTTGTCTATACTGTTTAACTTGTTCACGTAATTCTGCCGCTAATTTTCCCATGGTTCTAAGACCACTTGACAAATTATTGTATTGAATTCCAAAATTATGTTCAGTTGTAAAAAACTGAATGTTGCTATTACCAAATAAAATTCTAATGATGGTTTTTAGAACGTCTGGAGTAGTTGCATCTCCCAAACGAAGCATATTCGGGTAAAGTGCGGTAGCCATTTCTTCACGATTACCGGCAGAAACAATTTGAAAACTATTTACTGCTTGTTCAACAAGATCCAAAGCTGAGCTATAATCCACAACAGAAAACTCACCTAAAGACTTACCCGCGCTATCTGTGATATTAATTTTCGCATCACTTGGGATAGTACCATTCATCGCTTCGTCACGATGAATAGAATTTGGATTAACTGAAATATTTCTAGAAGCAAGAGTAAATATAACAACTTGTGTCGGAGGCATATTGGGGTCTACCCAATCTAAGAGAGGAACATCCTGATATTTATAGCCAACCTTTACTCTAATACGTTTAACTTGACCACGTTCATCTAATTCATATCTAGCTTCTTGCCTTTTAGTAGCAGCAGGCCGTGCTCTTAATCCTCTAGGTAAACTCACCTTCTCACCTGAAGCTGCCGCAAGTATTTGAGCCCTTTCAAGAACTTGGTCTCTGGCGCTGACTTCACTGCTCCTTGCCTGTTCTCTGTGATTAGATGTGCGGCTTACAAAAAATTTCTCCCCAGCACTTTGAAAACTTGCCAACCTTTCTACAGCATTCTTGTATGCTATTTTAGAAACACCAACTGCATCTAACGTCGGTACATCTTTATTGGAAAGAGCATGACTTGAATTTTCCAAATAACTAAGAGTCCGCTGTGCTTCCCTGCGTTGTTCTTCAGTTAAACTCGGGTCTAGTATCATTTGTACTAATTTTGTTGCTAATCGTTTTTTAAAACTGGATCTTATGTCTGAAACAATTTGCCATTGTGCGAGTTGACACATTATCTCGAGCACATACCTGAGACCTTCGCCATTTCTTAACTTTTTTAAGTCGAAAATCATTTCCTTCAATTTAACAGCATCAGTTTTAATCAACGTACTGTTCCCCACCCAAAAACTTATCTGTTCAGATGGAGGTTGAGTTGAAGAATATTTTGATAAGCTTCCCAACACTGTGCTATTTACCTCAGGAACTACATTACCCCTTATTTTAATCCTTCTTACTTCAGCAGTTTGCGTTACCATTAAAGACTTAATCAAACCATCTACAGTTCTGCTATCAATCAAATTTGCTACCGTCATCGCCACGTCATTAAATTCTATACCATCAGCTTGAAAGTCCTCCCTGAGACGATCTGATAGTTCTTGTAATTCTGGCCCTCCTCCTAAAAGATGGTAGGTTTGTTGAACTAATTCAGCAATTTGCTTAGGTGAAGGTTTATATTGATTTCCTAGTACTATAACTTTTCTTCCATCAACCCACTTAGCAGTCAAGGTTTCTCCCTCACCCACCACAACCCTTATATTAAAAGGATACTGCTCATCATCAAGATATTCATTAATTGTAGATTCGGTGACGGATTGGGTTACGCGTACCTGCTCTGTTCTGGCTTTTGCTAAATAATCCTCGACATCATGATCTCCAAAATAGATTCTTGAAAGATTGTCACCCTCATCGCCTAATTTAACAAGAATGGTCGCTAATAATTTCGGCAAACCTGGATCGGTAATATCGCCTTGTCTTATCCCAACGATATCATACAAAATTTCTAATTTTTCCTTGTTTATAGCACCTCGTCGAATTAATCCATAAAGAATACCAAAACTATTTACTCCCTTTTCATCTTTTAACGTGCGATTTTTGATCATGTAATCAACAAGCTCTTTTTGTCTAACACTCAGTAATGTTCCAGTTTCAGGTGTATATTTATCAAAGAAATGGGCCAAGGCTGCCCCAATCCCTCCTCCAATACCTACTGGAATAAGATTTGACGCCAATCGTAAAGCCAAATGCTGTTGCTCAAGCCACTGATGGTAACCAGGAATATCTTGATTAAATGGTTTTAAAGTAGCTAATGCAGCAATTGTAAAAAAGACTGGCCAATCAGTCTTATTGAAGAAAAAATTTCTCTTTGGATTACCAACATCATTCTCAACCTTAATTAATTCCTCATCTTCAATCCCTGTACCATTTTTTATGGCATTCTCAGTAGCCGCAATTAATTGATCCCCCATGCGTTCATACCCTCGAATACCACCACCTATCTTAGTCCCTGTAATAATTTCAATTAAATTGAATAATATATTACTAGTGTCCAAACGAGGATCATGAAATTCGCCAAGAGCAATCCCTGAGGCTATAATCGTTACCACACCTCCAATATGCCAAAGATCGTTACGAAATTTCTTGTAGTATTTGAGTTTCTCTTCAAGCGTCCTTGCATTCTTACCATTTCTATAATCTTTCATACTGTTGACAATACCAATGGCCAAGGCAGCAATCCCTGCAGTATGTGCCGCACTTGACAAGACACGAGGAGATGTCAATATTTGCATCAATTCTGCGATCATCGCATCGTCTTCAGGATCCATATTCTCAGGTATTCCCCAAGATGCTAATTCTTGCGTAGCTGCCTGTTCGAACTCCTGGGATTTTGTAATATTCATGGAGTGACCAGCAACGATAATGACTTGAGGATTTGTTGTCATAGAAACTGATAAACCATGAGCTATCAAAGAACCTACTACCTGACTGCTTGTTGAACCATTGGCTAAGGTCAAAACTTGTGTAAATGAAGTTGTAACTGCAACGGGAGATTTTACTGTTTGAGCCATTGGTGTTCCTGCTGTAACCCAATACGTTGGTTCAGACAACGAAAAGGTTGCAGGAAATTTTTTCACGTCGTCATCGTCAAAATTTCTAGTATCTGTTTCAATTTCTTCAGCATTTATCTTTAGCCCACCCGAGAAATATTTCCTTGGGATGGTCTGACCATTTTGAATATCTTCCTTAATATAGTTAAAGACCCCTTTTTTGTAGGCTTTCAAATATTGTTGATAAATGAAGTTGGCATCCATTTTATGGATTCCCGCCTGCGCGGGAATGACAAGGTTGGAGATCTTAGACTTATTACTGTAAACTTGATTTAAAAGAGCTTCTTTGAGATTTTTCTTATACCATGCAGCTAAAATCATCGAATGAAAAATTTGGCGGAGATTGGCAAAGTTTTTGCCGGTGTTGACTTCTTGTTCAAGTTGAGGAAGAACTATCTCTTTAATAATTTGAGAAGCAACTGAATGAGTCGTGTTCTGGATTCCCGCTTTCGCGGGAATGACATTGTTGATACCGGAATGTTTTTGAAGTGACAAGTAATCTTCTTCTAACATTACTTTCAAATGGCTGGCTACTACAAAAGCGGTGTTGTCGTGGACATAGACCTTGGCTTTATCGGCTACTATCCATACCTTATTAAAGGTATTTACAGGGATTTCGCTCGTTCCAAATTGCTCTTGGGTTTTGGCATACACCTTATTCCAAAATTCACGACCTAAATTCTTCTCGGGATATATTAAAGAAGCTGTTAATTGCTTTAAGATATAGTCCTCTGCCAGCATATCACGGCCCATTTCAGTTTGGCCTAATTGGTCAGGGATAATCCGATCCTTCTCATAAGGACTTAAGTTAACCCACAAATTATCTTCAGGGATGGTCAAAGAAGCTAAAAAATATTTAATTAACTTCTCAGATTCAGCCTTTAACTGTGGGTCACTGGCAGAAAGGCCTGAATTTCCACTATCGACTAAAAAATCAAAAAGAATTGGATTTTCAGGATGGACCCGTAAGCCTTTGACGATTACAGGGACATACGCAGGGGTCAAATTGATCATGGTTCCAGGTGTCGGCAAACCTAAAACGGAATCAGCATGAGCTTGAGGCAGAGAGCCTAAGCTTGTTAAAAAGAAGCTAACAATAACGCTCAAACTTAAAATTTTCTTAAACATGACAAAGGCTCCTTAGGTTTCAAATCTTTTTGGAGAATCTCTAGACGAATTAATTTATGAAAGGAATAATAACATTCAAAGAAAGCGCTAACTTAGAAAGGATAACATATATTGCGAGAATTGCAAGTTAGGCAGGCTAAAAATATATTGTATAACTTGTTTAATAACAAATAGTTATAAATATCGTAAAAAATACTCTAATTTTTTCTAAAAAATCCACCCTCTTTATAGCTTAACCTGTGAGACTTCCGCAGACAGATCCGGCTGGCCAGGGTCTATATTAATTGATTTTCTATAATCAGACATCGCTTGAAGTAGATTTCCTTGGGCTAAATAGAATTTAGCCCGATCATTATACGCATCCACATACAAGGGATTAAGCTCAATGGCTTTATTATAATCTGACAGGGCTTGCGGATAATTATGCTGCAAAAAAAAGGCTAGGCCGCGGTGATAATAGACCTTTTCATAATATGGATTAATAGCAATAGCTTTATCATATTCAGCAATAGCCTTAACAAAATTGCCCTGTTTAGCATAGATAAGGCCACGGTCATCGAATGGATATATAAATTCAGAAGTTATTGCAATGGCTTTATTATAATCTGACATGGCTTGTACCAAATTACCCTGGTTATAATACGCCCAACCACGATTGATATAGGGCCTTGCTTTATGAGGAGATTTTTGCAGCACATCCTCCCATAAAACAATTTCATTTTTCCAAATTTTATTTCTTTGATAGGTCAAAAAAGAATTAAAGGCGATAATCAACGATAGGACTATAAGCATCATTTTAAGATTATTTTTTCCAAATAAATAATAAGCGCCACTAACCAAAAACATGCAATACCCCACCATTGGCAAATAAAGCCTGTGTTCAAAAATGACATCTGATTGCGGTAAAATACTTGATTCAGGTAAAAGGGTCAGGAAAAACCAAAATATAGAAAATGAAATCAGCCTGTATTTTGAAAACATACGTTTGGCAAAATAAAGCATCGCTGCCAAGAATAAAAAACTAGCTGCGACGGGTATTTCAAAAAAATTCTTAAAAACAGGATAATCATAATCTAAATTCAAATTAAAAGGCAAAATAAGCAATCTAATATAGGTGATCATGACCCTGAATTGAGTCAGAAGATAATCTAGGGGCGTTATACCCCCTTGCCCCCCTACTATAGAATGAAGCTCTTGAAACCTGGTTGACTTGGTCAACACCATTGTTTGGGGAATAATAAACAAAATCAGCCAAAGCGGATAAAATTGAAGCCAATCGATATCTTTCTTGAGTTTTATGAAACTAATCTCATAAAGTACAATCATTAATGGCAGGGTTATGGCATTCTCTTTAGTAAACATTGCCAGGACAGCTATTATTAATGAAAGAATATAATAAATTCTCTCCGTTTCTGGTTTAAGGGCCAGCCTTGATTTTATATAGAAGCATAAAGACGCCAGATAAAAGAAAGCAGACAAAGAAGCTGCCCTCTGCCAAATATAGGTTACTGCTTCAATTTGAACCGGATGGCTTACAAATATCAACCCTGCCAATAAGGCAATAATATCGCAATAACGGGCAATTTTTTCTTCCTTCATGACTGGAGTTAAAAAAGTCAATCGAACCAGCCACCAGACCAAGATGGCTGTCCCAATATGAATTGTCATATTAAAAAGATGATAATCAAACACATTGAGCTTGGAAAAATGATAATTAAAGGCTATTGAGAGAAAGGTAATAAAACGACAGGGACAGACATTCCAGATATCAAGCAGATGATGGATATTTCTGATGGCAAAATTATTAACTATATAGGCGTCATCATCAAAGTGAAACGAACAAAAAAAGGTATTGGAATAAACAATACCCCCTAAAGCCACGATAGCCAATATTGAAAGCACCTTAATATGTAATGACTTCAAAACTAAATTCACTTTCAATTAGGATTTCCTGTAGCGATAAAATTGACGATCCGCTCGCCGGATTTATCTCCCTTACGATCCAAATAGGAAATAACTCCTTCATGCGTCCTGCCCTGTGCGGGCAGCACGGCAACAGTATCACCAGTTTCTCTTAATTTCTTTGCAAACTGCTCCGTATAATATCTTCCGCCTGGATGAAAGGTGTAGACCAGCAAGAACGGCGGGTAATGACTGTCTTTGTGCACCAACAGTGTCGGCGAGAACTCAGCAGCGTGAGCGCCAAAGGCAACGACCCACATTCCCAATAGCGCTGGTTGTAAGACAATAAAAAAACTGTGTATTTGTGAAGCAGCATTATACCCTGCACCATCGAGGCCGATGACCCCGGCTATATCTGCATTGCTTCTGCCATACGGTTTAAGGTAGTGCGGATCAACAGTTACCAATGACACGGTATTCCCACCCGACGACCATCCCATCAGATAGAGCTGTTTAGGGTCGCCGCCATAACTGGGACCATTGCGCACCATCCAGTCCACAGCACCAGCCACATCCTCAGCAGCCTTGCCAGCCCCTGCTCCCAGGCGATAATCCGTCGAGGCAAGAATAAAACCATGGCGCCGGGCCAAATCCGGCAATTCGTTAACATCGCTCTTATCAAAAAGGGTCCAGGCACCGCCATGCACATAAAGCAGCATGGGGGCCTTCTGCAAACCTGCTTGAGGATAAATATCCAAACGCTGATAATTATGAGGCCCAAAGGACATTTCTTTGGCACCCGGTGGTGAAGCAAGAGCTTGTAAGGGTATTGTTGCTGCGGCTACGATAAAAGCCATCAAAAAAACCAACGCACGCTTGTAAAGAAAATTTGCCATATTTTCTATCTCATTATTAATTAGTATTAAGTCTCACTAATATTTAAATAAATTGCAGACCGCAAACAATGCACTCAACCTTGCCCTTCATCACTTTCTGATACCATCTCATAATAGCTTTTTTAGGGCCAAAGGGTAATTGCTTGCCCATCAATGGTTCTATGTTAAAAATACATTCATCCGGAGGATCAAAAGACGTATCTGTTATTAATTTAACACCATTCGTGCTTATATCTAATACAATGCCTTCACCTGAAGCCCCGCCTTCAACGCTCCAGCGTACAGGTAAATCATCCTTAATCCGAAAATGTTGACGGCCTCCAGACATAACCTTTACCTCTTTTTATTTTTCTTAACTGCCGGTTTCTTTTTTACCGTGACAGCCTTCTTCTTTGCCTTAACTGATGGCTTGGGGGTATTACTTTCTTTAATGATTGGCGCTTGAGGCAATACAATCTCACGAGGTTTATCTTCAAGCTTTATCCCTGACATGCTGATCACTTTTCGACGAGAAAAACAGTCTTTGCAATATACTGGACGGTCTGCGCTCGGTTTAAAGGGAATGGTGCATTCTTTTTTACAATCAGCGCAAATTGCTGTATGCATCATCCTTTCCTTAATAACCGGCTTGGGGACGGGTTTAATTTCTGGCAAAGATCGATGGATTAACGTATCCACCTTTTTATCAAGCGCAATAAGCTGCGTTTGTATTTTATTAATTAAATTCAGGACATCTATTTCATTTTTCATTTTTCTCCTTTTATTATTCCCTAATCCCTATATTTCTTAGCCTTAAGAATATTAATAATGGTAGGATTTACCGTGCCCCCTAATTGCTGTATTTTAATGACGTCCTTCCAGGCCCTGTCACCATTACCTACTTTAAAATAAGCGCTCATCCGGCTATAGTAAAATTTTATATTTTTAGGATCTAGCTCAATGGCATTGCTATAGTCAAAAATGGCTTGGGTATATTTTTTCCTATAAAAATAGGCTATGCCGCGCACATGATAGGCTGCTGCATAGTTTGGATCAATTTCTATGGCCTTATCAAGATCAGCAATGGCTAATTTATATTTTCTTATTTCAATATAAACATAACCTCTATTGTAATAGGCATCTGCATAATCAGGATTGGCCTTAAGAGCTTTTGTGTAGTAAGCAATGGCCTCTTTATATTTTTCCTGCTTACCGCTCACATTGCCTAAATGCACGTATTCTTCTGAAGTTTCTGCACGAACAGTTGTCAAATTTAAAAGCAGCAAACTAAAGAAGACACCCAAAATTAAATAGCCTTTCTTCATCCATTACTCCTTATCCTATTAAAACCCCAGAGCGTAAACACGGCTGTATTTTTTTATCAAGAATCTTAATGGAAAAATTAAAAAACCACCCAAACCCACCATCAATACGCCTACCAATGCCCTGGAATGAACCCATTGTTCTAAAGAAAAAGTGAAATTAAAAAACGGATTTGGCAACCATCCAGGCTTACTGCATGCTAACCAATAATTGAACAGATAGGTTGGACATTCGCTAAAAACACAAATATTATCGAATGGGCTGCGCAGGTAAAATTGAAGCTTGCTGATTTCTTTCTTTTCGTGCAATACACAAAGGATTTTCTTAATATAAAATCGATGCTGAATAATCCCTTTATACAAACCTATGGTGGAGGTGCATAACAACCAAAAAAGCCAGCCCTGCGTTAAGGAAGTTTTACCTATCAATATGAGATAAAGCCCGCTGGTGATCGTCATAATACCTGCCGACGGAGCTATATAATGGGTCAGGATATAGCGAATCATAAATATTCTTTGAAAAAGAGATTCGTCTTTTATTATCCTGTCTTGATCCCGCGTCTTAAACAGACACCATCCATTGAGACTAAGTTCCGGGATTTCAAAAAATAGGCCTAGAGTCAGGAAGCTAATATAATGAATCAATAAACCAACTTTAAAAGACGGATTGACCCCAAAAACAGGAATGAAAACTATTCCACTGATCAACAGAAACGTTAGCGGAATAATGACCTCTGACTTGTTTAAAATTGAATTTTCTTTAAATGATATCATCAATTACTTCTAATTAATTCAGCTAATTTTTGTATATCCTTATCTATTTCATTTTTTGTAAATGCCTCTGTACTTCCATTGACCAAGTCAATGCGGGTTCTTCCCACGCCGACATTGGTGTATTTTAAAATGATCCTATACGCATGTGCATGTGCCTTATCAACTAACAAGGCATTCCCAAAATCAATATCTTTGACAAGGACCAAATACCCTTGGGCAGGATTAGAATATAAAATCTTATTATAACCAACAGTACTTAACTGCTGATTGACTATATCCTTTAGCGTCTCCAAATCACCTTCTTTAACAATCACCACACTATGCCTGGCAGCAACGGATTCGTTGTAGGCGTTAATATACTTATTAGTGGTAGACGCACAACCCATTATCCCTACAGATAAACATAGCAAGAGCAGCCTATTCATAAAATTCTCAACTTTCTTTTTCTTACGCCGGTGTTTTCACATTTCCCAGTGTACGGTTGAACAAGTCAAAAAGTTTATTCCAATGCCGTTTAAGCGCAACTCCATTATATGCAGGCAGGTCAGCCATTGTAAATCCGTGGGCAGCACCGCTATAAAGTTCCGCCTCATACCGAAGACCAGCCTGGTCCAAGGCCTTGCGCAGGCGTTCTATCTGCTCAGGCGGCATATTTTTATCATTATCTGCGTGAGCAATATAAACTTGGGCTTTAATCTGACTAAGAAGTAAGTGCGGACTGTTAGGCGTATCTGTTGCCAGATTACCTGCATGAAAACTGGCGGCCGCAGCGATTCGATCAGGATAAGCGGCAGCAGCCCGTATCGCTAATCCACCGCCCATGCAATAACCTGTAACGCCAATTTTACCTGGCAGCACTTGTTTTTGTTGGGCTAGAAAATCAAGAAACACGGCTGTATCCCGTATTCCAAATTCAGGATTATAACTCTGAAACAAAGGCATGAGCTGTTTAGCTGCCTCAGGCATATCCTCAGGGCGTATTGGAAATTTTAAATCCACCATCGGGGAACGTCGGACACGGTAAAACAAATTTGGCAAAAGAACATAATACCCATGAGAGGCAATTTCTTTTGCCATTGCATAAAGGTAATCTCTCAACCCAAAAGCATCCATCAAAAACAAAACAGCAGGATACGGGCCGTTGCCTTCCGGATGGGCGATAAAAACATCGCAATCACCATCCTGAGTTTTTATATCTATGTTTAAAGCCATGATTTTGATTTATTAATAATGCTTTCAAGTATCTCTCCAGCATTACTTTTACCACTCAAATAACCTACACGTACGTCGATCCTGGTACCATTTCCGTCAATAGGCCGCAAATCAACCCAGACCTGTTTGCCTGCTGGATCTTTGGCCAAAATTTGGATAACATCAGGAGCATCGGTTTCTTTATAAACAACTATACTCATGTCCCCTAGAGCAGCTTTAGTTGATTTAGCTACCTTGATAATCGGGACATTAATCTCCTGGGTAACTTTGTCAGAAAGCCACTTGGCAGTTCCAGCACCTGCAGCTCCTGCCGCTAAAAATATGCACCCACTAAAATTAGCAACAGCGACTAATAATACAATCATCATCAATAATTTTCTAAACATATTTATCTCCCCTAAGCTTTATTGAGTTGGCGGTAACACAGTAAACACAACTGCCTGGCCCGAACAAGCATATCTTCCCCACCCTACATAAACCATCCTGACCATGATCACTGCATTAGCACCCATCGCTTTTGCATTACTTGACATGATCTTGATCGGCCTTAAAGAAGCATCAGCAGTATCATCAAAATAAGTTGCTGTATATTCCGCAGAAACAGGCCCCACATAACGATAGCTGTATTGTGAAGGTGGAATGCCCTTATATAATGGCACGCCTTCTTCTTTAATAAATTCTCTTAGATCAGACATCTGATTATAGTTTAACGTATTACATCCACTCACACAAAACACGCCCATCAAAAGTAAAAATACACGCATTTTCATTTGAGTAAACCTCCAATATGATGTTTATTTTGAACGTTTTTGTATTTTAACACGAAAGGATAAACTTTTTAAAATATTTAAGATAAACCTAAAAACTTCCGCAGATTCACGACTGGCTGGATATTAATGATCACCGGAACAAATCCTGGGGCATTTTTTAATTGGGCAAGCATGGCAGAGTCAAGATGGAACTTAATACCTTCTCCGAATTCTCCTGTCGAGGCCCCTGTTTTCACCTGTAAATGCATCTGTGCCGGAGTTAGGTCGATACCACCGTTTTCTAATTGAGCATGCATCATCTTATCACGACTCACTCCTGCATCATTTATTGGATTTGCAGCATCAACTGCTTCTTTAAATAATCTATAAAAATTATTCTTACCTCTTTCAAATTCAATGTAGCCATGACTTATTCCATTAAATCCTCTCAACCTCAACATAGCGTTAACAATGTTCATAATCAACGCATTGTTTACATTACTCGGACCAAAAGGAAGATCCCTTATCGTTTCGTAATAATAGCTCACTATACTCTCGACAATCTCTTCCCTTGTAGCATCTGGGGATAATTTGATGCAATCAGAAAATTTAACAAAACTGGTGGATAATCTTTCTTCTCTAAACTCCTTGGTCATGTCGCGCATCCCTGCCACTACTTCAGAAACCCACTCTTTCTTTTCCTTAACCCCATAATACTTTTTTTCACCACTTTTACTATATCCCATGTATACAGTTTCTTGATCTGGCGTACCAATCAATTGCACCCTATGCACAGCATTTAAAAAATCCCGATATTCCTCCTCATTGATTCCCTCAGTGATAGCTTTATGAATAAAGGCTAAGATACGTTCTCTCACAGCCAATTGATTCAAATAATAATTCACCTGCACCTGAGTATCTGCCCTTCGACATCATCACTAGGATCACGAACGGTCTCTAATCCAGGTATTTTAGCGGCATTCAACCAATGCAAATACTCTCTCCATATAGAGTCTTTGGGCAAGTCATTCATTAATCTATTTGTAAAATCAATTAACCTTTGTTGTGCTGTTTCAATAAGTATTCTATTTTGTGTACGTACTTTGATATTGGGATCTCTTGATGTTAAAGCACGGTCACTATCTGACTCCTTTGAAAGCTGTGCGGCATCCAGTAAATTTAAGGGTATTCTCGCTACAGGGATTTTAAACGTTACGGAATCATCCGGATCTCCTATTTCTTCTACATAAGCTTCGATTCCTATTTTCTTAAATAAATCAAGATAAAAATCTCTCTCTTGGGAATCTACATTCATTGTCACAAAGGATACTTCACCCGGACGACGAGCCCAATAATTCAAAAAAAACCTTACCATAAACTCTTCAATTTCTCTAGATTCGGGGCCTGGAGAAACTCCCAAAATTCCTAAATGACCGCATTTAGTCCCTTTATAATCAGCTGCCGTCGTTCTTATTTTTCCAACGACTTGACCCGAGGTGGTAACAAACACATACCACCCATCGTGATGTTCATAACGCCCCTCTCTAAATATATTTTCTAAATCACGACTTATAATGCGTTCCGGATTCGTTTCCAAACCTATACTATAAATTTGTTTATAAAGCTCGAATCTCTCAGCAGGATTTAAATCAACGGCAATGTCCCGAGGGGACAATACATACCCCCTATCTTTTAATTTAACTAAATTTCTCACATCGCCAATCAAATTCCTAAAACTAATCAGACCCTTAATTCTACTTGCCAATGCCGCCGCTGCATCATCCATCATCGCATGATCCTTTGCTTGATCAGCGAATTGAGCAGCATCTAAATTGATATACCGAGGATTCAAACTAGCATCACTGTCTCCTTCTGGCAGCCTTTCAATTTCCACAATTTGCCCATAAAATCTCAATCTAATGTTTACATGGTAATGGTCACGTAAATATTCTTCAAAAGCCCGGACTTCTGCTTCGAATCTATAGGTATCTGATTCCTGAAGTATAGATTTATTCGTATCTTTCTTCATTTCCGGCATAAAAGGTGAAAGGGTCATGTGATCCACCAATAATTTTCCAGTTGGCTTTAAAGCTTTTATTAATTTAAGAATTAACGCAAGGTAAGCATTTTCAGTACTGCTATCAAGGGCAATATAGGAATAATACAAAGAATTTGTTGATACAATCAAATCAACCTGATTTTCACCATACTCCAAATCCTGAAAACTACCTACAAAACCTTTTACATTCGTATTATCAGGAATAATGACATCATAAATATATTTATTTCTAATAATTTTATGAAACCTAAGTATTTTTTTTAGTATTGGATCAGTGACATCTGTATCACTGACGTACTGTTGCTGGTTTTTTGCAGCAGCATTAATTACTTGCGAGTCTCGGTCAACAACAGTCAGGTCAAGGCTTCCTGTTCTTTCAAAACTTAGCGCCCCCATCATTTCTATTGTTTGGGGCGAAGAATCAACATCTTCCAATACTCCTGCTCCTAACATAACAACCCTTATTCGTTTTTCAGAAGTAAGTAGATTATAGATGGATAATAATTTATTTAGGCCTTTCATCCTCATTGGTTTAGTATACGTTGAAGGCAAGTCTTGGGGAGGATTTCGTTCCTCATAACCTGGATTTAACGCTCGTAATATATCCCCATAATGCCCCCCTTCCATGTCTATTTCGCTGGTAATCACAGCCAGACCACTCTCTTCACCAAAATCATGGGGGGCAGATTCCGTCACTTCCATCGCTCTGTCTATTTTAAATAAAGCCGCTCCACCAGAAAAATACTTCCTTGGAATGGGTTGTTGAGTTAACGTATCAATATCTTCTTTGATGTAGTTAAAAGCGCCTTTTTTGAAGGCTTGCAGATAGCGTTGATAAATTTTCTCTGTGTTAATAGTACTGCTCTCATACCCGACACCAGCTACTTTTTTCTTGTCCGCATAAACTTGTGCCAGGATGCTATCCTTGATTTTATTTTTGTACCAGGCGGCTAATATGAGGCTGTTGTAGACTTGGCGAAGCTGGGCAAAATTCTTGTTTTCGTTGACTTCCTTGGTGAGCGCGGGGATGACGATTTCTCTCACAATTTGAGAGCCGAGGGCGCTTACATCAGAATTGGTTGTTCTTTTAGAGATTGCCGCGTCGCCTACGGCTCCTCGCAATGACGGAGAAGTGTTTTTTTCCAACGATAAATAATCCTGTTCAAGCATTACCTTCAGTTTACTTTCAACAATATACGCTGTACCTGTTTTGGAATTTTCATAGACAACGGCTTTTTCAGGGACAATCCAAACTTTATTAAACGTATTAACAGGTATGTTCGTTGTTCCAAACTTTTTCTCTGCTTCTTCATAAATCCTATGCCAAAACTTTTTACCTATCGCGTCCTCAGGATAAATTAATGATGCTGTTATTTGCTTGAGCATGTAATCTTCTGCTAACAGGTCACGTCCCATTTCCGTTAACCCAAAGCTTTGAGGGATGATTCTATTTTTTTCGTACGGTGAAAGATTGACCCATAGGTCGCTTTCTGGAATTGTTAAAGAGGCAAGGAAGTATTTGATGAGGCGGGTGGATTCAATTTTTAGCCCTTCGGGCGTTTGTTCTTGTTGAGATCCTTCGCTACGCTCAGGATGACGGTTGTCCTTATCACCTTTATCTAAAATAAATTCAAAACGAAATGGATTATCTGTGTGGACCTTAATTCCTTTAAGTATCGGGGGATTAAACGCAGGGCTTAGACGAACCATCACGCCAGGTGCCGGCAAATGAAATTCCTGGGCTTGGGCTAAAGGTTGGGGCCCAAACGTATTGGCCAAAAATGCAAAAATAAGACAAAGAGCTATAATAGCTCTTAAATTTAAATGCTCTCTCATATATAAAGTATGCCCTATTTTCTTGGATTAGGCCACTTTTTGTGGTGTGGATATGACGAAGTTAATCCTGGGGAAGTAACGCTTGGAAAGCGGTACTTATTCCTTCTTTTCTACCGGCTGGGCCTCTTTAAAACCACCCTCACCGCTCTGGCTCCATAAATGCTTGAATTGCTTCGTGTACTTCTGGGCAAGATCTTTATCTGTTATCACCAATAAATTTTCGGCATTTTTCTTCTCAGCGCTAATAGTCCAGTTAAATGAACCTGTCAAGACCACCTGATCATCGATAACTGCAAACTTGTCATGCATCAAACCAGGACCCATATGAAATTTAACATTGACTCCTTTATTGATCAGGTATCTGCTCTTTGAAAAATGATCTTTCATTTGAGCGGCATCCAAAGTAATCTTAATCTTTACCTCCCGCTTTTTAGCATCAACTAAGGCTTGGGCTATTTCTCTCGAGGTTAACGCATACATCGCTATATCAATAGACTTATGCGCGTTACCAATTTCTTTAATGACAACTTCCTGGCAACCCCCATTAGGAGAAAAATAAACCTTTGTTTCAGCATAAACCAGCGACGTGGTGCAAATCAGCACGAAGAACATTAACCCTTTTAAAATATTTTTCATCAATTTGATCCCCTTTTTAGTTATATTAATTCCCAAACGCTTTTTGAAGTGGCTTTAGCATTTTTTAACACGCCTTTTGCGCGCAATTGTGTTGCTGCCCAAAGGATGTCCTCATGCCATGTAAAATGAAGATTCCCGCTATTCATCAAATCGCTTTTATGATGTTCCCATATATGCTCACGGACTTGTAAAATCTTGGCCGAACCCTTTAGGTCCTTTAGAGCCTCAACAATCCAATCGCAAAGATCTTTCCTGGTTTTCATATTTTATTTTTCTGATCGTTCAAGTAACGAAACCTGGGGACAAGTTTATCATCCACCGATACCTGCTCTTTAAACATAGCCAATGGCCTTACCCAAAGCGTCCCTTCAGGAAAATCACCTTTATAAAGCGCTTTATAAATCACCATTGCTTCGCCTGTTTCGGTATGCATCGCCACATCAATCACTTCGTAACGTTTGCCTTTAAAATGCTCGTATAAACCTTTTTGAATGTGATTCATATCGCAAGTTTTTGCATAAGCTTCTTAATGCATTTCAAAGAACTATCATCTATTTTAGTAAAATAAACCACAAAGCCTTCACCTGGCACTATACGGGAAATGCAAGCCGTCCCTTCGACCAATAAATTCGACTCAGTGGGTGCATTTTGAATGGTAATGCCAATTTCATCATTAACTTTCAAATAAACATTATATTTAATCTTCACAAAAGCACTGGTCAAAGAAAGATCTTTAAGCTGCCCTTTGAGGGTTATCTGTGAACCAACACTGATCGTGACTGGCAACTCCAGACTAACACGCGGCTGGCCGCGTTGATCGCTGCTTCCTACTGGATATGACATAAATTCCCCTTTAGTAACGCACAGACATTAAGCAAAGCCCATAACTCGGGGCTGTTCTTGGCGCTAAAATACGCTCTTTAGACTTAAGTAGTTTTAAAACACTACCTGGCTGAATTCGTCCGCTTCCAACCGCAATCAAGGCTCCTGTGATATTACGCACCATCTTATATAAAAACCCGTCGGATGTGATTGAAATATGGATCAAATCCCCTTCTTTAGCAATCTTCAAACTTGTTATCGTCCTTACTGTATTCTTGATCCTTGAACGCTGTGAGGCGGATTGAAATGATTTAAAATCATGCGTTCCTTTTAAATCATTGGCTGCTTTACGCATCGCCGGCAAATTTAATTTATGAGGATAAAAATACGCCCTGTCCCTCCATAACGCTGACGGGTAAGAACGGTTTAATAAGGTATAACGATACGTCTTACTTTTAACATCCCTCTGCGCGTGAAAATCTAAAGGAACTTCTGATACCTTGACGACCGACAAATCCCTGTCTAAAAAAGAATTCAACGCCTTGTGGATCAATGCTGGTTCTATATCGGTATCAACTTTAAAATGGGCTGTTTGCCCTAGAGCATGCACGCCGCTATCCGTACGGCCGGATGCCTGGCAATGAATTTTCTTTTTAAAAATTCTCTCTAACTTTTCTTCAAGATGATTTTGGATAGTCCGCAAACCCTCTGCCTGCGTTTGCCAACCGGAAAAACCAATACCATCATATTCCAAAATTAATTTAAAATTTCGCAATATTCCCTATTCCTTGGTCGTCAAAGGTTTGCTACCGTGCGTAATCATCTTGGATGCGGATAATGTCTTCTTCTGATAAATGCTTGCCACAAGCAACTTCTATAAATACCAAAGAACCCTCTCCTGTATTTCCAATCCGATGGACTGCTCCAAGGGGAATATCGACCACGACCCCAGGGCTAACAAGAATTTCCTTAGCATCAACAATGGCTAATCCTTGACCTGCCACGATAATCCATTTTTCAGATCTATGCTGGTGTTTTTGTAAACTTAAACGGCCTTGTGGGTTAACTTCAACACGCTTAACCCAAACACCATCTTCCTGATAGAATTTTTGATATTTGCCCCAAGGACGGGTAGATTCTTCTAAAAATTGCATATACTAAGAATAACAAAAAGATTAATAAAAAGAAAGCGTTCGCAAAAAATTATATAAAAAAATCTTTAATGGCTTTTTGAAGGGCATCAAGATCCCTTTGAGTATGCACCGTAGAAACAAACAAAGCTTCTAAATCAGCTGGCGGCCAGTAGATACCACGACGCAACAGATGATGGAATAATTTAGCATAAAGCTTATCTGAAGAAGCATTTTTGGCGTCCGTGTAATTATAGACAGGCGCTGAACGAAAACGAAGACTGATCATGCTTTTATAATTGACCAGATGGGCTTCGGCATTTGCTTCTTTTAAAATCATGTTGGTATTTGCAACAAACTCATCACAAATGACATTAAGTTTCCTATATGCCTGCGGCGTCAAATTCTTTAAAGTCGCTAAACCTGCCTGCATAACAATAGGATTGCCTGAAAATGTACCTGCCTGATAAATTCCACCCAAAGGTGATAAATGCTTCATGATGTCACTCCTGCCGCCATAGGCACCCACCGGAAAGCCTCCACCAATAATTTTTCCAAGACAAGTAAGGCCTGGGATAATTCCCAAATCAGCCTGGGCACAGCCCAAATTAGAACGAAAACCACTCATCACCTCGTCAAAAATCAGCACAATATTATATTTCTTAGTTAAAGCGCGCAGGTTTTTAAGAAAATCCTTATTAGGATTAATAATACCCATATTACCTGGCACTGGCTCTAAAATAACGCAGGCAATATCAGCGTGATGACGTTCTAGGGTATTAGCTAATATTTGCGTATCATTAAACGGCAGGCTCATTGTATCCTGAATATGAGCAGATGGGATTCCCTGACTCGATGAAGACGCTAAAAAAGAAACACCTGAACCTGCCATGGCCAAAAGATCATCACTATGGCCATGATAACAACCATCGAATTTAACAATTTTATTGCGTTTGGTAAATCCACGTGCGAGACGGATAGCACTCATCGTGGCTTCTGTCCCTGAATTAACAAAACGCACCATGTCTATCGACGGAACATGTTTAACAATAAACTGGGCGATTTCGATTTCAGGCTTGGTCGTCGTGCCATAACTGACACCATTTTTGACAGCTTTTTGCACAGTTTTAACTACATCTTGATGGGCATGCCCTAAGATTAAAGCTCCCCACGAAAGGCAGTAATCAGTGTACTCATGAGCATTATCATCAAAAAGTTTAGTACCGCGTCCTCGCTCCATCACCAATGGATTACCACCCACGGCATTAAAAGCACGAACGGGGCTATTTACGCCGCCGACCATAATTTTTTGAGCTTGCTTTATTGAAGCCATTTAAGCGCATCCTTGGCGTGGTAGGAAATAATAATATCTGCTCCGGCGCGCTTGATAGAAATCAATGTTTCCAAGACAATCGCTTTTTCATCAACCCATCCGTTTTGAGCAGCAGCCTTAATCATAGAGTATTCGCCGCTGACGTTATAGCCAACGATAGGCACATTTAATTCCCGACGAAGATTGGATACAATGTCTAAATAGGCTAAGACCGGCTTGACCATAACCATATCAGCGCCATCTTCAACATCCCGCCTGGCTTCTTTAAGCGCTTCACGGCTATTGGCTGGGTCCATCTGATAGGTTTTACGATCCCCAAATCCTGGCGCTGAATGCGCAGCATCACGGAAAGGGCCATAATACGCGGATGAATATTTAACCGCATAGGATAGGATACCCACGTCTTCAAAATGTTCTTTATTAAGCGCTTGGCGTATCGCAGACACACGAAAATCCATCATATCGGACGGAGCAATCATATCAGCCCCTGCTTGCGCATGTACTAAAGCCATTTTAGCAAGGATTGGTAATGTTTTATCGTTACTGATTTTCTGGCCTTCAACAATGCCGCAATGGCCATGACTCATATACGCACATAAGCACACATCTGTTACTATCAGAAATTGTGGGAAATGTTTCTTTATGGCTTTGATAGCTGCAACCACCGGAGAGCTCGTAGCATAAGCATACTTGCCGGTATTATCTTTATGATGAGATACCCCAAACAATACTCCACCCCTGCCACCTGCACGGACATAGGTTTCGATTTCTTTAATTAATAGATCCACCGAATAACGAAATATTCCTGGCATACTTGATATTGCTTCTTTTTTGTTCTTTCCGTCGATCACAAAAAAAGGCTGGAGCAAATCGTACGCGGTAAAATTTGTTTCGCGGACAAAATTTCTAATTGTTGGAGTAAGTCTTAATCTACGATAACGATGTGGCATTGGGATAACCTGCTTCTTGTAATGTTTTTAAAGTCACCGGACCCTTGGCTAAAATCCGCCATGAGCCGGGTATTTTACCATAATCCAAAAGAAAATTCTTCACTGTTGAAGGGCTGCTGAAAATAACACCGTCAATAGGTACAGATGGCAAATCACGCTTGGGAGGCTTGATGTTTTCATAAATGGTCACCGCCCTTACAATAGCCCCTACGCCTGTTAAAGCTTCCTTTAAAAACGGGTTAGGCAAAGAGGAGCGCGGCAATAAAATACGTTTTCCTTTTAAATCCAGCTGTTGGACCATAGCCTTAAACAACCCTTCTCCTGTTTCATCCTGGGAGACGATGGCCGGTTGGATAGAATACCCTTCCAAAGCCTTTTGGGTCTGACGCCCGATCACGGCAAAAATCTTTCGCCGGGCCATATCGTTGTGGGATGAGGCAGCAATTGCTTTAAAAAAATATTCCCCGGCATACCAGCTGGTCAATGCAATAATATCCGCAGCTTCAAACGCTTGCAGTAAGTCTTTTTGCTGGGCTTTATCCATCATAGCCGGTTTGATATCAATCATCGGCCAGGAGATAATATTCCCCAAATGCTGGTATAAACCAGGATGAGTACCGCAATGCAAAAAAGTTTTCTTCCGGATTGGTTTATAAGATTCAACTGTTTTTCCAACCACAATCAGCGCCGGAGGTTTCAAATCCTTGGCCAAAGCTTCTATTGTCGAAAGGGTACCCTTGACTATCTGTTCCTGGGGCTTGGTGCCATTGGCAATAATCATCACAGGCGCTTCTTTAGACCACCCAGCTTTTTGTAAAGATTCAATAATGATATTTAATTTAGTCAGACCCATTAAGAAAACAAGCGTGTCTGCCTGGGGGATTGCCACAGATTTAGGATGAGCCTTGTCTTCATCTTCTTCATGGCCGCTGACAAAGGCAACGGATGAAGCCACTCCTCTTGCAGTTAAAGGAATTCCCAAGGAAGAAGGAATGCCCGTTGCTGAACTGACGCCAGGGATGATTTCAACGTCGATGTGATATGAACGTAAATATTGAAACTCATCTGCCCCGCGGCCAAAAATTAACGGGTCTCCCCCTTTTAGACGAACAACATTTTTACCTGCAATGGCTTTATCTTTAAGCCTTCTTGAAAGCTCCTCCTGGGCCAGTGAATGTTCGCCTTTGCGTTTGCCGACGTAAATATGTTCTGCCTTGGAGGCATATTTTAAAAGACTTGTATCAAGTAAATAGTCATAAAAAACACAATCAGCATCTTCAAGGGCTTTAACTCCTTTAAGGGTTATTAGCTCAGGATCACCTGGACCAGCACCCACTAGAATGACCTTGCCGTATTGTCGACGAACATCAATCACACTCAATAAATCAGCTAATTCCCGATCATTGCGACGACCGACCACCGCCAACTGCCCCTGCAACGGCATCCCTTCCCAGGGAAAGATATCTTTAATCTCTGCTTCCAGCCCCAAACGCTTAAGAGCGCAGACAGCCACCACAATACCGTCTACCTTTGATTCTTTAATTAATTGTAAACGCTCGTTAATGGTCCCGCGAATATTGACGATCGTGACATCAGGACGTAGTTGAAGGATTTGTTTTTGACGCAAAACACTGCTAGTACCAACTCTCGCCTGCGGCGGCAAATCTTTCCAATGCACAGGCCCAACCCAGGCATCCCGATCATCCATTCCTTGAGTTAGGGCAAAAATCTTTAAACCTTCATTTAAATTTTGAGGTAAATCTTTGGCGCTATGGATAGCAACGTCGGCTTTACCTTCAAGAATGGCGCGATCAATCGTATCGGTAAAAAAGTCATCGCTACTGCTCGTTAAAGGAGTGACCTTATCCTTATCGCCGGTAGTTTCAATCTTTAAAACTTCATAATCAAGCACGCACCCCTGGGCTTTCAATTCACGGATAATTTCGTCAACTTGGGCCAAGGCCAACGGGCTTGAACGGGAAGCTATTTTAACAGGTAAATTCATGGGGCTTATTATACATTCAATCCTAAAAATCCTGAAAGGCTTTTAAGCGGTTTAATTGTAATTCTGCCAACTGTAAAACCACGGGAGTTTTGAAGCTGTCGCAGCATGGCAGGAGTAATATGAAATTTAATACCGCCCACGAGTGTCCCCATCGGGGATCCAGTTTTAATTTGGACATTCATATTTGCAGCAGTTAAATCGATACCACCAGTTCCTGTTACCAAAGCCTTATCCTCCTTGACTGGTTTAGCAGTATTCCCTTCCCACTCATAAAATGTTGATCCTAAACAAGTACTTTTCAAGCGTTTTACCAATTGCTGCCGTTGTGTCAAATCAGCAAATCCAATTAGATAAATATCTTGATCCATTACTCTATCTCCTAAATTCTTTACTTGGGCAGCAGCACCCAAAGCTGAATTCTTTCTACCCAAACCAAGTTCTTGAAGAGCTATATAATCGGCTATTTCCTTTGGCGTGGTAAGAAAAGGAGGCACATTAACAGTTTGAGTTTGATTCTTAAGTAAGGTTGAAGCTGCTGTGTATTCATCATTAATAGCGTTAAATAAATTTTTAGCAAGCCCTATAGGCGTTCTACCCCCCACTTTAATTGCCTTGACCGAACCTTCAGGCGTAATTAAATAAACTTTTCCAAGTTTGTAATCACCCTCAGTCCCAGTACGCGTCTTATGAAATAATGCCTTGAGTGAATAAACAAGACTCAAAACCGTTTCTTCAGGGGATTTTACCAATTCGGTTAAATTAATAACAAAACTTGCATCAATCTCTTTATTAGCAACAGTCTCGTTTGTAATCAATTCGCCTCTTTTGGCCGATACCTTCCAGTTAATTGAACGCCTACTATCTCCAACTACATATGGACGCAAATTCACAACTTGATCTCCTGGACCTTTAGTCCTGGATCTATTACCGTTATGCTGTTGAGAAAAAACTTTTGACCTATGTACTGTTGCCTTCGGCGTTTTTATAATTAAATCCAATGCTTTTTCTTGCAAACCTTCAAGTGTTAAAGCCTCTTGTTTGGTTTGTTGATCTTGGTGAATTGGATGACTGTTCCCAGGAGTTTCCAATACCTTGGAAACTCTTGCCATATATGTTTCAAAATCCTCACCAGATCTTGGCACAAAAGCTCTTTTCATGGCCTGTCTGTCTCTAAACAACTTTGGATCAACCGCGACCGACAACAGTCTTTCTCGGGCAGAAATGATTGCCTGAGGGGAATGAGCAGGTAAGGCCAAAACTAAATCGACTAAGGCATTTTGCTGCTCATCCATTTCCAATCTTAGAGCGTCTAATTCCTGTTCATTTTTATCAGTAATACCTCCTAAAATAAGGCTTTGAGTTATTTCTTTTGCCCCTTTAATACCTCCAAACCCTTTGCCTTTAAACAAAGGATTTTTATCCCACATCTCATTAAAAGTATCTAAACCTGAAGCCCCCTTAACAATACGTTTGTCTTTTCTTAGGTAGTCAAGTTTCTTACTGGCAACAAAGAACACCACCGCTAATAAAACAAACCAAGCAACCCCATCATGACTATCCTGAATTATAGATTCCACCAAAGAAAACGACGCAGTAGGAATATTATTAAAACTATGCGGCAGCTTATTTAACTCGTCATTAACTTTATTCCATCGACCGAATGTATCCCAATCTGTCTTTAAATATACCCAATTATGCATTGAAACCCTGGGCAGCCAATACAAAGGATTGGGGTTATGCCGCATTTCCACATCAAAAGGAAGCGTTTGATTTGGCAGCTGCTTATGAATAAAAGCTAACGCTTGTCCAACATCTGCCTCTGAAGGGATACGTGATGGCATCGGCAAAACAACCGAGAAGCAGTCTCTGACATCTTTTAATTCATTTTCATATTTCTCCAATCTCCTAAGCCACAAACGTGATAAAACACTTTTAATAGCACCATTAATAACTTGTGCTTCATTATTAGAATAGTTGTAGTGCAAAGGAGATAAAAACACAGCCGCTAATTCAGGATCAAGAAATCTTTGCGACGCAAGGTTCTTTTCATAAGAATCCAATATATTCAATAACTGCTCTTTTGTTAACCCGATATTAGGAACAGCCTCGGCAGATCGAAGCGTTTCTTTCATAAGGTCTGCCATCAAATACCTAAGTCCGTACCGTGTTAATACCTCATAAAGATCATTCATTTTACTTCTTGCGTGCTCACTATCAAGCTTTGCCACGGTGTTGGCAATGCCTGCGGATATAACAGACATATTGCCGCGGAATACTTTTTCCACTTCTTCCGGATTTGCATAACGTCCATTTGCACGATTTCTATTTTCATAACTTTGGTTTTCATCTTGTTTCATTGCTTCAATAAGATACCAGAATTTCTCCTCCACATTATCCAATGAACTGCCATTAAAATCTTTCAACAGCAGATCCACTCTTTCAGGCGGAATATCTGATAAACTTGCTCCTAAAAGATTACTAACATCCTTTGACGCATGAGGCAAATTTAGATGCCCTAACTCCAAACTAGCAATTCGTGTTCCATAAGGATACGGCGGTCTTGCAATCATCCATTCCTCAGGAGAATTCGGAGTTCTAGTAAATACCACCATAACAGTGCCATTATCTAAACTATAAGCTCCAAATTCATGAAATTTTTGACCTTCAATACCTAATTGAATAGCAATGGGTCCTGTTGCTTTTAGATTATGTTTTGTTGCATCCATATAAACTACAATATAATTATTTCGATCTTCAATGCCATTTGTTTTCATAAATACAGGGCTACCAACATCCCAAAGATTAAGCTTGCCTGACCACTCTGCATCACCCAAATGATGGATACTAGCCCATGGTCCCTGAAAAAAATGCCCTGCTTCTCGATCTTTAAAGGAAGTACCAATCTTTTGCCCTAAGACATACCATTTATTATCATCAAATAATCTAAAATCCTGAAGATAACCTACCCGTAACTGTACTCCTAACAATGCCTCGACAGAGTGCGTAGTTCCTGAAAGATCCCGTGAAAAGATAACAATACTTTTACCTTCGCGTATTATACATGATCCATTTTCGTTCCTTTGTACATCCCCCGGTGAAGTAGTTGGAAATGATTTTAAGGACTTCAAAGCTTCTTCATCTGTGCCAACCCATCTATAGCTCATCTTTCCGTTTGAATCATGTTGCCCAATCCTCATAACAAATTTTTCACTTTTCTTGTCCAAAAAGATCGGAAGATCTATGTGATCAAATTCAAGAGGAACACCTTTGACATATTGCTGTCCCAATACCTTGGTCCA
>Ga0206863_1059_pt1 | contig 39373 bp, 37 predicted proteins | sample Alteio_BWOrgCont_41_FD_152634 | JGI IMG/M metagenome (GOLD analysis project Ga0206863, IMG submission 152634) | Enriched cells from forest soil in Barre Woods Harvard Forest LTER site, Petersham, Massachusetts, United States -... | ecosystem: Environmental > Terrestrial > Soil > Temperate forest >...
TTATGATAGTAAACTACGACTTCATAAAAATCCTATGAGAATACTCGATTCAAAAGATATTGGTGATCAAAAAATATTAGAATCTGCCCCATCAATAGTTGATTCTTACACAGATGCATCAAAAAGACGCTTTGATAATGTTTTGAATATGTTATCATTATTTGGAGTAAAATTTGAAATTAATGTAAATCTTGTAAGGGGCCTTGATTATTATTGTCATACAGCCTTTGAATTCACCACTGATAGACTTGGGGCTCAATCCACAATAATTGGAGGTGGAAGATATGATGGGCTTGCCAAAATAATGAGTAAACACGATTTTCCTGCAATTGGATTTGCAGGGGGGATTGAGCGGATGATGCTTATGCTCCCAGAAGAAATATATGTAAATAAAACTATAGCAATACTTTCAGTTAATGATGAGTTTGTGCATGATGCATATTTACTTGCATCAGAGCTCAGAAATTATGGCTTGCGTATTATTGTTTACACAAGAGGAAAAATAGGGAGAAGAATAGAAAAAGCTGTTTCTTCAGGATCTATAATTGCAATATTTGTTGGAGAGAATGAAGTAAAATCTCGGCGTTATAAAGTAAAAAATCTTGAATCAGGGGTTGAGGATGAGTTATTATCTTCTGAAATTGCAAGTAAAATCGGTCCGTTGTTTTTATGATAGTATTTTCTATAATTGTGGTAGCTCTATTACTTGGGTGCGCTTCTTTAATTTCTGCTCTTGAAACTTCGGTAATAGCTTCTTCTCCTGGGAGAATCCAAAAAAAACGATCTATTAGTAATGGGAAAGTAGAGTTATTGCTCAGGATATTAAAAAACAAGGACAAAGTAATAAGTACTTTACTCATAATTTATAGTATTCTTAACACTGTTGCGACTACAATCGCAACTGGAGTAATTTTAGAGTTAGTAGACCCTGAATATAGTACAATCGTAGCTTCAGCTATTATGTCAATTCTTGTAATAGTTTTTGCAGAAGTTCTGCCTAAAGCTATAGCCGTGTCAAAAGCTGAAAAAATTGCAATGGGTGGTGCTAAATTCATCAATCATGCTTTGTGGTTAATGAGACCAATAAATTTTGCCTTACATAAAATAGTAAAACTTTTTTGCTTCATATTTAAGATAGATTTAAAATCAGATATTTCTGCTGCAGAAGAAGTAAGAGGGGTAATTGAACATTACCACCAGGAAGGTAACGTAATTAAAAATGATAGAGATATGCTTGGTGGTGTTCTTGATCTTAGGCATATAACAGTGGCAGAAATAATGGTACATCGTAGCCAAATGATAATAATAGATGCTGACCTGCCAGTTGCAGATATAGTAAATCAGGCCCTTAAAACTCCTTATACACGTATTCCTTTATGGCAGGGTTCAAAAGATAATATAATTGGCATTTTACATCTTAGAAATTTATTGAAAGCTTTACATAAAAATAAATTTGAATATACGAAAGTTGATATAAAATTATATATTTCAGAACCATGGTTTGTTCCTGAGAATGCCTTGTTGAGCAGGCAACTTATGGAATTTAGAACGAAAAGAAGTCATATAGCTATAGTTGTTGATGAATACGGTGATATCATTGGAATTTTAACTCTTGAAGATATATTAGAAGAAATTGTAGGGCAAATTGATGATGAACATGATGTAGAAACTAACAAAATAGTAAAAAAAGATAAAAACATATACATAGTTGAAGGCACAACTACAGTAAGGGATTTAAACAGAGAATTAAATATTATTCTTTCTGATGAACAAGCTCATACAATCGCTGGAGTTATTATGCATCACCTTGAAAGACTCCCCAATGTTGGAGACAAGCTAGAACTTAACAATGTCAGGATGACTATAATTAAAAAACAAACGCATAAAATAAAACAAGTACTCATTGAAAGATTGGACAAAAACCGTCATGATAGCTAATATTGGCTATTTATTGTTATGCGTTAGTATATTTGCTTCTATAGCCGCCTTGCTACCCTATTTGTTTCTTTTAGGAAGAGCAAAAAGTAATATAACAGTTTATTCTCCCAGTTCTAACAAATTTCTTCTATATGCTAACAATGGTGGTTTCTTTCTTTCTTCAAATTTGTGCGTTATTGCTAGCTTTTTTTGCCTCCTATATTTGTTTATAACACGGGATTTTACAGTAGTTAGTGTTCTAATGAATACAAGCTCTATCATGGAATTACAGTACAGAATAGCAGCATGCTGGTCTTGTCATGAAACATCTTTATTATTTTGGATATTTGTAACATCTGTCTTAAATATCATATTTTACTTTCAAAACAAAGAATCAAAGGTCCCGCAGCTCATTTCTCTTTCTATACAATTATTTTTTGTAATCTGCATTTTCTTCTATTCAAACCCATTTAAAACAATTGTATCTACGCCTTCAGAAGGGCTAGGTATGAATCCAAGTCTTCAAGATATAGGAGTAATGATACACCCTCCTATATTGTATACTGCTTATTCCATATTTCAGATAATATTTTCATGTACTATTTCATCAATGTTTGGGTGTATTGTACCAGAAAAAAAATCTGCACTAAATTGGTCAAGACTTGGTTTGTCGACTTTAACTTCCGCCGTTGGGCTTGGAGGCTGGTGGGCATATAGGGAACTCGGATGGGGTGGATATTGGTTTTTTGATCCAGTAGAAAATATATCCTTAATAGTATGGCTATTTGCCATTTCTTATCATCATAGCTTATTACAGCAAAATATGGTTTTCACAAAAATTTTCTTTGGAATTTTGCCATTTCTTTTCTCCGTGTTTGGAACTTTTCTTGTAAGGTCCGGACTTCTTGTCTCTGTTCATAGTTTTGCTGAGAGTCCTAGTACATATATTTTTCTAGTTTTTTCTATTTTTTTATTTTTATCTTCGTTTCTACTTATTTACTTGAAACGTAACGATCTATTTACTCATAACATAATTTTAAGTTCTAAGTATTGCTTTATGCAGGCTGGGAATATTTTTTGGGGTATAGCGTCTCTTATTTTAATAATTTCAATTTTTGTACCAATTTTTTATGGTTATTTTTTTAAAGAAGTAATAGAAATAAATATAAGATTTTTTGTGTATTCAGTTATACCTGCAATGTTATTTTCAAGTATTTTGTCTGGAGCTGTGTATTTTAACAGGAAGATTCAGAAATTATATTTTGTTGCATTATGTCACGTACCAATATTTATTTTTGCAGGATCAAATTTATTAGAGAGTTTTGCGTATTTTTCAGGATGTTTTATCATAACATCCAGCATTATTAGATTATATGAGAAGATCAAAGATTCCTCATTAAAACTTTCGTCGATTAGTATGTTACTTGGCCATAGTGCTGCCGGGATATTTATAGTCGCAGTATGTTTCAATAATCAGTATGGTATTTCAAAAACAATAAATATTCATCTTCATGAAAGTGCTAAAATAGATAGATCAAAAAAACTATACTTAACAGATATCAAGTATGATCATGGAGCTAATTACGTAAATCAAAGAGCTTACCTACGAATATCAGATAATGGTAACGAGATTGTAATATTAAAACCAGAGCTTAGATTCTATCCTGTAGAAAAAAAATTTTCTAGCGAAGTATCAATCTATGGATCAGTTTTTGCAGATTGGTACGCAGTGATTAACAATGCTGATGGCAATTTTTTGAGTGTTCAAATATTTTATCATCCTGCAATATTTTTTATATGGTTTTCGCTCCTTCTGATGGTTATTGCAGTAGCATTACGTTTGTAAAGCCAGTTTTTCTACTTCATCATTAGTACGAAGAGCATCAATAACATCATCCAAATCGCCTTCATTCACTATTTCTTCAATTCTATATAGAGTCAGATTAATTCTATGATCGCTTACACGCCCTTGTGGAAAATTATATGTCCTTATTCTTTCTGACCTATCTCCGGACCCTACTTGAGTTTTTCTAGTTGTAGCCATTTCTAAATCTTTTTTTTGCCTTTCCACCTCGTATATTCGTGACCTTAAAATCTTTAGTGCTTTAGCTTTATTTTTATGTTGAGATTTTTCATCTTGTTGAGTTACTACAGTGCCAGTTGGGATATGGGTCACTCTTACTGCAGAGTCAGTAGTATTAACATGTTGCCCGCCAGCACCAGATGCACGATATGTGTCAATTCTAATATCTTTATCTTCCAAATGGATATCAACTTCTTCAGCCTCTGGAAGAACAGCTACTGTTGCAGCTGAGGTGTGAATTCTTCCACTTGATTCTGTTTCGGGGACTCTTTGGACTCTATGTACACCAGATTCAAATTTAAGATGAGAAAATACTCCACTGCCGCTAATTAATGCAGTTGCTTCTTTATATCCACCAATCCCAGTATCTGAAATTGATAATATTTCAAATTTCCATTTTTTTCTCTCAGCATAACGCTGATACATATTAAATAGTACTGCTGCAAATAAAGCCGCTTCTTCGCCTCCAGTTCCTGCTCGAACTTCAATTATTGCATTTTTCTTATCTGCTTCATCAATTGGAAGAAGTGCCAATTTTACATTTTTCTCTAAATTTATGACTTTATTACCAATTGCTAAGGCTTCCTCTTCAGCCATAGCTTTTAGCTCAGAATTTTTCTCGTTAGCTACCATTTCTTTCAGATTTTCTAATTCTTGTAAAGCTGACTGATATAGATTTATTTTTTCTACAATAGGCTCAAGATCAGAGTACTCTTTTGAAAGTTTAATAAATTCGTCGCTAGAAGTCCCTGCAGCTAATTTGTCTGAGATCTCCTGGTGTTTAACAATGATTTTTTTTAGATTTTCTTGAAAGGACATATTAAATACTGATTTTGCTACTTTCTTCTTAAAAAAGCTGGCACATCGTAAATATCAGGAGTGTTTTCTATAGGCTCAACTCTATCTCCTTTTGGTACAAGATGGGTTTTATCATTGAGAGATGTATGATTTCTTAGCGAGCTCATTACTTTACTGAAAATCGATATTCTTGGTTTTTCAACTTCTTTTTCGTGTTTTTCTGGAATAATTGGAGAAATTATACGTGGCTCTTCCTCGCTTATAGGCATTTCCATCTGCGCCTGAAGATTCATAATATCAGTACTAATTTGCTCGTTATTTTCATTCTCTACTTGCTGTAGAATTTCTTGTGGTAGTTCTTCAGTCGTTTCATCCTTAAAAGAAGAAGATACATAAGGTTTGTAAATTTTTGAATTCTCAGCATCAATACCAGTTGCAACAACAGAAACTCTGATAATTCCATCTAAATCTTTATTAAATGTAGATCCAAAAATTATATTTGCATGACTATCATCCCCAATCTCTTCTCTTATTCTGTTAGCTGCAGCATCAACTTCAAATAATGTCATATCCATACCACCAGTAATGTTTATGAGCACTCCTCTAGCACCACGAATTGATCTATGGTCGAGTAGAGGATTGGAAATTGCAGCTTCTGCTGCGCGTATTGCTCTATCTTCTTCTCCAGAAGCTTCTCCTGTACCCATCATTGCCTTGCCCATTTCGCTCATCACAGCTCTTATATCAGCAAAATCAAGATTAATTAGACCTGGCATAATCATTAAATCTGTAATACCTCTGACCCCAGCATGAAGAACATCGTCGGCCATTTTAAAAGCATCAGCAAATGTTGTTCTTTCATTTGCAATATGGAACAAATTTTGATTTGGAATTACTACGAGTGTGTCCACATTTTTTTGTAGTTCTTCAAGACCATGCTCGGCCATCCTCATTCTATATTGTCCTTCGAAGTGGAATGGTTTTGTAACAACGGCCACAGTCAAAATTCCATTTTCTCTTGCAATCCTTGCAATAACAGGTGCAGCTCCTGTCCCTGTACCACCTCCCATCCCGGCAGTAATAAATACCATATTGCTTCCTTGCAGCAATTCTTTTATTTGTTCCTCAGATTCGATAGCAGCTGCCATTCCAACATCTGGAGAAGCGCCAGCTCCGAGCCCTCTTGTGGTCGTTACACCAAGTTGAATTTTATTACCAGCAAGAGCATGTTCCAGAGCCTGAGCATCTGTATTTGCTACAACGAAGTTTGCTCCTTGCAAATTTGCTTTTATCATATTATTTACAGCATTTCCGCCGGCACCTCCAACTCCAACTACCGTTATCGTAGGTTTTAATATTATTTCATCAGGTAATTTTAGACTTAGTGACATATATTAGTTTCTGCTTTGTTTTCTTGCTCTTGAGTATAATATGTTAAAAAATTTTTGCCAGTAATTTTAATTTATGAACTAATTGGGCAATAAATTTGAGTGATCAAGAAGGGGACCAGTAGGTTTCGCAGGTTCAAACATTGCCCCTTCAAGCTTTATACATCTATATTTTTTTATAGAAGGGTTGGAGTGTTGACCACTAATACAACCTTTTGTCATGACATCTTTTGAATAATAATTTTCTAAGTAAGGAATCGGATTATTAGGGCCACTAACTTCTATTTCTCCAAATTGATATTTTTTAAGAGGATATATTTCGGATTTTGTAAATGTTTTATGGCCAAAAAAATCTTGAGCTGCCTCATTTTTGAATCTTGAATTCTCGTCATTAAATATAACTACAAAAATATCAATGCCATGCTCTTTGTTTGAACATTTATCTCTATTTACTACTTGTATCCAACTAAGTTTTGTTACATCTATATTTTTTAGGTCAGTATATACATGATAGCCCAATTTGTTTAAATCATGCAAAACTGTAGGTAGTTTTTCTATATCTTTTTCATTAATCTCTATGTCTAAATCATCATCATAAGGAATAATGCCTTTGTGTCTCACTGCGCCTAGTAGAGTTCCTCCTTCAATCCAATACTCAAGACCATGTTTGTTCATTACCATATCAACATCCTTCATTAACTGATATAATGCTATGGATGTTTCTGGAGATATTTGCGCAAGGTCAAACATTTCACGAGCGCAATCTTCCCTTGCATTAAAAAGCTCTTCTTTGTTTTTTTTAAATTTTTTATTAATCATATATAATGATCTAAGAGATATTGTTGTGATACATGTTAAGAATATTATTACAAACCACATTAATTTATTTTTCATACAAATTCCTCGATTTTATTGCAAAATTCACATTGCACCAATATCTTTCCATCAATTTTCAACATTTCTCGCTCATTAACTGGAATAGCATCAATAGATTTCTCCATTTTTGCTCTGCTACATCTGCACTGAAATTTTACTTTAGTTTCTTCATAAGTTAAAACCCCATCAGAATGGAATAAATTCATTAAAAGCTTATCAGATTGTATTTCAATTAATTCTTCATCGGATACTGTTTTGACGAAATATCTAAATCTTTCGAAATTATCTTCGATTCCTAAACCTATTTTTGGCATTTTTTTTAGGATCATGCCTCCACATATAACTTTCTCTTTACCTTCTACTATTTTGGTTTTTGTTGCAATTCTAACGATAGAGTCGATTTGTTCAGATTTTTCTAAATATTTTTCAAGAGATTTTGTAAGGCAATCTTCTGTCAGATCTATAATTCCTTGGTATCTTTCAATACCTGACTCTAAAGTTACTAATAATTTGCTTTTACCAATAAGTTCAGCAAAACTTGCATCTGTTATCGCTTCGCTCTTTGGATCAAATGAAGCATGCCCTCTAATATTTCCTCCATAACTATATTCGGCAACAAGAAGTTTAATTAACGAATCCTTACTTTGAAGTTGACATGTGATTATTCCTTCATTTTTTAAATTAGAACCAAGCAAACAGCTAGCTGTGAGTAACTCAGCTAGTAAATTTGAAATATTTGATGGATATTCGTGCTTATGAAGAATTTCAGAAATTGAATCTTCTAGTTTGACTATTCTACCGTTAGCAGAATGATCACTTACCATAAATGGCAAAATAAAATCGCTATTACTCATACACTGTCACCATGTATTCTATGCACATCCGCTCCACAATTTTGCAGTTTTTTTTCGAGATTTTCATAACCTCTATCTAAGTGATATACTCTTCTAACTTTTGTCTGAGTTTTTGCAGCTAAGCCTGCTATAATAAGAGATACAGAAGCTCGCAAATCACTAGCCATGACCTCTGCGCCATTTAACTCATTCACACCTCTAATAATAGCAGTATGCCCATCTATAGAAATATTTGCTCCCATTCTGCAAAGCTCAGGAACATGCATAAATCTATTTTCAAAAATATTTTCAGCAACTACAGAAGTATTGTTGCCTAGGGTCATAAGAGTCATATATTGAGCTTGCAAATCTGTTGCAAAACCTGGATAAACCTCGGTTTGCATATCTACTGATTTTATAGTATTGGCTTTAGCTATTATAGAAAAATTATCATCATTTACTTTAAAACTCATGCCAGTTTTGGCAAGCTGTAAAACTGTATTTTCTATAATGTTATAATTTATTCCACTTACAGTGATTTCACCACCAACAAGGCCGACAGCACACAAATATGTGCCAGCTTCAATACGATCCCCTATCAAGGTATGGGTTGTGCCATGCAATTCCTTACAACCTTCTATAGTAAGTTTTTGAGTGCCGATCCCAGAAATTTTTGCACCCATTTTATTGAGCATATTGCATAAATCTACTATTTCCGGTTCAGAAGCACAATTAGAGAGCATGGTCTGCCCATCAGATAAAGTAGCAGCGAGAATACCATTTATTGTTGCGCCAACAGAAATTTTTGCAAAATTAAAATGTGCGCCTCTTAGCCTACCTTCAGATTTTGCTATAATATACCCTTTTTGCATTGAAATTTTTGCACCAAGAGCCTTCATAACTTCTATATGTTGATCTACCATTCTTGCGCCGATAGCACAACCTCCAGGCATTGAAATTTCAGCATATCCAAACCTGGTAAGAAGCGGACCTAAAACCCAAATAGAAGCCCTCATTTTTTTGACTATATCATATGGAGCTATTTTGCTTGTAATGTTTTCCGAGCAGATTTCTAGTTTATTTTCTCCAATCCATCGAGAAAAAGTACCATGATTATTCAATAGCTCTTTCATTGTTTCGATATCAACAAGTCTTGGAACATTTTGAAGAATTACTTTATCACAAGTAAGCAAAGAAGCCGCCATTATGGGAAGTGCAGCATTTTTTGCACCACTTACTATGATATTCCCGTATAATTTATTTCCGCCGTTTACAATTATACTATCCACTCGGAAACTCGCTTACGAGGTATACTGGATATTTACGATAATCTGAGGCGTCTTGCCAATTTCAGATTTAAGAGTTCTTTTGATTAAAGACCTCACCGTTTGCTCAATTTCATCTGTTTTCATCCTAGTGATTTTAGAATTTAGACCTTGTGAGAATATCATCATTAATTCTGATAGAATATCATTAATAATATCAGAATCATCAGCTGGATTTAAACATCCCGGGTAATCTATCGCTGGCTTCGTTGCAAACCCTCCTTTTTTATCAAATACTAATGTAGCAACAACTATACCAGATTCTCTCATTTTCCTCCTATATTTGAAAATCGCAGAACTATCTGGTAGTAAACTAATTCCATCAACAGCAAGATATCCTGTTTTAATCTTGCCAATAAGTTTTGTTTCTGTAGCATCAATTTTAAGTACAGAGCCATTTTCAACTTCAACCGCGTTCGGAACACCACATTTACGTGCAAATTTTGCATGTTCGTGAATGTGAGAAGCCTCACCATGAACCGGAACGACAGTTTTAGGACGTACTAATTTATACATTGCTTTGAGTTCATCAAGACCAGGGTGACCAGAAACGTGAACGAAATGATCTCTTTCAGTTATAACTTCAACACCAGTTTTAACAAGCTGATTAAACATACGGAAGATTTTTTTATCATTCCCTGGAATAATTTTTGACGAAAAGATTACTGTATCACCTTTAGATAATTTCAAATTATTATGAGTTCCACCTGCCATTTTAGCAATAGCAGCAAGAGGTTCGCCTTGACAGCCAGTTGCTATTACCATAACTTCTTCTCTTTTGAACCTACTAACATCTTTTTCATCAAATAAATTAGCTGAATTAAGCAAATAACCGCTTTCTTGAGCTGCGGCGAGCATTCTATGCATGCTTCTACCAGTTAACACGATTTTTCTTCCTGCTTTTTGACCAGCGTAAATTAGCGTATCAAGACGTGCAATGTTTGAGGCAAAAGTTGTGCAAACTGCAAGCTTAGGACATCCAGCTATAATATCCACTAGGCTTTTACGAAGCTGTCCTTCGGATCCAGAAGACCCAGGATTAAACACATTAGTTGAATCGCATACAAGCGCGTCTACGCCTTCATCTCCACAATTTTTAAGCAAGTTTTTGCTGGATGAAGGACCAACAACGGGGTCGTCATCAAACTTCCAATCACCTGTATGTAAGACTTTACCTCCTCCACACCTTATCATTAAAGCTTGCATTTCAGGAGCTGAGTGAGTAATACCAATCATTTCAATTGAAAATGGTCCCAAGTCGAACTTCGAGCCAGGCTTTACTTCTTTAATCTCAACATTTTTTTGAAGATTATTTTCAGTCAGCCTGATTTTAAGGAAATTTTTGGTAAAATTTGTTGCGTAAATAGGAGTGTTTAATTCTTTTGCAAAATACTGAATTGCACCCAAATGATCCTCATGAGCATGGGTTAAAACTATAGCAACCAAATCCTTTTTATGCTGAATTATAAAATCCATATCTGCAACAACCATATCTACACCAGGCAGAAAATCATCTGCAAAGCCACTGCCGCAATCCACCATCAACCATTTTCCTTCATAATGATATAGGTTTACATTTATCCCAATTTCATTTGAACCACCAAGAGGGACAAATAATAATTCATTATGTAATTCTTTAAAATTTATTGTCATTATTAACCATTATATATCTTGCTTTTGACAACTTATACCAGTTTCCATTTTTAAATGATCCAAACTGTTTTTCTAGATCCCAGCGTGCTTACACCTATTTATATAGGCACGCATACTTCATTCTTAAAACCATTTGTCTGAGTTAATCTGAAAATGGTTTTACAATATACGTAAAATAATCATCAGATTTATTTCTGAACTGATTTCCAAGGATAATGCTGTAAGTACTATTATAGTCCATTACTTTGAGCATTGGATGTTCACATTAAATACGTGATCTATCTAAAAGAAAATAGATCCTTTCGCAGGTATGACGCTGCCATTTATCTGAAACATTCGAGTAATATATTCCTATCTTACAATCGGTATTACTCCTAATTATATAGGCTTCACTCTTAGTCCCACCCTAGTTCAATATCCGAAAGTGAATATCAGCCCAACTCGAAGACTATATTGAGGTCGAGCGAATAAGTTTTCCTTTTTCTTCATTCCAGCTATATTGTGTATTACATACCTTTACTTCTGTAATTATTATATCGCCATTTGCAAGTTGTGCTACATCACAACCATTTCTTAAAGATTCCGTTATCAGAGTAGAAGTTTTACAAATATACTTTACGTCAGTAAGTAGTTTTGATCTATCACTATTTTTCATATCTCAGCCGATACGTTAAAAAATGGTATTATATATTAAAATTGCAACTATAACAACAAAAACTTCTTCCTTAATCCTTACTTTGTTAATAGTGTCATAGGTAAATTAATTCTTACCCTCAACACTTTCATGAATAAGAGCAGTGGTTTCACCGCCTAATTCGACATCAAGATGGTCAATTGGTGGATGAGAAGAAAGAATGTCATTAATAGCATCACGCAGTTGAGCTAATTTAGTAAAAATGGAAGATTGTTGTTTAGAAGTATCTTTTAGAGCATCTGTTCCTTCGGTAGAATGAAGAATAGTAATCGCTGCTGATGCAAGTTCATCCATTTGATCTGAAGGCGGGACTAATGATGGAGATGGAGCCGCTACTGTATCAATCTTAGGTTTCGATTGTGGGGACTGCGGTGCTGTCTTCGACCCCTTGGCGCTTACAGTTGCACTTATTAATTGTGATTTTTGTTCATCTTTCTCAGTCACTTCTTCTTCATTTACAGTTACTTTCCCATTTTCTATAATCGTTTGCTCTTTTTTTACAGTTAATGTATCTGATCTCCAAAATTTCTCAGAAAGCCATTTTGCTGTAATAGTTACCGAGGCAATAACTGATACAATTAGGGTAGCAATTTGTACGGGGTTGGTCTCTGTATTATTTTTAGACATAAAATTGCCTTCTAGAATTAATATATGTAAGAATAACTATTTTTTATTGAAACTTCAAGTTGAAATATCACCAATATGGTAAACTTATTTTATAAATCACTTATTCAAATTATTAGCCTCGTTTTGAACATTTTGTTTTGTTGTAATTTGTTTGCTTTGTTTAGAGCTTCTAGAATTTTTAGAGACATACACATCACTTATCTGCAAGATAGACTCTGTACTGTTTATTATTTTTAAAGCTTCAAAAGCAACTTGCTTTAACTTATCTGGCATGTCTTTTGTCATAGATCAAATAATAATCTCTCAGGATTTTCAACAGATTCTTTGACACGGACTAAAAATGAGACAGCCTCTCTTCCATCAATAATTCTATGGTCATATGAAAGTGCGACATACATCATTGGTCGAACTTCTATTTTTCCGTTCACTACCACAGCTCTCTCCATAGTTTTATGCATACCCAAAATGGCTGATTGTGGAGGATTAATAATTGGAGTAGACATAAGTGAACCATAAACTCCACCATTTGTTACAGAAAACGTTCCCCCAGTGAGTTCTGACATTGAGAGCTTTCCTTCTCTTGCTCTTTTTCCGAAATCTGCGATGGCTGTTTCTGTAGATGCAAAAGAAAGTTTGTCAGCATCTTTTACAACTGGTACCACAAGTCCTTGTTCTGTCCCAACAGCAACTCCTATATCATAATATCTTTTGTATATTATATCATCACCGTCAATTTCAGCATTAACTGATGGAAAATCTTTAAGAGCGGCTAGTGCAGCTTTTACAAAAAAAGACATAAATCCGAGTTTGATGCCGTGTTTTTTCTCAAAAATCTCACGATACTTATTACGTAATTCAATTACGTTTAACATATCAATTTCATTAAATGTAGTAAGAATAGCAGCCGTATTCTGTGAATCTTTCAACCTTTGAGCTATTGTCTTGCGTAAACGGCTCATTTTTACTCTTTCTTCTTGTCTCAATGAAACTATTTTAGATTGCTCTTGTGATGCATCAAGCACATCTCCTTTTGTAATCCTTCCATCCTTACCAGAACCAGAAATTTGAGAAATGTCTAAGCTTCTTTCAGTCGCAATTTTTTGTGCAGATGGAGCAAGAATAGGAGAGCCAGTAGATTTTTTTTCTTGGTTAAGAGTAGGAACCATAGCAGTAGGCATTGAATCTGAAGCTCTCTCGTTCACATTCCCAAGCACATCTCCAACCTTCACCGTAGAACCCTCTGGGAACAAAATATCGGTCAATGCACCAGATGCTGGAGCGCTTACTTCTAACGTTACTTTCTCAGTTTCAAGTTCAACTATAAGCTCGTCAATTTTTACATTATCACCAGGTCTTTTATGCCATTTTGCTATTGTTGCTTCAGTTATAGATTCACCAAGACTTGGCACCACAATTTTTACTGTCATTTTATTCTCCTATCCTAAGGGCTTTATTAAGCAATTCTTCTTGTTCTTTCTTATGCAAAGACGAATAACCTGTTGCAGGTGACGCGGCTTCTTTTCTGCTTATTAATTTGATTCGACCACCATTCTTTAGATTCTTACATACTCTAGAGTAAAAATAACTCCATGCACCCATATTCTCAGGTTCCTCTTGGCACCATATTAATTCTACATCAGCATATTTCTCAAGTTCTTGCTCTAATTCTTTTACAGGAAATGGGTATAGTTCTTCGATCCTAATAAGCGCTATATTATTTAGCTTTAGCTCAGTTCTCTTGGCAAGTAAATCGTAATATAGTTTGCCGCTACAAATTATCACTCTTTTAACGTTTTTTGAAACTAAATTATCTCCAACTAATGGTCTAAATATCGTATTTTCAGAAATTTCATCTAATGTAGAGGTGGCAAGTGGATTTCTAAGAACAGATTTAGGAGCCATAATAATTAATGGCTTCCTCACTTGTCTTAGCTGCTGTCTACGCAATAAATGAAAAATCGATGCTGGAGTTGTTGGATATGCAACTTGCATATTATCTTCAGCGCATAGTTGCAAAATTCTTTCAAGCCTTGCTGACGTATGTTCGGACCCTTGTCCTTCGTAAGCATGTGGTAAAGACACTACAAGCCCAGTAAGTCTTAGCCATTTAGTTTCTGTAGTTGAAATAAATTGATCAAAAATAATTTGGGCGCCATTCGCAAAATCACCATATTGTGCTTCCCATATAACGAGAGATTTTGGATGCGAAAAAGAGTAACCGAATTCAAAACCTAAAACTCCATACTCTGAAAGATTACTATCTGCAACTTCGTATGTTGCTTTTGTTCCCAAATTATTAAGAGGAATATATTTTACACCTGTAACTTGATCATATAAAACAGAGTGTCTGTGAGAAAATGTGCCTCTTCCAACATCTTGTCCAGTTAGTCTTATAGGTATGTCTTGTTCCAGAAGAGTTGCAAAAGCGAGTTGTTCAGCGGTAGCCCAGTCAACTATTTGTTTTTCAAAATCTTGTTGTCTTATATCAAATAATTTTTTTAATTTCGGATTAAGATTAAAGTTTTCTGGTATTTCACAAAGTTTTTTTAAAATTTTTCCAAGATTTGATTTATCAATACCTGTTGTTAAATTTTTATCAAACTCTGTTCTTTCTTTTGTTAGACCTCTCCACTGACCATCTAAAAAATATACTTCAGGCTTAAATGTTTTTGCAGACTCATATGCTGCATCCAATTTTTGTTTAAAATCATATGTTTTATTTTGATAATCTGAGGGAGCTATTACAGATTGACTAACAAGTTTTTCTGCATAAATAGCAGCCGGAGTTTGCTTGTTTTTTATGATATTATACATTAAAGGCTGCGTGTACATAGGTTCATCACCTTCATTATGTCCATATTTCCTATAACAAATAATCTCAACGACAGCATCTTTTTTGTATTTGGCTCTATATTCTGAAGCTAGTATTGTAGCTTTTACCACAGCTTCTATATCATCTCCATTTACATGAATTATTGGAGCGCCAATAATTTTTACAAAATCTGTTGAATATCTGCTTGAAGCATGTCCATCTACAGGATTTGCAGTAAAACCCACCTGATTATTTATTACAACATGAAGCACACCACCTGTGTTATAATGTTCTAAAGTGGAAAGCATCAGGCTTTCAGCAACAACGCCTTGCCCGCAAAAAGCAGCATCTCCGTGAAACAAAAGGGCCACAACTTTATCTCTAGAACTGTCGTTTATCAAATCTTGCTTTGCCCTAGTTCTTCCCGCTACAACTGGATTTACAGCCTCAAGATGAGATGGGTTAGGGGTTAAAGATAAATGTATTTTTTTGCTAAAGTTTGTTGTTATGTCATTTGAAAATCCCATGTGATATTTTACATCACCGGCAATTCCTAATTCTTCTGGAAATGAGGATTTGCCAAAAAACTCAGCAAATAATGCCTGGTATGGTTTCCCTAAAACTTTGGTGAGTGTATTTAAACGGCCTCTGTGAGCCATACCTACTACTACTTCTTCTACTCCAAATTTGCTAGATTGTTCAATAACGTGAACAAGAGAAATAATTGAAGAATCTCCTCCTTCTACAGAAAATCTCTTTTCTCCCGGAAATTTTTTATGAAGATATTGCTCAAGACCTTCAACTTCGACAAGATCTTGCAACATTCTAATTTTCTCATCTCTACTAAATTCGATCGATTGTAATTCTTCAAATCTTTCATATAACCAACTTTGAGCCAGTGTATCTTGTATGTGAGAAAATTCAACTCCAATTGAATCTGAATAAGCTGTTTTTAAAGCAATATTTTCGTCTATATCAAATTCACTCAATTTTTTTGGTTTTTCTAACCCAAGCGGATCAAGATTAGTGGTAAAATGCCCATATTTTCTTAGTGCTTCTAGGTTATTATTATCATATGGTGTTTCCCTAAATAATTTCTGCTTAGGTATTTCATCTTTAGGGATGATTCTATTAATATTTTCTTTCCACGAGGGAGAGATACTATTTGCGGAATTTTCCTTAAAAAAAACTTGCCAGTCAGGACTTACAGAAGTGTTATCTACAAGAAATTTTTGATATAATTCTTCTATAAACGGTGCATTAGCACCGTATAAAAAACTAGTGTCTTTTTGTTGCTTTGCCACTTTATTCTCCAAAACCATACGAAGCAATACTAATACAAAATAGAATTTTTTAAAGTTGAAAATCAATTTCTCTATAGGAAAATATATTATGTGTCATTTGAACTTGCTACTCTCTAATTATTTCTGTATAATGACGCACTTGAGATCAAAATAATATAGTCACGAAATTTATTTATGGTAAAAGAGGAATTAATAGAATTTGATGGGACTGTGCTTGAATTGCTGCCAAATGCAACATTTAGAATCAAGCTAGAGAATGATCATATGATTATAGGTCATACCTCTGGCAGAATGCGGAAAAATAGAATTCGTATTTTGGTTGGGGATAAGGTAACGGTTGAAATGACGCCTTATGATCTTTCAAAAGGCAGAGTCATTCATAGGCACAAATAAAAAAGCATGAAAGTTGTCTTAGCTTCTCAATCTCCAGCTAGATTAGAATTATTACATCGTATTGGTATATTGAATGTTTCAGTGATACCAGCTAATATTGACGAATCATCTTTAAAGAATGAGAAACCAAAAGATTTAGCGATAAGACTCTCTAAAGAAAAAGCGTTGAAGATATCCTCTAACTTTGGCAACCAAGAATTAATCATAGCAGCTGATACTGTTGTTTGTGTTGGGACCAGAGAACTTCCAAAACCGCGTACAGATTTAGATGTGAGATATTGTTTGTCTTTACTTGCAGGAAGAAGACATAGAGTCTATACAGGTGTCACTATAGTAAAATCTGGAACTGATCAAATTAGAACGAAATTAGCAAAAACAATTGTAAAAATTAAAAAATTAACATCTGTAGAAATAGAAGAGTTCATAGCATCTAAAGAAGGTCTAAACAAAGCAGGAGGCTACTCTATTCAAGGCTTTATGCAGTGTTTTGTTCCATTTATAAATGGACAGGTTTCTAATGTAATTGGTTTGCCATTGTTTGAAACAAAAAATATGTTAGTATCTCTCGGTTACAAATTTTAGGTCATAAAATGGCAGGACATTCCAAATTCAAAAATATTCAGCACAGGAAAGGAGCGCAAGATAAAAAAAGAGCAAAAATCTTTACAAGATTAGTGCGCGAAATACAATCAGCATCAAAGACAGGAGGGCCTGATCCAGATTCAAATCCCAGACTTAGAACAGCAATAAGTGCAGCAAAATCTATGAATCTCCCAAAAGAGAGAATAGAGCGTGCGCTTAGTTCCAACAATCAGGATAGTAGTGACTATATAGAAATCAGATATGAGGGATACGCACCTGGCGGCGTTGCTTTGGTTGTTGAGGCACTTACTGACAATAAAAATAGGACAGCTTCAGATGTAAGATCTAGTTTTACAAAATATGGCGGTAATCTTGGAGAAACTGGAAGTGTAAGTTTTATGTTTGATCATTTAGGTATTATTACATTTCCTGCAAATATTGCAAGTAGTGAAAAAATACTTGAATTAGCTATTGAAAGCGGTGCAATGGACGTGGAATCTGATGAATTCTATCATACAATTTATACTGCAATAGAAGATTACTCTCCTATGTTGGAAAAATTATCCAATATTGTAGGTAGTCCAGAAGAAGCTTGTATAGGTTGGAAACCTCAAAATATAATTACTATTACAGAAAAAGAAAAAGCAGAAAAATTGCTCAAGTTAATAGACTTACTGGAAGAAAGTGAAGATATTCAAAAGGTTTTTGGTAATTATGAATTTTCTAGTGAAATAATAGAATTTTTAAGTAATTAATTGATTATGATATACCAGAATACAATGATTTTGCCTTATCAACTGAAGGCTGAGTAAATGGGTTTAGAGATTTGCATTTAGCAATATGCTGGATCACTATCAGCCATTTACATATTGTTTTTACGCCAAAATTTTCTTCAAATTCGCATGGTTTTCCTGAATTTTTAATAGATTGATTAAATAGTTTCATATGATTTTTCATTGCATCTTCTAAAAATTTCTTGCTATCTGATGATGAAACATTACGATCTAGAAAAGGCAACATATAGTAAATTTTATCGTCAGGCCCATCAAGATATAGCTGCAATTGACTATGCTCATCTATCGTTCCACGAGAAATTAATGTTGTAAAGCCAAAACCATCTTTCCCAAGAGATTCAGCTACAATTTGCCTAACCCACTCAGCAAATCCTAGTAATTTGCTATCGTAAACTGATATAACAAAAATATTCTTACCAAGTCTGTATAAATCTAACAGAGAATCAGCGTAATTTATAGCCTCTTGCATTTTTGAAAAATTTCTTGCTTCATTGGCTATTGCAACAATATCGCCTCCCGCTAAGTGAAGTGGTAGCATAGATGAATTTAAAAAAATGGAAAATCTTCCACTCAAAGATAATTCATATTTATAAAATATTGCATTAGTACTTAGAGAAAGTCCTTCTTGTACTAGCGGTGAATTTTCATTTTCTGATACAATATAAGTTCTGCAATTTCGTAACTCTCCTGCCAATATATATTTAAGAATAAGTATGGTTTCATCGGTTTTACCAGACTTACTTATTACCGTAATAACAGTGTTTTTGCTATTAAGTTCAGAAATTAAATTATCAATTTGATCGCTATCAATAGAATCAACAAAAATAATTTTTTTTGTTAAATTCACACATGACATCAATGCTCTAGTGTTTAGCGCAGACGCTCCAAGCCCTATGAGAAGAATATTATTTATAGAATCATCGCATTTTTCAGACAAAAGTTTTGATTCTTCTTCGTCAGAAATTACAAAAATTTGATTTTTCACTTTAACTCGTTAATTTCTCTTAATCTTGGCGCATTAGCGTCTCTCTCGTTTAATATAGCCCTATCTCCAGCTGGCCAATTTATTTTAATATCTATATCATTCCAACATACAGCAAATTGTGCATCTGGATTAAACAAGGCTGTTACTTTATATGTCACATCAGCAATCTCTGAGATTACCTGAAAACCGTGCAAAAAACCATCAGGAACCCACAATAATTTCCCATTTTTATCAGACAATTCTATGCCAAAAAATTTTCCAAATGTTTTCGACTCTGGCCTTATATCTACTGCAACATCATATATTGAGCCATTTATAGATCCAACAAGCTTACCTTGTCCTTTTTGAGCATGCAATCCTCTAATAACATGTTGGTAAGATCTAGAATGATTATCTTGGACAAAATCTTCGTTTATGCCGATTTTTTTAAATTTCTCTCTATTGTATCTTTCAACAAAAAAACCTCTATTATCTGAGTAGGTTTCTAGTTGTATAACATATAGTCCTTCAATATCTGTTTCAATTTTTTGCATATTTTTCCATGAAAATTACTAGCTAAATAATACTAAGTTGTAAAATAGAGTTTTTAGCATCTTATAGCGATTTGGTCAATCTATAGGGTGAGACTACATCTCTCTAGAAGCAGTTTTCTGTTTCATTTTAGGCTTAGCGTAAGAAGTTTTATGCTGTTCTTCAATATTTTGTGTTTTTGCATGAATAGGAGACGATAGCATTTTTTCTGTAACTTTTGATATAATTCCCCTCTCTGCCTCCGGCATGTCGACAGCGGCATGTCTTGCCTCATCAACTTTTTTGGAGACTATATCTTTCTCCAAAGATTTGATAGAACTTAGAGCAACTCCTGCTTCTCCCATCATATCCTTAACAAATTTTTGGGCTCTCATAGAATCGACAGGATCCTTTCCGGATACTCTATCTATAATTTCACTTTCTACAGATTTTTCAAAAGCTCTTGCTAACGATGCTTTCTTTACATCTTTAATTTGCTGATCTGTAATACCTGCCATTTTTAGCCTTCTTTCACAGATTTTCATTTGAAAATCAGCAGATGTAGCTCCTGTTTCGAACCTACTTACTTTGCAAGAAACCATTTCATCAATTACATTGTCCAATTTTAATGACAAAAGGTCTAAATATTCTACTTGGGCTGTTTTCAAACTTTCTGCGATAATTTTTTCTCTATCTTTTGGATCGAAAGAACTTTCAATCATCTTCAATTGTTCGGTATGAGCTGTTGAATCCAAACCAGCTGATTCTGCATCCCATTTACTTTTTAAATTGTGTACATAATAGGCTTTGAGATCTTCTTTTGTAGCATCTGCTAAAGCTTCTTTGCTCAAACTTGTTGCTTGCGTAGGTTCTTCTTCAAAAGATTTTGCTACTCTTTCAGGATTTCGTAATGCAGATAATTGCGAAATCTCTTTCTTGTATGTGTCAATTTTATCTATGCTAAATGGCAAAATACTCTTTTTTTTGCCAACTTCAATATATGCAATATCTCTACCATCCACTTTTTCAATTTGCACGAGATCAAGATCTGGTACGGTTTTTTTAATTTTTCCACTTGTATCAAATTCGAAAATCAAAGAAGAACCATTTTTTTTGCCTTTTTTATCACAAAGTTCAATACCTATTACAGCAGGACCTTTTGTTACCTTTAAGTCCACATCACTTATATTACCTTGTTCTGGCAATTTTCTACGAGTTATAGAAGCCTCTATTTTATCACTTTTGTATAATTTAGTATCACCTTCAACATTTGATACAGCAATTGTTGAAAGACCAATTTTTTCTCCATAAGCTTCAGCTTCATGTATCCTTGCACCAAAATCAATTGGCTGAGATGAATCATCTATTATTCTTGATAATAAAGACTTATCATCAGTAGTTGCAGCTCTTACATCACCACTTGATTCAGGTAGTCTACTCATATATACCTCTGCATTTTTATACAATAATTATAGTATTCCTCTATCTTAAGTTTTTGTCATACTATATAAAACAAAAAATGACTAGAAGAGCACATTAGTTCGATTTTAATTGGAAACTTAATATCAGACAATGCTAAATCCACACGTTTGGATAAGTTAGAGCTTTTTGGTTGACTTTATGTGTCAAAATAACAATCTAGCAGAAATGTCACTTTAATATTAAATCCTATATTTAATATTACTGCAATCGAAATAACCAAATTGTCTAGTAATTGCAGTTCAATTATGATATTGCTTCAAATAATACATTATTGTAGAGGTTATATGTTAAGGAAATTTATATTAATAACTTTGTCACTATGTCTTAATATGCATGCAAATGCAGATGATGGATCTAAAATCAGCTACTATGTAGATAATTTGCTAAAGCAATCCTTTTCTATATTAAAAGATTCTTCAGAATCTACAGATCAAAAAGTTCTAAAATCTGAGTCATTGATATCTGCAAATATGGATTTACCATGGATGTCTAAATTTGTCTTAGGAAAATATAGGAGAACATTAAGTCCTGATCAATTAGCTGAATTCGTAATTCTTTACTCAGATTATGTTGTAAAATCCTATGGGAATGCTGTAAAAAGTTATCAGGATCAAGGAGTAAAGGTGGTGTCACAGCAAGCGATATCTCCGAATGAGTTTATCGTAAAGACTCAGCTTACTCGTGCTGGATCTGATCCTTTATCGGTAGATTATATGGTAAGAAAATTTGGAGATAGTAAGTTCAAGGTTTTTGACGTAGTGACTGAGGGTGTAAGTCTTATAAATTCTCACCAAGCTGAATTTACTAATACCATTAGCAATCAGGGTTTCGATTCTCTGATCACGGATATAAAAGGAAAATTAAAAACTTTAGAAACTGATGGAAAATATGGAAGTAGAGAAGACTAACAAGGAAGAACTAAATGAAGTTTTATCATTAGAATATAAAACGAAAAGAGCAACAGTTAAAGGAATAGAGGAGCTACTATATAAACCAATAAAAGTTTTGGATCATGGATTCGTTAGAGTTATTGATTATATGGGCGACGATAGTGCTATAGTACAGGCTGCTAGAGTTTCTTACGGCAAAGGAACGAAGCAAGTTAATCAGGATAGAGGGCTAATAAATTACTTAATACGACATCGTCATACTACTCCATTTGAGATGTGTGACATTAAATTTCATATTAAATTGCCTATTTTTATAGCACGTCAATGGATTAGACATAGGACAGCAAGTGTGAATGAATATTCTGGTAGGTATTCTATTCTAGCAAACGATTTTTATCTACCAGTTCCAGAAAATATATCTCCGCAATCTAAAATTAATAAACAAGGTAGAGATGAAGTTGGAGTTGCACCAGAAGCGGCGATCGAAGTATTAAAAATTTTAGAAAAGGATGCAAAAAGTTGCTATAAACATTATATAGAACTGATGAATGAAGATGATTTAGGTAATATTATAGATAATGAAAAAACTGGGATTTCTCGTGAACTTGCTAGAATGAATCTAACTTTAAATCATTATACTGAGTGGTATTGGAAGATAAATTTACATAACTTGCTTAATTTTCTTTCTTTAAGAGCAGATAGTCATGCTCAATACGAAATTAGGGCGTATGCTAATGTAATGCTTGATATCGTGAAAGCCTGGGTTCCGTACACTTATGACGCTTTTGTCGAATATACGAAGGAAGGAGCGCATTTATCTAAGACGGCTATGTTGGTTATAAAAAGAATGTTATCTGGCGAAACTGTAACACAAGAAAATAGCAATCTTACGAAAAGAGAGTGGGAAGAGCTTAAAATTTTATTAAAATGATATATATTCTTGGTGCAGGTATTAGCGGAACCCTCACTGCTCTAGCTCTTGCAAGTCATGGAATTGCTACAGTAGTTTTAGACAGAAAAACGGAATTTGAACTTGAACATCCCAATGATCCAAGGACTACAGCTCTTACAAGAATTTCAAAAAATTTTCTAATAAATATTGGAGTATGGGAGGAATTTAAACATTTTTCCCAAAATATATGTGATATTTTTGTATGCCAAAATATGGCAAATAATATTCTTCATATGAAAGAAGATGAGATAGAACTTGGCTTAATGATCGAAAACAACAATTTTAGGAAAAAACTTTTTGAAATTGCGAAAAAAGAAAATTTAATTAAATTTCATTATAATACTTATTACGAGAATCTAGAATTACTAGAGAATAAAGTAAAATTTTCGTACAAAAAAGATGGGAAAGACATAAAAGTTGAACCAGAACTTTGTATTGTTGCAGATGGAAGATTTTCAAATGCAAGAAAAGAATTTTTTACAAATTATTTTGAGAAAGATTATAACCAAAAAGCCATTGTATTTAATATCAAACATTCAAAAAATCATGAAGGTGGAGCGATTGAGCATTTTTTATATAGAGGGTCATTTGCAACATTGCCATTGAAAGGAGGCTATAGTTCATCCATAGTATGGGTAGAAGATACAAAAGTAGCAGAATTTTTACTTACACAAAAAAACAAAGATCTAGAAAAACTTATACTACAATTTATTGGTGGAGCTCTTGGTGATATAGAAATAACAACAAGACCAGAAGCATTCCCTTTATCAGCCTTTGTAACTCAGAAATATTATAAAGGAAATTTAGTTTTAATTGCAGACTCAGCTCATGTTGTACACCCACTTGCAGGGCAGGGGCTTAATATGGGTATACAAGATATCATATATCTTACAGATCAAATCGCAAAAAATTTAAATCTTGGTTTTACTTTGGATGAGGTTATGTTAAAAAAATATGAAAAAGTAAGAAAGATAGATAATATGCTTATGCTAAGGATTACAGATTCTATAAACACAATTTTTACTCATAGATTTAGGCCATTAAATAGAGCTACAGAGCTTGGTCTATCCATAGTAAATGCGATTACTCCTGTTAAAAATTTTCTTGTTGATTATGCAAAAGGTAGAAATTGATACAAAGTTCATATATGAGAAATTAGGAACAATAACTCAAGTTAATTGACTACATATAATGCTTTTTAATTATATCTTGCATAGTATAAAGTCCAGGTTTTTGTTCTTTAAGCCACAGAGCAACATTAATAGCGCAATGAGCAAATACATCTCTATTTTCTACTTTATGGCTTATAGATAAAGTTTCAGATTCTCCATAAAAACTTACAATATGTTCAGCAGCAACTGATCCAGCTCTTATTGATGATATAGAAATTTCACCATCTTTTCTTATAGGGTTGTTCGACCTATCAGTAATTATATTAGCATTTTTTTTACCAATACCTTGTGCTATGAAGTCACTTAACATAAGAGCAGTCCCAGAGGGAGCATCTCGTTTTTTTCTATGATGTATATCTAATATTTCAGCATCAAAACCTGTCCCCAAAACTTCGGCCATTTTTTTAGTTAAATAAGCCATTAAATTAGCTCCTATACTAACATTTGGTGCATGCATTACAGGTGCTTGAGTTGAAAGTTCATCTATAGCAATAAGACAGTCACTGCTTAAAGAAGTAGTGCCGATTAAAAGTGGTACAGGCTTTATTTTAAGAAGAGTTTTGACAAGCGATATGGTCCCATCATTTAGACTAAAATCTATAATAAAATCCGAGGAATTAATAAAATTAGTAATATTATCACCTCGTTTAAAACAAGAAATTAAATCTATCATTTTATATGTAGAAGTAACTGAAACTATTGCTTTTCCCATTCTTCCAGTGCTGCCAAAAATCCCTAAACGTTTCATATATAACCCATATTTCCAAAATTATAAAATATCAAGATTTTAGAAAATTACTTGAAGTTTTTTATAGAAATAGACGGAAAATATGGATATATTCTCAAAAAGATTTATTATGGAATGAATGAATGAAAAAGAAAGCTGTTATATTAGTTAGCGGTGGAATGGATTCTACAACAGTTGTCGCTATGGCCTTGAGAGATGGTTTTGATGTGTATCCTTTAAGCTTTTCTTATGGACAAAGACATATAGTGGAGTTAGAAAAAGCAAAAAAAATGATGGAGTCCTTTGGTTTACAAAATCATAGAATCGTCGCTCTTGATCTTAAAACTTTTGGTGGTTCTGCTCTCACTGATGATACTATAAAAGTACCTAAATACAACTCTTTTAATGAAATTTCTCCGGGAATTCCAGAGACATACGTGCCTGCGAGAAATACAATTTTTCTGAGTATAGCTCTTGCATATGCAGAAACAATAGGTGCATATGATATCATGTTCGGAGCTCATTCACAAGATGCAGCGAATTATCCTGACTGTAAAGAAGAATATATTGAAGCATTTGAAAAAATGGCAAATTTAGGTGTAGGATATACATCGGATGAGAAAAAGGTAAGAATACATGCTCCATTGGTGAAATTATCAAAAGCAGAAATTATGAAAATAGGCCTTGATTTAGGTCTTGATTATTCAAATACTATATCATGTTATGATCCAACACCAGAAGGTTTATCATGTGGTTTTTGTCTATCGTGTTTGATGAGGAAAAAAAGTTCAGCGGAAAATAACATAAAGGATCCAACAAAATATGTATGAGTATTAGATGTTTATAGAATTTCCTAGTTTTAAGTTTGGAGATTATGCTCTAAGATCTATCAATCCAGAAAAAGATGCAGAGCGATTTCTTAAATATATCAACCAAGAAGAAGTAAGTGATTTTATAGGTGAAGATAGTGTCCCAAAGAGTTATGATGCTGCGTTGAATGAGTTGAAATATTGGTCAAGTCTATTTTTATACCAAAGAAGCTACTATTGGTCTGTTGTTGATGGAAATGATGAAATTATAGGAACTGCTGGTTTTAACAATATAAGCAGACAGCATTTAAGAGGTGAACTTAGCTATGACTTAGATAAAAATTATTGGGGAAAAGGTATTATGACAAATGCTATTTTTCATATTATAGAATTTTCATTTAAAAAAATGGGGTTAGTGAGGATCCAAGCAACTGTGGGTCAGCATAATCTAAGATCGTTGAAACTTTTAGAAAATCTGGGCTTTAAGAGAGAAGGTGAATTATCTAAATACGAAAAACTAAAAGGAAAACACTATGATTTTTATATGTATGCAATTACAAGAAATGTATAGTCTTTTACTTTGGAGGATACGTTAGGCGCTAATGCGCGCAACCTATAAATAATTAGGTGAGCGAGGAACAATGCGTACGTTACAAGGACTATTATAATTTTCTGGAATAACCATATTCTATGTTTGAGATTTAATTTTGAGGCAAAATGAGTAGATGTGTAACTAAAGGAGAAGAGGAAGTGAGGGATAGAGTAATCGAAGAATCAGTTATTTTTGTGGAAAATTCTAGTCTTACAATTGAACCTGGTTTGGTGTATATTGTTAGTAATATTACATTAGTGAATAATGCAAAGATTATAATAGAATCAGAAGGAGAGTTGAAAGCTAATATAGTACTGAAAGATGGCAGTAGTTTTGTTATTAAAGTTGGTGGAAGTTTTATAGGATATATTGGTCTAGCCCCTTTGTTTCAAAAAATTGATGTTACTCATTCTGAGGAAGAATTGTTGTATTTTGCCTCCGATTTTGCTAGTTCTCTTACGGGCGAGAGTTCTGCAACAGAATTTTAAACTAGAGCTTTAATAAATAATCAAAATACGAATTCTTGGATTTTGTTGGAAGACTAGAGTGCAAGAAATCTCGAGATATCCAGCCATTTGCAAGTGCTATTTCTTCAAGACAAGCAATTTTAATCCCTTGTCTCTTTTCTATTACTTGCACATAATGAGAAGCATCAAGTAGAGACTCGAAGGTTCCAGCATCAAGCCAAGCGGTTCCATGCTCTAAAATTTCAAGTCTCAGTTTTTGTTCATCAAGATATAGATTATGAATATCTGTGATTTCAAGTTCGCCTCTTGCGGACGGTTTTAAAGTTTTTGCCTTTTCAACTACTGTATTATCATAGAAATATAAACCAGTAACTGCATAATTTGAAATAAATTCTTTTGGTTTTTCAACAATTGATCTAACCTTTCCGTCTTCATCTAGATCAACTACTCCATATCTTTGAGGGTCTGAAACTCTATAGCCAAAAATCACTCCTCCATTTTTTAGTGCAAAAGCATTTTTTATTTGCTTTTCAAAAGTACTTCCATAGAAAATATTGTCTCCAAGAATCAAACAAACTGATGATTCTGCAATAAACTCTTCTGCAATAATAAAACTTTGAGCAATACCATCTGGAGATTCCTGAATTTTATATGATAAATTTATGCCAAAATTTTTACCATTACCAAGAGCCTTTTGCATTTTTGGAGTATCTTCCGGTGTACTTATGATTAAAATGTCTTGAATTCCAGCTTGCATAAGAACTGAGATTGGATAATATATCATTGGTTTATCATAAACAGGAAGTAATTGTTTTGAGACGGAAATTGTAATAGGATACAGCCTTGTTCCGCTGCCACCGGCTAAAACTATACCTTTCATTTTATATACCAATTAATTGTTTCTTCTAATGCTGTATCAAATATATAGGATGGTTTAAAACCCAACTCTTTTGATACTTCACTATTATCAATAGCATATCTAAAATCATGCCCTGGCCTATCTTTTACAAATTTAATTTGTTTTCTATAAGCTATATTATTTTTCTTTTCAAGAATATCGCAAATTTTATAAGCTACATCTATATTTCTAAGTTCATTATTCCCACCGAAAAGATATTTTTTTCCCGATTTTCCATTTTGAAGTGCTAAAAATATACCATCAACATGATCTTCTACATAGATCCAATCTCTGATATTCTTTCCATTACCATATATTGGGATTTCAAGACCATTTATTGCATTCGAAATTATCTTTGGTATTAGTTTTTCTGTATGTTGAAATGGACCGAAATTATTGCTGCAGTTAGTTATGATTACAGGGAGTTGATATGTCTCAAACCATGCTCTGCAGAGATGATCTGAAGAGGCCTTGCTCGCAGAATATGGTGAATTGGGAGCATAAGGTGTAGAACTTGAAAATGCAGGATCAGTGTAGTTTAGGGAGCCGTATACTTCGTCCGTAGAAATATGTATAAATCTAAACTTATTAGCATGATTTTCAGGAAGATTTTTAAAATATTGTAATGATAGATTCAAAAGATTAAAAGTACCATTAATATTTGTTGTAATAAATTCTGCGGGACCAGAAATTGAATTATCAACATGAGATTCTGCCGCAAAATTAACTATAGAAGTAGGATTATATTTATTTAATAATTCTCTCACAATGACAGAATCGCAAATGTCTCCCTTAACAAAACAATAATTAGGATTTTTGGAAACTGAAGCTAAATTCTTAAGATTTCCTGCATAGGTTAACTTATCAAGCACAACAACTTTATAGGCTTTGTCAATTGCCTTTTTCACAAAGCAACTGCCTATAAATCCAGCTCCGCCAGTAATAATTATACAATCTGCCATTGAATAACTTTTCCTATTTTAATCATTCTAGAAATAATTAGACTATTTGATAATATACTTCGTCAATCGATTCAATCTTCATTTCATCGCTTGAATATAGAATAGCCATTACATCAAAACTACCAATTTTCTCTGTAGAGATTATATAACGAATTGTGCATTTTTTTTCCATCTTGTGATGGGATTATTTTTTTTTCTTCAATTTTCCAAAAACCAGACTGTTGTATGCAGAGATTTATCTGGTTTTGTAGCTCAGAACGACTATTAACCAGAAACTTACCATTAGCTCTCTTAGTGAAATTTATAGAAAATAAAGTATCTATCTCTTGGGCCCAAATGTCATTTTCTAAAGCACCCATTTCCATTTGAATTTTGTTATATTTTTCTGCTAAAATTTTAATTGTCATAATAAAACTCCTCTAGTTATCCTCACTTAACAATTTAATATTCCCACCAGCTGCAGTAAGATTAATACATACTGCTCTCTCTGTCATAAATCGCATCAAATAATGTGGGCCTCCGGCCTTGAAGCCAGTACCAGATTTATTTTCCCCACCAAATGGTTGTGATTCAACTTGCGCTCCGATAATAGAACGATTTATATAAATATTTCCAGCTTTAATCAGATTTTTGACATAAGTAATTTTTTTGTCAATACGTGTCTGTAAACCGAATGTTAGGCCATAGCCATAATTATTTATATCTTCAATAACTTTTTCTAAATCTGAGGATTTATATTTACAAACATGCAATATTGGCCCAAATGTTTCGGATTCTAAATCATTAATACCACCAACCTCAATAATGTGGGGATAAAAATAACTTCCATGTTGAGCCTGGTTATTGTATGTATTATGAGCTGATATAAGCTTAAATCCTTGCTCTTGCATACGATTTATATGTTCTTGTAGTTGATGTTTACTTGCCTGATCTATAACAGGGCCTATATCATATGTAATATCTGTAGTATCACCAATTTTAAGTTCTTGCATTGCACCAACTATCATAGTTACGAGTGGCTCATAAATTTCTTCTTGTATATAAAGAATTCTAAGAGCTGAGCATCTTTGTCCTGCAGAATAAAACGCGGAATATATAACATCATCTGTAACTTGCTCAAGAAGTGCTGAGCTATCAACAATCATCGCATTTTGGCCACCAGTCTCAGCAATGAGTGGTACTATAGCTCCATCTCTTTGTGCAATGGTAATGTTCAAACTTTTTGCAGTTTCAGTTGAACCAGTAAAAGCTATACCCTTGATCCTATTATCTGAGACAATAGTTTCTCCTATTGAACTTCCTGATGCGATAAGAAATTGCAAAGCTCTGGTTGGAATTCCTGCTTTATAAGCTAGTTTTACAACAAAATTTGCTATTAATGAAGTTTGCCCTGCAGCCTTTGCAAGTACCGTATTACCAGCCACTAAAGCAGCAATTATTTGTCCTAAGAATATAGCTAACGGAAAATTCCAAGGGCTTATACATAAAAAAGTCCCACGGGGATGCCATGAAAGTATATTTTGTTCCCCAGTAGGTCCTGGTAAAATAGTATCTTGAATAATTTTTTCTGCTTGTAATGCATAATAGTTACAAAAATCTATAGCTTCTCTAACTTCACCTATGGAATCTTGAACTGACTTACCTCCTTCTCTTATTAATAATGAATATATTTCATATTTATTATCTTCTAAAAGAATAGCAAGCTTTCTAGTGCATTCTACCCTTACCGGCACTTCTGTTTTTGCCCACGTACTAAAATAACTATCTGCAATTTCCAAAGCTCCTTTTAGTTCACTTGATTTAGCATTCGAAACTTCACCAATTTTTTCAGCATTATTTCCTGGCCTAAATACATCTATAGAATATTTTGTTTCAATAATCTCTTTAGAATCTATTAATGACCCTACTATATAGACCTTATTATAGTATTTATTTAATTCTGTCTGTAACATTTCAATATTCATAATATATCCTAAATCCATTCCTAAAGAATTGTTCCTATTTTTATAGAGCTTTGCAGGAGACATGATAAATTTAGAGTTTTTATCTAAAGTCTCTACTACGCGCTCTGATATTGGTTTAACAATATTTTTAGTATCTATCTTATCATCATTTACTATATTAACAAATGATGTACTTGCTCCATTTTCTAGTAATCTTCTAATCAAGTAGGGTAATAAATCTTTCATTTTTCCTATTGGGGCATAGACTCTAACTTTATAATCTTTAACAAGTTCATTATGTAGGCTATTGCCCATACCATATAATTTCTGTAATTCGAATTTTTTTTCACCAGCAATATCTAATATTGTTGATGCAGTCAGAGCATTGTGCGTTGCAAACTGTGGATAAATATAGTCTGAGTTTTCTAACATTTTTTTCGCACATGCTATATAATGAGCATCGGTAAATTCTTTATGAGTAAATACAGGGAAATCTACAAAACCATTCTCTTGTGCGTATTTAATTTCAGTATCCCAGTATGCACCTTTTACAAGTCTTACAGGTATTTTCTTCTTTGCTTGTTTTGCTAATTTTACTATGAATTCCGTAATAGATAAAGCTCGCTTTTGATATGCTTGTACAACAAACCCAATTCCGTCAAAATTTTTAAATTCTTTCATTTGTACTATTTCAGTAAGTATGCTCAAATAAACATCTTGCCTTTTTGATTCTTCTGCATCAAAAGTTATGGTAATTCTATGATCTTGAGCACGAGATATGAGTTCTAGAAGTCTTGGTATGAGAGTTTGCTGAATCTCTGAGTATTTTAAAAGTTCTACTCTTGGGAAAAACGCACTCAACTTTATTGATAAATTTGGTCTTTCATAAATTCCTTCTCCGGAGCATGGGAAGTAAAAATTAAGCTTTTCTATTGCTTTTAAATAAGAGTCAAAATATTCCTCAGCTCTGCTAGTAGTTCTTGCAGATTCTCCTAGTAGATCAAAGGAATAAAAATATTCTGGTTTAGCTCTTGCGTTTTGCATAGAGGACTCTATGTCATAACCAATAATAAACTCATTACACAGAAATTTTATAGCATGTTTTATCGTTGTTAAAATTAAAGGGTCAGCTAATTTTGTGGTGAGTTTTGTAAATGCATTATTTATAGTATGCATATCTACTGCTTTACTAAGCACAAATAATCCTACTGAACTGAGTTCAACAATCCGTGATTTCGCAAATCCTATGTATTTGCGCCATTCTTTATTACTCAACTTATCAATAATAAGTTCTTGAGCAGTATAATCGTCAGGTATTCTAATTAAGCTTTCTGCAAGGCTTAAAATAGCTACACCTTCGTTTGTAGATAAATTATATTTTTGAAGAAATTGCTCAACACTAAAAGTTCTATCTTTCCTGATATTCTCTATTAGTTCTGAAGATTTTTGTGATATTCTGCTATTTTTTCTAAAATCAAAAGTGAACTCAGGGAGTAAATTTTTGATATATTCGTATTCATCATTAAATGCGTTTTTTGAAATTTGCAAAAACATTTTCTTAAACTTTGTGTTCATGAAACTTCTATCGATATTTTAGTTAAGTACCTTGTCTTATAAAAATAAAGCCCAATTAAACTCATAAAAGATGTAGCAATAACATAATAGCTACATCCATTTAAACTTCCATATGTGTTGTATAAATAAGCAATAATATATGGTGTGGTACCACCAAATATACTAGTAGCCAGATTGTAGGAAACAGATAAGGCTGTTGATCTAATAGCAGTAGGGTATAATTCCGCTTGTAATGCAGGTTCAGCTCCTATATATGATGCAGCAATTATTGCTAGAAGAATTTGGAATAATACGACAACTTCGAAGCTACCAACTTCGATGTTATTAGTAATAGTTGATATGGATATGAGGCTTAGTGATATAATGAAAACGTATAGTTTTTTTCTTCCAATTAGATCTGAAATTTTTCCAGATAGACAGCATGCTAACGCCATGATTACATAGCAAACAGCATTTAATTTATCAACTGCCCCTTCTGAAAATTCTCTAGTATTTTTAAGAAAATTTGATAAGTAAATAGCTTGAAAATAGAATAAAACGGATCCAGTGGAATTTATCATAACTGAAACTAACATATCAAACGAGTGATACCTGAATACGTATCTCAGCGGAGATTCAATAATTTCTCCTTTCTTCTCGAGTTGGGTAAATAATGGAGTTTCTTCTGTGTATTTTTTTATATATAGACCTGCAAACATTATAAAAATACCGATTATAAATGGCATCCTCCACCCCCATGTATCAAAAGATTCTTCCGATAAATTTTCTCGTACTATGTAGGACATTATGGTGCCAAGTAATATCCCTATACATATTCCAGCCATAGGAATGCTACCTATGACCCCTCTGTTTTTTTTATCCGAATGTTCAATAAGAAATGATATTGAACCAGTAAGAGCGCCCCCCATAGATAGTCCTTGTAGCATTCTCATAAATATCATTAAGTAAGATGCATAACTTCCTATTGTATCATAAGTTGGTAATATACCTATAATAGCAGTTGGTAGAGACATACATAATATGGAAGATGAAAGAGCAAATTTTCTTCCGAATCTGTCTCCTATCACACCAAATACAATGCCACCTAAAGGCCTCATCAAGTAGCCAGCTGCAAAGACAAGCAGAGCATTTAGCATCGATATTTTTGTGTCTGTATCTGGAAAAAATTTTGTTCCAATTAAACTTGCAAAGTTACCAAATAAGGCATAATCATACCACTCAAACGTATTTGCTATTCCGCTTGCTGTAATAAGCTTTTTCTTATTCATTTATCTATTCATCTTTTTTGCTTTATTTTCTGAATATACAATGAAAAGTGTCGCAGGAATAATAATTGCAGCACCATATAGTGTACTTTTAGTTGGGACTTCATTAAAAATAATATATCCAGCCAGTGATGAAAATAAAAGTTCCAAATATCTGTACGGAGCCACTGCGGTTGCATCAAGTAAAGCAAATGCTTTAAGTATAAAAAATAAAATCAAATTTGCGCTACACCCAAAAATAAAAAATAAAGTCCATTGCTCTATAGTTGGAGATTTCCAGTATATCATTGCAGGAATAAAAGAGAGTACGGCTGTAATTAATGCTGAGTAAAATAACATACTCACCATTGTTTCCTTTATTATAAATTTTTTATTAATAATATCAAGGCCTGCAAACCCAAATGCAGAAACTACAAAAATTATAGAACCTATTGTAAATTCTTCTTCTGTGATCCCTATCACCATAGAGATTCCGGCAAAACCTACAAATGTTGCAACCCATCTTTGCCATGTAATATTTTCACTTAAGAAAAATTTGGCAAGAATTAATGTAAATAATGGGATGGTAAAGCTTATCAAAGTTGCAGAAGTAATAGGAGCAATGTTAAGACCGAATGTCCATGCTGTCATCCCCAAGAACAACAATAACCCTCTACAGAAATGGACTAAAGGCCTGGAGCTCCTAGCACCATAATACATAACAAATGGCAGTAACGTGAGCGCGCTAAAAAGAAATCTCAGAAATGCGACTTGAAAACTATGTAGGTCATTTCCTGCATATTTTGCAATTGAATCATTTAGCACACTACTAGCAAGGCTTAAAATAAACCATCCTACACCTATAAAATATTTGCAAGAATAATTATTCATACTTATTTTTATTTTGAAATCTGCGAGATAATACAATAATTCATCATTTTAGCCAAGTTTTTTCTTGGATTATGAATTTCTAATATTTATATCTTCAGACTTTGGCGCATCACCACGAGCAAAATGCATGACCTAGCCTTTAAGAAATGCTAGGTGTTTAGAAGATATACTTTATCACACAGAAATACCTCTTACACACCCATATCACTATAATATGATTTGGTATTATTATGTTACTTCTCTGATGGGTATGGACTCGTATATGGTAGGATCTTATGGTGACGAGGAGCCTAATTATTAGTTGAGAATATATTTTTTGAAATATATCAAAATACTTGATCCTGTAGTTTAGTATATACCTTATTCCTAGTAGCAAGGAGGTATGATAATGACAAAATGGTGCGTAAAAGACTTAAGTAAACTTACTGGTATATCAGTGCAAGCCTTGCATTATTACGGGCCTGTAATGAAATTAACTTAAGGTTGATTATTGTATATAATTATGTTACAATCACTTTATATTAATTTAAATTAGTCTATTCTTAATGTCTCGTTTTGGTGATTTTACAGCAGAAGAATGGGTGGCTGATCCTATTTTAAACAAGCGCTCTATCACGCCTCCTCGTTCTATGGTTAGGGAATCTATTGATACAATCAGACCAGTTGATTTTGCTGCATCTTCTAAGCGTTTGGAAGAAAGAAATGAGGAATTGGGTGGTGTAAAGGCTCACTTATTAACGTCAAGTTTGTCTCGTTATGCTGCTATGCCAGACATAATTAGGCAAATTGATGGAGAAGTTTCTAATAATGAATCATGTATTGATACTCTTAGTACTAAATATGATACTATATTCTCAATATACCATTCTTCATTGACTGCAAGTAGTTTTCCTATTTTTTACAAAGAAACATATACTATAGTTGCTGGATCTAGTAGCTTAGAAGCTTCAGTAGCACATTATCGGATAAATCACGATATACCAGTTGATTTGACAACATCCACAGTATTTGGTGTATCTACTATAGAAATGGCTGAAGATAGTGCGAAATCCAGTGATGCTGCTTCTTCTAAAGCATCTAGCACTTCTGGGTCTACAAAAGCATCTAAAAAAGCAATATTACTCCATCCACTTGAAATAGAGTTACTAACGGTTGCTGCTCACGATTTAGTAGTTGCGCTCGATAAAAGAGCAGTCCTTCTAGATATTTTTGATAAGGACCAAAAAACGGAAATTGGAAGATTAAAGGTGGATAAATCAGGTAAGATCGAAACTCATACTATAGTTTTATACAAACAAATAAATGAGTCAGGTACACAAATATCTATCATTGATCCAAATAATTCTACTTTTAGTAAACATCTAGATCATCCTATTTTTAAGGCTTGTATCAATTCTGTTATACCATCTTCAGGTTGGATTGATATAGTAGCAGCTACACAAAAACCAATAAAAATATATACAAGCCCTGAAGGAGCGCCTATAGGTCCTGAGCCAGAGCATTTTAGAGATTGTGAGGATATATCTGTGAAAATAGCAACATGGTTAAATAGGCCTGATATAGTTATTCCTCAAAATCTATCTTTTGAGTCAAAAGGGCATTCCATTATAGATTTGCCTATAATGCGCGCTATTTCTAATGTGTATGAAACTTATGGTGATCTTACAGAGTTGCATTCAAAACTTCCTTTAAGAGGGAGGCAGTCTTCAATGCAAGATGTCATATTAGAAATTGCTAGATTAGAAAAGTTTATTAACATACAAAAAGATTTGCTATTTGGAGCAATAAACAAGCCTACTTTAAGCAAGAAAGTACAAAGTGATTTGAAACAAAAAGTACTGAATAATCATATGTCAATGTTTGAAGTTATAGCATATGATACAGATCCAGAAAAATATATGCAGCCTTTAAAACAGGTGATCGTATTTAATGTAAGTTTAATCTCTGATCCATCTGTAGGATTCATGGAAATTATGGGATCTACAGAATTAAGTGGAGGTTTAGATGAATGATAAGTCACGTAAGCCTTCATATTTAGTAGAATGGTGCAAATACGGTGATATATCTATGATACGAGAGATTCTTGCTGAAGAAAAAGGTTTAGATATATGCTACGGGGAGGGTACCTATTTCTATTGTGCGTTAGATTTATCCGATGAAAGTAAATGTTTAGAGATTTTAGATGCGCTATTATCATATGCAGAAGAGACAAAAGTAAGTAAGAGAAAATTAGCTGAGACTATTAGTGATGCGATGGAACGAGTGCGTGGTACAATTTATGATTCAGCGAAAGAGAAGCTAGAACCATATTTGAAACCTGAGGATGAAAGAAGTAGTGAGTATTTTGAAGCTGATGAACCAGTAGGAGTGATGCTACATTCTCTCGAAGAAAGTGCAAAAGCTGCTGAAAAAGGTGATATTGAAGCACTAATTCGTGTTTTTGATAAAAATAGTAACATCTATGCACTTAGGGTAGTTTCGTTAGCGGCAGAGAAGAATCAAGATGGAGTGATTGAGGCTGTCGCAAGTATGATGGACACATCTGATGAAAAAGCTAATATTTTTAGAATTGCAGGGGATTTTTATGCTCAAATTTCTTTAGACAAATCTGCAGCATATTACACAAGATCTTTAGAGTTACATCCTGGATGTTTTATTACTTTATCTAAACTTGGTGCATTATATGAAGAATTTTTTTGCAAGAGTGGTGATGACATACTTAGAGAAAAAGCTATAGGATATTATAATCTTGCTATTCCAACATCAGAACATAAGATAGAGTCAATATGCTATATTGTAACAATAGTTCAAAGTCATTTGAAGATTTTACAAGAAGCTTCTGCGTATGAATCTGCTAAGTCACAAATTGTTTTTTTGGATGAATTATTGTCCTTCTCATCAGAATCTTATCACCCAGAAATATCTCTTGCAGGTGAGATACCTGAGTAGTTTCATAGGTAATTTCCTGTCTATAGTTTCTTATGCGGGTTGGTGTGGCGGCTTCACATAATTCAAATCAAAATATTATAACTATAGTAATTTAATTTGAGTTTTGTGCTAAGCGTGACGAGCAAAGCCTATGAGCATTAAGTAAGCAAGAAGCAACAACAAGCAAACCCTAAGTAAATTAACTATGTAATTTCTTGTGGATTTACTTTACCTTACCGAGACAGCCGAAGCTCTAGTAGATGTTTGCCTGTTAATTTTTGATACGGCTTTAATAGAGGATGATGTGACAAAAGGGCTTGAGCTTACCGCACTTCTTTTCTCAAAAAAATCTCTCATTGCTGAAACAGATGGCGATTTTGGAACATAATGGTCTGATGAACTTCTGTGTGCTTCTGACGTAGAACTAATAGTTACAGGAGCGGTTCTGATTTCTTCGAATTTGTGCATTATGGTTTTTGTATCTATTTTTTCTATAGTAGATTCTGTTGCTTTAGCCCTTTTAACCTGTTCTACACGTTCAGACTCTGCTTTTGTTGGACTATCCACTCCATATCTAGATTTATATACATTCATTTCAGCATGTAAAAAAGATTTTAACTCTGTTTTTTTCTGGGAAAATGCTTTATTAAATTCATCAAATGAAGGAGGATTTTTCCCTTCTTTTTCTGCTTTTTCTACTTCCATAGCATATACTGCTTTTGGTAAAGCAGCTTCCATTTGTTTATATTCTATCTCTTTACTTGCAATTTCTTTTGCATGCTTAAATTGCTCTATGTTCCCCGATTGCTCAATTTTTGTAATCTGCTTATCAATTTTTTCGTAATCCATCCTTGCTTCAGCAGGTGGAAGAAAATACTTCCCTTCTTTGGTCATTTCTACACCTGTTCTAGGATTTAGAACATGGTTATATCCAGCTTCTCTTCTTTGATTAATATAATCTATATACGAATGTTCATTATCTATAGAGGTGACCTTTCCATCTGCTGAAAATGCTGTATAAGGTGTTTCTTTAGACATCTCAAATTTGTAACCAACAGGATTCTCAGTATCTGCACCATGTCTTACCATATTGTGCGTAGTTTTCTGAAGGCCTTCAATTACTTGCTTTTCTTCTGGTCTAAAAAATCCATAATCTTTATGATATTCTTTTTCTACTCCAGATTTTTTACTTCCTAAACTAGCTAAATCGTAGTCTGGGATTAACATTCTTCCAGTTTTTTTATCTGCGAAAACCTTAACATCTTGTACATCTGGTATCTGTTCTGGTTTAAGTGCACTATCTGCTTTTCCTGCTTCAGCAAAATATTGCCCATGCTCATCTCTATAGGCAAATGCTACACCATTTTGTTTTTTTTGGATCGGAATAGAAACAAATATCATATTGTTTTCCATCAATGCTTTTTTTTGGTGTTACAAAAATATGATCTTCAGATGTTTCCACAACTTTTTTAAAATAGTCATCTAGCTGTTGACGTTCTTTTTCTGTTGCAGCTGGCCTTTTCGATAGAATATTCTGTGCTGGAATTAATCCTCCTAATTCTGGAAGAGTTGAACTTTTTGCTTTAACGTGTAGATCTTTTCCAAAAGCATCAAGACTATGAGTGTCTTTTTCTTTACCATCAGGCATTTTTGTACCATCAGACATGGAATATTGTACGTTTTCAGCAAGCTGTTTTCCAGCATATTGGCTGAGGTCTCTCACAATTATCTCTTGTCCTGATAATTTTGCTTGCATTCTTAAACGTTCATAATGTTCTGGGAGAGCATTACTTTGTTGTATAGCTCTCTTACTCGCAATCACTTCAGCTAAAGACATTTGTGTCTTATCTTCTTTGCTCATAATTCTTATACTAATTTTCTAAAAATATCTTATAATGACAATGCTAACATAATTTATCAAAAAGAACAGTAGAATGAAGTTTTTTCATAATAATATTTCTGCGTTGGTTCCAAAAATACTGTATTCTGAAGTTAATGCTCTTCTACTCTATGGACACGATGAAGGAATGATTTTTGAACTATGTGACAAACTATCTCAGAAATTGCAAATAAAGGCTTCAAAATGTGAATATGTTTCAACTCAAGCTCTTTTTTTTGAACTAAATAATTATTCATTTTTTAGTTCTAGAGAATTAATAAAAATAGAAATAAATTCAGCAGAACTTGATAAAGACATTATTGATATAGTGAGTAAGAAAAATCTGCATTTCCCTATTTTCATTGCAAAGAATTTAAAATCATCTGGT
>Ga0206863_1060_pt1 | contig 39330 bp, 27 predicted proteins | sample Alteio_BWOrgCont_41_FD_152634 | JGI IMG/M metagenome (GOLD analysis project Ga0206863, IMG submission 152634) | Enriched cells from forest soil in Barre Woods Harvard Forest LTER site, Petersham, Massachusetts, United States -... | ecosystem: Environmental > Terrestrial > Soil > Temperate forest >...
AAAGTAATGGCAAGATGCTGGAAGTCGCGACAAACGCCAACGCGTTCGGTAAAAGTGTCGAGGGCGGTGCGAGTTGGGCGCGCAAATTGATAGCCAAAGGTGATCCGTTGGTTTACCCAAGTGCACACGGCGTAAATCCGCTGCCAGCCACGCGGAATGTGACCGAATAGCTCGATGGCAACGGCGGAGAGCCGATCCACCTCGCAATAACGGCTGCTCAGGAGGTAAACAAGGGCTTCGTTGGGGAGTTCTTCAACCGGATGCTCGTATGCGCCCACGTTGATCGGATCAGGATTCCCAGAGTCTTGAATCAGGGTTTCGCCATAAAGGCGCAGCGGACCCTGGGGCGCAAAAATGCGAGAACAAAGATTGCCGAAGGCATCCTGGTATTCAACAACAGGAATATTCGGTTCAACCTGCACGGCGTCGGGCTTGAGGAGGTCGCCCCGACGGGAAGGATGGACGTGGAGCATCGCCACAATGGCGACCGGTGCAGGTATGGAGAAACGAATATCGTAGCCTAAACGTATTAACACCAGGGTAGCCGCCCTTCGTTAGAGTCACCTGTGCCTCGTTCTTGTAACGCTCTGCTGCGAAATTGTTGGTGTGATTCTTCGAGAGATGTTTGAAAATGTATCATCTTCTCGCATCGAGCTCTACATTTTGTCTCGAATTGTCACGATTTCGCAAGGCAGTACATTTTCGATCAAAACTGAACAGCAGGCTTTGTTGAGGAAAAGCCTGACTTGATTGTGTTGGCATAATGACCCACGACGGACTGGTTCTGTTATGGCGTCCGACTCGCGTACAAACGCGACGTGTGGCCAGGTAAACACTTGTTATAAGATGCACAGTTTTGTTTAGACGAGGAAGCGTCCCTTCATGGCTATTAATGGCCGACCCCTCGAAAAGTGAACTAGAGCTGTCCTGGCAGGCATTCGATCTGACGGGCAGCGTCAGTTTTGGTCGAATGCTTTAGATGGCCATCCGTCAAGGGTTGCCGGGCGCCTTGCTGTCGACACCCAATGCCAGTGGAGTGAAATCTTTGATCCCGATTGCAGCGCCATCGCGCCAGAATGCAAGGGTTTCACGATTTAACGAATTGCCGTTATGACCTCTCATTTTCCTTCCCTTTTTGGGCCAGGTGGGCCTATGACGGAATCATGTTATCGAATGTATGGTGAGTCAAAAATAAAAATCTCTCAAGTATTTCATTTCATGAGACTTGTTTTGTCTTTTATGCGAATTTTCTCAATCTGGGAAACGTTGCATCTTCGCCTTTTGTTCTCTACGCTGGTATCGCCATGTTCCACTGAAGACGCACTTTCCGACTGGGAGAAGAAACACATTTGCAGTGTCGAGACGATTCTTGCAAGTCGCGCTTACGTCAAAAGCCATTCACAGCCGCTCGACATCAAAGGCCACTAGGGCGTCGGGCAAGTGAGTATTGAATGCAGGAAACTCAGCGACCCAATGAATGGCCTCCGAAACGCAGACACCTAGCGTCCAATATGGGCAGCAGCTCACCCCTCTAAGGGGAGGAGCGGCTACGGGAACCGCGGCCAATCTTCGGCTCCAGCTGAAAGACGCGGAAGAGAAATCGGAGGTAGCGCGCACGGAATCCAGGGGAAAGAATGACATTTACGCTTTGCACACCAAGCGATATTTCCGCCTTGGACCAACAAAGTGCTTTATATAAATAAGTTACAAAAACTTATAGATGTTAAACATTCATGTAATATGCCTTCTCCTGAGTAACTGAACTCTCCAAGCGATCAAAGAGTATTACAGTCGCTTGCGAGCACATTGCTAAGAGCTTCCATTCAATCGGGTTCGCTGATTTGAGCCGACTGAGCTCTATTGGTCGGTTGGGTTCTGCGAACCGGGGCGAAGAAAATAAGCACTTGTGGGCCTGCTGTGACGGACTTTTTTTTTGAGGTCGGGTGCCCAGGTCACCCCGACCGCGATAAATGCTAGGCCCTGTTCTCCCGAATCGAGCTCGCTATCGCCCTACATAAGGCGATTTCGGATCTTGGTACGTCACTGATTCAGAGTTCAGGAAAATTGCCGTCTGCGTCCAGAAGTGCCTGTGGCGTTGGGTCGATCTCGACAGGCATCGATGGCGTCGTCTCTACGGTGAGACGTTCGGACACGAGCATGTGGGCGAGACTCAGGGTGTTTCTGATCCGCACGATGCGCAGATCGTTATCTTTCGCACAGATGAGGGAGTCGATGGCGCGTTCAAGGGCTTCACGGTCGGTATCAAAATAGAGTGGGATTTTTGCGCAGGCGAGGCCGAGCGAGGTGAGGGCGTTGGTGTAGGTATATTCACGATGAATGGAATTGACGACGCGTGTCGTGGTGAAATCCGCCAGACCGATTCCGATGGCATTGCCGTTTGTCGCAGGAGTTAAATCGCGAACGAAGATTCTGCTGATGTGAATCTCCGGGCTGCCCTGCGGGCGCAGAGATGAGATATAGCCGAAGACCCCACGGCCAATGACGTTGGTGTCCATGCCACTGCCGCTGATCTCCTTACCAAGCTGGTCGACGATGAGGAGGTCTATGTTCGAGAAGGGGAGGCGCGCCAGGAGTTGCTGTGACTGGAGGAAAAGAGCATCCTCTTTCTGCAGAATCTCATCCCCACGGATAACTTGTAGGTCGTTGGTCTGGTGATGTTGATCCTCAAGAATGGCTACAGCGAAGAGGACAGGCACCTTGCTGAGAATGACCTGTGCGGTTTCTCGGATGGCGGCCTCATGCCCGAGTTGGCTTGCCACCCGATGGGCATTCGCGGCGCCGACGTGCTTGCCGAAACCAATAACAAGCATCTTCTGGATTCCGCTGCCGAGTTTTCCGAAGAAGTCCGTGTGTGGCTTGATCCTGTTGATAATGACAATCGCATCGGCTTGGAGCGCGGCTCGGCTGAAGACGACGGGACAGCTGTCACCGAACATGCCGATCTCGTCGACGTCCATGCTGGTTTCAAAGGAAACGCCAGTTGACTCCGGTGTGACGCCGAATCCCGCAAGGACGTTCTGCTGACCGGAGGGCGTGGCTCCTCCATGGCTGCCCATAGCGGGAATAATGAAGGGCTCTGCTCCGTAAGCACGAAGGAGATTGATCACAGAGCGGACGATCTCAGCGAGGTTGGTAATGCCGCGGCTTCCGACTCCCACTGCCACACGCATGCCCGGATGAATCTTAGGTCCAAGCGATTTGCGGTCAAAACCCTCGCGAAGGATGGCTCCAACATCGAGCGACCGCGACGCTGGATAGCACTGAGAGAGATGAAACATCTTAGGCAGGCTTGGATACATGGCGGCAATGATACCCGAGACACTGCGCTGCTTGAAGCGAATCCCTTGCGGGTAGTTTTTTGTTCCGCTGACCATTTTGTTACCGAGGGAACCAGAAGTCGCATGGCAACCGGCGATCTGTGTTTTGGGAACCACATAATGGTCCAACGGGCCGCAAACCCAACATCGGAGCCACGAAAAATATGCGGCAACCTGTCCGATAAGCGTAGGGCCGGGCAACCGGTCGTTATTTTTCACGAAAGGTAAATCATCCGCATTTTTTTAGCCTATTAGTGGCGGACTGAAGCATAGTTCCGGCAACTGAAGGCATCATGTGTGTCTTTGTATTAAAAGGGGCTTTACTGGCTATCGGTTCAAAACCGCAGAAACACGGTGGGGGCATGCGTCAAGAACAATTCGTCACACTTCACGCGAACTCGACGGCGATTTGACAATAAGTCCCGAGGAATTTCATAGCCTGTTGCATAGGAGTGTGAACTATGCGACCGATGATTCGTATGTTCGTCCTGGCGGCCGTCGCAGCAAGCGCGACCGCAGTCTTTGCTTCTGAAACTATTGCCGTCGACGTCCCCTTCAGCTTTGATGCGCATGGGAAGGCATTTCCCGCCGGCAGATATCAGGTGGAGTACAACCCAACCATAAATTCTCTGAGGCTCCTCAGTAAAACCGATACGAATAAGTCATTTATGTGGCTTGCTCTTCCTGCGGACTATACCCCGACGATGGCAAGGCTCTCACTGCTATTCGACAATGAAGCCGATGGCACACGCGCGTTGCGCAGCATCCGATTGGCTACGTGGGAAACACCGGTACTGGATAAACGTGAAAGGCGTGCCGCCCAGAGCGAGGTGTCGATTACGGGAGGACGGTAGTAGAAAGCGACTACTGGATTTCGGTGCATTTCGAAAGGGCAATGCTTCAAAGATCGCACTTATGTATCAACCACCTCTCTTCCCCGTTCTGGCCTCTTTTATTTGCTGTGCTGTGGGAAATTCTGATTTCCGCTATTTGAAACGCGGTCTTAACTTAGCAGGCAGGTAAACTGGATGCATCACCATGCTCTATCCAGCAATGAAAGCGGTTCGGAAGACCGGGCAGGAACGTTCTTCCGAGATATCGAGATTGGGGAGTTCGATGTCGATGCAGTGCGGTTTAGGCCCACGCAAATAATGCGATGACCTTGGATCGCCACTATGGTTGGCTGCTTGTCTGCTGCGAACACTTACGGAAGCTTCGCGTCCGCAACGCACGCGCCTGCCCTGTAAATTATGGCGGACGATCCCGAGGTGCGCCACCACTGTTGTCAGCGACTTTGCCAGTTCGGGATTGCATCGCCGCCGGATCCCTGCTCTGCGTAGATGTGCGTGAGGTGCATGAAGTCTTCGGCACCAGTTCAAGACCTAGATCTTCAAAGCGAAAGACCTCGCTAATGAACACCCTGTCCTTGTGCCAGCTAATATCACCCCTGTTGTTTACCCGTTTACCCTGCGAGTCAGAAACCCTTCTGGTAGACGAACTCGCCTGGAGTGCGAGGAAACATCACTGTGGGCTTTTGGCCCTTGGCAATCAATGCGCGATACCTCACACAGAGTCGGTCTGCGCTTCCAAGCGATGTCGCGGATGGCTTTCGGCGGTCGAACGAGGGACATCGGCCCCTCTTCCCTGGCAATTCGACCTCCGGCCGGCGAGAATTGCCCTCACCATCTCGTCCTTGAAGAGTACCGACTTCTCCTGCACCAAGTTACTCCGGTTACTCCCCCCTAACTTAGGGGCTAACTTCTGTGATCTATTCATCGCGGCACCCCACCTGTATGCTTCCTTCAATTAAGTCCCGCTCAGATTCTGCTTTGGGTAACCCACGTTAGAAACCCATGCACAAAGAACTCGACCGAGAGGCGAATCCAGCTGAGTCTAGCGGCATAGTCATCCCTGTAGAAATAGAGCAGAGGAATACAGAAACGCTCACCCAGGCCAGTAAGAACTTTATCGTGATGGATAAAATCAGCGATATGGTTAAGGTAATTTAGGTCGCATGAACGGTACGTCAGATACAAGCTCATCAGAATCAGTCGGGATTGCCGAAGTGAATGGTTTCATGCTGTCCCTCCAGACATGCGTCTGGCCCTGAACGAAAGTTATCGTCCTGGTTAATTGCGCAAGCAATTCGCTGATACTCCTGAGTCACGAACTAAACCGTAGGTGCATATGGAATACAGTCATATCGTTGCTCTCATTGATGCCTACCTCGACCGGCTCCAACGGGTGCGAGATCTTTTAAGCCCGTTTCATGTCGCTTCCGAATCGCCCCAGATGAAGGTCAGGAAGCGTTCAGCCAGATCATCAACTCCTAGCGTTGTTGAGATTGAGAGATCACCTACAGGGCGATTAGAGATTGATCGAGATCCCATACTTCCTACTCCTCGGATCATCCCACCGGTGATCCCGAGGAGGAAGCGAACGGTAACAAAACCTCCTCTGGCGCTTGGCAAGGCGGCATTGGCCGGAAACGTATCTAGCAAACCCGTCGTTGTTTCGGCGGAGCAGGTTCGTCTCGAGGAGGTTCACAGACAGGCTTTTCAAGCGACCGAGCAGAAACTGTCCGATCCAGCTGATAACGAAGCCCCTTCGGTCAGATCCCTCACTCTTAGATGGATCCATGAATCGAACTCAATGTAGCTTCGATCTTCAAGATTAGGGGTGCTTCTCGAAATGTGTCTGAATGGCACCAAACCAGAATCCTCAGGTGAAGAGTCATTCTTCTGGAACGGAAACGTTGGTACGTTCACGCTTTGCGCCTTGGTTAGGACTCAGTGAAAACAGATGATGCAACCGTTCTATCGGCATGAGTAGCGCTTCCAGCTTGAATAGAGTCCCATCAACGCGGTATAGACGATGAAAGGAGCAAAGGCGATACGACGATCTGGCGTATGCCAGAGATGCCACGAGGCCAGAAACGAAAGTACGAACAGAGCGATAATGCAACAGAGCTGCAGCCAGGCTTTGAGCGGCAATTTAGAAATCGCCATTGGTAATCCTCCCCTGACACAATACATTTCCCTTTATTTAGTGCGCCAGCCGTCCAAATTGACTGTGTGGCACTCCTGAACCACCGTGATGTTACTATCCCTCAACAATGGAGTGAGCCGGTCGACAGCCTTACTCAGCGGCGTACTGGTGTTTGTGAGCCGGATGGATCGTTTGCGCCACCGCCGCTAAAGACGTCATCAACAATGCCATTGCCACTTTCATAGTGGCCTTCCCTTCCCTCCTTCAGCGAGGCGAGGTTGCGCGTGACGTTGATCCTCGGTCGGGGCTTCCTTGCCTCCTCTTTCGAGGACGGCCGAGCAACGAGCCTTGACGACTTCATATTTTCCTGTTGTGGCGTGGCTGTTTGGTCAGTGAATGATCCTTATTTCTCTTCCTAGTGAGAGCCGGAGAGCCATGTTCACTCTCCATTCGAATGTTCAGGTGAGCACGCGGACCATTTTGGTTGGGACGGCGATAACTTCGTTTCTTCAATTTTGTGGAACCAATCCACAAGAGGTTGCAATGTGATCTCTGCATTTTCCTGAGATTTCTGAACTGGTGTGTGCGAGCTTTCCGGTACTGCTCCAGCCCAGCCCATGTATCCAACAGTCTTGACTACCCCATCTTGTGTGAAATCGATAGTTACTCCTCTGCGTAAGAGCGTTGGGCCGGGGCTTTCGGGCATCACAAATGTTGGAAGTTCCTGTATCCGATCCTGACCGAGCAGGTTGTGAATCCATTGGAGTTGCACATCGGTCAAAGAAGAATCGTAAGTGCGCAGCGAAGCTGTGGGATCAGGCAATTGCTGCAAGCGACGTTCTAAATGGAACTGGCCATCTGTGCTGACCACGATGCAGTCACTGGAAATGCCTCCCTGCGGAGTTGCATTTATCTGGGATTCTGTAATTCGGACAAGCAGTGAGGTATCCGCGCTTTGTCCAGCAAGGGATGCATATGCGACAGAGGCGAATACGAGGCTAAAGAGTTTACGCATGGAGTGTTCTCTCTGCACCGACGTCTACTGTCGACAGCCGGATGGATTTTTGAAATTTCGGTCATGACGGATCTACACTATTGCGTCATTATTGGGTTGCGTAACTTATTCAGACGGGAAAATGCGATTTGACGGCAATGATATCCGGATGTAAGTCCGCCGAAATTAGGTCTCGTCAGGTGCATGATACATGCAACCCTTTACTTTATCTCATTCTGGAACACCAGGGGGGAGCTGGAACGGGGAATTTTTCACAACTCTGAGCATGAACCGCTGAAGGAAACTATCGGTTTCGATCCGGGCCGCGGCGCGTCGCCAGATCCCCTTTGATTTGACCTTTGACGGAGTCCACTAAACCATGAGCGTAGAAGCGTGCGTTATCACTCTGGCCGTGTTGTCCAGTGAGAAAACCATGAATCTCCGATCTGTCGAGGCCATACAAGAGGCCTGCACGAACCAACTCCATGTCTTGTTTGACCACCGCAGCGTCCAGCTGCGCTGCGTAGGGATTGGTCGCCGTCCAGGCCGGCAAGGGAGGAGCATCGCCGTTGTCAATCGCAGAGCCATTCTTTTGCTGTAATTTCGACTGCGTTGTAGTTCGCGCTGGCTCCATTTCTGATCTGCTAATCAACCGTGGTCTCGGACAGACATTGCTCGCCCATTTCAATGACGTCCTGAATGGCCGCTTAATTTGAGAAACAGGACAAAACAATGGACGCCCGTAAGAAGCGTCCATTGCAGTTGCGAGGCTGGAAAGGTGACTACTTGAGGTCGAGGTCGGGTAGGACGGGCGTCCCTTCCTCACGAACGGCATATAGTTCCCAGGGATTGATGTCGAGTGCTTTCAGGATGGTTGGCGCTACTTGCACGGTCCCGACTTCGGAGCTGACCGTCTTAGCCTGGAGGGAAGGATTGGATAACAGCATAACCACATTGGTGTCGTCATGGGCGAATCCGCCATGCTCGGAGAGTTTGGCCTTGCTGCCTGAGTAAGTGACGCCCACGTTCGGGGTCACGATAATGTCGGGCGTGCGAGGATCCACGGTTGGGTCGTTATAGTTGAGCGAAAGCGAAGGACCGTAGTAGATCTGGCCGAGACCAATTCCCGTGGTGGTAGACGGAGCATCTTCGAGAATCTTGACGCTGGCGTCGGTATCAGCAGAGTTCTTCAGCCAGACCAGCGAGACGTCATCTTCGGTCGGCCCGATGCCGGTAGGGTTGTTAGTGGATTCAGAAAATGGGATGTAGCCCGCATTGGAGAGCAGGGTGACGGGTGAGGTGCCGTTGATAGTCTGACCGACATAGCGGCTGGGATCGATGGGTGACTGCCCGTGCTTGGCCGTGATCACGATCAGGGTCGAGTCGTAAAGGCCCGTTGCCTTCAATTCTCTTATCCAGGCTGCAAATGAGGCATCGACGAACTTGAATTCGGCCAACAGTGCTGCGGTGGGGGTGCCTGCGGCATCGAGATATCCGCCGGTCACGCCATTGCCTTTCTCAACCAGCTTCTGACCCACACTTACCGCCTGGAAGTTCATGCCCAATATGGTGGGCACGCGAGTTCTTCTGGTACCGAGATGGTTCTTGCCATCGATCTCGTTAAGTACGGCATCGACCTTCAACGTGTCGTAGCATTCAATGTTTTGGAAGCTGTTCGTCCAGGCGGTCAGATCTGCGCCTGTATCGGGTATGGTTTCGCAAGATATGCCGGTCGGCGTCCTGACGCCGGGCAATGCGATCACGTTGGAGTTGATCTCAGGTCCGTAGAAATCGTCGAGCGCGGCAGGGCCAATACCAGCAGCAACAGCTGAGTAGGCGGGATGCTTGTCGGACCAGGCCGTGTATCCACCAGCCTGATGGATGACGCTGAAGATGGTGTTGGTGCGGACAAAATCCCAAGGATAAACCGGGGAGCAGCCTCTGCGGGGATCACGGATAAGTCTTTTGGGATCGATGGAAGCGATGCCGCCGTCAGTCAACGCAGCGCCAGGAGCACCACCGTTCACCTTGGTTTGGTCGATGTCGATGCCTTCTTCGTACTCGCTGGTGGTTCCAGTTGGGGCGGCGCCGGGCGTGCAGGGACCAGCCGCGAGTCCGTTACCAGTTGTCTGTGCCGGGGCATCAAGATTTCGAGCATAGGCGACGTCGTAATAGATGCCGGTAAGTGCGGGGCTTCCGCCGGTGACGATCGCGATCAGGCCGGGAAAGGAGTCCGAGGGTTTCGAGGTGCTGGCAGCGACGTAGTTAACGCCGGTCTTGCTCAGTGCAGCAAGTGCCGGGCAGTAGGGTTCGCCATTGTTGATGGTACTGATTCCGTTGATGCAGTTCTTGAGGTCCACAGCGTGCATACCATCGACGCTGATCAGAAGAACCCGCTTGATAGGTTCCCTGCCCCAGCTGTTGTCCTGTGCGAGCGCAGAAGCGGCTGAACACGCAATTACGAGGGAGAGTACAGCACGTGCTTTTTTCATTACTACCTCCGGAACGAGGGTGACTGAAGGTCGGGGCACTTGCATTGCCGGAGGATGAAAATTAAGTGAAGAAACCCAAAGAATCAGGATGTGTCCGATTACCCGAACGTCTATAAGTGCTGTTTAATTCGAGACGTAGCTATCTGTTGTAGTGCGCCGGTGTTTGCTTTTCTGCTCGTCAACAAAAACAAGAGGGCCGCCGAAGCGGCCCTCTTGTTCATGGCAAAATTATCTGAGTTGCGACCAGACCTCCGGCAAAACCGCTGTGCCTTCTGCTCTTACGGCATCCAGTGCTTCAGGATTCAGACCCAAAGCTTTTAGGATCATCGGCGCTACCTGCGCGGTCGTGGTGCCGTCAAAGACTGTCTGTGGCCTAAATCTTGGATTCGACACCAACAGCATGACATTGGTGTCATCATGCGCAAAGCCGCCATGATCCGCGATCATCGTGGTGCTCCCGGAATAGGTTACGCCTATATTTGGAGTGACAATGATGTCTGGAGTCCGCGGATCCTGCCCCGGCTCCCAGCCGCCTACGTTGTAATTCAGCGACAGTGTCGGTCCGAAGTAGATTTGCCCCAGACCAATCGCGGCTGCGTTCTGTTCAAGCAAGTCCACGGCCGCGGATACGCTCTCGCCTTTTTTCAACCAAAGCACAGAAACATCGTCTTCGGTTGCACCAATGCCGGTTGGATTCAGCGGGGATTCCGAGAAAGGAATGCGCGTGCCCAACAGGGTTGCCGGCGTATTAGTGTTGGCTACGTACCGGCTTGTGTCGATGGGTGATGCCCCATGCTTGGCGGTGATAATGATCAGCGTGTCGTCATAAATGCCCCTGTCTTTCAGAGCGTTGACGATGTCGCCGATTGAGACGTCCACCGCCTCGATCTCCTGCAACAGCAATTCGCTCGGCTGCCCGGCAGCATTTTGATAACCACCGGTGCCTACGCCGGGCTCATCGACCGATTCTCCGGTATATACCGACTGGAAGTTCATGCCCATGATCGTAGGTGTTACAGCCCGGGAGCCGTTGTGAGTCTTACCCGCAATCTCGTTCAACAATGCATCGACACGGAGCGCGTCATAGCATTGGATGTCTTCAAAGCTGGCATTCCACGAAGGAGCGGTTGCATCGCGGACAGTGGAGCAGGATGCGCCGAGCGAAGTCTTGATGCCCGGCAGCGCCACCACATTTGAGTCGACCTCGGGGGCGTAATAGTCGTTCAGACCAGTACCACCGGGCCCAGCTACCATGGCATACGATGGGTGCTTATCGATCCACGCGGTGTATCCGCCCGCTGCATGGATAACTCCAAAGATGGTGTTCGTCCGGAGGAAGTTCCAGGGGTACACCGGTGCACAACCTGCCGCGGGATTGCGCGAAAGCTTCCTGGGGTCGATCGCGGCCGCGGTGGCATCCGCGCCGCCGTTCAGCTTGGTGTCGTCGATATCGATGCCCTGATCGTTGTCCGTCGTCGTTCCCGTCGGTACCGCAAAGGGCGTGCACGGCGCCGCAGCTAAGCCAGTGCCGGTCGTTATTTGCGGCCCATCGAGCGTTCGGTCAAATGCTACATCGTAGTAAATGCCGGTCGTTCTCGGCGTGCCGCCGGTAACCAGGGCCATGAGTCCGGGGGCAGAATCGGAGGGCTTTGATGACGAGGTGGCCACATAATTGATCCCTGTCCCGGCCAATGCGGCCAGGTTAGGGCAATACGGATTCCCACCGTTCAATCCGGTAACACCATGCGCGCAGTTATAGAAGTCGACTGCGTGCATACCGTCTATGCTCAAGAGCAGTACATGCCTGACTTTTCTCGATCCCACCATGTTCTCGTCCGCGGCCATGCCATAATTCGACGACAGCGTTAGAGCGATCGCAAATCCAGTCGATACAAGCTTACTTACATTCATATAGATCCTCCACGCGAGTAGTAGGCGCTCCAAGATACGAATGTGTTACCGATCTATGAAATCTTCGCGAATGCGGTGTGAAAACACCCTTAGATTTCAATCAGCACTACTTTACAAATGCAGGATCAATAGCCGTAGTGAGCGTCTGTTGGAAAGCCCTCCAAACGCAGGGAAAATTCGCTCCGCCCTGGCTGCAGCCTGGAACAAAAATATTCGCCCTGACGGGACCCTTGTCCAAGGTGAGTGGAGTGAGCTCGCGCATCTGCTCCAGTGTCTGTGCCGTGTAGTAGGTCCTGATCTCGTAGCCTGAATCCGCGTCCTGCCACAGCTCGAAGACCAATGCTCCTCCGGGTGGAGTGTCGTCGCGGCGTCCATCGATGACCCAGTTCAGGTTGAGCATTCCCGCCATGTTGGCGAGGTTGGTATCGTGACCGACCAGAACGATCACCCGGTCTCCTGGTTTTCCCAGTGCGCCTGGGACGTCCTTACCGGTTGCCGCCTGCTGCAGAGTGTCAAGAATGTGGGCTAGCGTATTCGAGGCCTGCACAGTCGCCAGGTAGGATGTGCGACGGTTGAGATCGGACGCGGCGGTGTGCAGGTCCATGAGTTGCTTTAGAGTCGCGAGATCAACCCGACCCCAGCCTACCTGGCCCATTGGCAGGCCGCTGGTGTATTCGAGCAGCAGGTTCTCAGTGATGGTCGATGCAGTACTGAGTGGGCCCTTCAATTCCGCGAGATGATCGCTCTTGCCGCCATCAAGGCTGGCCGGAATATCGGCCAGGAAAGCTGCTGCGGTGTGCCCCGGCTGAGGACAAGGGGAAGCTGGAGCACATCCGAGAAGGATGCGCTCCAGTGCTTCGAATTGCCACCGGTAAGCTTCGGTAACGCCAGCTGGGTTGCTGCCGATACGGCCGGCAATCGATGCCGCCGCTCGTTTACGATCGGGCTCACCCACCCCAGCTGACAGCGAATGGAAGAGTGGATCGACCTGACCTTCAGCGAGGGTATGCTGCTCCGGTTGCTGATTGGGGGAGCAGCCAGGAAACATTCCGGCGGCAAGCGACTTTCCTGTCTCTGCCGTGCGCTGGTCCGAGTCTGAAAAGAAAGAGACACGCGTGGCGTCAGCACATCCGCTGGCGCTCAACACCTCCCGTTGTGCCAAGTAGGCCCGGTAATAGCCACCGAACAGAGTCATGAGCTTGGCGCCCTGAGTGGTGAGATTGCCGGACGGGCTATCCCACTTTGGCCAGGGCTGGGCGGAATATTGATTCAGTTGCTCGTTACTTCCGGTCGGTGTTCGAACGCCGTGACGGCTGAAGATGATGATGAATTTCAGCTTTCTAGAAGCGTCATCCGCGCGCTGTGCAAGGACCGGGGGAACTGCGGCAGCAGCGCACAGTAGAAGCGTGAAGCAGTGTAATGCACGCCGATGTGATGGACAGTTCTTCATTTCACCTGACTATTTGGTTGCGTAGACCAGTATTGATGCCTGCTTGCCGTCGCTGCCAGGCACTCCAACGTAGAGGGTGTGCTGCGAGGGTACCAGCAACCCCGTTTTGGCTCCGGTAGATGTGCGAGTAACGCTTAACGCACGGACGCTCTTGTTAGCGTCGATCTCATAAACGTCAACTGCTCCGCTTCCAGCGATCAGATAAATCCGATGCAATTCGGCGTCATAGAAAATGTCGTCAGCTCCCGCATCCGATGGTAGATCCGCCAGTTCTTTACCGGAGTTTGCGTCGAGGACCACCAGGCGCGCGGGCGTGCGACAGGCGACGAACAGGATCTGGTTCTCTTCGTCGTAGGCAAGCGGCACGTTGTCCTTGGCGCGGGTCAGCTTCCACGTCGCAGATCGCGCGTGCGTCTTTCCGTCGATGACTGCAATCTCGCCCGCGTCGGCAATGTTCGCAAAGATGCGATCATTCGCTTTGTCGATCTCCAGCCCTTCCGGGTGCGTCGCGACGGGAAGATTCGTCACCACCGTCTGGCTGGTCGTATCAACTACTGCGATCTTGGCGGGATGGACGGTGCCGCCGCCATGCCCCACGTAAAGTAACTTCGTACCGCCGTCATAAACCATGTCGTCGGCGTCGTCGGAAAGTCCGATGGACTTCATTTGCTGGAGCGGCGCACCGTCGTAAATTTTCAAATCGCCCTGTAGACCATCGGAGGCAAAAAGCCGTTTTGTTTCGGCGATCCACGCGAGGCCGTGTGGCTTGCCTAATCCAGTCAGGCTTTCGGTCACCTTCCCGGAACTCAAATCGATTACTTCGACCGAATGGTTCCCGGCAGAGGCAACGAAGAGCCGGTTACCGTCCGGATCGTAAGCAAAGTGATCGAACTTGCCGGTCACTCCTGGCAATGTGATCGTTCGTTGCAGTGAGAGTGGAGAAGCCATCTGGGCCTGAGCAGAAAGAACGCCCACCCATAGTAGAAAAGCAGCAACCGTAATTATCTTCATCTATGCTTTCTCGGACTGTGCTCCTGTCCCCGGGCTAACCCCTCCAGGAATTTGCTCAAGCATTGTCCTGCAATGAATCTGTCTCATTGGCAAATAAAGTTCTTTGTGTTTCGTCGGGTTCAGGAATTCATCATCATTTGAGTCTTATTACTCGTGGTGCAGGCTCCATCGCAGGCCGAAAGAATAGGTGGGCTTGTAGTATTCACGCTGTGTCATGTATTGGGTACTCCCGTTGAAGAAGCCAAAGACCTCGTTGTTCATGTTCTCTCCGGAGGCCAGCAACGAGAACCCTTTGGCGATGTAATAAGTCGCCTGGGCGTCGACTTGCGTGTGTGAGTAGAAGTAGTTATCGCCAAATGGCCCCGTGGGTCCGTAGGGCACTGCAGCCGGACCGGTGCTCTGGTATTGATAGGCATAAATATTTGCGCTGTTGTGCGATATCCCTACAGTGACCAGCGCTCGCTTGGTTGCATAAGACGGTCCGATGTTCCAGGAGAACGGCGCCTGGCCTACCAACTGTGGGTTATCCGCGCGATTGGCGAGGTTATAGTTTTTCGAGTTCGTATAGGCAAAGTTCGCGTTGATGCGCGCTCCACTCAGTACGCCCGGCAGCATGGTTAAGTGCTGCTGGTAAGACAACTCGATACCTTGCACATACGCGTGGTCTCCATTGACTTCCTGCTGCACATAATCCCCGGCATAGAGCTGGGACAAGGGTGAACCCGTGGCAGGTACGATCGATTGCTCGAGAAAAATAGGCTTGGTTATCTGTTTATAGAAGTAGCCGCCCTCCAACATGCCGACAGAGGGTAGAAAGCGCTCGTACAGCACGTCAAAGTCATTCGCGTGCTCGGCTACCAGACCAGTATTGCCGATTTGCACCAGGTCTATCCCTGATGGGCCTCCCTGGGTCGTGAAAACGATATAGGGGACCAGCTGATAAGGATCAGGACGCGAAATGCCGCGTCCATAGACGGCGCGAATGTCTGAGTCGTTATCCAGGTTGTAGCGCAACTGAACGCTCGGCAACGGATTCACGTAAGAGCCGCTCCCGTATTGGGGTGTCGTCCCGCCGTAGCTGCCGTCCGCATTTGTCAAAACCAAATATCCGGTGTTGGAGGTTTGCGTGCCCTCGATGCGCAATCCCGTTTGCAGGTGGATGCGAGTGCCAAATTCGATCGTGTTCATTACGTAGCCAGACGACACACGCTCTTGAAGGTTGTAGTTGGCCGCGTCAGAGTTCTGATGGGTGGTTGCTTCATCCAACGGAAGCTGCGACGAGTTCGCCGCAAGGTAGGAGGTGATGAGATCGAAGTTGGTCACCGGTGGCAGATAATAGCTTCCGCCGTAGAAGTGCGGATTGGTGAAGGAGCTCAAGAACTGGGTCATCGGCGGGGTCGCGCCATTGTCATAAGTGGGCGAGTACGCGTTCTGTCCCTTATGCTCGTTACGGAACTGCCCTCCAAACTCGAAGGTTGATGCGTGCGTGCCCAAATGGTAGTTGATCCCCATGGCGGCGCTCCCCTGTAGATTGAGCTGAGTCGCCTGGCCGGTGGTGAGATTGATATCCGAGAGCTGGTACTGTGTGGGATCGGCGATCGAATCGCTGGGGTTGTCGCAGGTATATTGCGGCCGATAAATGCTGACCGTAGTCGACGGGCTGTATCCGCAATCGGCGCCGGCGGAACTGCTGAAGTCCGCGCCGGGATTTCCCGCGGCCCCACCAAAGCGCGAGTGGGCGATGGCGATCTGGTAATGGATGAACGAATGCGTGAAAACCTGATTTCCCCCTAAAGCTAGGTCGGCGATCTGCAGATTGGGCCGGCGGACGCTGGTGTGGTAGGAACTCCCCCCAGAACCAGTCGGTCCCGACAACTCGTATTGAAACTTCTGGCCGTAATCCCGGAAGTTCGAAAAGAGTCCATGCACATAGAGATCAGAGTCTTCCGCTAGTTTGTAATCGAGAGCGCCGGCAAAGCCATATCGGGTCCGGTCGTAGAGATATTCCTGCACGTTCAGGCCGTCATCGAACGTTGTCTCCCCATTCGGGAACAGGTCGGGAGTGGGTTCGACGTCGTCGATCGCTCGTCCATTGTAGTCATAGCTATAGCCGAGCATGAGCCCGAAGCGCTTGCCATGCCCGCTGTTTGGGCCGAATCGCATTCCTGCGCTTGAGTTGATACTGAACACATTGCGGGTCCCGGCAATGGGTGTGTAGCCGCCTATCCCTTCAACATTAAACGTTGGCTGGTCGGAGGTGGCTTGCTTGATGCGCACGTCGACTGAGCCACCGATAGCATCTCCATCCTGGTTTGCGGAAAGCGTCTTATTGATGGCTAATGAGCCAACGATGTCCGCCGGGATGGTGTCGAGATCGACCTGGCGCACTTCCGGATCAGGCCCGGGAACGATGACTCCATCGATCGTTGTGTTGCTGAGGCGCGGTTCTGTCCCGCGAATCTGCACATATTGACCTTCGCCTTCGTTGCGTTGCAGGGTGACTCCAGGCATGCGCCCGATAGCGTCGGCCACATTCGCGTTGGGCAGGCTTTGAATCTGCGTGTCAGTCTGCACATCGAGGATGTTAGCGGACGTGCGCTGCTCGTTGATGGCGGCGGCATCACCCACTAAGCCGGCATTCACAATGACTTGCTGGTTAGCCGACGCGATACTCATGGTTGCGTTCAGCGTTGCTGTCTGGCCGGGTTTTACAACGATAGTAGTTACCATATTGTCGAAGCCGACATAGGAAACAGTGACGGTATAGGTGCCCGGGGCAATATTTGGAATGACAAAGGTTCCCTGCTCGTCGGAAGCCACCGAAGTTGCAGTTGGCTGCAGGACAATCTGGGCGCCTTGGAGCACCGCTCCGGCCGCGTCCTTAACGGTGCCGCTCACACTACCACTGGGAGTACCTTTATCTCCGGTTGCGGCGCTGGATAACAATGGTAGCAAGAGCATTGTGAGGAGTAGCGGTATACGGATGGCCTTCGCGAACATGACTCTCCTTCGGCGGCGATGTTGGGATTTGCAGAAGTCCAACATCGATGTTAGTGAACTGGGACTGACCATAGCTTCCGCGTTACAAGTAAAGCGGCGTTTACGTAAAAGTGAATAATTCCTAAGCTATGGTTCGGTTGCGCTCGATGAATTGAAGATTGCCTGGAAGGCTGATCCAGAAGGTAGGCTGCGTTGTTAAAGAGAGGTTAACGGCGCGGTGAAAGTTTTCTAAGATTGCGATGATGCCCTCCACAACCGAAAATTGCTGTGTTGAAATAGGGCTCAGCGTAGATAGTGGTTTGGAGCCCTGAGCATGCAAGTTCTGGTGATAGAAGACGAACCCCGAATGTCAGCCTTGCTGCACAAAGGGCTTTCAGAACAAGGTCACGAAGTCACTGTCGCCCTGGATGGGGCGGAGGGCCTTAAGTCAACGCTCGATAGAGATTTCGACGTCATTCTCCTCGATCTGGGGCTTCCCGGTTTGAGCGGGTACGATGTCGCGCAAGTGCTACAGGAAAGGAACTACCCAGCTTCAATTCTTATGCTGACGGCGTACAACAAAGAGGACGAAATCGTTCGCGGACTTAATCTCGGTGCCGACGATTACCTGACCAAGCCGTTCTCATTCCCTGAGCTGCTGGCACGCCTGCGCGCTGTCACTCGTCCAGGACCTGAACCAGCACCGACGACCTTCACCGTTGCGGATTTGGTTGTGGATACGGTCCGGCATTACGTCACTCGTACGGGACGAGTCATCGACCTGACTCGGACCGAGTATCTGCTGCTCGAATTGCTGGCACAGAAGTCTCCTCAGGTCGTTTCAAGAGGCACATTGATCGAAGAAATCTGGCGGGACCACAGAGAAGTAAGTCCAGGCGCGCTTGACGTGCTGGTTAACTCGCTTAGGGGTAAGCTCGATGCGCCTTTCCCAGCAAGGCTGCTGCATACGGTAAGGGGCAAGGGCTATTTGTTGAAAGCCGAGGCATCTGTCCTTGCTCAGAGGCGCCGGGCCGGGTACATGAGAAAGCAGATCCAATGAAACCATTGCCTATTCGGCTTCGTTTAACGTTGTGGTATTGCGCCATGTTCGCTGCGGCGGGCGTTCTGTTGAGTGTGTCGAACTGGTGGATGCTGAAGCGAAGCCTGAAGGCGACCGAGTATCACGAATTGCAGGAGCGGGTGGAAGATGTACAGTTGTTGCTGATGCAGCTTGGCCCGCACGCCAGCGTGGAATCTCTGCAGCAGAGACTCGCCGAGATTTACCAGATCAAAGACGATGGCAAATATCTGCAGGTCCTCGATCAGGACGGAAACTGGATCTATCGTTCCAGGCGCATGATCGATGAGGGTTTATTGCCAGGAGTTCCCGGACTTCTACCGCCGGAAGGCACACTGGTTGAATTCCATCAGGGCACACGGTTCGTGCTGGCACTGACTTATCCGATCCATGCGAACGGGCGTGCATACTCGGTCCAGACCGGACTCGCATTAAATAAATCGATGGTTCTACTTTCTGCCTTTGGCCAGAAATTGTTTCTGCTGACGCCGGCGGTGCTGATCCTGGCAGCAGTTGGTGGACATTTCATGAGCCGCAAGGCCCTTGCCCCGGTGGCCGCAATCGCCACGGAAGCGCGCCGCATCAACGACAGAAACCTCGATATCCGCCTGCCTATCTCTCCCACCAAGGATGAGATTTCCGATCTCTCGCAAACACTTAACCAGATGTTGGAGCGCGTGGAATCCGGGGTCCGCAGCATTCGTGATTTCACTGCCAATGCTGCCCATGAACTGCGCACCCCTCTGGCCCTCATTCGCACCGAGGTCGAGGTTGCTCTCTCCATGACGTCGCGCTCCGCCGAAGAGTATCGGGAGGCTTGCCAGCACGTTCAATTAGAATCGGTCCGCATGACCGGTCTCATCGACGGCTTGCTGATGCTGGCGCGGGTGGATTCCGGAAACGAAACGCTTCGCTTCGAGTCGATAGATGCCAACCACCTGGTTCGCCAGACGGGAGAAAAATGGAAGACTTCTATGCTCCAAGCGCTTCTGGACTTCTACGTGGAACTGACGCCGGAGCCGGTATTTGTCTCGGGAGACAGTGATGGCTTGCAGCGGCTCCTGACGATTCTGCTCGACAATGCCCTCCACTACACGCAGCCAGGGGGCTCGGTGAATCTTTGCGTAACGTGCGAAGACAACCGTGTGCTTTTCACGGTTGCAGATACAGGGATTGGCATTGCTCCCGAGCATCAGACTAGGGTTTTCGACAGGTTTTACCGAGTCGATCGCACACGGGGCCGCACCTTTCGCGGCGCGGGTTTAGGATTGGCTCTAGCGAGATGGATCGCGGAGAAACACGGCACTACTCTTTCTCTGAAGAGCACGGTGGGCGAGGGCAGCTCCTTTAGCTTTGGACTCTGCGCGGTCAGCACGGCACCACAATCAAATTCGGAGGCAACTGAGTACTCACTCAGCAGGAGCTAGTGACTGCTGGCGGAAAACCGTCGTACCTTGGTGCAACTGATAGCCGCTGTAGCGAGAATGAGAGCCCTTGTCCTTCCTCCCGTACTTTCGGAGCCTGTGGACTCGCCAAATGGCGATCTCTTGATGAATCAGGGATGTGGACTTCGCCCCTATCTGCTCTGTCACTTGTAAATTGGCGGGTATGCTACGCCTGTTGAGGTGACTGCTTGTTGTCACCCGATCCTTTTCTCGCAGCGATTTTGGTCCTGGAAAATCCAGCTCTTCGACAACAGCTCACGGTCTTTAAACGGAAGTATCCCCGCCACGAGTTGCCACTGCAGACAAACTATTGGTGGGAGATCTGCCTGATCCTAGTCGCGGGCATCTGGTCGACAGCGCACGGACATTTCGCGCATAGTCCAACGGCGTGTCGCCAGATGCGTCCAGACGACGAGCTCCTGACCGTAGGCGACCATTTTGGCTTGTTCTTTGCCGAGAGTCTTGGGCTTCGCCTGCGCAGATCGTCCCCAACTGTGTATCGAGGCCGGTAAATGTGTCCAGAGTAAATGAGCGCCAATCTGCGGATTGCGGTAGGATCTCCACCAAATGGGAAGCAGCTCGGAAACGGGGTTACATCCCCATTGGCCACAAACCGTCCAGAACCCTGCTATCAAGTAGGAGCATGTTTAGGATTTTCCTATGAATCGATGTGTTCGAGTTGCGTATCGCTATCACGACGCTGATGTTGTAAACCTCAATGTCTCCGCCTGGAATGGCAGCTTCGGCGGTTCAACCGATCTCTGGTTTGCGCAAGGGGAGTTGGGGGCCCGGGACGGGCCGCCGTAGACGTTCATAAGGGTTGAAGATAGTGACTGTCCCCCGAGTCTGCGAACTACGAAGTGAGGTCTATGAAGACGATTTCTGCCTATATGTTGGGGCTCTTGGGCACCTTCGCCGTAGCCTGTGGGCCCGTCGCTGCTCAAGTAAAAGTATGGCAGGGCAGCATCACGCTGCCGACGTATGAGGAGGGAAAGCCCGACCCGAATCCTCCATTTGATGTGTATTCGACGACCCAGTTCAGTTATCCCTACACGTTGCGAAAGAATCTGACCGGTCAAAACGCAGAGCATGTCTGGCGCGCGGTTTTTCTCGAGAACGAGTATCTGAAATGCACGGTGCTTCCCGACATCGGGGGCCACGTCTACACATGCGTTGACAAAATCAACGGTCAGCCTATCTTTTATGCGAATCCATCCATCAAGAAAGCGCAGATAGGGTATCGAGGCGCGTGGGCCGCGTTTGGCATCGAGTTCAATTTCCCTGTTTCGCACAACTGGGTCTCCATGTCACCGGTCGATTTCGCATTTGCCGCGCAACCGGACGGCAGCGCATCGGTGTCTGTCGGAAATATCGATCGCGTCTACGGTATGCAGTGGACGGTGGAGCTCATTCTTCGGCCGGGATCGACACTGCTTGATGAGAAGGTCACGCTTTACAACCGCAGTGATGTGCGGCACCGCTACTACTGGTGGAACAATGCTGCAGTTCAGGTATGGGATGACTCGCATGTTGAGTACCCGACGCGATATGTGGCTTCACACGGCTTTACTGAGGTGCAACGCTGGCCTATTGCGCCCGATGGCAGTGACCTGAGCGTAATCAAAAACCAACAGAGCGGTCCGGTGTCGTTCTTTGTGCATGGAAGCCACGAGCCGTTCATGGGTATCTGGAACCCGAAGACGCAGGCGGGCACGGTGCACTATGCCGAATACAGTGAACTGCCTGCCAAAAAGATCTGGTCATGGGGTGCCGACGCCGAGGGCCTAGGTTGGCGGAAAGCTCTGTCTGACAACGATAGCGCCTATGTCGAAGTGCAAGCCGGGCTCTTCCGCAACCAGGAGACATATGCGTTTCTTGATCCCGGCCAAACAATCCGCTTCAACGAACATTGGATGCCGGTGCGCGACACAGGTGGTATCTCACGCGCAAACAAGGCAGGGGTTATCTCTCTTCAGTCAAATGGATCCAGCGTATCTGCTGGCTTGAATGTAAATCAGCGCATCCCCGGCGCTCAGATCAGACTGCTGCAGAACGGAAAGACCCTCTGGAGCGAATCAGCGGACCTGGCACCGGAGAAGAAATGGTCTCACATCGTGTCAGTCAAGGATCAGTCTGCGAGGGTGACGTTCGAACTTCGAGACCATGAAGGAAATATACTGCTGCAGCACACGGACGGCCAGTACGACTGGGACCCGGATTCGACCATCCACGTTGGCCCGCAAACAATCTACGTCACTCCCGATGCAGACAGTCGAAGCGAAGGCGATTGGCTCAAACTGGGTACAGACCAGGAGCTGAATGGCAAGGTAGTGCTGGCGATGGAGACCTACGAAGCTGCGGTGACAAAGTATCCGGACAGCTTCGTGCTACAAGTCGCTGCGGGAAGACTGGCGGCATCGTTGCAACGGTATGCCGAAGCAGAGAAGCTGCTTCAGGCAATGCAGAAGAGCGATACGTCGAATGCCGAGATCGCCTATTACCTTGGAATTGCTGAAGAAGGTCTGGGCCACACGCGTGATGCCAAGGTTGCGTACGAGGTTGCATATCGTCAGGCCGAGTTTCGTGGCCGCGCAGCAGCGCGCATCGCCCAGTTGCAAGCGCTGCAAGGAGACCTATCCAGCTCGCGGGCATTTCTCAAGGATGCGGTCGAGGCCGCGCCTCTGGACATGCGCTCAATGGAGCAGTTGGAAGCAGCTACGCGTGCGCTTGGCGATACAACCATGGCAGACCAGATTGCGCGCAAAAGTCTGGCGATGGACCCAATGAGCGACTTCCTCAAAGAGGAGACAAGGTCGCCCGATCTGCCTCATCTTGCCGCGGATCCTTATCGAGTCCTGCGCGTGGCAGCTGAGTATATGAATCTGGGTCTGTATCAGCGCGCGTTGAGCGTGCTGTCACGAAATTACCCAGAGGTGCCTGCCGATCAATCCGAACCGGACTCGGTCTTGCCGCAGAATCATCCTCTAGTTCTCTATTACGTCGCATACTGCAAGGCTAAGCTTGGCGAAGACGCGACACGGAACTGGCAGGCAGCTAACAGGCTCTCGTCCGCGCTTGTTTTTCCCTCATCGCCAACCGATCAAACTGTGCTGCAGCATGCACTGCATGCAAACAGCGGTGATGGAACAGCCCAATATTTGCTGGGAACGTTGCTCTTTTCCAAAGGCATGTACGATGCCGGGATCGAGCACTGGACGGACGCAAAGCTGCTTTCCCAAAACATGCCGGTGTTGGACGCAAATCTGGGAAAAGCATGGCTGCACATCAAGAACGATGCCCAGCGTGCCCTCGAATCTTTTGAACAGGGCGCGAAGAACGATCCGACGAACGCGGACATCTACGCAGGCCTTGACACTGCAATGAGCCTGACCGGCGTCTCGGCCAAAGATCGCGCCGCAGCGCTCGCGCGTTATCCATCTGCCGATGACGCCTCTTCGACAATGCCAGCTAGTCTCGTCTATCAGCTTGCTCTCACGCGTGCCGAAGCGGGTCAATACGACGAGGCTCTCGCGTTGTTCAAAGAACGTTTCTTCCCCAGCGAAGAAGGCGGCGTCAGCGCGACGCAGGTCCTTTTTGAGATCAAGCTCATGCGGGCTGAAGCCGAAGCTGCTTCTGGAAAATACGCAGATGCGGAGTCGTTTCTTGCAGTTGATCATCCGGGTCTTACGCTGAACGGGGCAGTTTCTCAGGCGTATGTGAGGATGGCTGCCATTGCGAAGCGCTGCCTTCGACAGCAGGAGTCCGATCAATTCCTGCAAAAGGCTGCGGCCGGCAAAAACATAGCCGATGCGCCATGGGCGGCCCGCCCGCAACAACTACTCGGCACCTACGATGCTGCTCAGCTTCAGGAAAAGCTTGCTACATCACTGGCCGATGCCCGTTATGTAGCAGATCCCAGCAGTATCACTGGATGGTGGTGGCTCAACATTGGAGCCATCGAACTTGCCTTGAATCACAAGAAACTAGCCAGAGAAGCGTTCAACAAATCTCTGCTGCTTCCTGACAGTATGATGTCCCATCACTTGGTAAGGGCTGCTGTGGCTGATTCTGAAGCGAGCCTCACAGCTCACTAGCAGTTCAAATAAGGCGGTGGTCGTCGCAAGAGTCGGCGAAGAGCCTAAACACATTGATCGTGTCTTTCGCTCGCTGAAAGAGATCATTCTCCTTTCGGAATAAAGAGGCAAGGCCTGTGCTGGTAGTTTCTACGCATACGAGCAGCCTTGTCGGACCCGTACTGGTACGCGCAAAAATGAACACAAGATCGCCAAAGCACTTACCGAGACTCTAGGGAGCTCGGCGTTCTGGACGTATTACCGGCTATACGGAAGCTTCGATCCGTTTCTGAGAGCTTCACGCGCCTCCGGCGCGGATCACTTTAGCGTTTACAACGCTTCCCCCCCCCGTCGCAGAAGAGATCATCTGCAACTTTTGGTAGCATCCCCATTTTGGCACACCCAACTCAAGTGCATTGAATAAACGACGCTGGTGTGGAAAATTGGATTCGAAAGCATAATCTTGCACTTCTAGTGAAAATAAACCATATCTTTGCACTTCACTAAAGAGTGATCCATGTCCGCTGTGTGCCCAGATCGACAACCCCCACATATATCCATTCATGCACCTAAAGACGTGCAGCGCGCAGACTTGCGGCACAAAAGTTGACTTTGTGCGGTCTTGAAAATATCTTCACGCATAAATGCATTATCCAAAAATATGCGAATTCCCCATTGACGGAGCTTCATTTTTTGGTGAACTTATACAGCTATGAGTTGCGAATATCGGGCTCCGACTCAGTTAATAGAAGCGCATCTTCATGAACGAGGGTGGACGCATCGTGTATTGGCAGTGATCCTCGGCGTTGACGACCAAACCATCAGCAGAATTCTTACCGGGAGAAAAGCCGTCGATGCGGAGATGGCCCTCACTCTTCAGGTCGTCTTGGGCATTGATCCTGACCAACTGTTGCAACTGCAAAGGTCTTATGACCTAGCGAAGGCACAGATCGAGGTGTTTATCGATCCGAACATTGCCACTCGTGCAGCGCTATTCGGTGAGCTGCCTGTTGCCGAGATCATAAAGCGAGGCTGGCTTACGGGCATTACTGATATTCGCGACGCAGATTTAGAAGTAGCGCTATGCAATTTTTTTGGAACTAAATCAGTTGACGAAATTGTCCTCTCTTATGCCACAAAGAAGACAGGCGTCACCGCTGTGACTGCAGCACAACTGGCATGGCTTTTCCGTGTTCGGCAGATCGCCCGTGAAATGCTCGTAGCAAAGTATTCGCCCGATGCGCTTTTGGATGCTATAGACAGGTTCAAGAACTTGCTCGGTTCGCTGGAGGGAGCAAGCAAGGCGCCGCACATCTTGATGGAGTGCGGCGTTCGTTACGTCATCGTTGAATCGTTAAAGTCGACCAATGTTGATGGCGTTTGCTTCTGGCTGAATGATCTCTCTCCAGTGATCGGTATGTCATTGCGACTTGATCGCATCGATAACTTTTGGTTTGTTCTCCGGCATGAAATCGAGCACGTATTGCGACAACACGGACGTGCATTTGCATTGTTGGATATCGAACTGGAGAAAGGTCGGGCTGGAGCAGGAAGCAACATTCCTGAGGAGGAGCGCGTTGCTAATGAAGCGGCGGTTGACTTCTGTGTACCGCAATCTTCGCTGGAGCATTTCATCGCGCGTAAATCTCCATCTTTCACAGACCGTGACATTTTTGGATTCGCTAAAACGTTGAGCATTCATCCCGGTCTTGTGGCTGGTCAGTTGCAACACCGAACCGGACGATACGACCTCTTCGCTAATCATCTAGTGAGAGTCAGGTCAGCGGTGAGGGCTGGTGCACTGGTGGATGGCTGGGGAGAGGTTGCCCACGTTGGACTCTAAGCGATTGATCCTCTCGACTTCCTTCTCGCAAGGCAGAGCTTAGAAGCCACACACAATTGTTGCCCCCTATCCAACGCACAGAAGTACCGGTTGGAAACTCCCTCTAAATTTCTTTATTGCCTTCCTAGACATTTTGGCCTACGCTTGTGCCTAAATTTTGCGGTAGACGCCCAGAGCGAAACGGAAATCCTCACGACGCTCGGCCCTTGCAGGTAATTGTATAGTCAGCTGTACAGGATACTTCGTTCCGCGAAATCGGAGTCTTTGAATACGACCTTCCACATCTAGCGAATCCCTCGGGATGCGGTCAATGTCGCCCGCAAAAAGGGCCTTTGAGCTAAAGCTTTTTGGAGGCGAGTATGAAACGAGTCGTCTTATGGGGCTTCACTCTGGGGATGCTTCTAGGAAATCTAGGCGTCCATCAGCGCGCGTGGGGCCAACAGATCACTGCAGCAATCACAGGGACAGTTGTTGATTCAGCCGGCGCGTCCCTGAATGGCGCTGCTGTCACGGTCACCGATGTCGATCGCGGTACCGTCTACGACACAAAAACAAGTGACAGCGGCAGATTTAACCTTTCGCAGGTTCCGATCGGTACCTACGACGTGAAAGTGGAAGCGTCTGGTTTCGAAACGATTATTCAATCTCATCTCACTCTGGTGCTCAATCAGACGGCCCGTCTCGATTTCAAGATGAAGGTGGGTGCAGTGACCAATACCGTGCAGGTCACTTCCGAGACACCACAACTGCAGTCGGATACGACACAGGTCAGTACCCTCATGAATTCCAGAGCGGTCACAAACATTCCGCTGGCAACACGCAATTACGTCGAGTTGACATTGCTGGCGCCGGGCAGTGTGCATCCGGATAATTCGATGTTCAACAACGGTGATAACACCGCGAGCGGCGCACGGCCCTATATCAACGGCAACCGCGAGCAATCGAACAACTTCATCCTCGACGGAATGGATAATAACCAGACGTCGGACAACCTTCTGGCATTTACTCCCACGCCGGACGCCATTCAGGAATTCAATCTCATTACGAACAATGCGTCGGCGGAATTCGGCAACTACATGGGCGGCATCGTCAATGCTGCCATCAAGTCTGGCACGAACCACTTCCACGGCGATGTATGGGAGTTCTTCCGCAACGACGTTCTCAATGCCAACCAGTGGGAGAATAAGTTAAATCCAACCCAAGTACTAGCGAAGCCGACAGTCCGATGGAACATGTTTGGCGGCACACTTGGCGGTCCGATCTTCAAGGACAAGCTATTCTTCTTCGTGGATTACCAGGGACAGCGCTTCGACCATCCTGCAAGCAGCAGCTTCATCACCGTTTTCACCAATGCCGAACGCAATGGTGATTTTAGCGCTCTTCTGCCAGGTACGCAGCTTAAAGATCCAATCACGGGTACGCCTTACCTCAACAACCAGATTCCGATCGGCCAAAGAAATATTGTCGCGACAAATCTGTTTGCCTCCAAATTCTATCCAACGCCGATCAACGACGCGACCACCAATAATGCGATCAATACATTAACCCAGGCTTTTAACGCGGATCAGGGGGACATCAAGGTCGACTACAACATCACCTCAAAAGATCGTTTTGAGGGTCGGTATTCGCAGGGATACCAGAACGATCCTTCAAGCAACTCGCTGTTGATCCTGAGCAATACCTTCGCGTCAGCTCCTATCCACAACTTGGTTGGATCGTGGACCCATACCTTCAGCCCAAGCATTTTGAACGAAGCCCGTCTGGGAACGAGCTGGGTCACACTTTTCAACGGAAACGCCTTCGATCCCAGCATTGGCAATCTGGGGACCGAACTCGGAATCACGAACGGCAATGCCGGCGGCCCCGGCCTGCTATTGCTTGGCTTCGGCGGCGGTCAGGCGCCCGCGCCCAACAGCGGTTCCAGGCTCACCAACGTCGGCAGCCAGATTGTACAGCAGGACTTCGCCGACACTGTCATTCAGTTCGATGATGGTGTAACGTTCACACGTGGCAAGCATGTCTTCAAAACCGGCTTCCAGTTGTGGCGCTATCGCATCAACACCGGTTACACCGGCAACACCGGCGAATACGGCGATATCCTCTTTGGCGGCGGCAGTACTGGCGTCGATTTTGTCGGCGATCCAGCCGCCGATTTCTTCCTCGGCTACCCGGAAGCCAGAGGTATCGGCGTGAGCGCCGGTTTTGTCTGGCATCAGTTGTCATGGTTGTTTGCAGGATACGGTCAGGATGATTGGCACGTTACCCCGACTCTGACCCTGAACCTGGGATTGCGATATGAAGCTCACACACCTTGGGTCGAACTCAACAATCGCCAGTCCAATCTGGATCTAATTACCGGCGCACTCGAGCTTGCAGACCAGAACGGCAACAGCCGCTCGCTCTACAACTCGGTGTACGGTCTTCCTGCTATCCAACCCCGCATCGGCTTCGCTTGGTCCCCGGAAGCGTTTCACAACAAAACAGTGATTCGCGGCGCCTACACCATCTCCTCCTACCTGGAAGGCACGGGCACCAACCTGCGACTTGCCAGAAACCCACCCTTCACTCCTCCTGAGGTTGGAGCGCAATATGCGTCGGCCACGGTTCAGACGCAGGATGGCCCTGGAGGCGCACTTCCGGGCAACCCCTTTGCAGGAGCCATCATGTATGTCTGGGATAAGACTGTCCAGCCGGCGCTTGATCAGGAGTGGAATCTGACCGTGCAGCAGGAACTGACACCCACGACCAGCCTGCAGATGGGATATGTCGCCCAAAAGGCAGATCACCTGATGGTGCCGATGCCCTATCTGCAGAAGCAGCTGGTCAACGGAGTCCCCACGACGCCGTTCTATTTCCAGGACAACCCTGCACTGATCAATGTTCTCTCGAACGTGTCCGGAACTGCTTCGGTGGGCTACATGAACTACAACTCGTTGCAGGCAGTCCTGCAGAAGCGCATCGCCAATGGGCTGGAAGGACAAGTGGCCTATACCTGGTCGCACTGCTTTACCAACAACAGTGGGTACTATGGTATTGGTGGTTCGGCTGCAAGTGCTACATCAGCATCTCCCTACTACCAGAACCTCTACAACCCCGCAGGCGATTACGCTCCCTGCTACTATAACTCCGGCAACATCCTGGCCGCTTTTGCGACCTACGACCTGCCGATCGGTAGAGGCCAGCGTTTCGGCGCTAATATGAATCGGGTCCTCAACCAAGTAGTCGGTGGTTGGCAGGCATCCACGATTGTGTCCACACATACTGGTTTCCCACTGGCGATTGGTGACAACGACGGCGATGCCACAGGAACCGGCGGGCGTGGACCTCGCCCAGACTGCGGTGTTCAACAGGTATTTAAACGCAGTCAGCTAGCCCCGAATTTTGGGGGCTTTCAATGGATGAGCGCTTCGGGATTCTCTCAACCTGCACCAGGTCACTTTGGAAACTGCCCGGCGCAAGGACCTATTGATGGCCCGGGATACTTTGACGCCGATATAGGGCTAATGAAAAACTTCCACTTCACCGAAGCGGTGTATCTGCAGTTCCGGACGGACTTCCTGAACGCCTTCAACAACGTCAACCTGGGCCACCCAGATACCGGCTGGAGCGCGAGTACGAGCACATTTGGCCAGATCGGGCCTGCAGCCGGCACGGGTTCACAACCAGCCAGAAATATTCAGTTCGCGTTGAAGATGTACTTCTAACTATTGTTTCAAGTTCTCCTGATAAGTTCACGGGGCAGACGCTCAAGCGTCTGCCCCGTTCTTCATTTACGAGTAGATTCTTTGCCTCGCTTTCCTGCTCCTCTGCGCCGCCGGCGGCGCACATGTTCACAGCGCTGCCGTTAGCCCAGCCGCGGCGGGAGCATGCTGCTACGCTCGCTGAGAACGGCACTTACAATAACAAAATATCCACAACAATTGTCATTTCACGCCCGGCTAGCCGGACACCGATTTCTTCGTCTTTTGGTTCATCCGTACCGAATGAGAGAACTAATTTTAGGCAAGTGGGCATTCTACTCAACGATACCGATGTGCTCGATGCGAACATTGACTTACGTGCGCAACCGAATGGAAAGGAGTAAGGATCACCCGATTTGTCCGCGCTATGAGACGGTGTCAGTCCTGTTGCAACGTTTATCATTTGCACGAAATGCCAAAAGACTCAACTTCTCAACGAAGCGGAATTAGCGCCACCCGACTTGGTTGGCTCATAAACGCAAGCCTTGCACTCCTTGCGCTTGTGATCCTGATGGTCGTGGGCATCCTTACGCAGCGAGCATTTGGGTTTCTAGGCCTTGTCATAATGTGTGTTTTTGGCCTGATCTACTATCGCCTCTCGAAAAACGACGTTACCAATTCCACTCAAACTGGCACTAATCCCAAGTTGAGCCAACGCACACGCTGGTACATTCTCGTGGCGAGAGTGCTCTGGCTTGTACTAGCACTTTGGCTCATCAGAGAACGACGCGTGGCTACCTCGGATTGTAGGAGCATCGTTCGTCGCATTCCTTATCTATGGCGACGTAATGCAGAGGCACGGCTAAGTAATTCCTTTCATATCTTTTTGGGATGATTGTTGGCGAATCACCGGCTACACAGAAGTTTCTCGTTGAAATGTCCGTATTGCAGACCAGACACTATTCACCCGGCTCCTCTAACTCATGACAAAATTGCTTCTATGAACAGCCCGAGCGAAGCTCTGCTTTGCGAAATTGAAGCGGAGGCACGTGAACTAATTTCAGAATTAGGCTTGGCAGGATGGACCGTTGCTGCTCTTAAATGCGACGGGGATGTCTTCGGCAATTGGTACGTAGATTTGTGTCGAAATAGTCGTACTCTACGATTGGTAAAGGACAGGAGCCAATATACGATTAATGGCCCACCTACACAAGAAATGAAAGATGTTGGCCTTTGGAAGGCATTTGATTCGTTTGGGGAATTTCGTCGTTTGGTCAGCGAGTGGGCGAGATTACCGGAAGATCATCGCTAACGCCGCCTACACCGACATTACCCAGCGCATGTGAGACCCGACCGACGGACTGAAAGGTCCGTATGCCGACTACACGGCCACAATCCGTCCATGAGCGCGTCGGCCTCACAACGATAGAGGAGGCGCAATCAGACCTCAGCTTTGCGATTTGTTCATCAAGTAACTGCAGCGCGAGCATTTGCCCGTGCATGGGATGCGATCTTCCGGTAAGGCTTCGACCAGTTGTTCTTCGGTGCACTTCAACCGGTCGTCTCCCAACAACGCCAGGCTCTTTGCGTCGGTCTCGCCGTTGGCCAGAGCATGCAGGATGCGAAGACCGCTCGATCCCAGCAGATCGCTGACGACAATCGACAGCTTGATGCGCATCTCTTCCAGCAGACACTCGATCTGACTCTGTATGCGCACCCGATCGCGTGTGAGTTGAAGTTTCATGCGGGTCAAGTTGCGCCAGATGCGCTGTTCTCCATCGGGTACAAAACTGAGAATCAGTTCCTTTGCAATCAGCCGCCGTACCAGCCGCTCTGCGTCCTTGAAGTCATGCTTGCGCCCTCGTGGAGCGCGGTTGGAAAATGCCTGCGCCAAGTGCAAGCACATATGCGGCTCCAACTCCAGCCACACCGATCGCCAGTACTGCGCCTTCGATTCCATCACCGCTTCTTCGACGCCCCGCTCCTGCAGCCACGTCGATAAGCGGCGCAACTCACTCGGCATGGTGGCAAATCGCCGCCGCTCCGGCTTCAACTCCGGCGTGCGTGCATCCATGACCACCACCATCAGGACCTTCTTGTGTACGTCGATTCCTGCAATCTTGTCGGCCATCGCAACCTCCCGGCGGGATGGGTGGCGCGACACAGATTGGTTCAAACACGCATCCCAGACCAAACTCGGAAACGGCCTCAACAAATCCAGAGTTGCGCCGGTCTTCGCTGTTCCACGCCACGTCCATCGTAAAGGCTCGCGGCTCAACACGATTTTCATCCCTATGGGTGGGCCGCAGGCCCATGCATAACTCGGAAGTCACCCCAAAAACGAGTTCCTTCCGGTTGCGCCACCATCTACCCGGGACCTCCGAGGGCTCCCTGTTTGGAGCTCGATGAGCGACATTGCCCCGATATTGCCAGCCGACTGTAGAGGAACCCCCCGGCGGCCGCTTCGAACCCGACTTGACTCTCGATTCTCCCGAGGTAGTCGCCGCAGTCGAAGGCGCGCTCAAGCAGTGGCCCCGTCGAGCGAGGGTCTCATGGCCGCACTCTAGCCCGTCCAACGACTATTGGCTCAATTACCAGGCCCTGACTGTGCGGGCCAAGGCAGCGAACCAGGTCCAAGTAACCGGATCAGTGCGCAGAAAATCAAATTCGGTGCGGCTTACGGCCCGTAGTCTTGCGGGTTTGGGTCACAGCTGCATCTAATCGTTCCGCGATCGTGACGAAGGTGGGTGTAGGGCCTGTCCATCGCAAGGCATCCACATTGTCGAAAAGCGGGATATCGGTTCGAAGTGTAGCGAGAGTTCGAAAAAGCAGAGCTCGATCCATCTGTCTGACGAGCGTGTCTGCCAGGGCGCTCGCGCCTGCGGCGTTCACCTTCCATTCATTACAATCGCTGGGGATCGATTCGAGATGAATAAATTTTGCCAGCACTGCCGCTGATGATTTTGCACCCCAGCCCCGTAGACCTGGGTAACCATCGGCGGCGTCACCGACCAGCGCTAAGTAGTCAGAAATCGATATGGGTGAGACGCCGAATTTTTCGATGACACAAGCTTCATCGCACGTTACACCGGTTCGCCGATTCAATTGGACAACTCGCGTGCCCCGTACACATTGGGCAAGATCCTTATCCGGGGTACAGATAATTACTTGCTCGACACGTGCGTCTTGCGTGGCGATGGCCGCCCCGGCTGCGAGCGCGTCGTCCGCCTCGAACTCCACCATCGGCCAGACAACAATGCCTGCCGCCGACAGAACCTCTTCGAGCAGGGGAAATTGCTCTAACAGGTTGGGTTCAATGCCTTCGCCAGTTTTGTAGCCTGGCCACAATGCATTGCGGAACGACTCGATCACATGATCGGTCGCAACCGCAATGTGCGTGGCTCCCTCCCTGATCATGCCCAGCACCGACGCAACTACACCTCGGACAGCAGCAACCTCGCGTCCATCCGAATCTCGTGCGGAGGGCAAAGCATAGTAATGCCGGAATAGCTCGTATGTACCGTCGACGAGATAGACTTTCAAGCAAAAGCTCCGATACAACCCGACCGAAACAATAACCGCCTCATCAATGCAACGATAGGTATCTGATCGCTTCCTGTGCGCCAATTCCTCGCCAGCCTACTCGTCTACCCTGGGACTGAGATGGTTCGATCACATTTACATTGGTTCTCAGATACATCTGAGAGACCAAATGGGATAATACTTGGTGTGACTACCCTCGACCACTCTCTGAGTCGCCGTCGTTTTCTTCGCCAAAGCTTCATTTTCAGCGCTGCGGCGGCATTGCGTCCCTTTACATCTTTCGCGACCATAGACAAGTCATCGCCCAATCCCCATGCCGCCCACGCGCTCATGATCGGCGACTGGGGCGACGACCGCCATCTCGAGTCACAGACCTCCGTCGCTCGTGCCATGGCCGCCTATGCGCGACAATACAGGCTGAAGCAGGACGCACTCTTTCTTCTGGGCGATAACTTTTATGGTGAATTCCCCGGCGGGGTGAACTGCCCCCGCTTCCGCACGGATTTTGAAGAGATGTATCCGAAAGACGTCTTCGATTGTCCGGCCTATGCAGTTCCCGGCAATCATGACTATGAGGCGCGGCCAGAAATCAAGTTTCAGTCTCAGCTTGCCTATGCCGCGCGCGGCAATACACGCTGGACCGAACCCGCGCAGTGGTACAGCTACAAGTTCCCCCTCCATAATCCGATAGCGACCGTCATCGCGCTGGACAGTAATATGCCCTTTCCTGACGGTAAGTTGACCCATGGCTTCACTCACGTCATGACCGAGGAGCAACGAAAGCAGCAGCTCGAATGGTTCAAAGCCGAATTGGCAAAACCGCTCACCACGCCTTTCCGTATCGTCATCGCACACCATCCGATCTTCTCAAACGGCCCGCACGGCGACCATAAGGTACTCATTGCAGATTGGGAGCCTCTTCTCCGCGAACACGAAGTGCATCTGTATCTGGCGGGGCATGATCACGATCTGCAGCACCTCGAATTCGAGGGCCATCCCACCTCCTTCTTCCTCTCTGGCGGAGGTGGTGCGGACCTCTATAACGAACGCAACGAGGTTGTTCAGCGTGGACCCTTCTTCAACAAGGTTCACGGTTTCAGCCATCTGGAAGCGACTGAGAAGCTCCTTACCCTCCGTCACCTCGACACCGACGGCAAAATAATTCACGCTTTCACTAAATCGCCCGATGGCAAGGTAACCATCCTGGCCTAGCGACGTAAGATTGGCCAAGCACCTTGTCGGCTGCGCCAAGCGCCACGGGATGAAACGTAGTCTCGCCCAGGTCAATGCCAACCGAATGTATCTTCCTATGGCCAGTGTTGATCAGCTTGTGGACATGTCGCACTGCGTCCAACGCGCTGCGGTCTGCCCGATAGGCATACTGCTCAGGCTGCAAGTCGGCTTCGAAAATCGGTTCGAGCACCGACATTGCCGCCGTCTCCACAACCCTATCCCGGATTGTTGGTATCCCTAACGGCCTCTGCTTCCCATCCGGCTTGGGTATGTATACCCGCCGCACAGGTTGCGGTTGATAGGTTTGACTTTTCAGTTCTTGCGCCAGTTCGTCCAACCACCGTTCCAAACCGTGCTGTTCGATGTCCTCGAAAGTCTGATTGTCCCCTCCTGCTGCTCCGCCATTGGCTTTGCAACGTTCGCAGGCATACATCAGAACATCCTTCCGGTACACCTTGTCATACAGCGCGTAGAAACGAAAGTCGGGCGATTCCTTCGCTTTTGCGTGTAACGCCGTCTGCAACTTCTGAACGCTTGTTAGGGTTGTTAGGCTCATCACCAATCCCGTTGTCCTTTGTCGCTTATTACGTTCGCCTTCAACTGAGGCCCCTTCCCTCCACCGGCATTACCCGGCTTCATCGGTACTACAAGCCTCTCCGCCACCCCAAACGGCCTGGCCTGCCTCTCGCGAGCTGCCAGTTGATCCAACCGCAAATCACCGCTGGGGCTTCCCGTGTTGCCTTCAGTCCCCTTTGCTTGCATGCCGTCGCCACTACCCCGGCAGGTTGGCGGAAGCTGTTCGCTCATAATCTTCCCCCTCATCGGCCTTTCCCCAAGTCCGCGGCGGGTCGGCACCTGCATCATGGTTTTCGAGGCTTGCTCAGCGTTCACTCACGTTACGGCCTGTACGCTTGCAGAGTCGCCTTCACGACCCTCTTACATCGGAGGCTTCAGCAGCTTTGTTACCTCCACCGCTGCTCCGATTGCTACCGGGCGGAACGAACCAGTTCCCGGGTGGGACTTGCACCCACTGTGGACTAACGACTTTCACGGCGCACGCGGACCATCTCAGTAACCGGCTTTTCGTTACCATACCCGAATCACATAGCGGGCGCCTTCAGACTTTTCCGCTTTATAAACCGCTCCTGTAGATTGACTTTTGGAGATTAGCGTTGACGTGTACCCTTTAACGGTATGCCTGAGACGGTAACAATCACCCGGGAAGAAGACGAAGAACTCTCCACGGCGTGTAGTGCCCCATGAGCTTTTGTGTAGTAATCTTCATGGCTAACCAGTTGCCGGTCTTTTACTATGACAATCACGATCGGATGAATAGCATCTGTGTGGACAATTAATTTCGCGAGGATTTCCAATGTCACACGCTCTCATCGTTCTTCCAGAAGATTCCAGTGCAGAGATCCTAGGCGCGATCTCTCAGGCCAAAGTAACGCTCTCGATCAAGATGTTTGTCTTCAGAGACTTATCACTCCTGCGCGAGGTAATCAAAGCTCACACACGAGGGGTTCGGGTTCGCGTCATGCTCAATCCCCAGCGCCGCGATGGAAAGAAAGAGAATGATGAAACTCGCGCTGCATTGAACGCCGCCGGTATCGAGGTCAAGGACAGCAATCCAGCCTTCGATCTGACCCATGAAAAGTCGATGGTCGTCGATGACCAGCTCGCTTTTGTTCAATCTTTTAATTGGGAAAGCGAAGCATTTTTGACCTCGCGGGATTACGGCATCATAACCTCACGAGAGTCCGAGGTTGCAGATATCCTGGCCTGCTTCGATGCAGATTGGCATCGTACAACATTTGTCCCGCGAGAACCCTCACTCATCTGGTGCGTCGGGAATGGAAGACAACGGCTTGGCGAGTTTATCGACCATACAAAGCACTCTCTCTGGATCCAGAACGAGCGATTTCAAGACCCGGTTATTATTGAGCATCTCGTACGTGCATGTCGTCGCGGAGTTCGACTTCACGTCATTGCGAGATCGTTGCACAAGCTGAAAAAGGAAAAGTTGGCGGAAGCAGCCAGTGGCCTTCGAATACTGGAAGATGTGGGCGCCAAAATTCATACGCTGAAGCACGTGAAGGTTCACGGTAAGTTGCTCTTCGCAGATGAAAGCCGGGCCATCGTCGGCTCCATCAATCTGGCGCCTGGCAGCTTCGACAGCCGCCGCGAGTTGGCTATCGAAACAACGAAAGGCCATCTCATGGAACAGATCCACAATATATTGCGCGCAGATTGGACGATGTCGAAGCCAATGGATCTATCGGACCAAGGTCTTCTGGAAGAGTTGAAAAAGCGCGATCCGGAAGTGCGAGAAGACCTCGGTTTGGCTCATCCATAATTGCATGTATTTTGCCTTCGATCGTGTCACCCAGATGGTTGGGAAAGAAAGCAGACGATTTGCCTAATGGCCGAAAAGACACAATCAGGATCATGGACGCTCATCCGTCAGGTGCTGCAGCCGTACCGGCTTCATCTCATAGCCATCTTGGCTGCCATGATCGTCGAAACGATTGCTAACCTTGCAGCACCATGGCCGCTGAAGGTCATCATTGATGATGTGGCTGGCCACGGCCATTCCAGCCCAGTGTTTTCGCGGATCGAATCGGCCCTGGCAGGCACGCAGAAGATGAATCTCGCTGTCATCATGGCGCTGTCCTTTCTTTTGATTGCCATTATCGGCGCAGTCGCCGGTTACATCGACAACTACATCACAGAGAGTGTCGGTCAGCGGGTGGCACATGATCTGCGCATGCGCACATATCACCATCTCCAGCGCCTCTCTCTGAGCTATTACGATACACATGCAACAGGAGGGATTCTCAGCACCATCACGACAGATATTCAGACGGTCCAGTCGTTTGCCTCTTCTTCAACACTCGATATCCTCGTCGACCTCCTCACAATTGTCAGCATGCTCGGTCTGATGTTTTGGCTGAACTGGGACTTTACGCTCATTGCGCTTGGCGTTACCCCTATACTTCTAATTTTTGTTTTCCGGTTCAAGAAAGCGGTCAAAAAGGCTACACGCGAAGTGCGGAAGCAACAAAGCGAAATCGTCTCGGTAGTCCAGCAGAATCTCGGCTCCATGCAGGTAATTCAGGCATTCGGGCTTCAGGATCATCAGGAAAAGGAGCTGGGCACTGTCAGCCAAGCGGTCATCGATGCAGCACTCAAAGCGCGACGGGTGAAGTCTCTCCTGTCGCCCATCGTCTCGATTGTCGGGGCAGCATGTACGGCGGTCGTGCTGTGGCGCGGTGCATGGCTTACGGTGAATGAGGTGATGACTGTAGGAGCGCTCACCGTCTTTCTGGCATATCTTACGAAGTTCTTCAAGCCGGTGAAGGATCTGGCAACCTCAACGAATGCCATTGCACAAGTTGCTGTGGCTGTGGATCGAATTGAAGAGGTTCTCGACGCCGACAATCTGATCGTCGAGAGGGACGACCCTGTAGAGATAAAGAATGTTGCCGGGAAAATTGAATTTTCCAATGTGTCATTCGGATACACGGAGAAACCGGTTCTCAGCAACCTGAACTTCACCATCGATGCTGGACAATTTATCGGCATCGTTGGACCCACTGGAGCGGGGAAGTCTACCGTCGTCAGTCTCATTCCTCGGTTCTACGACCCTCTTCTCGGCTCGATCAAAATCGACGGAGTTGACGTACGTGACATGAAACTGAGCCACTTGCGAGATCAGATCGGATATGTGTTGCAGGATACAGTCCTTTTCCGCGCCACAGTGGCAGAGAACATTGCCTTTGGAAGGCCCGGCGCTTCCGAAGACGAGATTATCGCTGCCGCCAAGCTGGCAAACGCACACGAGTTTATTATGCAAATGCCTGGCGGTTATCGCGCGATGGTCGGCGAACGTGGTTCCACGTTATCCGGCGGTCAGCGTCAGCGGATCGGCATCGCTCGCGTCATGATTCGAAACAGCCCTATCCTTCTTCTCGATGAGCCTACCGCCGCACTTGATACCGAGTCGGAACGACTCGTTGTCGATGCTCTCGAACGTCTCATGGATGGAAAGACAGTGATTGCGATCGCTCACAGATTGAGCACAATTCGCGATGCCGACCGGATCATGGTGATCAGTCGTGGAACCGTCGCTGAGATGGGAAGCCACGATGAGCTTATGGCAGCGGATGGCATATATGCTGCCTTACACAGCGCCCAGTTCACCACCGATGGTAAGAGCGAAGTGCCAAATGCGGTCCGCACTACCGTCTGAAACGACTTGTGAAGCATATATCTGAAGACAAATTTGTTCTTAAGGAGCGCTTTCTTTCAGGCCGGCGCCTCATTGTATTTCCCTGATCGTCTGGTGATCTCAATCATAGAGAAGTCGATGGCCGAAGTGGGCTATGCAAATTTTAGCCTGCCTTCGATCTCAGGGCAGTGCGCTGGGCGATCAGATAGCCAATCCCTACTACATCACGGGCGGTCCGGGAATCATCGAACAGCCAACCGTCGCGCGCTCTCAAACGCTCCGGCCATTCCCGCAGTTCACATCCGTCAATCTCTTTGTGAGCTCCGCTCACGCTGACTACAACGCGCTGCTCATCAAAGCCGAGAAGCGGGCCGGCCATGGGTTGAACATCGTGTCATCCTTTACCTGGTCGCGCAATTTGGACTCCTCCTTCGGCACCGCCAACAGCATTCAAAGTCCGGGGTTCAGTGCGCCGCAGAATGTCTATGACCTCGAAGCGGAGTACTCTCACTCCGTGACCGATGTCCCTTACCGTTTCGTGGCTGGCATTCTGTACGATCTTCCCTTTGGAAAAGGCGAGCGCTTTGTGGCGGGCAATCGCTGGATAGATGAAATCATCGATCGCTGGCAACTGAACGTACTACCCACCTTCCAAAGCGGATTTCCTGTCTCCATCTACCAAAGCAATAACCCAAATAGCACAATCGCGGGCAACGGCGTTCAGCGTCCTAATCGTGTTCAGGATGTTTCTTTGGGAACGAAGGGCAGCCTCTATAACTGCCTGAATGGATATATCAACCCGGCAGCATTCACCGCCTCTGCGGCCAATACGTTCGGCAATGCACCACGCACATTATCATTACGTGGACCTGGATACGAAGACTGGGACATCTCTCTGTTCAAGAGCGTGCTCGTGAGAGAGCACGTCAATGTACAGTTTCGCGCACAAACCTTCAACACCTTCAACACGCCATTGTTTGCAGGGCCGAATACGGCATTCGGTAGTGCAAACTTCGGTGCCATCACTTCGCAGGCGAATTT